>Ga0315336_1000722_pt1 | contig 81023 bp, 81 predicted proteins | sample ASW5metaG_FD_204512 | JGI IMG/M metagenome (GOLD analysis project Ga0315336, IMG submission 204512) | Ammonia-oxidizing marine archaeal communities from Monterey Bay, California, United States - ASW #5 | ecosystem: Environmental > Aquatic > Marine > Intertidal zone | place: USA: California... | reverse complement strand
CATGCTTTGATTCTCTCTGCATCAAGAGAAGGGCCGCCTTCTTTTTCATCTGCTCCAATTTTAACTGAATGTCCAAGAAATCCTTTTTGGCGATGCTGTTCTACACGCTCTTTCATATCATCAGGACTACCAGCATAAATTGATGAAATAACTGGCACTGGACCTTTAATTGGTCCTCCTAATAATTCTGAAACTGATCTTTTAGTTGATTTACCAAGCAGATCCCAACATGCTACATCAATTGGTGTTTTGGCATGTAAATGACCCTCTAAACATTCATCCATTACATTATTTATTCTATCAATATGGCAGGGATCCATTCCTAGAATATAGGGTGCAATTTCTTCAATACCTGATCGTACTCCCTTAGCATGAGCTGCAATATAGTTTGTTCCAAAAGGTGTGCTTTCCCCCCATCCATCTAGACCCGTATCAGTTGTTATTTTAACTAATGTAGCATCAAAACCATCATAAGTTCTCCCTCCAGAAAGTTTATACGTTCCATTGATGTAAGGAAGATCAACTTGATAAATTTCTATTTTATTTATTTTCATTTTAATACTCCTTAGTCTGTAAGTTTGTCTGCTTTAATATACGCACGTTCATAATGAATAGCCAAAGCATCACCATAAACTTGTTTAGAATGTTCAGGTTTATTAACTCTCTTTGGATCCTTTACGTAAGTTGGAAGAGCTATATATCTTGCTTGATTTCCTTCAACTTGTGTTACACGGTGCATAGAAAATCTTCCTTTAAAAATCTGAAGATCACCAGGGTTTAAATCTACTTGATTCACTTTTTCTCTGTTCCCCTCTAGTACTTTTCTAACTTCTTCAAAATTTTCATCCTCGGGTGAACGTAGATCTTGAACATATTCAAAAACTCCTCCTTTTTCAGCTTTTTGTATTAGAATACTTAAGGTGAATTCATTACCATCAAAATGCCATGGGAAATAGTGTCCAGGATCCATGAGACTATAAGGATTAGAACCTAAGGGATCTTCCCAACAGTATATAGGTTTTACTTTTAAACAATTAGAGACGAAATCAACTAACGTCTGTTGAGTGTATAAAATTCTAAGATCAGATTCTTTATCCAATATATTCGAATTTACATAACCACTATGTCTTGTCTGAAACATCCTTTTAGGATGATTTTTTGAGAGAGTTTTATCTTCTTTAGTAAAATAAGGATTATGTTTATCAGACGCCCAATAAACCTTATTTCTCTTTCTTCCAATCTCATTTAACATACGTTCCAAGGAAGTTTTTTTTATAAAATTTGGCAAAGAACAACACCCTGTTAAATCAAGTTCCTTAGAGTATTGATTCACAATTTTTTTATATTCATCACAATCTTGTTGATCTATTGGATAAATATCTAAGTTGATTACATCTTTTAATTCTACCATGTAATTCCTTGAGGTTAATTTTTATAAAGAAAAAAACTTATAGTAAGTATATGACAAAAAAATTGATTTAATTAATAAGCTAATATTTTTTGAGAGTGTGTTTGAGAGATTTTGTATTATATGATTACCCATACCTACTTTTGTTAATCGATGGGAATGGAGCACCAAATCAAGCCTACCAGAAAGAAACTTATTTTTTTTCATTTCAACAAAAATCCTAATTTTTTTTTAAAACAAATCAAGATATTATTTGTTGTTTTTTCCCCTACCACCAACCACGAGGAATGTTGAGTTTAAATCTTTAAAACTAACACAGTAGTCCTATAGTAATAATAGTTAGCACAATATCTTTATAGGGTTTCTCCTCGAAGATTGTCTGAAGTTATGTTAAAATCAATTAATGGTGGTACCAGAGTGGTACCAGAAACTTTTTAAAGTTTAAGCAAGCTTGAAAAAGGTAGAGAAACAAAGGAGTGCCCGTAGCTCAGTAGGATAGAGCACCAGATTCCTAATCTGGGGGTCGTGAGTTCGAATCTCGCCGGGCACGCCATATAATCTGCCAAAATATTTTCTTTAAGTTTTATAAGATATGCTCTGACCACACTCATAAAATTAATTTACGCTACACACATTTGCAGACAGAGGTTATATTCAGAGATTTATAATGGATAAATACTTCTTTAAAAAAACAAGAATTCTAGATGGTGGAATGGGACAAGAACTTCTTAATCGTGGTTTGAAACCTCGTGGAACTCTATGGTCTGCAGAAGCTTTAATTAAAGAAGAATATCATCAACTCGTAATTGATACACATCTTGATTTTATCTATTCTGGGGCTGAGGTAATTGTTACCAATACTTTTACAGCCAGAAAAGGAAGGTTAATTCAAAATAACTGTTTAGATTTTTTCGAGAGTATAAATAAAAAAGCAGTTGAGCTTGCCTTACGAGCAAGAGATATTTCCAAAAAAAATATTTTGATTGCAGGAGGACTTCCTAATCAAAAACAAACCTATAGTGCAAATTTAGGTGATGATTTACAAGAAATTAAATCAAGATTTAATGAGCAAGCTTTTTTTCTCAAAGACAATATTGATTTTTTTTACTTGGATGTCATAGGAAGCGGTACAGAATGTGAGATTGCTCTTGAGTCAATTGATAAATATAATTTACCAGTTTTAATAGGAGTGCATATTAAGGACAGCGGGAAGTTACCTTCAGGAGAAAATATTTCTCAGATTGTTCATGACTTTCAAAATGAAAAATGGCTTGGAATTCTTACAGCATGTGTTTCACCTACAGCATATGAATTAGTAAAAGATGAATTAAAAACACTTAATTTACCTTATGGTTTTAAATTAAATGCCTTTGATAAAATTCCTGACAACTATGTTGTTACATCTGCTGATAGTTGGGGTACAGAAGGTAATCCAAATAAAATATTAGGTATAAATAAAGATTTAGATGAAGAAAAATTTTTTAATGTTGTTAAAAACTATATGAATGAAGGGGCAACAATTTTGGGGGGTTGCTGTGAAATTAAGCCTTCGCATATTAAGGCAATTTCTGAACTAATTATTTAATTATAAACAAATGAAATTTTCAAAAATTAATACAATTTTTTGACCACACTTCTGCCACACTGAATTTTGGTGTACGCATTTAAAAGCAGAGGATATATTGAGGAAGTTATGAAGTTTAAAAGTTTAATTTTTTGGGAACGACAAGTGAGTGCACTTCAGAAACTAGGTCTTTATCATAAAACAGCAAGGGCATGGCCATTCTCTGCTATCTTTTCTTTTTCATAAAAAGGACTTTCCATAATTTAATATACCACCATTCCCCCAAAGGTTAAGGGGGTTATTTTTAGGTTAACACATGGTTTTGGGGTATAGTTAGGATTTTATGAGAAAAATTAAATATATAATTATTACAGGCTGTTCTACTGGCATAGGCTATGCAACTGCAAAATATTTGAAAGAAAAAAATTTTAAAGTTATAGTTAGTTGTCGCAAGATTAAAGATGTTAAAAGATTATCAAAAAAATTTAATTATTCTATTCAGTTAGATACATCTTCCTCCAGTAGTATTAAAAAAGCATTTATTTTAATACAAAAAATAGTAAAAAATGATTTAGTTTACGGGATATTTTGCAATGCCGGTTATGGGCAATTTGGTGCAGTCGAAGATTTAACCAGAGAATTAATTTGTGAACAATTTGAAACAAATATATTTGGTCATATTGAACTGATAAACCTATTTATCCCTTTTATGAGAAAACAAAACGAAGGAAGAATTATATTCAACAGTTCTGTACTAGGTTTAGTTTCTTTTCCTTTTAGTTCAGCTTATAATGCTACTAAATTTGCAATGGAAGCATTTGCTAAAAGTTTGCGGTTAGAATTAATAAAAACAAATATTAAAGTTTCATTAATTGAACCAGGTCCTATTGAAGCAAATTTTAATATTAATGCTTTAAAAAACTTAAAACGTATAAAAATTAATAATAGTGTTTACAAAGATAAATATTACAAAATGATGAAATATTTAGTGAGTGGAAAGGATTTTTTTACACTCCCTGCCTTATCTGTTGCCAAAAAAGTTCATATAGCTTTAATATCAAAAAAGCCAAAAACACAATATTTTGTTACTTTGCCAACTTATGTGTTGTCATATTTAAGAATCCTACCCAATCCAATTTTCGAAAATTTTTTAAGTTTATTGGATAATCAGAGAAAAAAGAATTGAAAAATTTTGGAAAAACGACATTTCATTCGAAGATTCTGCTTCGGGGTCAGATATACATGCTCATCAAGAAGTAATAAGTGCTGAGTTAAGTTAATAAATATTAAGAAATTTAACTTTTTTTTAAATAAAAAAAATAATTTTATAAAACAAAATCATCTAATTTACTATCAACTCTACTATAATGAATTTTTTGTTTTTGAAAAAATGATTTTACTATAGTCTTCATTTTATAAAAAAAATTAATTTTATTATTTGTAAAATAAGGTCTGTGAGAATAATTTTCATAAAACAATTCTTTTTTCATATAATATGGAGGAATTGTTGGGATGTACAGTTGTAATCTTCCGATTTGATTGTCATTGTGTCTTATTTCTTTTACTCTGTGATAAACTTTTGATTGATCTAACATAACTAGATCACCGTAATTATATTCTTCGTCTAATTCTTTTGTTGTACCGTCATTATAAGTAATTTCTAACCCTCCTTCCAAATAGTCAATTTTTTTCTCAGAAAGTATTAAAAAACAGGCAAGCTCACCATAATGATCAATGTGTTTTGCAAATTTACATCCGTTTTTATACCAATATGCTGACTGCCATGAATGCAATAATTGATTTTTCGTAACTGCCTCGAAGTTATTAGGATTGAGATTGTTAATCATGCAATAATTTTGATAATACTCATGATGAACATAAATCATGTTTTTAATATCCATGCATTTTGTTATTAGGTTTTTAATAAAATTTGGATAGAATAAAGGAGAATTTAAATAAAAAAATAATCTGAAAGACCCTCCTGTGGTGTCAATAAAGCTTTTGTTTGTATTGGATGAAACAAAGTAATTTTGTAATTTTATTGCAATATCTCTACTTATAAAATTTTTAAAAATATAATAGTTTTTTTTCTTATCATCTGGAGTAAATAAAAAATTATTACTAATATTAAGGCTGTTAAGTTTATTTTCTGAATTTTTATAATCTAGTAAACTTAACTTTTTTTTATCAAAAAAGAATTCTTGTTTTTTTGAATCAAATAAAAGCATAAATTAAATTTTTAGAAGTGATAAAAACTCTTTTATTAATTAATATCATAGTAATTTTATTAATTAAAATGATTCATATAAGTTTATCACAGAGTAAAAGAAATAAGGCACCATATACTTTATAAATTAAAAATAGATTCATATAACTCCCTTTTTAATTAATTAAGAGAGTTCTATCTAGAATAGAAATTTAAAACAATGAATATTTTTTCTTTTTATATTTATGACAATCCAAATAATAAAATACCTAATACTCCACCATTCCCCCAAAAATTAAAAGGATTATTTTTAGGTTAACACATGGGTTTATTGGTGGTAGTTATACTTTCACGTCTACTAATTCTTTTTCCCGGTCAGGGAACTGGTAAATCTGAATTTATCAAGGGCACTTTAAGTGCCCTTGATATTAAAATTTAAAGATAAATTTTATCTGATAATCCCCATATAAGTATTGCCGATGATACAACCATAAATACAGAAAGACCTAGATCAGTTAAGCTGTTTTTAGCTTCGAGATCCTTATCTATTAACTTAAAATAAAATAAAGATTCATATAAAAGTTGAGCAGCTGAAATAATAAAAATCAGGTTAAAATACACCCATGTTCCTTCAGGACCGCCTGGTCTAAAGATAATATAAATTCCTATTAAGAAAAAACCAAATGCAAAGGTTCCGATAAACCTGACAAGATAGATGGCACTCCTGTCTACGTTAAATTCATTTACTAGACCTTCGGGCGCAAATATTATTCTAACAAGATAAATACTAAACAATCCAGTAACTAAAATGTGAATGATTAGATAAAAAATATTACCAAAATTTTCAATCATAAGTCCTCCTTTTAGTAATTTATAATTCCACTGGGTTTAATTCCCATACATTAACACTTTCAACACATTCATCAAAAATGGTTTTTGCTATCGGATTATTACCTGAAGCAAATTCTTTCAAACCTTCTTCGTTATGAACGGAGATTTTAAACATCACATAACTTTTATCTGGTGCTATTGCGGGAACTGTTTTTTCAACATGAGCAACACTTTTTCTTACGCTCATTCCTTCATCAGACTGCATCCATCCCATAAATTTTTCAAACACTCCGTCTTCAGATTTAAACTTTAGCAGTGCGAGCATTTCTTTTTCCATAATTCTATCCTTTCTCTATAAGAATTAATTTTATATCTACTACTATCTAATTCCTAATCAAATTTTTCTGAATAATACCAAGGAACGCCAATAGTTAAAACAATATAAATAGTAAAATAAAGAGCAATTATTGGCAAGACTGAAGAAAATCCAACTTCAGCAATTGGGCCAAATATTGAAGCATAAATTACAAACATAATGTTTGAACCTACAACCCAATAACCACCAGCTTTTTTAAGATTATATAAAAGATATATCCCATAAATCACTCCAATCATAATGATTAGAAATACAACCATATCAGGTGTAGTCGGTTGAATAAGAACATCGCTTCCTGGGAAAGTTGTACCCTCTCCCAAATAACCGGTGATAGTACGATAAATTGTATCTAGTGTATCTCCAACCAGAAAAATTAGCATAATCCAATAAACAAATTTGAATGAGCGTGTTTTAAAACTTGTATCCATAAAATCCTCCAATTTTAAAAAAAATATTTTATTTAATTATTACTTTTCCCTTTTACCGATTGAGTAATTATTATATAGTTTAAAAAATTGTTTTTATCTAATCAATTGGGTTTTGCATGAAAGATATCCTTGAAAATATTAAATTACTAAAAAAGTATCATACTGACCTAGTGTATGATTATACTGAGTATCCTACAAAATCGCATTGGGAAGAAAGTTTCGATTATAATAGTTATAAAGACTGCTTATCTGAATGGTTGCCTAAAAATACTAAGAAGCCATTTTTATTTTATGTCCATACGCCCTTTTGTGAACAGCTTTGTTATTTTTGTTTATGTAGTAAAGAAATTACTCAAAATTATGAACGAGTTAAAGAATACTTATATAATTATCAGCTTAAAGAAATTGATTTATTAACTGAGCATCTCAACAATATTAATGTGCCTTTAAATGTAAAAGAAATATATTTTGGAGGTGGTTCACCAACATACTATAAAGAAAAAGAATTTAAAGTACTAGTTAACAAAATAAAAAATATAATTGACTTTAATAATATAGATGACTTTACTGTAGAGATTGATCCTAGACGTGTGGATGAAGAAAGGCTTTTATTTTATTCATCGATGGGAGTAAATAGAATATCTTTTGGAATTCAAGATTTTGATCCTCTCGTTCAAGAAGAAATTAATAGAATTCAACCTCCTGAGTTGGTTAGCAAATTATTAACCAATAATGTTAGAAAGGCTTTTCCTGCAATTAATTTTGATCTATTAATTGGCCTACCTGCACAAACAGTAAGCAGTATTAAGAATACTATAAAAAGTGTAGTTGACTTAAAACCTACCCAACTTCAAACTATGTATATGCACTATAAGCCGCAAACAAGAAAATATATGATCAAAATGCTAAGAAATCGTTCACTACCTGATTTTTATGACAGAAAGGCAATTTTTGCTGAAGCAAGTGAAGACTTAATAAGCGCTGGCTATACAAGGGCAGGGTTTGAAAGTTATTCATTACCTGATGATGTACTCACAGATGCAATGGAAAATAAAAAAGCTTATTATGCTTCTCTTGGAACTCAAAAAGGTGAGGCAATAAATTTTATTGCTGTAGGAAGTTCCGCTCATGGGTGTTTAGAGGATGAATACTATTTTCAAAATTATTATGAACAAAATTTATATAGAGACGCTATTAAAGAAAATAAATTTCCTATTTACAGAGGTTTAAAATTAAATAAAGACGATAAAATTAGACAAAAGCTTGTAAAAGATGTTCGTACATATTTTAAGATAGATTTTAAAGAGTACAATATAATGTTTGATATTGATTTTGATAAATATTTTGCAAAAGAAATTAACAATTTAAAAGCTTTTGAAAACGATGGTTTATTAATAATACAAAGTGATAAAATAACCTTATCCGATCTTGGTGTACATTTTTCACCTCAAGTAGCAAATGTATTTGATAATTATAATGATCAAATGCTATACAAGAAAAAAATAGCTTGATTAAATTCAAGATATTGCTTTTATTTTTTTATCTATTAAATATAGGACGTGCAATCATATAATGCAACTCAGATAATCCGTAGGGGGAAAGAATTATCCTTTAAATTATTAAAGACTAATTTTTCTTCTCAATACCAATAGTTTCATCAACAATATAAATAGGTCTTTTTTTAGTCTCTTTTAAAATTGATCCAATATAAACAGCTATTAAACCTAGAATTAAACTTTGGATGCCACCAAACAACAAAATTGCAGCAAAAATTGAAATAGGGCTTATATCAGTATTCCCACTCATATAAAGAAAACCAGTTCTTATTAGAACAAATGCACAAACAAAAAAAGAAATAATACCGAACATAAGTGCTGTCCTAATCGGAAAATCTGAAAATGGAATCATTGATATTTCAAAAAATTGGTGAAAAATTTTATATAAAGTAAAATTACTTTTACCGCGTAGCCTTGAACTTCTTTCATAAAAAATTTGTTTTTTTTTAAAACCAATGAAGTCAACTAAAAATCTAAAAAAAGGATTAATTTCTCTGAATTTTACATATTCATTTATTACTTTATTTCCGATTAGTCTAAAATCTCCAGAATCTTTTGTAATATTTATATAAGTTACCTTTTCAAGAATTGAATAGCCAATTTTTGAAAGTATATTCATTAGTAGAGAAGTTTGAATATTTTTTCTTGTAGTAAATACAACTTGATAATTTTCTTCAATCCAATAATTAATCATTTCTTTCATTAGTTCTGGAGGATCTTGTAAATCTATGTCAGTATAAATTGCAGCATCAGACTCACAATATTTAAGACCAGCCATAATACCGGGCATATGTCCAAATCTTCTTGATAATGTTATAATCTTGATTTTCTTATTTTTTGTTTGTTCTTTTTTTAATATATCTAGTGAAGAATCAGTAGAACAATCGTTAACATATATTAACTCATAATCTATAGAAGAAATTTTATCTAGAACTTCCGAAACTCTATTTATTGAGTTTAGAATATTACTTTCTTCATTATAAAATGAAAAAATTACAGATACTTTCTTTTTCATTAATTTGCCCAATTAATGTTTATTTTTATTAATTGATTTTTCACTAAAAATTTTTAATATATATACTACTGTATGTAAACATTTATTTAATTATTCAAATTAGAATTATTTATTTAAAAATTAATACTTTTTTTATAAATTCTTTATTATCTTCTTTAAATAACTTCTTCCAATTTTGAAAATTTATTTTTTTAATTTTTAATTTTTTTAAATCAATCTTCTTTTTTAAGATTAATTCAGCAATATAATCAAATGTATCAAGTTTAAGACTTGGATATTTCAACTTATATCCATGTGATCCGTAGATATTTAGATTTCTATGCCAAATTGGAGAAGGATCTAACTCTGTATTTTGCATAGTCATTCCTGTTAAAACTATATCAGCACTTTTTTTACTAATCCTTAAAACTTTATTTATAATTTTAGCATTTCCAGAACATTCAAAAATTTTATCATAACCATCTGCTAAAATTTTATTATTCATAAATGAAAATGATTGAGTTTTTAAAATTTTTTTACTTTCTTTAAACAAATCTTTTCTAAATATAATATTATCAACTAATTTGAAATTAAGCATTTTTTTATGAGTTAGTGAATTTGTTGCAATAGTAATATTAATACTTTTTTTATAAAAACATCTTAATAAATGTGCAATACCAACACCAATTATCCCAGCGCCTACAATCAAAATTTTATCATTTTTTTTTATATTTATTTTTTTAATAGCTTCTAAACCACAAGCTAAGGGTTCTATTAGTATAGCCTCATTATCACTTATCTTATTATTTATTTTTTTAATTTTTTTTTGATCTTTAATAAAAAAATTAGTAAATCCTCCAAATATATCTTCGTTATCGATTTTTTCACCTCTATTTACAGAGTCTACAATTATTTTATCGTTATTTTTAAAATTAGTTACTTTATCTCCAACTTTAACTACCCTGCCAACAACTTCATGACCTAAGTAAATTAGTTTATTTTTATGTTTATTGGTATCAAGTAAAACACTACTACCAAATGAAAAATCAAAAGTTACTATATTTTTATCAGTTCCACAGTAACCACATTGAATTGTTTTTATTAGCACGCCTGTTGGTCCTAATTTGAAATTATAATCAAATTCTTTTTTTTTTAAATTTGAAAAAAAATATAAATTTACTTTATTAAAAATTCTGGCGTATACTAATGATGTGAATGACCTAATGTAGCTATTATCAAATACAATAGATTGAATTTTCACAGTGTGAATGTTTTTAAAGTAATTGATAAAATGTAAAGAAGTTTAAATTTCATAATTATTTTAGATATATTTATCGATAAATCTTTTTTTCTTTGCTTTTTTAGACCAGGTTATAGGGAAAAAACTCTCATCCATGCTTAAACTATCAAATTTTTTATAACGACTAAAGAAAGGATTTTTTATTTTGGGGTGAAATTTTGATTTTCCATTCATAAAATGTATACTCAAAGAAATTCTATCTTTTGAAGTTTTGTTGAATCCAGAACCATGCCATGTATTTCCATGATGAAAAACTATTGATCCAGCCTTTAGAGACATTGTTTTAATTTTATCTTTATCATCATTTTTTAAATATTTGTTAATTACTGATCTATAGTCATTCGCATAAAAATTTTTTAATCTATTGGATATTTTTTTCTTGTTTGATCCAATTAAATATTCAATACTTCCTGAGTTTATATTAGTGCTAGTAAGGGGAATCCAACAAGTTATAACACCACCAGGAGTATGCCAATCTTGATATGGATTGTCTTGGTGAAAATTCACACAACCAGCTTTTGGAACTAACCAAATCAAACTATCTTGATTTAGTCTTACACTATCCCATTTCATTAACTGTCCTGCAATTGAGCTAATAATTTCAGTGCAAACTATTTTGGCAACATCTGTATCAGATTTCCATACATTGCATAAAGAGCGCGGAATGTTATTCGAGTCCCTATTTGGTTTCCATTTTACTTTATCAGGTAAAATTTCAGTCTGATAATAGCCATTGAAAATTTTCTTATATTTTGACTCAACTTTTTTAAGTTTTTTAATATTGATTATATCTTCTATAATTGTGAAACCATCATCGTTATATTGTTGAATTTGATTAGTTGATATTTTCACCATATAAATTTATATTTAATTTAATTATCTATAATATTGATGAAAAAAAATGCAATAATAATTGGAGGATCTACAGGCATTGGCTTCAATATTGCAAAAAAACTATCTAATTTGAATTATAACTTAACAATCGTTTCAAGTAATTATGAAAACTTAAGTAATGCTAAAAATGAAATTTTAAAATACCAATCTAAAATAAAGGTTAGAGTTTTAAAATTTGATTTATCTAAAGAACAAGAAACCAATGAACTAATAAATATTATTAACGAAGAAGATTTAAATTATACACTTATGTTGTATTGTGTTGGTAAAGCTTTCTATGGTGATCATTTAAAAGCTTCATCCTCTATTAAAAAAGATATCGTTAATCTCCATATTTTTTCATATGTTAGAATTGTTGATTTCTTCACTGATCATATGATCCGTCATGGAAATAAAAGTTATTTAGTATCGATTGGGTCTTTAAGTGGAATAAATCCTAATCCAAATTTATTACTTTATGGAGTAACTAAGAATTTTATTCAAATGTATTCTAAAACTTTAAGTGCAAGATTGAAATATACTAATATAAACTCAACTTTAATTCTCCCAGGTCAAACAATGACTAAATTTATTAAAAACAATAATATTAATAATTTAAATAAAGATTATTTAACACCTGAACAAGTTGCTTCTGAAAGTGTTAAGGCTATATTTAAAAATAAAAAAATTGTAGTTCCAGGATTTTTAAATAAGATAAGATATCTTTTATTTTTAATTTTACCTAATTATGTAATTCAATACATATATAGAAATAAAAAATAACAATTTGATGAAAATTATAATTCAACAAATACAAATATATTTCAGAGTAATATTAAATTATAATAAAATGTCAAAAAAGAAGTCAATCTTCTTTTATTTATACACATTGCCTCCTGTAGGATATTTTTTATATTATTTTTTTGTTAAGTTTATTTTGAGAACGAGAAATGTAAAAATTATTAAAGGTATTTACCTATATTAAAATGGAAAAAGATTCGGGTGATTATAGATTAATTTCCAGAAGGGTTATCGATGAATATAAAAAAATTGAGGAAATATATCCTTTTTTTAGATTTATAGTTGATTGGATTGGTTTTAAAAGAAAGCAAATTTTTTATCAAAGACAACCAAGAAGAATGGGCAAATCGAAGCATGGAATAAGCTGGTTTTTAATTTTTTTGAAATTTCCTTGGCTCCTTTCTCTGATTTTCCAATAAGATTTACTTTACTATTGGGTTTTGCATCTTTTTTGGTTTCTTTAATAGTAATAATAAGAATAATTGCTTTACATTTTTTTGGCGAAGAGAATATTAGTTCTACTTCAATATTTATTGCTATTTTATTTTTTGGCAGCATGCAGAGTTTAATGATAGGATTAATGGGAGTGTACATAGGATCTATACACAAACAAATTAAAAATAGACCTATGTATATAATTGATAAAAAAATTGGATTTGATGATTAATCTTTTGATTACATTCAATAACTAATTATCTTTTTTTGAAATAAATTTTAGCTGTATTTAAATTTTTTATATAGCTCATAAAATATTACTACCATTATTGATGATAGAAGATATAATAAACCGGTTACTACACTTATTGAAAAAGACTCCTCACTAGTCAAACCTATCGATGGTAGTAAAATTACAAAAATAAATTCTCTATATCCCCATTCAGATATAGATACTGGTATGGCAGAAATTAAAACAACAATTGGTAAAAATAAAATATAGTCAAATAAAATTAACTCAATTCCTAATAAAATTGGAATAATAATTAAGCAAATTAAATTAATAATTTGAATAAAAAACGAAATGAGCAAAGGTAATAATAGTAAATTAATATCTAGATAGTTTTTAAAAATTTTTATTATTGGTAAATTAAAAATAAAATTAAATAACCAAGAACTTTTTAAAGATCTAATACAAAGCGGGGGTAAAATTATAATTAATATCAAAAAAATAAATAATACATAAAAATATAATGGTTGGATAAATGCAAATACATAACTATTTTGATAAAAAGGAATGAGTGATATAGATGAAAATATTAAAATAGAATAAAAAGATAAAAATTTTTCTATCATAAGTGAAGAAATTATTTTATCAAATTTTATATTTTTTAATAACATAACAACAGAACGAGATAAAAAACCAAAGACAAAAATTTCATTTGCTAATATGGAATAAAAAACTGGTCCGGACAATTCGTTTTTACTAAAATTAATATCTGAAAATAAATTTAATAATAACTGCCAACGAATTAGTAATAAATAAGCAATTATAGATCTACACAATAATATTGCCAATATATAATAAAAAAAATTGCTAGTGAAAGAAAGGGAATTAAAAAGATTAGCAAAATCTATTTCAAGATATAAATATATAATAATTCCGATCAATATAATTGTTTTAATTATTTGCTTTGTTATTTTATTCTGAGCTAAATTTTTTATATGGAAAATCACAGCAAATCTATCTTTGTAAAAATTTTATATTTTAACTCGAATTAGGTTGCCTGTGGTATAATGAGAATAAATTGATTTTTTATTTGAAATTTTATCTTTTTCACTTCTGTTGCATTTTACAAATATTTCCTCGCCAATATTAGGAATAGATTTTAAATATTCAGAAATTCTATCCTTATGAACGGCATGATTACCTGAATTAATTGTTGTATCGATGGAAACTCGTAAACCTGCCTTAGGCATCCTTTTAGTGTTATGTATTAAGGCATAATCACTTATATTTATAAAACCTTTTTTTGGTTTGATTTTTTTATCAATTTCATAATAATCTAAAACCCAGGACATTGCGTCGTATGTTGATGAAGTAGATAAAAAATTTTCATTGAAATTTGATTCTTTAGTTAATTTATAAAATTGTAAAAAATTTTTATTACAATCTCCAAATATTGGCACATGACAATTAAGACCAAATGGACCTTCAACCCATGCATCAGAATGTGGAATCGCGGTATCTAATTTTCTTTTTTTGTTTTCATTTATTTCTTCTCCAAATTTTATTCTAATATTTGGAGTAAGCCTAAATAAACTTAGCAGTTTGGAATTGGGGTTTGTCATTTTGTGAACGATTTCACACCATGTTCGTAAAACTAAATTAAACTCAAATTGATATTCCTTCTTAGGTACCACAGCCCCATTTGGGGTGATGTTTAATCTTTCTTTTCTATTTTTATGAATAAGACTAACTAATTGTTTTTCATCAGAGATGAAAGAGAAATGCATGGCTTTTGATATATACAAACCAATTGCAAATTGAAGTTTAGCAAATAAATCATCAGGTATTTTCCAACACATAAGAAGGTCATTTTTAAGTTCACCATTCCAACCAGAAGCTAATCTTTTTATTCTATTTTTTCTGTATTTGATTGACATTATAAATGCTCACAAGATTTAAGATCTAGGATAAATAAATTTTTTTTAAAATTGATTATTCATAGAGCATATATATACTTATTTCAAAGATACATTTAAATAATTATTTTTATCGAATGATTAAAAACTACAGCAAATTGGGATTAACGAAAAAATTATATGAAAATGTAGATCAAAAATTTTTACTTAAGATTTTTGATATAATGTCCTATTGCCGAGAATTTGAAAATAATGTGAAGTATTATAAAGACAAAGGCTTAATTAGTAATTTAGTATACCTGTCTATAGGTCAAGAAAGTATTGCAGCAACGGTATCTTGTGCAACAAAGAATCCTTGGGTATTATTTCAACACAGAGGTCACAGCAATTATATTGCATTTGGAGGGAATCAGAAAAAACTCATAGACGAATTAATTGGATTAGAAACTGGCTCAAACAGAGGATACGGCGGATCTCCTCCAATACAAGATTTTAATAAGAAAATCATAGGCCATTCTGGATTGATTGGAGATCATGTTCCAATTGCATGTGGGGTCGCGTTAAAAATAAAAAAAAATGACAGTGTAGTTTGTTTTTTTGGAGATGGTGCAGCAGAAGAAGATTATGTATTATCAGCTCTTGGCTTCGCTGGATCCAAAAAACTTCAAATTCTTTTTATTTGCGAAGATAATGACTTATCCGTTTTAACTCCAACAGCTGATAGAAGAAATTGGAATTTAAAAGATGTAGCAAAATCATTCAACATACAATCTTGTGATATTACAGATGATCCTATTTTAATTTCTAATAAAATTAATCTATATAAAAATCAATTACCAGCATTAATAAATATCAGAACATGCAGAGATGTTTGGCATGAAGGAACAGGATCTGATGGCAAACCAGCTTGGTCAAGGTACAACATATTGAAAAAATATTTATCAAAAGATTTTCTTCAAAAAGTTAATAATATTGAAAAAACAAATAAATTAACGATGGACAAATTATGGAAAAAACGGTTGCAGAAACTATAAAACAAATAACTAAAAACCATATTGATAAAAACAAAGGGATTGTTATAGGTCAATGTCTTACAGCTGTAGGTTGGGTACAAAATACTATCCCACCAAGAAAAAAAGGGACGATAGAACTTCCAATGACAGATATTGCAGGATCTGGAATTGCAGTTGGGGCCTCTTTAATTGGGGGAAGGCCAATATTTGTTTTAAGATTTCAAAGTCTTCTTTGGTTAAATGCCAGTCCTATTGTAAACTATGCAGCTAAAGCTAAAACTTTATTTGGTTATCCAGCTCCAATATTTGTAAGAGCAATAGCATCGGAAGGCGGCGGTCAAGGACCTATTCATACAGGTTCATTCCATTCGATGTTTATGTCAGTTCCTAATATATTCATATGTAGTCCAATGACACCAAAAGAATACAAAAAAATCTGGGTAGAATTTATGAAAAAAAATGATCCTTTTTTAGTTAGTGAACATAGAAGATCCTACAAATCATCAAAAGAATTAGATGACATATATTTATATAAGAAACCAGATTTAACGTTATTTGGAATATCATCAACAAGATTTGATTGTGTTGAAGTAGTAAAAATATTGAAAAAAAAAGGAATAAAGGTGAATTTAGTTAATGTGTTATGGCTTAAACCAACTAAGTTTAGTAAAAAGCAATTAAATTCATTAAGAAATTCCAAATTTGGACTAGTTGTTGATTCATCTTATGAAATTTGTGGTGCTACACGTTCAATAGCTTATGATTTAAGTAATTTAACTGAAAAAAAAGTTTATGCACTAGGTGCTGAAGACAGAATTCCAGGAGCTGCTGAAAGATTGGAAAATGCTAGTCCCACAATAAAAATGATAATTTCAAAAATAAGAAAACTATTAAAAAAAACTAATTAATTCTTTTTACACAAAGAGTCTTTATGTAATCATCTGGTTCAAAAACTTCAGCTAATTTTATTAATGTTCCTGTTTTTATTACTTCGCCTGGACCTAAAACAATTTTTTTTGTTTTTTTGCATCTAATCCCGCCTTCAATAACTGCGATTATTGTATCAAGGGACTGATCTTTTAATCCTTCTAAAGTATTATTTTTTTCTAGTTTAATCTCTACTCCGCCTAGATTATAAACTAAAGGATTGCCTATATCAGGATCTTTAAATAAAAGGAAAGAGTCATCTAATTTTTTAATTTTATATGATCCTTGATAATTCTGTTTCTCTCTTCCATAATTATCTTTAAATCTTACTAGATCATCTTTATCAATTGGAGTTTCGAATTCAAGAACTCTAACTCCATTTTCAGACATAGCTTTTGTTGAATGAAACAAACCTGGTCTAATAATTGTTTTCGAAGGAGCACTAAGTGTTTCTCTATTATAAAAACCAAGTTGTATTTCAGCTGTTCCCGATAATAATATGAAACCAGTTTTTTTATTTGGATGACAGTGTAATGAAGTGCTATTATTATAAAGAATATCCAAGTGTGTTATTGCCAATACGTCATTTTTATAAATAACATACTCTGAACCCCAGGGTTTTTCTACTACAAGATTTTCATAACTTTTATTGATCATTTTTAGTAATTTTCATTAATTTTATATAGACATCTTTAAAAGTATCTACTACCAAATCTGCTTTTATAAGAAGTTTTTTATTTAGAGTTGTTGCAATAGCTATACAATAAATATTTGCATTTTTTGCTGATTGAATACCCAATGGAGCATTTTCAATAACTATACATTCCTTAGATTTAAGGCGTAAAGTATTGACTGCTTTATAAAACGGTTGTTTTGAAGGTTTACCATATGTTGTATCCTCTCCAGTTATTATAACATCAAAATTATCAAGAAATTTCTTTGGAACAGATTTAAACAATCTTTCTCTTAAGCCACTAGTAACAATTGCTAACTTTAAGTTTCTATTTTTTAATTGTTTAATACACAATTTAACATAAGGATAGAACCTCAACTTATAATTAGATAAAAAAAAACTTTCTTTTAATAAAATTAATTTTTGATAATTAATATTATTAACATCAAAATTATATTTTTTTAAAATTGTTGGCGCAATTTTTCTTAATTGCATTCCCTCTAAAGGAAGGAAATCATGGGTTTGTATGTCAATGTTATAAAGATATTTAATCGATTTTTTCCAAGCCTTAAAATGAAAAGGCATAGAATCAATCAAAGTTCCATCTAAGTCGAAAAGAACTCCTTTAAGGTTATTTCTTGTTTGCTTTTGTGATCTCAATTGATTTTTTCATCCAAGGTCCTAAATGTTTATAGTGAGCAGTTGTAATTATATTGTTATCAACAACAGCAGGTTCGTCAATATAAATTCCACCAGCGTTTTCAATATCATCTTTAACACTATAGTAGCCTGAAATTTTTCTATTTTTAACTATTTTAGCTGATATTAATAATTGTGCGCCATGACATATACTAGCAATAGTTTTATTTTGTTTATTAAATTCACTTATAAAATCTAAAATTTTTTTTTCTTGCCTCAAATATTCCATAGCTTTAGCTCCACCTGGAACTACTAGTAAGTCGTAATTTTCTACTAAGCAATCTTCTATTTTAAGGATAGCTTGATCTTTATTAGGAGGTATTGTTGTGCCTAAAATACCCTTAACAGGTTTACCTCCTAACAAACACACATCAACTTTAGCTTCTTCTTCTAATAAACGATAAAAAGGATAAATAAACTCATGGTCTTGAACTAAATTTCCACTTAATATAATTGCCCTAATCATTAAATTTTAATGATGGGCTCTATTTAGTTTTTTTGAGGTCATTAAATTTAAATGATCAACAACATTTTTACCAAATTTTTTTTCAATCATATTTAAATAACTTGAGTTAGTAAAATATTCATCAAATGCATTATCTCTAAAATTAAGAACTTCTTCGGAGGAAACATAATCGGTAGCCAGAGGCATTGATTCATATGAATGCTGTGAGTAGCCAATCCAACCCGGGCCGTCCTCATCCTCAGGAAGTTTTACTTTATTTTTTTTTGCTAAAAGATGCAAAGCTGAACCTGGATAAGCCATTGCTGAATAAAAATTTGCCCACTCACTATTAATTTCTTTTGCAAGATCAAGTGTATTTCTCATTGATTCTTCATCATCATCCGGCAATCCAAATATATAATTGGCACCAATATTATAATCATATTCTTTAACTCTATCTACAGTTTTAATTATGTCTTCAAATTTAAATCTACCTTTCACTACTCCATCACGAACATGTTCAGAAGCTGATTCAATTCCAATAGCAATCCAATGCATGCCTGCCTTTTTCATTTTTTCTAACATTTCTCTATTTTGTAAAGTATCAATTCTAGCATAAGCCCAAAAATTTAGATCATAATTTCTTTCGATTATTTTGTCGCATATTTCAATTACCTGCTTGGGATTTAAAACAAACATTTCATCAGGTATTTTAATATTTTTAATGTTATATTTGTTAACTAATTCATCAATTTGCTTGATAACATTTTCAGGCGACCAAAATCTAATTTGATTAGACTCAAATGGAGCGTTAATACAACAAAAAGTACATTTAAATGGACAGCCAAGACTTGTTTGTAAGGATGCATAGGAATTTCTGGAATTTAAATTATGGAAGGCATGCCAATTATGTGCTTTGTACTTTGACATATCCAATAGTTCTAATTTTTGCCTTGGTAAATACTTGTCAAGATCGCTTATCAATGCGCTAGTTTTATTACTAACAACTTTATTTTCTGCGTAATAGTATAAACCCGGAACTTTGTTAATTTCAATTGATCCTTTTGTGAATTCTATTAGAAACTCTATAGTTTCTAAGCATTCACCCTTGCCAACATATCTAAAAGGTCCATCTTCTAGTGTGCGTTTAGGTAATGCAGAAGGGTGTGTACCAATAACAATTGTTGGATATTTATTATCTGAATGTTCATTTAACAATTTACATGTCTCCATAGCACCAGGCATGCATTGAGTAGATGCGGATGGTTGTTGTCCATAAATTGCAAAACAAACTAGTTTTGGATTAATTTCAATAATTTTTTTAGCTGTCTGAAGGTAATTAAAATGCTCAGCTTCTGCATCAAGAATTATAACTTCATAGTCTTTATTACTAATATATTGGGCAATCAATCCCGACCACACCGGGGGTTCAATTGCTGCAAAATCATCGCTTAAATTTTGATATACTTTTTTTCTACTCGGCGGAGTTACTAAGAGGAGGTCTACCATTAATATATTTTATAATTTATCAATCTATAACATTATATCTACAACAAAAAATTATTTTTTTATATAAGTTTTGGCCTAAGGAATATTCCTTATGCTTTATAAGATTAACAAAGATGATAATAATATAGCAAATTAATAATAATATAGTAATATTAATTAAAAAAGGGTGGCCTTTAAAATATCCATTTAATTTTATGCCAAATAAAGAAAAAATATTAATTACAGGAGGGGCTGGTTATATAGGCTCATTATTAACACCTAAATTATTAGAAGAAGGATATCAGGTTACTGTATTAGATAATTTTATGTATCAACAAAATTCATTAGCTGGATGTTGTTCTAATGAAAATTTAAAGATTATTAAAGGTGATGTAAGAAATCATGTACTCATCAAAAATCTTCTTAAGGAAGCAGAATTAATTATACCTTTGGCAGCTTATGTTGGGGCGCCATTGTGTGATAAAGATCCAGTTGGAGCTAAATCAATTAACTTAGATGCTCAAATTTATTTATTAAAAAATATAAGTAAAGATCAGCGCTTACTAATGCCTATTACAAACAGTGGGTATGGAATTGGGAAGAAAGATGTATTGTGTAATGAAAATTCTGCACTTAATCCAATTTCCTTATATGGTAAACATAAAGTTGAAGTAGAAAAAATTGCTCTTGAGAATGGAAATTCAATAAGCTTTAGATTAGCAACTGTTTTTGGTATGTCGCCAAGAATGAGACTTGATTTGTTGGTAAATGATTTTGTTTATAGAGCATGTAATGATAAGGCCATTATTATATTTGAAGGAAGCTTTAGAAGAAATTTTATACATATCTTAGATGTGGTTAAGGCATTTATTTTTGGAATAAATAATTTTAACAAAATGAAGGGAAATGCCTTCAATACAGGACTTTCAAACGCAAATTTAACAAAAATTGAATTATGTAAAAAAATTCAAAATCACATTCCTGATTTCTTTTATCATGAAGCACCGATTGGTGAAGACCAAGATAAAAGAGATTATCTGGTGTCTAATGAAAAAATTGAAAACTTAGGCTTTATTCCTGAAAAATCACTTGATGATGGTATTAAAGAACTCATTAAGGGAAATGCAATGTTAAATAATAAACCATATAGCAATATTTAGTTTATAGAAAATATAAGTTCAGACAAATATGATTGTTACACGCACACCCTATCGCATTTCTTTGTTTGGAGGGGGATCAGATTATCCTTCTTGGAATAAAATAAGTGGAAAAAAAGGCTCGGTAATTGGTTTTGCAATTGATAAGTATAGTTATATTAGTCTTCGTTACTTGCCTCCTTTTTTTCCAAACAAATACAGAATAGCTTACTCAAAAGTAGAAACGGCAAATCATTATAGTGATATTGAACATCCTGCTGTTAAAAATATTATAAAGGAAATGAAAATACATGATGGATTGGAAGTTCATCACCATGGAGATTTACCTGCGAGAACAGGTATTGGATCCAGTTCTTCCTTCTCCGTAGGTCTGATTAATGGCATATGCGCTCTACAAGGAAAAACAATTTTGAAAAAAGAACTAGCCAAGACTGCAATACACATTGAACAAAACATAATTAAAGAAAATGTAGGATCCCAAGACCAGATTTGGGCATCTTACGGTGGGTTTAATAGAATAAATTTTTATAAAAATAATAAATTTAATGTTAAAAATATCAATATAAGTAATTATAAAAAGAAAAATTTACTAAATAATTTTATTCTTGTTTATACAGGAATATCTAGATTAAGTGATACCATTGCTGGTAAAATTATTAACAATCTTAAATATAAAAAAGAAAATATTTCAGAAATGATTAATATGGTAGATGAAGCAGAAGAAATATTAACAAATCCCAGAAGAAACATCGATGAAATAGGTGAGTTACTTGGTCACTATTGGCAAATAAAGAAAAAATTATCAACTGGTGTCACACTTGATAAAATTGAAAGAATTTATAAAAAAGCTATTAAAGCAGGAGCAATTGGCGGAAAACTTTTAGGTGCTGGAGGAGGAGGGTTTTTACTAATGTATGTAAATAATAAAAATAAGAAAAATGTGTATAATGAATTAAGCAACTTAATTAAAATAAATGTCAGTGTTGATCATTTAGGGAGCACAATAGTAGACAGTAACAACTGATAAAACAATAATTAGAATTTTTCTAATTACAAAATTATCTTAAAAAAATTTTTAATTAATTTTTGTTTATATTTAGAATATTAATACAATATGAAAAAAATAAAATATTTTTTTGGAAATTACTATAAATATATATTTCTTAATAATCATGAAAATGATTTATATAATATTGTATTTTCATCTGTTTTGTGCGGCTTAATATTCGCTTCTAATTTTGATATTCCTCTGCGCTCTTTAGATGTTTCTTTGGTTTTCAATAATTTAAATATATTTTCACAGGAAAGCTTTACTGCTAGTTGGGCTATTCATTCTTGGAGTCTTATACATCAATTGGGAAGTGCTGGATTGCTTCTTGGATTAAATCATTTTCAATTATCATCAATTATTAATATATTTACAATTATTGCAACTATATTAGGTATCAATTTATTTCTTTTTTCTTTTACTAAATCAATCAGATTTTCAACATTGTGTGGGTGCGTGCTTGCATCGAGTATGTTTCTTCCGTTTCTTCAATCCAACTATGAACCTCAGGGATTTGGTTCACCACATTTAGGTGCACAAGGAATGAGTTTGGTTGTTTTAACTTTCGGCTTGCTTGCAATAAACAAACTTGGGATTGGATTATTAGTAAGTTTAGTAAATGTCGCTGTACATCCCTTATTTGGACTCTGGGGTCTTTTTTTGTTTATAACCAATATTATTGTTATTTACGCAATACAAAAAAAGCCTATAGGAAACATTTACAATATTGTAATTTGTGGAATTGTAGGTTTATTTTTAGTAGCTATAAGTTATATTTTTCAAAGTAATTTTTTCACCCAAACTAAAGAAATCAATACTCAATTATATTCTACATATTTAGAAATATGGGATACTCACAGATGCAGTGCATTTTCTGATTGTGAAACCGCGTGGTATTCAATCATTTTTACTATATTGTTTATTTTTGGGATATATTTAATAAGAAAATATATTCAACAAAGAAAATCTGAAGGATATTACTCTGTATTTATTACAGTCCTGGTATCTTTATTTATAGCTGTTTTTATATATTTTTTGGGAGAAGTAATCTTTGTAAACAAACTACAGGAGTTATTAGTTAGGATAATTCATGGCCGATTTATGGCTTTTTCACCTCTACTAATCTCAATAATAACAATAATAATTATAAGAGAGTGGTTTATAAATGATAAAGAAATTTATAAGATTAATCTTCCATTATTTATATTATTTTTTGTTCTACTAATATCAATATTATTTGCTATTCTGATTAAATTTCATACAATAATATATTTTGGTTTACTGATCTCAATAATATCAATCATAATTGCAAAAAAATGGTTAATTAATAATATTGCAATAAACTTGCAATTTCTAATTTTATTTTCTGGAGTATCAATATTGCTTTTGATTCTAAGGTCTTCCCCTTTAATTAGTGCTTATGCAGTGATTGTATGTTTTATTAATTTTCTATTAATCTCACCATTCGGAAATTATATTTTAAATTTAAAATATAAAAAAATTGTTAACAAAAGAATATTAACATTGTTTATTATTTTTAGTACAATCCTTTTTATAAATTTAAAATTATATAATCATAAAACCGATAATTCCAATAATGTCTGTCCTAATTTAAAAATTGAAAAGCCTGTATTAATAACTAATGGAGAGACCTATAATTTTGCACAAAGAGTATGTGGCTTCCCAGCTTTAATTGATGTAACGAGTTTTGATGGTGTGCCGTATATGCCTTGGACCGCTGATTCGTTAGCAAAAATCGTACAAATTGGATATGGAATAAATTTTAATTCTCCTCCAATAAAAAATCAAGCAAGTTTAAATGAGAGTGATTTTAAAACTATATGGGAAAATAGAGATAAAAAAGAATGGAGGGCAGCTAGGGATGAACTTAATTTTTCATTGATTTTTGTTCCTATTGATTGGAAATTAAAACTAGATTTAGTATTTGAAAATAATTTTAAAATATATGCTATTAATTAAAGTTAATTAATATTCTTTAATTATTAGATGCTGTTAATTATTTTACAAAGTCTTATAATCTCTTTTTCATTTAAGTCTGGGTAATTACCAAGATAAAATCCGTAAAAATGAACATGTTCTGTTTTTGGAAAATTTAACCAAAAGTTCTTTGGCATTAGATGTTTTAGATATGGTTGTCTTAGTTGATTCCCGCCCCCGGCACTACCTCTTCGGTATTCAATTCCAGATAAATCCATTTTTTTCATTAACCTATGCACTAATTTATCATCAGGTTGATTTAGTATTAGATTAAAAGCATAATTACTATGACCAACAAGATCAAAATTATTTATAAATTTATTGTGGTCTATATTTTCTAGAAAGATAATATGGTTTTTATTTCTTTTTTTAATATTTGCATCTAGGTGTTTTAATTGATTATTACCAATGATTGCTCCAATTTCTGTATTTCTTATGTTGTAGGCAGAATAGGCAAAAATAAATTTGGGGTTTAGTGAGGGATTGTCCTTAATATATTTATTTTTTAAATTAGTGTTTTTTGACTCTCTTACCATTCCGTGCCCTCTATACATTCGTAACATTTGATATATTTTTTCATTATCAGTACAAACCATGCCACCTTCAATAGTGCTCATATGATGCGCATAATAAAAAGAAAAATTTGACATAAGGCCAAATGTTCCTAGTTTTTTATTTTTAAATTTTGCGCCGTGTGATTCACAAACATCCTCTATTAAATGAATAGATTTTTCTTTTAATATTTTTAATAAATAGTCTGATACACCATTAAATCCTTGGGCATGTGTTAGAAAAATTGCTTTAGTTTTTGAATTAATTTTTTCTAAAACTTTTGTTTCATCAATACATAAATTATTTAATTTAATATCAACAAATACGGGCTTAAAACCATTTTGGATAACCGATGCTACATCAGATACCCAGGTTAAGGGAGGTAGTATGATCTCTCCACCACCATATAATTCTTTTAGAATTGCTAAAGTAATTAAATTGGCAGAAGAACCTGAATTAACAAAAACACTATATTTTGTACCAAGCCATTTTGACCATTTTTGTTCAAAAGATTCAACATTTTTTGACTGAGTCAACATTGGATCTTTTTGTTTTAAATATTTAATAAGAAGATTTAAATCTTCTCTTGTAATATTATTTCTCATTAAAGGATAATTAATATTCATTTATTTTAAGTATTAATTTTATTTAAATTTTTCTTATATTCATAAATTGTTTTTTTTATACCAGTATCAATTGAAATTTTTGTTTTAAATTTTAATTTTTTTAATTTTGAAATATTTAAATATTTTTTCATCATTCCATCAGCCATGGATTTATCCCAAACTAATTTGCCTTCGTATTTACTGTATTTGGCAATTTTTTTAGATAAATTTTTTATTGATATTCGTGTTCCTGAGCCCACATTTATAATTTCAGGAAAGTTATATCTTTCAAAAAGAATAGTTAATGCTTCTGCAGCATCATTGACATGCATAAATTCTCTTTCTGGCTTACCTGTACCCCATAATGTTACTTGATCTAAATTATTAAATTTTGCATCAACAAATTTTTTTACAAGAGCTGATAATACATGTGATCTATTGGGATCAAAATTATCATTTGTGCCATATATATTGCACAATATTGGGCAAATTGTTAATAGCCCATATTTGTTAAAGTAGTATTCAGCTTTTTTAATTCCAATAATTTTAGCCAAAGCATAACCTTCATTTGTTTCTTCTAGCTTACCAGAGAGAAGACTGGTTTCTTTTATAGGTTGTGGCGATTTTTTTGGGTAAATGCATGAGCTACCTATAAATACATTTTTTTTTGTTTTATATTTTTTAGCTATCTTAAAAAAATTATCTTGTATTTTTAAATTTTCTTCAAGATATTGTAATTTATTTATTTGATTGTCTTTTATGCCTCCAACTTTTGCAGCGCACATTATTATATATTTAGGTTTATTTTTTTTAAAATATTGATTTAATTTAATTAAATGAAGAAAATTTAACTCTTTCTTAGATGGAGAAAGAATATTTTTATAACCTTTTTTTTTTAAAATCTTAACTACAGCCTTACCCAGCATACCTTTTGCTCCAGCAACTAAGATTTTTTCATATTTATTAATTTTCATTTACTAAGTCTTTTCTAAATTTAAATTTTACATAGGTCAAATGCAATACAGACTCTTTCTTCATCAGATTCAAATGGAATCGTTCTATGAAATAAAGATGAAGGAAATAATACAATTTCACCGACCTCAGGATGCAATGTTTTTGTTGGAATATTATTATTAACAATATAATAATTATCTCCATGTAAACTAAATTCAATCCCTGCTTCATCATTTTTTTTATTTTTTGGAATTTTTAAATAAAATACTCCACTTACCCATCCACCAGGATGAATATGAGTAATATTATACCCTTCTTTTTTTAATCTGTTACTCCAAGAAATGAATTGGAATTGTTTAGGCCAGTTAGAAATAAATGTATCTTTTTTATTCTTATGAATATTATAAAATTTAGATAATTCTTCCAAAATATATTTTTCAAGTTGAGACATAAATGGAAGTTTTTTTTCTGAAAGATTACCAACAGTTCCAAAACCTTTGCGAGTTGTTTTACTGGAAGGTTCCCATTGAAAATTTTGATTGGTGATTTCGCCATAAATAAGTTTTAAAAAATTATTATAATTTTCGAAATAATTCATTAGAGTGCCTTTATAAATAAAATCAAGAGGGTTTTTACAAAAAGGATAGTCATTTTTAACATTAAATTGATGGGCTATATAGGTTGTAGTTGCGGCGATTCTTCTGTTGTTTGTATTTTCTTTGGCTAACTGAATTACTGCATTTAAATATTCTTTTTTTCTCTTTAAAATTAGAAAACATTCTAAAATTTTAGCATTTATTTTTTCTCTTCTAAGCCAAGTTAATTTTTCTTTTAATGAAATTTTATAATTAGATAGGGCTTCTTCACAATTATTATTTTTTTTAAATGACTCGGCTAAATGAAAATGTACATCGGGTAAATTGTTATTAATTTCAATTGTCTTTTTAAAAAATTTAATAGATTTTTCATAATCACCCATTGCATCAAAGGCATTACCTAAATTAAAATAAGCCTTATAATTGCCGGCATTAAGATTAACTGCCTTCTCAAAATGTGTAATTGATTCCTTAATTTTATTTTGTTTAAATAAAATATGTCCTAAAGAATTATGAATTGCGTCTGATTGCAAATTCAGCTCTAGAGCCAAATATAAGTATTTTTCTGAATTTGATATATCGTTTGATTTTTCATAAGCCAAAGCAAGATTAACATAGGCGCTCAGGTACTTAGGATTAATATCTATAGCTTTTTTAAATTTTACAATGCTTGATTTATAATTATCTGTTCTTAAGTATATCAATCCTTCAAGATTATATTTTATTTCTAAATTGATATTATCTCCTAAATTAGAAATAAGCTGTTTGGCATTACTAAATTCTTTAAGTTCAATGCTCTTAAAAATTTCAGAGATATTATTGTTAAAATTAATAGTATTCATATGGTTAAATATTTAATATATTCATACTATTTAATTAAGTTAAGTGGTAAACTTTTTATGAAGAATTTAAAAATTTCTATAATCACTGTATGCCTAAATGACGAATCAACAATAAAAAAAACTATAGATAGTGTAAGTAAACAGACATATAAAAATATAGAGCATGTTATCGTTGACGGTGGCTCAACTGATAAAACTCTTGAAATAATAAAGAAATATAAATTAGTTCCAGGAATGTTGATATCTGAGAAAGATAAAGGTTCATCAGATGCAGCAAAAAAAGCACTTAAACACGTTACAGGTGATATTGTTGCACATTTAATGGCAGATGATTATTATGCAAACAAAAATGTCATAGAAACAGTAATCAATTTATTTAATAAAGATTTTAAACTTGTCTATGGCAATATAGAATATTTTGATCATCAAAAAAATAAATTAACAGGCAGAAAATTTGTGCCTGGGGAATATAAGAAAAATTCATATTTCAAAGGGTGGCATGCTCCATTTCCTGCTTTTTTTTATAGTAAGTATTGTATAGATAAATTTGGACCTTTAAGAGATGATATTAAAATATCTGATGATTTTGAATTGATGTTTAGATTACAAGAGTTAAATCAACAACCTTCTGCATATTTAAATGAAACCATAACTTATATGGGTACTGGAGGGAGAAGTGGGAAGTTAATAAATATAATAATTGGGAATTTTTATGTGATCAAAACATTAATTGAACATAAGCAGAAATTTTTTATACCTTTATATTTATACAGAAGACTTTTCCCAAAAATTATTGATAAATTTTATTTATTTTTTAAAAAAATTTAATATTTAGAAAGTTAAATTAATTAATATCAAAAAAAATTATATAATCTTAGGTTTATTAAAGTTAATAATAATTAATAACAATTGCCATAAAAAAATTAAAATATTGATAGAGAGATGAATTAATACAATAATTAATACCGTTTTTTCCAAAACAATAATCCAAACTAAAAATAGTAACAAGTTCAAAATACCACTAAAAAGTATTAATTTTCTGGCCTTTTTAGCACTAGTTACCAAACCATAAATAGGATAACCAAATAAATTTGTGAGACTTAAAAAGAGTGAGGCTAATATATAAATCTTAATTAAAGGAGTAGCTTTGAAATAAATTGAATCAAAAAAAATTGGAATTATTTTGTCAATTAAATAATAAAATATGATGTATACAAAAAACATCAAAATACCTATTAACAATGCTAGTTTCATTGATTTTTGTACATCAAATGATTTTGTGAATCTTGAATAGAGATTTGCAGGTATAGAGCCTGCTAATCCATTAAGAGCTCGGTAACATTGATCTGCTAGATTAAAATATACAAGTTGGGCCGGTGTTCCCAATATTAATAAACCCAAGCCCCAAATAGAATTTGAATTAAAAATAATTAGAGAATTAATAAAATAACTAAAAGATGTTCTTACTATTTTAAATAATGATTTAAATCCTCTAAATGTTAATTTTAACTTTCGATATTGGAAAATAGTATAAAAAGAAGTAATCAAAAAACCAATATTAAGAGAATAAAAATACCAGATTAAATCGTCAGGTTTTCTTATATTAATAAAAATTATAGTTAAAAATATTATTCTTGCTATTATGGTTGCAACCAATAAATAAAAGTTTTCTAATTTCACTTGATAAATCCATATAGGATTGTTGCCAGCCAAAAAAATTGCAAACATAATCATAGAAAATAAAGCCGGGGAAAAACTAGTTAATTTTAAGTAAAAATTTGAGATAATTGTGAGAATTAATATTATTAAAAAGATTATAAATTTAATTGTAAAAACGGGTATTAAAATATCTTCAAGAGGTATATTTTTGTCTTCATCACTTTTTATAAAGAAAATTGATGAATAGCCACAACCGAAATCCATGCATAATGCGCCAATTTGATAAATTATTAGTCCTTGCGTAAGAATACCAAAAGCTTCAAAGCCTAAAAACGAAGTTAAAAATGGTAAACTTATTAGTATTGATAATTGATTTACTAAAACAATTAATGTTCCTGAGCTTAAATTTAATATCGACAAATTTTTTAATTTATTAAAATTTATTATCAAGCTCTTATCTCTATATATTTAATTAACTTGAACACTTCAATCATGTTTGTATAATATAAATTCATAAAACTTAAATAAAAATACTTCGTATGAATTTATATTCTTTTTTTGCAGCTAATAGCCCTGTTGCAATAACTATGGTTAATATTTTTATAATTAACATAATTCTTTTATATATATTAATTTTTATTAATAATGGAAAATATGATATTTTTAAATTTAGCAAAAATAAATACAAAAAAAATTTGCAGACAATACATACTGGATATATTTCTAGATTTGGTGGAGTGGCAATTGTATTAACCTTTTTTTTATTAGTTCAGCTTCTGGATAACTATAATGACAAATTACTATTAACAATTTTTTTGTTTGGTGTTCCAATCATAATAATTGGATTCATTGAAGACTTATATCAAAATATACATCCAATATACAGGTTATCAATATTATTTATTGCTTCATTAATATTATTTATTTTTGCATTCAATAATTTGCCATTAATAGATATTCCATTTTTAGGAAAATGGATCAATATACCAATTATAAGCGTTATATTTTATAGTCTTGCACTTACAGGCTATATTAACGGAGTAAATTTTATAGATGGAACGAATGGATTAGCTAGTTTTTCATTATTAAGTAGCTTTTTATCTTTACTATTTCTGACGATAACATTTCAAGATATTGAAAATGCACGAATGATTTTATATGCTATAACTCTTATAGCTAGTTTTTTACTATTCAATTATCCGTTTGGTAAAATATTCTTAGGAGATTTAGGTGCCTATTTTCTTGCTTGGTTTCTTGGTATCATCACAATTTATGTTATGAACCAAAATCCCGCTATTCCAAATTGGTGTGCTGTTTGTATTTTAGGTTATCCAATGATTGAAGTTATATTTTCATTTAGCAGAAAAATACTTTCAAAAAAAAATCCCGCTTTACCAGACAGAAGCCACTTACATTTAAAATTATATCTTGTTTTAAGTGAAAAAATAGAAAACAAAATAGCTGCAAATTCTTTAGTAGCTCCTTTTATCTCTTTAATCTGGTTATTGCCACTAATACTTATCCCTTGGATTTACTTTAATAAATTTCTTATTATTATTGCTATAATAATCCAAATTTTAATCTATATTTTATATTATAGATTTATCCCTGCAGAAAGAAAGTTAAGCAAATAAAAATATCAATTTTCAAACTATTCTTTTTTTATAATAATAATGCAATACGAATCCTACTGGAAAATAATACATAACATTTGTCCAGTTATTGAAAAAACTACCTGTTGGAATAAGTGGCCACGTCATAATAAAAAGACCTGACATTAAAAATACAATATGTTCAGGTAATTTAAATTTTGACAGGCCAATAATACCAAGAAAATGCTTAAACAACAAAAAACTAACAAGTAAAAATACAAAAATTAAAAAAGAAGCTCCTGCTATGCCAGTTTCCGCTAAAAGCTGAATATAAGAATTATGAGGATGATTGGTACAAGCATCAAAAGAATAATAATATTTTTCTAGTTGACACAATTTATCAAACATATTTGGTGCCTGTCCAAAAATTGGACTATCTACAAATATTTTAAATCCAACAATATAATGCCTTTCATGCAAGGGGCTATATGGTGCCAATGGAGCTATATTATTTGTTGATACTTGATCTAAGGTTTCTTGTACTTTGTACTTAGAAGAAGGTACATTAAAAGTCACCAATATGATTATGATTGTTGAAATAATAAAGGTTATAAGACGATAAACTTTAAATTTATTTGATAAGAAAATTAATAAAAAACTAAAAAGTGTCATAAAGAAAAATGCTGATCTTTCGCCAGAGCCAAATGTAATAACATCAATAAATATTAAAAATGATAATCCAATAATAAGTTTAGTTCTGCTTAACTCATATCCATAAATTAATAAACCAAGACATAAGGGGGTTAATCTTGCCAAATACCCTCCGATTATTAGTTCATCGCCGAAAAAACCTCCAAGCCGATCAGTTCGGCCCTCTACTGTCCAACCAAATATATTTTGTCCAAAAATCCACTGAAAGTAAGCATCAGAAGCTACAATCAATATTGTAAAAAATAGTGATAAGCCTAAATTGCGAGCAAGATTTGGGACATTATTAAAAAGGTAAAAAACACCTAATGAAAAAAAGAGGTAACGAAAATAAAATATACATCCTTCAAGAGAGTAATACACATCAACAGATAGAAGAGATCTAATAAAAAGATATAAATAAAAAAAACTAAAAATATACACAAAAGGATTTTTATAATATGAAAACAATTTATTCTTTATAGAGATAATAAGAAAATATAATCCTACTAGTGATAAAAATAAATCAGAGAGGAAGGGACCTGTTACAAGGGCTAATGGCAGCAAATACAATAAATAAGCCGCAAATGTTTGGTGATGAGAAAAATTAAAAATTCTTGATGGGATTTTAGTCATTATTTATTAATATATAAATATAAAAAGGTTGATAATATACTAATTATAAATTTTACATGATAAAATACTTTATTTAATTATAAAATTATCAAATTATAATGACACGTTTAACTAGCCATAAAATTCAAAAACTAAAATATGTTAGGCCAATTAGATGTTTGACAGCTTATACTAGTTCAGTTGCAAAAATAGTCGATCAATATGTTGATATTATTTTAGTAGGTGACTCAGTAGGTACAGTTTTTTATGGAATGAAAAATACTCAATCCGTAACACTAGAAATGATGAAGATGCACGCAAAAGCTGTAACTTTATCATCTAAAAATGCTTTTACTATTGTTGATATGCCTTACAAGACATACTCTACAAAAAAAGAAGCACTAAAAAACGCTGTAGAATTACTTCAGTATACGAAATGCCAATCTGTAAAACTAGAAACAGACGAAAGTACAGTTGATATTGTTGCCTATCTAGTCAAAAACAAAATAAAAGTAATTTCTCACATAGGGGTAACACCACAAAAATATAAAAATTTTAATAAAATTCGCTCTGTAGGCAAAAATTTGAAACAGCAAAACAAAATTATTAAGCTTGCTAAGTGTCTTGAAAACGTGGGTTCAAGCATGATAGTATTGGAGTGTATACGCGCAGTGCTTGCTAAAAAAATAACTATGAGTCTTCGAATACCTACTATCGGTATTGGAAGTTCTGTTTATTGTGATGGTCAAGTCCTAGTAACTGATGATATTCTCAACATGGATCCAGATATAAAAAAACCTAGATTTGTAAAATCTTATAATAATCTATCTATACATATCAAAAAGGCTGTAAAAAAATATGCTTTTGAGGTTATAAAAAAAAAATTTCCTAAAGAAAAAAATAGTTACAATTAAATTAGGTATAATTATATTTTTATAAAATTTCCTGACTCAGATTCTAGCATTTCAAGTACTCCTGAACCTATATCGTGCCATAGGCCGTGAAGTATTAATTTTTCTTCATCTAATACTTTTTGAATAAAAGGAAAGTGCATAAGATTATTTAATGATATTTTAATACTTTCTTTTTCTAATCTTTTAGTTAATGTTTCGTTAGAACTATTGTTTAATATGTTGTTGTATGCTGGTTTAAGTATATTGAGCCATTTGTTCACGAAAAACAATTCATCATAAATTTGAAGATTTTTAAACAATTCAAAAGCACTTGTAATACCGCCGCAGTTAGAATGGCCAAGCACTATAATATGCAAAACTTTTAATTTTCTAACGGCATATTCAATTGCAGCAGAAGTGCCGTGATGATTGTCATCATAATTATAAGGAGGAACCAAATTAGCAATATTACGATGAATAAAAAACTCTCCTGTATCTGCTCCAAACATAGATGTCACATGCACTCTAGCGTCACAACAAGAAATTACCATTGCTTTAGGGTTTTGCCCCTCATCTGCAATTTTATTATACCAGCTTTTATTTTCCTCAAAACCTGTAATCTTCCATCGTTTGTAACGTTTAATAAGATAATTTGGTAAAACTTTAATGTGGTTTGTCATAAATATTTTAATTATTAAAAAAATTTTATAGAGCAAATTGCAATACTGCAATATTTTCTTTATTTTAATCGATTAGTATAATTATTATTAATTTATTATTATTTTTTTTTTGGTATGAATGTAAAGAATTTAATGAATATATATAAAAATAAACGTAAATTTTGCGTTGCTCCTATGATGGGATATACGACGCCACATGCACGCAAATTATACCGCATTTTATCTAAAAAATCTTTTCTGTTTACAGAAATGATTGCATCTAAAACAATGTTATATTCTAAAACTAAAGATTTAATTATTGAAAATAATGAGCAAAATCCTGTAGCACTTCAAGTAGGTGGCTCAGATACTGTAGATTTAGCTAAATGTGCCAAAATAGCAAAATCATATAACTATGATGAAATTAATTTAAACGTTGGTTGTCCAAGTAAAGCTGTTCAACAGGGAAGTTTTGGCGCATGCTTAATGAAAAATAAAACATTGGTACGTCAATGTTTAGAATCAATGATTAATGCATGTGATATTGATGTTACCATTAAATGTAGAATTGGACTAGGAAAACAATTTAATTATGATTTTTTTGCTGAATTTATAGATGAAATTATTCAAAGCGGAATAAATGTTATCTATGTACATGCTCGCAATGCAATACTAAGTGGTGTTAGTCCAAAAGGAAATCGTACAGTCCCGCCATTAAATTATGAATTTATAAAAAAAATTCAATCCGAGCATCCTCAGATCCAATTTATACTTAATGGAGGTATTGACAGTATTAAAAAGGCTTATGATTTATCTAATATATATAGCGGTGTTATGTTAGGGCGACTTATTCAACAAAATCCTTTTAGTTTAAACAATATTGATCAATTATTTTTTAATATAAAAAAAGAAAAGAATATTAATAAAAAAATTATTATTGAATATTTTGATTACATAAAACCTATAATGGGAAAGGATTCTATTTTTCGTTTACTAAGCCCTTTATTGAATATTTTTTTTGGGATACCAAATAGTAAAAGATACAAGTCAGAAATTCACAAAAGAATGTTGAATCAAGAAATTAAGGCCTTAGAGGCGTTATTTTTACAATTTATGGGCGAAGAGCATAAATTAGCAATTAATTAATGCGGGATTTGATAAGAAAAACTAATAATTTCAACACCTGGATTCTTATCTCCAATATTAGCATTAGAAATATGACCGAACGATACACCTATTCTATTTTTGTTTTTTAATTGATAACTAATTTCAAATGTAGTTCTAAATTCAATATTGCTTCCTAAATTTTTTCCGTTACCGTTATCATAATATCCAGCACCAAAACTGGGAGTAAAAATTAAATTTGATTTTTCACCTGTAAATAGTGTACCAAGATTATCTTCAAGATAAACTCCAGCTAAAAAATAGGCCGCAGAGTCAGAAGTTATCTCAACTCCTGCAAAAGGTTTAAGATTAAAAAAATTCTCACTTTCAGGACCAATTTCTAATAATGAATTATCAAAGCGTCTTTCAAAACGGAAATCTGTAGATTGGTTCGTATCACTACCATCAAACTTTACATCGTAAGTGCCCAGACCAAAAACATCATAACCGGTGGCAAAAGATGAGGAAGATAATATAAAAAATAAAAAAAATAATAACTTATACATATACATAAATTAAAGTGTAAAACATCTTAAGAAAAATTATTAAAGGATCAAATGAAAAATTATTTTTCTTGTTGAAAAATTTAAAGAATTGCATTTTTTAGTTTAGATTTTAGATCAGTTAGATTCAAATAAATCTAAAATTTCTCCATTGTTATTAAAAGTTCCGGCAATAATTTTATTGTTTGTAAGAGGTTGTTGAAAAAGAGAACAAACTATTTTATGTTTTGATTTATGTAAATCATTACTAGAAGAAGACTGATAGCCTCTAACTATTCTCATAAAACTGTTATAAGGCTTATTAAGTTTAGAAAAATTTTGATATCCCCACCAAAAACAATCATTTTGAACTGATAGGGGGCGTAAAACATCTACTCCTCTATTTAAAAATAATATTTTTTTTGAATTAGAAAATGCAGCATGTTTTAAATTCGAAAAATATTGTTTGTGTCCAGGATTGGAAGAAATGGCTTGGTTAAGTTTAGTTGTCCATTTACTTATTGATAAAGTTCCCTGTGTAGAGATATTAATGGCATCTTCTTTGTTGAAACCATACGATTCGATTGTTTTATCAACACCATGATTAAACATCCATAAAACTATATCATTTGGATTTGGTGCAGTTTGTAATTGAAGCAACTTTAAAATCATTTCTTCCTGAGCTCCACGTAGAAAAATAATGTCCTCATGATTTAATAAAAATTTTGACATTAATTGGTAGCGCAAATCAATAAGACTGCTTAGGGTTTCTTTACTGTTATTACCCAACCCAATAACATTACCTAAAAAAACTAAGCAATCTCCTTTATTAAAATTTGATAATAAATGTTTTTTTATTGAATTAAATGCATTTAAATGTGAATGGATTGATCCCACTGCCCAAATTTTTTTTGAATATTTTATTTCTACAAAGTAAGAGTCAGTATTCACTATACTTCATTTGTTATAAAGAGTGTTTTCTATTTTTTCAGTTGCTTGAAAATAATCTGTTTTTTCAACAGCTGCAACCTCTCTAGCTAGCCGCTCTAATGCAACTTGAAACATTTGACGCTCACTATAAGATTGTTCGGGTTGACTATTTTTCCGAAATAAATCTCTTACAACCTCAGAGATCTTGATTGGATCTCCAGAAAAAATTTTAGCATCATATTCTTGTGCTCTCCTGCTCCACATTATTCGTCGAATTTTAGGTTTCAATTTTAAGATCCTAAAAACATCGTCAATAATTTTTTTTGAAGAAATTTTTCTAAGGCCAACTTCCTCTTTTTTTTCTAATGGAACTCTTATCGTTAGTTTTGATTGTTCCATCCTTACAACATAGAAAGTCGTTTTGATGTTAGAAATTTCCATTGATTCCGTTTTAATAATTTCACCTACACCATGTTTTGGATAAACAACAATTTCTCCAATATTAAATTCACTATTTTTTTTTGCTTTCATTTATAATCCTGCTTTTTTACTAAAGTGTTTTTCAAATTTATTTTCTATATTTTCCCATTCTTTAGAATCACTAGGCGGTTCTTTTTTTTCAGTGATTACAGGCCATTTTTCAGCATAAATACGATTAATTTCTGCCCATTTTTCCATATTTTCTTCTGTATCTGAGTGAATTGCATCAACTGGACATTCTGGCTCACATACTCCGCAGTCAATACATTCATCAGGATGAATAACAAGCATATTTTCTCCTTCATAAAAACAATCAACCGGACAAACTTCAACACAATCCATTAATTTACATTTAATGCATTTTTCATCAACTACATAAGTCATATTTTGTTACTCATAATTTTGTTAATTTATCTAGTGCTCTTTTTTTTACAATTCCACAACTCACATCTGAAATATATAAAAGTCCAGACAATCGGCGTACTAAATTTGACTCGAAATCATGGACTTTACCATCTTCCAATATAATTTCCCATAATATCTCAAGCAATAATAATTTTTTTTCATCAGAAAATGTTTTGTTTATCTTTGATGTAAAAGAGTGCAGAGATTTATGTTGATTAACTTCATCAAGGCTCTGATGCAGTGCTATTTCTACTTTTAATGGATCTTCTTTAAAGATATCAATTAACACCTTAGAAATTTTATTGACTTCTTGTTGATCAATAGTGCCATCTATTTGTGCTGCTTCCATCATCAACCCACAAAGTAAATTCAAATCTTCGTTTGATTCATCATAAGATTCTTCTGTAGTTTGTTTAAAAATATTTTTAAGTACTGTAAGCAATTTTTATCCAAATAGATTAAATTATTAAAAAAGCATTAAAGTAATTTTTCTAAAACAGCAAAAGGAGAATTAGGATCTAACTGAATTTTTTGTTTTTTTGATGTTTTCTTATTGCTAGTTTTGATAATTTTCTTTTTAGCTTTAATTATTTTTTTTCCTGTTAGATGTTTTGCTTTCAGTTTAATAAAAAATATTTTTTTTTCATTTCCTAGGGTAGCATTATCAAAACCAGAAAATTTAAGAATATTGGTTAACTGCTGAGAATTACAGCCTATAGGATTCATCATATCAGAAGATTCAATAAAGGGGCCGTATTTAATTTTTTGTCGAGCGAGGAAAAAAACTCTCTCAAAAACATCAACACGAACTGCAAAATTATCTATACAATGATATCCAATGGATGACCAATAATGCTCTGGCATAGTATTATTAGAAGCAAAAGAAACACGGCCATCTTTAGGTAAGGGGTATGCTTCCTTTACATCAGTTAAGTAAAATGCTCTCCATAACTTAGCACTTAATTCCATTGGTGCTTTTTTTAAATTATTTACCATATAGAAGAATTTAGCTCCAATACGAACTCCCAATTTTGAAATAGCGATTTTATCTTTTTGTGTCATCTTTTTTATTATACTAAAGTTGTCACCAATTATCATTGAACCTAAAGCATTAAACATGTTAAATGCAAGCGCCCGCACATCTGGGCTCAAGTCTTTATCTAACTCATCTTTAATAGGTTTTAAGGTTGTGCTGATTTTTAAATCAATCCATTGCTGAAGTTTTTTAGTAATAAGAATTTTTTTATCCGATTCTAAAAATTCAGTATTAATAATCTCTACTTTTGGAGAAAATATATTTAACCCTTTTGTTAAATAACCAATAGACTCGTCACCCCAAAAAATATGAATGGGTTCATTTAATTGCATTTTTTGAATATCACCTAAATTTATAGCATCATCTGGTGCATTTAAAAAAATATTAATTTTCTCTTCTATCATTGATCTAATTGTTTTTTTAACATGAGAAAGTGAAAATAAAGAATTGGAGTCTGCAATATTATCTAACTTTAAATCAAAACCTTGAATATATCCATAAGTTTGTCCATTTAATTTTATAGACTTATCATTGTTAATTATAATTTGTGGTTTTTCACCTCTGTTTTTAGCATTAACAAAATAACTAGCCGTAAAATCAACAAATCTATTTGTAAGACTTACATGCAATCGATCTGAGAGATTATTTTCTATATCTTTGGTTTTATTTTTCCAATATTCATTATTTTCTAACCATGAGGATTGATTAGCAATATAAGTCCATGTTCTAATATTTTCGATTTTGTAACTCAATTCTTCAATTCCACCCCCATAGTTATTCAAGCGTGCTATACGATCATCAAACCATTTTTCACGAAGCTTTAAACTGTTATTTATGAGACTTAAAAATATATTTTTTAGAAGTTCTCTGTAATTATCTTGCAAAATTTTTTGAAAATCAGGAATTTGACAAACATCCCAGAGCAACTTAATTGCAGTTTTGCTTATTAATAATTTTTTAACATCTATATCTTTGCACAAAATTCTAAAATTTAACTCATCTTCTGCATTTTTTTTATGTATAAAAAAACTATGAACAGGAAATTGTTCAAGAGAATTTGTAACTGAACTTATGCTAGAAAAATCTATTTTTGAATTTCTCCAATAAATTTTTCGAATATTCTCAAAATTATGATTTTCTATTGCTTGAATAACAATTGAGTCTAAATTGCCTGCTTCCTTTATATATCCAAACGTTCCATCATTTTGATATCTTCCTGCACGGCCAGCAATTTGTCCAAGTTCTGCCGGTGTAAGATTCCGCGTATAGCGACCATCATATTTTTGTAGAGAAGAAAATGAAACGTGATCAATATTTAAATTTAATCCCATGCCTATTGCATCTGTTGCAACTAAATAATCAACTTTTTTGTTTTCAAAAACTTCTACTTGCGCATTACGCGTTCTAGGACTCAAAGAGCCAAGTACCACTGCTGCACCTCCTTTATGCATTCGTATCAATTCAGCAATTTCATAAACCTTGTTAATATTAAATGCAATTACTGCTGATCTTGGCTTTAATTTAGATAAGTTGTTTCTTGGTTCAAATGTTAGTTTTGAATAACGATCGCGTGTTTCAATATCAATTTTAGGAAATAGTTTTATTAAAACTCGTTTTATGATCAAGGATCCTAATAATATTGTTTCTAATGAACCTCGTGAATGTAAGATTCTATCTGTAAATATATGTCCTCGTTCATAATCAGCAGCAAGTTGAACTTCATCAATTGCAACGCATTCAGTTGTAATATTTTGAGGCATTGCTTCAACTGTACAAAAAAAATATTTTGCGTTTTTTGGATATATTTTTTCTTCTCCTGTAATAAGAGCAACTTTATTAACTCCTAATTTTCTAACAGCCTTTTCATAATTTTCTCTAGCCAATAGACGTAGAGGAAATCCAAAAATACCAGATTGATATGAGACCAGTCTTTCAAAAGCATAGTAGGTCTTACCTGTATTAGTAGGCCCTAATACAGCAATTAATTTGTGATCGTCTTGTGCTAGAAGCATTGGTTAAGATGTAATATTAACAATAGAATCTAAAACATATTGTAATATGCCACCAGACTTATAATAATCAAGTTCCTTTAAAGTATCAATACGACACTTCAATACAATCTCTTTGTTATATGATGGCCTTAATAATTTACATTTAATCATTTTATTTGGAGTTAGTTTATTTAATCCCAAAATAGTTATTTTTTCACTACCATTTAGGTTTAAATTTTTTCTATTTTCATTTTCAGTAAATTCCAAGGGCAATACACCCATACCAATTAAATTCGAACGATGTATTCGCTCAAATGACTCAGCTATTACAGCTCTAACACCAAGTAGCCTTGTTCCTTTTGCTGCCCAGTCTCTTGATGATCCTGTTCCATATTCTTTTCCAGCAATAACAATAAGAGGAATTTCACTAGCTGTATATTCCATAGCTGCATCATAAATAGACATTTTTTTTCCATTTACATAACAATAAGTTATGCCCCCTTCCGTATCGGGAACAATTTCATTGCGAATACGAATATTGGCAAAAGTACCTCTCATCATAATCTCATGATTGCCTCTTCTTGATCCATAAGAATTATAATTTTTTCTACTAATTTGTCTTTGTGATAAATATTGTCCTGCTGGACTATCTTCTTGAATCGCTCCTGCAGGTGAGATATGGTCAGTTGTAACACTGTTCCCTAGTAATGCAATTATTCTGGCTTCTTTAATATCTTCTTCTGTCTTTACGTTTTTATCATTAAAAAAAGGAGGGTGTTTAATGTAAGTACTAGTATCATTCCATTCATAGGTATTTCTTTGGATTGTTTTAATATCTGTCCAATTTTTATCTCCTTTATAGATTTCTTCATATCTTGAAAGAAACATTTCAGATGATAATGATGATTTAAGTATAGACTCAATTTCAGTTGAAGATGGCCAAAGATCTTTTAAAAACACTTTTTTGCCATCCATAGATATTCCTATTGTATCCGTAAGAATATTTTTATAAATACTTCCTACCAAAGCAAAAACTACTACTAAGGGGGGTGAAGCTAAATAATTAGCTTTTATTTGTTGATGTACACGTCCTTCAAAATTTCTATTTCCTGATAAAACTGAGCAAACAGATAATTTTTTATCATTAATTTGATTGGAAACCCAGTCATCTAGCGGACCGGAATTTCCTATACAAGTAGTACATCCATATCCAACCAAATTAAATCCAAGGAGATCAAGATAACTTGAAAGATTTGATTTTTTCAGATAATCACTTACAACCTTGCTTCCTGGAGCGAGACTAGTTTTAACCCAAGGTTTAACAGATAATCCAAGTTCTACAGCTTTTTTTGCTACTAGCCCTGCCGCAATCATTACATTGGGATTTGATGTATTTGTGCAACTCGTAATTGCTGCAATTACAATATCTCCAGATTCTATTTCCTTTTCAGTTGATTTATAATTCAATGATTTGGGTACAATTAAACTGAAGGAGCTTGGTATATCTTGAAGCAAGATTTTATCTTGCGGTCTTTTGGGGCCAGCAACAGATGCTTCTACTTTATCTAAATTAAAGTTAATAAGTTCATCGTATTTAGCAGAATCATTGCCGTCGTACCATAATTGTTGAGCCTTTGAATAAGTTTCGACAATGCCCAAATGAAAAATATCTCTTCCGGATAGCTGTAAATATTTAATTGTTTCATTATCAGTTGGGAAAAAACCACACGTTGCTCCATATTCGGGAGCCATATTAGAAACTGTTGCACGATCAGCCAAAGTTAGGTTTTGTATACCAGTACCAAAAAATTCTACAAATTTTCCTACAACTCCGTGTTCACGAAGTTTTTCTGTAATAGTTAAAACAAGGTCGGTTGCTGTAATGCCTTCTTTTAATGATCCTGAAATATTAAAGCCCAAAACTTTTGGTACATTCATTGAAATAGGTTGGCCTAGCATGACTGCCTCAGCTTCAATGCCTCCAACGCCCCATCCTAAAACAGACAAAGCATTTACCATTGTAGTATGACTATCAGTACCTACAACAGAGTCAGGATAAAGATATTCGCCGTTTGAGGTTTCTTTAATCCAAATAGTTTTTGCAATATTTTCTAGATTGACCTGATGACAAATTCCAGCACCAGGTGGAACAAGATAAAAATTATTAAAAGCACTTTGTCCCCATTTTAAAAATTCGTATCTTTCTTTATTACGAAGAAACTCATGCTTAACATTTTGTTCATAAGCATCTTGACTGCCAAAGTTATCAACCATTACAGAATGATCAATAACTAAATCAACACGAGATAATGGATTAATCTTATTGGGATCAATATTCTTTTTTTTTAGGGCTTCTCGCATAGCTGCAAGATCCGCCACAGCAGGAACACCTGTAAAATCTTGCATTAGAACTCGTGTTGGGAAAAAAGCGATTTCAAATGGTCGGTACTTGTTGTTTAATTGATTGCAAAAAGAGCTTATCATTTGAGAAGTAATGCATTCTCCATCTTCATTACGAATCAAATTTTCAAGCAAAATTTTTATAGTGAATGGAAGATTTTTTAGATTAAACTTAAAATGTTTTGCTAACTTATTTAAATCAAAATAAAGGTAATTTTTACCATTTATATTAATTTCAGACTGAGTTTTATATGTGTTCATATTTGTTATAAAATAAGAAATAGTTATTATAATTATTTTATCAATTATTACTTCGTTTTGTAATTGTATAGAATATTTTCAATAAAGTATCAGAATTCTGCGAAAAAATAACAAATTAATATGTAATATTAATTGTTAAACGAATAAAAATTAAATTAAATTGATTAAGTAATAAAATTATTTTTGAAAAAATTAAAAAAACAAAAATGAGTATCTTATTGACTTTGATCGTAAGTTTTGGGAAAAATATTCAGCCTTTTATGTTTGTCACTTATTTTTAAGTGATGATGGAGGGAGGTTCCTCCACTATAACCCATTACAAGGAGCATTAAATGGCAAAGAAGAAAAGAAAAGCAGCGCCTAAGAAAAGAAAAGCTGCACCAAAGAAAAGAAAAGCTGCACCTAAGAAAAGAAAAGCTGCACCTAAGAAAAGAAAAGCAGCACCTAAGAAAAGAAAAGCAGCACCTAAGAAAAAGAAAAAAGCAGCACCTAAGAAAAGAAGAGCTGCTCCTAAGAAAAAGAAAAAAGCAGCTAAAAAAAGAAGAAGATAGACAATTTTTCTCTTTAAAGAGAAAACTTAAGATAAGTTTTCTTTTTCTTAAAGCTTATAGAACGGGGTATTTTGCCCCGTTTTTTTATTGTGGTTTCTTTTTATTAAAAACATTAAAGAATGACTTATATGCTATTAGTTAATAACTTATCCTTTAAACGAAATAATAATATTATTTTTCATAATATTAGTTTTTCTGTAGGTTCAAAAAAAATAATTCATTTAACAGGTAAGAATGGTTCTGGAAAAACTACTCTGATTAAACTTTTAGCGCAAATTCTTTTGCCATCACAAGGAGATATTTTCTGGAATGGAAAAAAAATTAAAAAAAATATTTTTGATTTTTACAAAAATACTTCTTTAATAATGGACACTCACTCTGCAAACTTAAATTTAACAATAGGCGAAAATATTTTCTTTTGGAAAAAACTTTCTTCCTCTTCTATTAATATCAAAGAAACAAATGCAATTTTGGAATTATTGCTTCTCAAACAATATATCAATACCCCAGTCGGGTATTTATCTCGTGGAGAAATTAAAAAATTAGAATTATCTAGATTAATTTTAGAGCAAAAAAAATTATGGGTGTTGGATGAACCATATAGTGGACTAGATGAGTCAACTATAAAATTGGTAAATGAAACATTTATAAATCACATAGATAATAGCGGGATGATTGTTCTATCATCTCACTACCTTCCACAAATCAATAATTTTGAAAGTATAAATTTAGAAAATTATGCAGATTATTAATGCTATATTTGCTCTTTTTTATAGAGAGTACAAAATTACCTTTAGGAATTTTTCAGATATTTTAGCAATATTGTTGTTTTTTATTTTAGGAATTTTAATTTTCGTATTTTCAATTGGTTCTAACAATGAAATTTTTAATCAAATAGGAATAGGGGTAATTTGGACCTTACTCCTTTTAAGTAATAATTTGTCACTGAAAAAATTTTATCACGATGATTTTAATGATGGGAGTATAATTGTAATGCATATGGGAGGATTATCATACGAATTAATTGTTTTAATTAAAATAATCACAACCTGGATTTTTGTTCAATGTCCATTTTTTCTTATCATACCAATAGCAGCTATATTATTGGATATTCAAATAAATAATATTATTTATATTCTTGTGAGTTTCTTGATTGGATCTCCAATTTTAACTTCAATAGCCTCTATAGCGGGATCAATGAACTTATTAAACAACAGAAATTTTACCATAGGAAGTTTGATTATTATGGTACTTAGTATACCGGTTATTATTTTTAGTGTTGGAATAGTAAATGAGGCTGCAGATTTAATTAAAGCTCAGTTGAATATATTATTAGGTATTTTATTATTATTCTTAGCAATCACGCCATGGGTATCTGCAGTCTGTATAAAATTAGCTCTTCAAAATAAATAGTTATGAAATTTTTAATTAATCCTAATCGATTTAATCAAATGAGTGATCTAATCTTGATACCTCTTATTATTTTAACTTTATTAACTTTGTTAATAGGGTTAATATTTGTTTTTTATTTGTCGCCTGAAGATTATCAACAGGGCTCGACTGTACGTATTATGTATGTACATGTACCTTCTGCTTGGCTTGCCATGTTGACATTTTTTATAATGACAGTTTATAGTATTGTCGGTTTAGCTTTTAAAATTCCATTTAGTTTTATTGTTAATTCTGCTGTAGCTCCAATTGGTGCAATATTCACTCTTATTTGTTTAATAACAGGTTCTTTGTGGGGTAAACCTATGTGGGGCACTTGGTGGGTGTGGGACGCACGTCTTACCTCTGTAGCGATATTATTTATAATGTATCTTATTATTATCTTTTTAAAAAAATCCTTCAATAACAACGATGTAGGAGAAAAAATTACTGCAATCTTTATTATTGTGGGATCAATAAATTTACCTATAATTAAATTTTCTGTTGATTGGTGGAATACTCTTCATCAACCTGCTACTATTAGTAAATTATCATCGCCTTCAATAGATGCTAGTATGATGAAGCCGTTAATTATAATGACAATTTCCTTTACACTCATAGGGTTAGTTACTGCTTTTTTGAGAATAAAAGCAGAAATTTTAGAGAGAAAACTGAGAAATTAAGGATTTTGTGACCATTAGTCCTATAGATTTTCTATTATAAACAACAATATTTGATAAGAGAACATCATGTATTTTTGGTACGTTTTTTTTTCTTATACATTTACTTTTTTTTTGTTGCTAATGCTTCTTTTCTTCTCATATAAAAAATTGAAAAAATACGAAAATAAGTAAGCTATGGAAGTTCGTTTTCAACGATTATTAATTATTCTCTTATCTCTTATTTTATTAGCAGGATCAATCTTGTTAATTTTATTTAATTCAAAAAAAAACTTGGTCTTTTTTTATACGCCGACTGAACTAATCAGATCTGATTCTGAAACTGAAGATATCGTTAGAGTTGGTGGTTATGTAGAGAAAGGTTCAATTATAAATAAAGGGAATAATTCTTATTCTTTTAATATAACAGATAATATTAACACAATTACAATTCAATATAATGGTTTTTTACCCGACTTGTTTAAGGAAGAACAAGGTACGGTAATTGAAGGCAAACTTATAGAGCGATCAAAAGTAAAAGCTTTTAAAGTCTTTGCCAAACATGATGAGAATTATATGCCTGCATCTATCCAAAAACAATTAAAACAAACTGATTATTGGAATAAGAAATATTAATGATATCTTTAATTGGATTTTCTTCATTGTTTTTATCTTTAGTTAGTAATCTTGTTGTAATTATAACTTTCAAATTTAGTAAAACTTTAACAATCAATAAAGTTTTTTATAGTGCGCTTTATTCTGGAACTTTTTTTATAGTACTTTCTTTTCTTTCGTTAGTATGGGCATTTATAAGCTCTGATTTTTCAAATTTTACCGTTTTTCAAAACTCACACTCATCTAAGCCTTTGCTTTACAAAATTACTGGGACTTGGGGAAATCATGAAGGATCGATGTTGTTATGGTTAATGATAATGTGTTTTTGCAATATGTTTTTTTCTTTCAACAAGATATTAGAAATTAATCTAAAAAAATTAACTATTTTTTTTCAATCTTTATTATTTATTTTGTTTTGTTTATTTGTAATTACAACATCAAATCCATTTCTAGTTAATTCACTAAATGTTAATGAAGGACTTGGTCTAAATCCTATTCTGCAAGATCCAGCCCTAGCTATCCACCCTCCTGTACTTTATATTGGGTATATAGGCTATTCATTAGTTCTAAGTCTAGCTATAGCTGGATTAATACTAGATAAAATTGATTTATTGTGGATTAAAGCTACAAAAACATGGGCTTTATTTTGCTGGTCAATGTTAACAGGCGGCATAGCTTTAGGATCCTACTGGGCTTATTATGAACTGGGATGGGGTGGATGGTGGTTTTGGGATCCTGTAGAAAATCTCTCTTTAATGCCTTGGATTGCAGGATTAGCGCTTGTTCACTCTTTAACTATAGTTCACCAAGAACAGTTATTGAAACAATGGGTGGTTTTCTTATCTATTCTATGTTTTTCATTAAGTATTATTGGAACATTTTTAATTCGCTCCGGTATCCTTACAAGCGTTCATTCCTTTGCAACTGATCCGTCGCGAGGAATTTTTATTCTTATTCTATTTTTAGTTATTACAGGATTTTCATTTATTATTTTTATTTTGAAATCGAAGGAATCAAGTGGAAGACTAAATTTATTATTTATAAACAAAACTTCTGCCTTAATTATTAACAATATTGTAATGCTTATTGCTTGTTTTACAGTATTGTTGGGCACAATTTACCCTATAATTATAGAAGTCCTCACTGATAAAAGAATTTCAGTTGGTGCGCCGTATTATAATTCTGTTGTTTTACCTATATTGCTACCAGGATTTTTACTTATGAGTATTGCACCCGCCTTATCTTGGCAAACAAACAAATTAAATAAAGCGAAATATTTTTTTTATACCCTTGTTTTTGTTAGCATTTTTTCCTTATTCATTACTTACCTTACTAATTTTTATATATGGGGTTTTATAGGAACAACCTTGGGTTTATGGATAATAGCAGCGTCTCTGCTTTCCATATTTAATAATTATAAAGCATCAAATAAAATTTCATTACATAACAATGCTCTTTTTGCACACATTGGAATTGGCATAGTAATACTAGGAATTACATTTTCGAGTGTTTTCCAAATTGAAAGTAATCATAGTATAAAAATTAATGAAACTATAAATATTGGAAAATATTCTCTAAAACTAAACAAGATTGAGATTGTAGAAAAAAGTAATTATCAAGAATTAATTGGAAATTTTAATCTTTATAAACAGGGTAAATTATTAAGTAGTATTAAGCCAGGTCAAAGATACTATCATGTACCCAAAACTATTACTACCGAAGCTGGCATTTATCATAATTGGCTGCAAGATTTTTATTTGATAATTAATAAACAAAAAGAAAATATATGGTCAATCAAAATGTATCAAAATCCACTTGTAAGCTTTATTTGGATTGGAGCCTTATTTATGATTATTTCAGGAATTATTGGTATGATAAAAAAATGAGAAAAGCGATTCTTTTTCTTCCTTTAGTGATAGTCATCACAATTGGGATTTTTCTATCTATTTTTTTACTACAAGGCAAGGATCCTAATAAACCTCCAAGTGCTTTATTAAACAAAAGCTTGCCTAATTTCAAGATTAGTAACATTTATGATGGGTCGCAAAGTATATCTAATCAAAATCTAGAAAAAAAATTTATATTAATAAATTTTTTTGCATCATGGTGTGCTCCTTGTAAAGCTGAGCATCCTTTATTTTTTAATTTAAAAAAACAATATCCTAATTTATTTTTATTAGGCGTTAATTACAAAGATAAAAGAAATAATGCAATAAAATTTTTAAATCAAGACGGTGATCCCTATGACTACGTAGGAGTTGATAATGAGGGATCACTTGGGTTGGAGTTTGGAGTTTTTGGCCTACCAGAAACATTTCTTGTAAATTCAGAAGGTAAAATAATATATAAACATTTAGGTCCTCTTACAAAAAAAATAATTAGTGATGAAATTGTGCCAATTATTAAATAGAATAGCTTTTGCTTTTCTTTATTTAAATATTTTATTTTTTTCAACTCTAGTATTAGGAAATAATACAATCAACGAGGAGTTAAAAGAGATTGCCAAAAAACTTCGTTGTATGACGTGCCAAAATCAAACAATTTATGACTCTGATGCAGATTTTTCCAAAGATATAAAAAAAATTATTCTTCAAAAACTACTAAAAAATCAAAATGAGAAGGAAATAATTGATTTTTTAGTAAATCGTTATGGAGAATATATTGTATTTGAACCACAAATGAATAATAGAAATATATTCTTATGGCTATTTCCTTTTATTGTTTGCTCACTATCCTTTGCTTATTTATATTTTCGTATAAAGAAAAACCAATCAAATTAAAAATATATTTTTTATTTTATGCATTTTCTTGTAGTTAATTTATTTAAGTTTCTTGAATGAAAATAAAATCCCTACTTGCTAATTAAAACATAAGATTTATATGGCTAAATTATGAATTCTCTACTTGGTTTAATAATTCAACTTATTAATTTATATAAATTAGTATTGTTAATTTATATAATTGCAACTTGGTTAATTAGTTTTAATATCATTAATACTTCTAATCGTTTTGTTTTTGCGGTAATGGAGGCACTTTACCGACTTTGTGAACCAAGCTTAAAATTGGTGAGAAGATATATTCCAAATTTTGGTAGCATTGATATATCTCCAATAATTGTTTATTTATTATTGTGGTTTATACAAAGTTTATTAATTGAATACTGGCCAAGATAAATATGACACATATTATTAATGGAAAAGAAATTGCTCAAAATCTTCGTGATAAATTAAAAATAGAAATATTAGAATTAAAAAAAAAATACGGAAGTGTACCTGGGTTAGCAGTAGTTCAGGTTGGAAGCGTAGCTGCAAGTAGTGTTTATGTCAAAGCAAAAACAAAAAGTGCTAAAGAAGTTGGCATTAAAATTATCGATCATCATCTTGAAGAATCAATTACGCAAAATGAATTGCTTCAACTTATTGAAACTTTAAATAATCAAGAAGATGTTAATGGTATATTAGTGCAGCTCCCTTTGCCAAAACAAATTCATGAGCAAACTGTTCTGGACTCTATCAACCCTAATAAAGATGCTGATGGATTTCATCCTTTTAATGTTGGAAAACTATCTATTGCAAGTCACAATGATGAAAACCTTCTTATACCTTGCACTCCATACGGATGTTTAATTATGCTAAAAGGTTTGAATATAGACCTGGTTGGAAAAAATGCTGTTGTTATAGGTAGATCTAATATTGTTGGCAAACCAATGGCTCAACTTCTTATAAAGGAATCTTGTACGGTAACTATCGCACATTCAAAGACCATAGATTTACCAAATACCTGTAGAAAGGCCGATATATTGATTGCAGCAGTTGGACGTCCAGAAATGATAAAAGGAGATTGGATAAAAGTTGGTGCTGTTGTCATTGATGTGGGAATCAATAGAATAGAAATTGAGAAAAATGGCGAAAAAAATACTAAGTTGGTGGGTGATGTTGATTATACAAAAGCTGAACAAAATGCATCAGCTATCACTCCAGTTCCAGGAGGAGTTGGCCCAATGACAATTGCTTGTTTGCTAAGAAATACAACAATTGCATTTAAAAATTCACAACAAAATCATTAATTTTTTGAATATTAATGATCATTTAAATTATTAAATCAGTATCTTCTCAATTAACGAAACCCATTTATTTGCAATAACCTCAAGGCTATAATTTTTCTTAACATATTTCTGGCCTTTTATCGTTTTTTCTATTGCTATATCATTGTTTTCTAAAACAAATTTAAGACCTTTGTTTATATTTCCAAAAAAACAATAATTTCTAAATTCTTCAAATTGTTTTGCATCTGAAATAACAACACATCTACCTAAGTTTAAAGAGTCAACAATTCTGTTGGATGACTTAACATCTCTAATCTTGTCATTAGGATAGGGTAGAATTACAATGTCAGTATTAATAACTTCCTGATCCATTGAGAAAGTCCATTCAATAAAGTTTATTTTTATTGTTTTATAGTCTGTCTTATTTAACATTTTTTTTAAATTATCTAGGTGATTAGTAATAATTTTTAGGTTTACATCTTGATTTAGGTTTGTCATGTCGTCTAAAGTTGCTTTTAAGGTATCGTGATTTGTATGCATTCCAAACCAAGAAACTTCTAGGGGGTATCTAATTTTACTTAATGGTTTAGAGGTTGGATATCTTATTGGATCTTGAACAATTTTAGCTTTAAGACCAGTATTATCATATAAAACTGATGCGGCTTTTTTAGTTTTTACAACAATTACATCAGATAACTTTGCAAGTGCGAGATTGGTTTCTAATCTGTTTACAAAAATAGTATTGCTATAATCAAAACTCATATCATCAAAAATAGATATGACCTTAATATTAAGTTCTTTAGCAGATCTAGCTAAGTTCACTACATTGTCATGAAATGCTTTATTGATAATTATTAATTTTGGTCTGAATTTTTGTAAAATTTCCTTTGCCTCACTTGATTTTAAAAAAACTAATTTACTTATTTCTAAGTAACTTGCTGGCAAAATTCCACCTGAAAAATTGCTAGGAGAACGTTCTGGGTTTTCTAAAGAAAAAACCCAAATTATATCTTTTTTAAAGTTAAGCATAAAAAACAAGTATTATATAACACAAATGATATGCCTAATATAATATTCTAGTGATAAGAGATTCTTATAAAATTTTTTAACTAATATAATTTGTATAATTGTCTACCAATCTTCTCTATGTTTTTTTAATCTTAAGGAGTTGATTTTAATAAAACCTTCTGCATTTTTTTGATTAAAATCTCCTCTTTCATCAAAAGAAACAATTGATTTATCATAAAGGCTTAATTTTGATTTTCTACCAAGAATAATTACATTGCCTTTAAATATTTTAAGTTTGACATCCCCAGAGACTTTTTTTTGTGTGCTATCAATAATTTTTTGTAATGATATTCGTTCAGAAGAAAACCAAAGACCATTATAAATAATTTCAGCATATTTTGGCATTAGTTCATCTTTTAAATGAGCTTCTCCTTTATCAAGAGTAATGCTCTCAATAGCTCGGTGAGCATACAACAATATTGTACCTCCAGGCGTTTCATAAACACCTCTTGATTTTATTCCAATAAATCTATTTTCTACAATATCAATGCGTCCTACACCATGTTTGCCACCTACAACATTTAACTGGTTAAGAAGTTCTTGCGGCTTAAGTTTATTATTATTTATTGCAATCGGATCTCCACTTTTAAAGCTTATGATGATTTCTTCTGGTGTGTTTGGTGTTTCTTCTATTGGTCTTGTTCGAGAATAGACATACTCAGGTGCTTCAACCCATGGATCTTCTAGAACTTTTCCTTCAGATGAAGTATGAAGCAAGTTTGAATCGGTACTAAATGGTGGTTCGCCCAACTTATCTTTTGAAATAGGAATTTGATATTTTTCAGCAAATTTTAATAGATCATGTCGGGAATTAAGCTCCCAATCTCTCCATGGCGCAATTACCTCAATGTCCGGATTATTTGCATAGTAACCAAATTCGAAACGCACTTGATCATTTCCTTTGCCTGTAGCACCGTGTGCTACAGCGTCAGCACCAACTTCTTTCGCTATTTCTATTTGTCTTTTAGCAATTAATGGTCTTGCTATAGCAGTACCAAGTAAGTAAGCTCCTTCATATAGTGTGTTAGATCTTAGCATAGGGAATACATAATCACGCACAAACTCTTCTTGAAGATCTTCAATAAATATTTCTTTAACGCCAAGTGATAAAGCTTTGCCTCTAATAGATTCTAAATCCTCTCCCTGTCCAAGATTAGCTGTAAAAGTTACAATGTGGCAGTCATACTTTAATTGCAGCCATTTCAATATGACACTTGTATCTAATCCGCCTGAATAAGCGAGTACAATTTTTTTAGGCATAATTAACAATCATTTAAAAACATATTAAATGCCTTAGTAAAACCTCTTAGTGTATAAATATCTGTTGTTTTAGTGCCTCTTGATGACTCTGCAGATACACTTAATTCTATTCCTTTTTTCATTGCATATATCACCGTTTTATCATCTTTTGTCCAAGCAGTATCGTCTTCGGAATAAAAATTATAAAGAGTTTTATCAATTTTAACCTCTACATCCTTATTTTGTTTAAATGGATATCCAGCAACAATTTGAACTATCGAACTACTACTATTGTTTATTCTATATACTATAAGATAAGTATCGCCTCTGTTTTTCCCTTCAGGAATATCAGTTTTGTGGGGAAGGCTTCCAATATAACAATAGTTGGCATCTTTAACAAAATTCCACTTACCTTTTTCAAGATCGGCTTTTGTGCTTTGACTAAAAGCAATGGCAAAACAAAAAACAGATGAAGCGAGAAAGTTTTTCATAAATTTAATTTATAAATTTTGACTATATCATACTATAAAAACTTTGAATATAAAGACAAAAACTTTTTTTTGTGCCATTAATATATCTTGTCTATTTTAAAAACACATATTTTTCGTTCTTCTGTAATAGAAAGTACTCATGAAGCAAAATGCATTATAAAAAATATTAATTATAAAACTTTATTTTCTACCAAACATGAAAAAGAATTAACATATCCACGATCAGCTATTAAAATCTTTCAGGCTATTCCATTTATTCAATCAAATGCTCATCAAAAATTAAATCTTACTCAAAAAGAAATTGCAATTTCTTGCGCTTCACATTCTGGCGAAAAAAAACATTTAATTGTGTTAAACCAATGGATAGATAAATTAGGTATAAAAAAAAATTGTTTGAAATGTGGCATTCACAATCCTATTAATCTTAAGGCATCCAATCAATTATTATTAAGTGGAATAAAACCTAACCAACTTCACAACAATTGTGCTGGAAAACATTTGGGAATGATCTCTGGAAGTTTTTCTAATAAAATGAAAATAGACGATTATATTAATATTAATCATCCATATCAAAAACTTATAAGAAATGTTTTGGAAGAATTTACTGCCTTCAAAATTAAAAAAAAACAAATTGGAATAGATGGTTGCGGCGCGCCTCAATATGCTTTTCCTCTTGAAAATCTTGCAATTGCAATGGTTAATCTAATTAAACAATATAGAAATAATATAAAATATTCTAAGGAAATTAGGATTCTTTTAAACTCAATTTTTAAGTATCCTTTTTTAACTGGAGGAACAAATAGATTTGATACAGAACTTACTCATATTACAAATGGCAAAATGTTTTTAAAGGGTGGTGCTGAAGGTATTTTGTTATTTGCACATTTGTCAAAAAAAATTGGTGGGATAATAAAAATTAAAGATGGTAATGAGAGGGCGATACCTTCGGTAGCAATAACAGTTTTTAAAAAACTCTCTTTATTGAATAAGTCAGAAAATCAAAAACTTTCAAAGTGGAATAATCAAATAATATCTAACCATGCCAATATATCTGTCGGCAAAATCATTACCACTTTGGAATGATTTAAAATAATGAATCATCTAATAATCAAAGAAATTAATAATTTTATAGGCTCAAAAAATATTATTAAACGCAAAATATTATCTAACTCATTTGGTATAATCTGTGAAAGAATTAGTCTCGATAATCTAACTTCTTTTGTAGTAAAATATTACAATAAAAATAATTATTATTTTAATGCTATAAAAAGTGAGGGCGACACATTAAATTATATTAATAAAAAATTTCCCAATCTATTTCCAAGCGTTAAATTATTAAATAAAGAATTACTTGTTATGGATGATATTGAACATAACAATGTTAAAAATATCGACTACCAGAAAATTCTTGCAGAAAAAGTTGCTAAAATTCATTCAATAAATCATCAAGAGTTCGGTTTTTTTTTTGATACTCAAATTGGTGGATTAAAGCAACCATGTGGTTTTAATGATAATTGGATAAGTTTTTTTTGTGATAAAAGACTTGGAATGATTTTTGAAGAAATTAATAAAAATAACTTAATGCCTTCAAATATAAACAGAGATATAGAAAAGTTATTAAACAATATTGAAAATTTTATACCCAAAAATCCAAATATTTCACTGCTGCATGGTGATTTGTGGGAAGGAAATATATTATTTAACAATGGCGATCTTGTAGGACTAATAGATCCTGGGCTATATTTTGGTCATAATGAATTAGAAATTTCATACCTTACGTGGTTCAATTATGTAGACAGTCAATTTCTTGACCATTATTCAAATATTATCACAATTGATAGAAATTATTTTAGTTATGAACCCATATATCAATTGTACTTTTGTTTATTAAATGTTCATTTATGGAGTAGAGAATATATTAAAAATGCAAAGGAATTATTAAAAAATATTTTTAATTAATAAAATTTATATTTATTTATATGCTATAAATTAACCAAGAAAATTATGTGTGGTATCAATATATTAATTTATAAAAATCAAAGACCTCAAATTCCTGAAATTGCAAAAATGAATTTAGCGATAAAACATCGTGGTCCTGATGATGAAGGGATCTTAATGCATAAAAATCTTGTTTTAGGACATGTAAGACTTTCAATACAAGATCTAACTACAAAAGGAAGGCAACCAATGTCTAACGATGGAAGATATTGGATAATTTTTAATGGAGAGATATACAATTTTCAAGATATTAAAAAAGAACTAGAAGTACTAGGTCATAAATTTTATTCTAAAACAGATACAGAGGTAATTCTTAATGCTTACAAAGAGTGGGGTTTTAATTCTTTTAAAAAGTTTAATGGCATGTGGAGTTTTGCTATACTTGACAAGAAATCAGATGAACTAATTTTATGCAGAGATAGATATGGGATAAAACCTCTTTATTATTATGAAGATGAAAAAAAAATTATATTTTCTTCAGAAATTAAAGGGATCTGGGCTAGCAATACTGAAATTAATTTTGATCAAAATAAAATATTACTTAAACAAAGGTCGCTTGAAGGTACATTTAACACTTATTTCACAGGTATAAATATTTTCCCTCGAGGACATTATTTTAGGATCAATATTAATAATTTTAAAACTAAAAAAATTATATGGTGGAAATCGCTTGATAATCTTCCATTTATACATCCCAGCTATAAAAAAAATAAACAAAAACTAAGAGAGGTATTGATTAATGCTACTAAAATTCGTCTTGTATCAGATGTTAAGATTGCAACATCACTTAGTGGGGGTATTGACTCTTCAATAATTTTTTCAATATTAAATAATTTAGAAAATAAAAAAGTCAATTTAAATCCTTTTATCTATAAAGATAGTAATCTTTTCTTTAACGAAGCTATAGATTTAACAAATCACTATAATAAAAAACCATTTATTGTTCCTAAGGCAAATTATGACTTAAAAAATATTCCAGGTAACTTAGCAAAAATTGAAGTAACAGATAATTTTTTTAGTCAATTAGAAATCTATAAAAATTTAAAACAAAATAATTTTAAAGTTAGTATAGATGGTCATGGTGCTGATGAATGTCTTGCTGGATATCCTCATGATATTCAATACTTTCCTATGCATTACCACAATTTAATATTAAAAACTTACGAAGTTTTAGAAAATCTTAAAGGAAGAAATGCTTTCATAGAATCAATAACAAAAATGCAGATGGTTAACAAAATAAAAGGTTTCAAACTAAACCCAATAAATCTCTTTTATGATGAAAAATCAATTAATGAAACAAATGATTTGTATTCTGATTATTTAACTATTTCAAATACTATTACTATTCCAAATGAAGTTAGAGAAGAATTAAATGATCTTAAAGAGTTCGATATTCCTTTTCAAGTAATGTACATTCAAGCAAACTATGGTCAGATGCAGTGGTTGTTAAATAAATGGGACAAAGCGGCTATGGCAAACTCTGTAGAGATTCGTTCGCCTTTTTTGGATTGGAATTTTTTTCAATTCGCTATTTCTCTTCCTTCAGAATACAAAATAAATGAAGGTAAAAATAAACATATTCTTCGAGATACCTTCAAAGACTTTCTACCTAATACAATTAACAAAAAATCTTTTAAACAGGGTCTTCCGCCAATTAAAATTTCTCAAGATAAAGAATTCATAGATTATTTAAAAACAGGTATTAATGAAAAATTATTTAAAGAAAGTAATATTTGGAATGGAAAAAAAATATTACAAGATTTTAATAGTTTGACATATTATAAAAATAATCCCACTATAAACAAAATCTGGAAAATATTTACCCGGTTTCTTCTAAAAAAAGGTCTAGATGAAATTAAAAACTATAGTATGCAAAACGAGACCACAAAAGAACAAAGGTTCAATCTATTAACAGAATAATTATACACATGGATTGGGATCAGATAGATGAATATCTTCAATTTCATCAAGTATCTCTTTAGAAAGATTTATATCAATACTATCAATATTTTCCTTCAATTGATTCATGGTTGTTGCGCCTATAATATTGCTTGTTACAAACGGTCTATTATTAACATATGCGTTAGCGAAAGTAGATGGCGCTATGTTATATTTTTTTGCTATATTAACATACTTTTCAATAGCTATTTCACCTCTAATGGTATGATGGCGTGAAAATCTACTGGGCCAAATAGTGTATCGAGCATTATTCGGTTTCTGATTAATATACTTCCCACTTAATCTTCCGCCTGCCAGAGGAGAGTAAGCTAATAGACCACAATTTTCTCTTATAGCAACTTCTGAATTTGCAATATCAAATACTCGGTTAACTAAATTATATACGTTTTGAATTGACATTACTCGGGGAAGATTTTTTTCTTTTGCTATTTGCAAAAATTTCATCATACCCCATGGTGTTTCATTCGATAAACCAACATGGCGTATTTTTCCTTCTTTGATTAGATTATTCAAATTCTCTAAAACTTCTTCAATTTGGGTCCATTCATTATCATAAAGATCATATTCAAAATCTAATTTACCAAATTTTGGAACTTTCCGTTCAGGCCAATGTAATTGATACAAATCGATATAATCAGTTTGAAGACGAATTAAACTAGCATCAATTGCAGCATTCATATTTTTTTTATCAAATCCAAGATTTTGATTCCCCTTTCTTACCCAAGGAAGATCATTCGTTTTTGATGCAATTTTTGAAGCTAAAATAACCTTATCTCTGTTTTTTTTTTCTTTAAACCAATTACCAATAATTTCTTCTGTTTTTCCGTACGTTTCTTTTCTTGGCATTACCGCATATAGTTCTGCAGTATCAAAAAAATTAATGCCCCTTTCTACAGCATAGTTCATTTGTTCAAAACCATCAGATTGGCTATTTTGTTCACCAAATGTCATAGTTCCAAGACAAATAAGACTTACTTTTATGTCTGTTGTTCCTAATTTTTTATACTTCATAAATTTTTGATAATTAAATATTTGAAAATATCTTGAAATTGTCAGATTTATAGCGATATTAGTTACAATTAAAAGGAGAAATTATGGCTTTAGACTTTAATCAACGATCATTTACTAAAACAGCTGATCAGGTAGATATTGATGAAGGCTTGAGAGCTTATATGCTTAAAGTCTACAATTACATGACTACCGGCCTTTTACTAACGGGTTTTGTTGCTTATTTTTTAGGTAAAGCATCTATAGTTACTAATGATATGGATCAAATTATTGGTGTTACTTCTGTTGGAGCTATGCTTTTTGGATCACCTTTGAAATGGGTGATTATTTTAGCTCCACTAGGTTTTGTTTTTTATTTAAGTGCAAGAATTAGCAAAATGAGTATTTCAAGTGCGCAGATAACTTTTTGGATTTTTTCTGCAATAATGGGTTTGTCGCTCTCTTCACTTTTTATTGAATTCACTCATTCATCCATAGCAAGGGTCTTTTTCATTACTTCTGGGACTTTTGCAGCAATGAGCATATATGGTTATACGACCAAAAAAGACTTAACTAGACTTGGTGGTTTTTTGTTTATGGGATTAATAGGAATAATCATAGCAAGCGTTGTGAATATTTTCATTGGAAGTAGTGCTTTGCAATTTGCGATATCTGTAATTGGTGTGCTTGTTTTTGTTGGACTTACTGCATATGATACACAAAGTATCAAAAATATGTACCTCGCAGGGGATGCTGACGAGGTTGGTTCAAAAAAAGCCTTAATGGGTGCATTAAGACTTTATCTTGATTTTATTAATTTATTTATTTTGTTGCTCCAACTCTTTGGGCAAAGAAGATAATTATCTTTTAAACAAGTATAGAAAATTATAAAATACCCAACCATTAAATGGTTGGGTTTTTTTATGTCTATTAACAAGATTTCAAATCAATTAAATGAAATTTTAAAACAATTTCAAGAAGGTAATAAGAAAAAAGCATATTTAAAACTTAAGAATTATATTTCTATATATCCCGATAATTTAATTGCTGTTTATAATTTTGCTTATATGTCTGAATTACTTAATAAGATAGATGTTGCAGTAAAGTTTTATAAAACGATTATAAAAAAGAATAATGATCATTGGCAGTCAAGATTTAATTATTATTTAATACTGATTAAGCAAGAAAAATATATCAATGCCTTAGATTTAATTAATGATGTTTTAAAGATTAAAAAAAATTATCAACCAGCACTTAGAGATAAGGCACTTGTAATGTATCATCTGGGTAAGCCAGATGAAGGCCTAGAATTTATTAACCAATCAATAAAAATAAATCCAAAAGATTATATTGCGCTCAATACCCTGGGTCTAATATATGGAGCTCTTAAACTAGATGAAAAGGCTAAAGAAGTTTTTAATCTAGCTATAAAAATTAATTCGCAATATTTCCCTAGCTATAATAATTTAGGAAATTGTTTGCTTAGATTTAATAAAATTGATTTAGCATTACAAAATTTTAAAAAAGCGCATGATATAAATAATGATTTTCAAGAAGCAATAAATAATATGGCAAATATTTATTTGCTTAAAAGCAAATATACTGAAGCCATAGAGCTCTATAAAACTGCGCTAAAAAAAGGTGGAAATATTGCAAAAATTTACTATAACATTGGAGTTGCTTATAGTCATCTTAGAAACTACAAAGTTGCTGAAAAATATTATTTAAGCTCTTACAAACTTAATCCAAAAGATGATTTATTAAAGAAAAATTTCTCAATACTATACTTAGCAACTGGAAATTACAAAAAAGCTTGGGAATATTTTGATGGGAGATTAAAGCTAAGTGACTTTGTTTTTAAAAATAGCAATTTAGAAAAAATACGACACAAATTATGGAAAGGGGGGGGCATTAAGAGTAATGAAAAAATTCTCGTAGTTAAGGAACAGGGTGTAGGAGATGAAATACTTTATGGTTCCATGTATCCCGATTTATTAAAAAAATTTCCCAATTGTGAAATTGAATCTGACAAACGTCTTTTGTCTATTTTTCAAAGATCGTTTGGAAATAAAGATAAATTTGTTCCTTTTCTTACATACACTAGAAATAATGATGCAATCGAAAAATTTGATAAAATTTTATACGCTGGCAGTTTAGGAAAAATGTTTAGAAATTCAATTGCAGAATTTCCCAAAAGTAGTTTTTTAATTGTAGATAAATCAAAATTTAAAGAAGTACATTTAAAATTAAATAAATTAAATGACTCCCCCAAAATAGGCATAACCTGGAACAGCAAAAATAATCGAAATGCAGAAGATAAGTCAATTAGTTTGGATCTATTATATCCTATTTTGAAAATTAAAAATTTTGCTTTTATAAATTTACAATATGGGGAAACTAAATCTGAAATTAATAATTTTTGTAAAATTAATAAAACCACAATTAATACAATCGCAGATATTGATTTATTTAATGATTTTGAATCTATTTCGGCTCTCTTATTAAATTTAGATTTATTGATAACTGTAAGCAATACTACTGCACATTTAGCGGGAGCACTTGGTGTGCCTACATGGTTAATAAAACCTAGAAATCACGCTGTTTTTCATTACTGGAATCAACCAAATTCAAACACACCATGGTATCCATCAATAAGATTAATAAATTACATTGAAAATTGGGAAAATACAGTAGAATTCATTAAAGATGAATTAGAAAAAAAATCATTTAATAATTCTAAACTTGTTCTCTAGGTAAACATCTCTTGCATTTAGCCATTCTTGTGCAAACTCAACATCTTGCCATTCATCAAACCACGGTCCTCCTCTCGTATAATGGATAGCAAAAGGTTTCTTTGAATTGTTTTGGGAGGTCCATCCTTCAAGCCAGTTCCAACGTTCATCAAGTGAGCCTATTTCTTTGTCATCTAGCCATTTAAATTGATGCAAATAAGCTCCTGTCTCTGAATTAACTAATTTATTAGTTAATTTTTTATTACTCGGATGTGAGCAATTAAAAACTATAAAACTAGACCAATTCTTTCTAGGATAAATGGTTTGAACTTGTCCATCCATTTTATGTTTTTCTTTTGGAGAGTAATCATGCTTTACACAATACACCGCCTTGTCCTCAGAAATATTCTCAAAAAGTTTCGCTATATCCTCCAAAAACAAAAAATCACAATCACAGAATATTGCCCACCCTTTATAATCCATCAAACTTGGAACTAAAAATCTTGAATAAGTAAATTCTGTTGATGCCAAAGGATCAATAGATCTGCTATAAAAATTTCTTGCTTGAAGTTCTTGAATTTTAAGCGAAAGAACACTCAAGGTTATAGAAGAATGATTTAATAAAGATGCCTTACATACACGATATGCAATATCTTCCTTTGAGTCATACCCAATAAAAAAATATGGATTATTTATTTTCATTTACAAATATTACATTAATTTTTTTATATTTTTTATCATTTATGTAAATCAAATTTATTTGTAAGTCATATTAATTTTTGTATATTGTGTGATATTGTTGGTTGACGCCATTCAAGAGAATTAAAATAGCCGCTATCTGCTACAGAGCTCCAAGTTTCCTGTGCTTGTTGTGTAAATTTACAAACCCAAATATTACTTAAATTGCCATTATTACCTCTTAATAACCATGCATTTACTTTTTGAATATCGTTTGTTTCTCCCTCTTCAATCTTGGACATTAACAAACAAATTTCTTTTTTCGGTTGATGATCAAGAAGACTTTTAATATGGTCTCTTGCTTCATCCCAATGTTTACTTTCTATAGATGCCTCGGTTAAAAGAATTTTTGATTCCTCATTGTCTTGAGTGGACTTAGTAATATATTTAACTAAAGATTTAAATTCTATACCAAGATTATTGGCAATTTTTTTTATATAAAATTTATATTGTGGATGTGGATCAGTTTCCCAAATTTTTTTAATGACCTTTTTTGCAAAATCATTTTTTTTATTTTCTGTTAATAGCTCTAGATAAAGTGCAACATATGGTTGAAAATTTTTATTTAACTTGAGTACTTTTTCAATCAAATTTAATGATTCTTTTGCATTACTTAGTTTTTTAATTTTTGCAATTTCATAAAAAGCTATTGATTTATTAATAGAATATAATTCCTTATTTATAATTTTTTTTGAATATGCTCTATCTGTTATAATTAATAACTGCTGCCAATTATTTGTTTTGCTAATAATATTAACTAAAGTTTCATAAATCTTTTCAATATATGGATTATTATTAAAAAGCTTTTCACCATAAATAAATGCATGGTGATAATCTTGAGATCGAAGATAATGCTCCATCAAACCTCTATAACCTAAATTTTGTGTATTATTATCTTTTGTCATCTCTTCATAAATCAGATTTAATTGATCATATTTTTTTTCAATTTTAAAAATTTCAGATTTAAGAAGTAAAGATAAAGAAGGATCGTCATCTAAATAATTAGAAACTTTTTTACCTTCAATAATTGCTTTATTAAAATCTTTATTAGCAATAGCTATCATTCCATTGACAAAGGAATTATAGCCTTTTTCCTTTTTTTTAATTTTATGATTTATTTTAAATTTTGAAAACTTGAATTTTGTTTGAAAATAAAACGTTTGTAAAATAAAAATTATAATAAAGAAAATTAAAAAAAATATAAGTAAATAGGATGATGTAAATGAGTATTTAAAATCTTTAATTTCAAAAGAAATTAAAAAAGAATTATTAACTGCTAATCCAACTAAAATTAATATTATTACAAACTGAATAATTATATATAAAATCTTAAACAATTCTAATTAACCTTTTCTAATTCAGAATTAAATTCTAGATAAGTATTTGCTTGTATAATCCACTCACTAAAATATTTTTCGTTTTCATTTAATAATAAAATTTGACCTAAGGATTGGTTTATATCTCCTTTATCCAAAAATTCTTTCGCTCTTATTATAATATTTACTTCTTCATTTTCATAATTAGTAGCTTTGCTTGGTTCAATACTAATAAATTTAGATAAAAAATAGATTACTGAATTTTGTTCTCTATTCATAAATTGAGCTTTTAAATATTGCTTCACAGATCGATCAAATTTATCTTTAAAATTATTAAGTCCATGAAATTGTTTTAATTCAAGTATACTAAGCTTCTCAAGCACATCTTTGTTTTTTACTAATGTTGCATATGAATCTAATAGTAATAATTCGTTAGAAACATCCTCCCCATTTATATATTTAATTCGAATAAGATCGATTAGAGCATTAACTTGTTGTGATTCAATGTTATTAGAAGTTGCAGAATTATCATCATTTTTGATTGTTAGGCTATATCTTAATTCTTTTATTTGTTCTTGTAGTTTTTGATTTAGAGTTAATAATTCATTTAATTCTTTTTTATAATTATTATTATTTTTTTCGTAATTTGTTTCGGTAATTAATTTTTTAATTTCTTGAAATGAATTATTACTATTTTCTAATTTTTTATTAAGTAAAGTTAGATCACTTATATTATTATTTATTAATTGGGAAAGAGATTGAATCTCAGTATCCAAGTTTGAATTGGTATTATCAACAGACTTATAAGATTGAAACAAGGCATATCCCATGAGTAAAATAACCAAAAGTAAGACAAAGCTTGTTGATAATTTAGAAAAAATATAAAAAGAGTTTATAAGCTTTGTCATATGCAATTATTTTACCATTATTACTTGGTTGTTTCACAGTATAAATTATGTTGGTTTTTTATTAAATGCTAGTATTCGCTGTTGAAACTTCATGTGATGAAACTTCAGTTTGTATCTTAAATCATGATAAAAAAATACTTAGTCATATTGTTTTTTCTCAAAAGGAACATATAAAATTTGGCGGAGTAGTCCCAGAGTTGGCCTCGCGTGCCCACCTTCAAATACTACAACATATTTCCCAAGAAGCGTTTAATAAGAGTAAAATTGATATAGAGGATATTGACGTATTTTGTGCTACTTGTGGACCTGGTCTAATTGGCGGTCTTTTAGTTGGCTCAACTTTTGCAAAATCTCTTGCTTTTGGCTCTAGTAAAGCATTTGTACCAATTAATCATTTGGAAGGGCATTTACTATCTCCAACATTTAACAATAATATTGTATTTCCTTGCATTTCTTTTCTTTTAACAGGAGGGCATACCCAAATTTATCTTATAAATTCTGTTGGAAATTATGAATTATTGGGAGAAACTTTAGATGATGCTTTGGGAGAAACGTTTGATAAAGTCGCAAAATTGATTGGCTTATCATATCCAGGAGGGCCAGAAATTGAAAAAAAAGCAAAAAATGGAAGTGCCAGAACATTCAATTTACCAAATCCTCTTGAAAAGCAACGAAATCTTAACTTTTCTTTTTCAGGAATGAAAACAGCCATTAATTTAATAGTAAAAAAACATAATTTTGCCGATCAAAAATTTCAAGAAAATTTATCGGCATCATTTCAAGAAAAAGTAGTATCTATTTTGGAATCGAAATTAGCTTTAACAATTAAGCATTTAAATAATAGAAAAATTAATATTTCTCAAATATGCCTTGTTGGAGGTGTAGCATCTAATAAATATATTTGTGAAAAAATCAAAAGAGTTGCTCATAATTATAAATGCTCAGTTGTTTTGCCTCGAAAAGATATGTTAAGTGATAATGCCGCAATGATAGCTTGGGCCTGTCTACAAAAATATTTAAAAGATCCAATCTCTAATTTACACTTTAAGGCAAGCTCAAGACTTAAAATTTTAAACGATAGCAAATGAATTATTGGTTACTTAAATCCGAGCCTAGTTCCTGGTCTTGGGATGATCAAACAAGAGAGAAAGAAACTATGTGGGATGGTGTTAGAAATTACCAAGCTCGCAATAATCTAATGAAAATGAAGTTGGGAGATCTTTGTTTTTTTTATCATTCCGTAAATGAAAAAAAAATTGTGGGAATTGTTGAAGTTATTAAAGAATATTATCCTGATCCAACTGATGAAACAAAAAGATTTGTTGTTGTGAATGTTAAAATTAAAGAAAAATTAAAGTATGCAGTAAGTCTTCAACAAATAAAAAATGAAAAAAAACTTAATCATATTTCTCTAATTAAACAAAGTAGACTTTCTGTTATGTCTATTGACAAATCTTCATGGGATTTAATCAAAAAAATTAGCTTAAATACTCAATCTTAAAATAATTAAATTGATATTTTTAATGTTAAATTTTAGAGTTTTCTTTTATAATTAATATAACAAATAGATATGAAAATTAAAGATAGTTGGAAAATAGATGCTCTTGTCGATGAAAAAAAGTATGCATCAATGTATCAAGATTCAATCAATAACAATAATAATTTTTGGGATAGAGAGGGCAACCGACTAAAATGGAAAAAAAAATATTCTAAAGTTAAAGATTGCAACTACAGTTCAAGTGATGTTCGAATTAAATGGTACTATGACGGAACTCTAAATGTCTCTGAAAATTGTATAGATCGACATGCAGAAAAAACTCCAAATAAAATTGCAATTATCTGGGAAGGTGATGATCAAACAATTTCAAAAGAAATTACCTATAAAGAGTTACTTGATAATACTTGTAAAACAGCGAATGCACTAAAAAAAATAGGAGTTAAAAAAGGTGATAGAGTAACAATTTACTTGACTATGATTCCTGAACTTGCTTACATAATGTTGGCTTGTGCAAGAATAGGAGCTATTCATTCAATTATTTTTGGCGGTTTTTCTTCAGATTCAATAGCTGGTCGAATTCTAGACTGTAAATCAGAATATGTTGTAACAGCAGATGAAGGTATTCGTGGAGGGAAAACAATACCTCTAAAAAAAATAACTGACGACGCATTACTACAATGCCCTAATGTTAAAAAATGTTTAATAGTAAAAAGAACCGGAAATGAAATTAATTTGGTTAAAGGAAGAGATGAGTATTTAGATGATATAATTGATTCAGTTGATATCACTTGTAATACAGAAGAAATGCAGGCGGAAGATCCTTTATTTATATTGTATACGTCTGGTTCTACTGGAAAACCTAAAGGTGTAATGCATACTACAGGAGGATATTTGGTGTATGCATCAATGACCCACGAATATATTTTCAATTACAAATCTGGAGATATTTATTGGTGTACAGCTGATATTGGTTGGATTACAGGACACACTTATATAATTTATGGACCGTTAGCTAATGGCGCAACAACTATTATGTTTGAGGGTGTTCCAAATTATCCAGACTCTTCGCGTTTTTGGCAAGTTGTTGATAAACATAAAGTAAATATTTTTTATACAGCGCCTACAGCAATTCGTGCTTTAATGCGAGAAGGCAATGATCCTGTAAAAAAAACTAGCAGGAATTCTTTAAAACTTCTTGGAACAGTTGGCGAACCCATAAATCCTGAAGCATGGAAATGGTATTATGAGGTACCAGGTAATAGCCGATGCCCAATTGTTGATACATGGTGGCAAACAGAAACTGGAGGTATACTAATTGCTCCTCAAACGGGTGCGATAGAATTAAAGCCTGGTTCTGTAACAAAACCATTTTATGGAATTAAGCCTGTAATCTTGGATAATGACGGTAATGAATTAGAAGGAGAGTGCGAAGGAATGTTGTGCATTGCTCAATCATGGCCAGGACAAATGCGAACGGTTTATGGGGATCATAAACGATTTATTAATACATATTTTTCACAATTTGATGGCAAATATTTTACTGGTGATGGTTGTAAACGAGATGCTGACGGTTACTATTGGATAACTGGTCGTGTGGATGATGTGATAATTGTTTCAGGACACAATCTTGGAACAGCCGAAATAGAAAGTGCTTTTGTCTCTCATCCAAAAGTATCTGAAGCAGCTGTAGTGGGATATCCTCATGACATTAAAGGAAATGGGCTCTACTGCTATGTCTCTTTAAAAGTTGGTGAGGAACCTAGTAACAATCTTAAACAAGATCTTAAAAATATTGTAAGACAAAAAATTGGCCCTATAGCAACACCAGACCTGATACATTTTACTTCAAGTTTACCAAAAACTAGATCTGGTAAAATTATGAGAAGAATATTAAGAAAAATTGCTGCAAATGAACATAGCCAACTGGGTGATACTTCAACATTAGCCGACCCTTCTGTTGTTAACCAATTAATAGAAGATAGATTAAATAAGTAAAAATTACCTTGGTTTCCAGTGTTTTAGACAACGAGGTTCATAAATATTAGCTGCTCCTACGTAAGTTCTTTCACCACCTTTTATTTTTCTGTATGTTTTGGTTGCTTCTAATCCACAGACATTACAAAAACCATAAATTTTTGTTATTTTATCTGCTAGCCCTAATAAAAATGAAGAAGTCTCCCATGGCTTACCACGGGAGTCTTGATCTAAACCAGCGCATACCACATCTATTCCTTCATTTAGAATATTCTCAATATTTTCAATCGTTTCTTTTGGATGCATAAATTGAATTTCATCTAAAAATACAACATCAAAATTATTCTTTCTAAATTTATAATCGTTATTAGTTTGAATCCAGTCTTCCATTGTATAACATTCATGGCTTAAATTATTGTGCGTAATAATCATCTTTTCTGAATATCGATTATCTATATTAGGTTTAATAACTAATATTTTTTTCTGTTGATGTTGTGCCCAAAGAATTCTTTTCAAAAGCTCGCTTGTTTTTCCAGCAAACATAGCGCCAACGATTGTTTCAAGAAAGCCTCTCATATTAATATTTTTTCATAACCTCTTTAATTAATAAATTTATCTTATTGACATCTAAAGATTTAAAACATTTTACAGGGTTATTATATATATTTAAATAATTTTCTTTAAGTTTGCCTCTTTGTAATTTATTTAAGTTATTTAAACTTAATACATTTTCTTTTTTAATAGATAAAGTATCATAGCAACCAACATTATCATTAATATTAAATACATTAACCAATCCACATTTTCCTGGACAAAAATTTGAAGTATAATTACTTTTTATAGATTTAATAGAATTAAATTTATACAACAAAATTTTTTCAGATACACTACTCGTTATCAACACGCCTTTTTTGTTTAAAATTTTTGCTACATGTAATGGTCCAGAGTCTACAAATATTCCAAAATTTATATTCTTTATGCCTATTAACAATTGATTAAGATTTTGTTGTGTGTGTAAAATTATTTTATTACTGAATTTAATATTCCGTTCAATATAATTAGACATCATCGAACTATTATATAAAAAAATTTCTATTTCATAGTCATCCACATATTTTTCAACTATGCTATTTAGTATATCTATTGGCATTGTTCGTATAGGAGATAAAGATAAAGGAAAGATGCTAATCATGTTCTTGTTTATTTGAACATTATTAGAAAAATTTATTTTTTTTCTATATAACGAGGTATTAAAATAATTTGTAATTATTTTTTCTATATTTTGTCTATCATATTTTTGAAGTTTAAATTCTTTTATTTCAAGGGTGAAATGAAAAACAGCATCATATAATAATAGATTTTGTTCAGATATCTCATTGAATACATTATTAATGCAAAAGTATTGCGAAAAAATTTGATTAAAATTACCAACAAAAGCAACACCAATTTTTTTATTTGGATATTTAACTAATATTGACTTTATTCCTAAGGCATACTCTATTGAATCTCCTAATCCTATGTTGGGAGGCAAACAAAATAATATGCTATTAAAAATTTTTTTTGATACAGTTCTTTTTTCAATGTTTAATTGAGAAATATTTAACAATTTTTTGTTTTTATTTAGCAACATCCAAAGAATAGTATTTTTCGAATAATATTTTGTATTGAGTGTAAAGTTAGCCAGTTTAGTATAAAGATCAGGATTAATTTTTTTGTTAATTTTGGTGGTAAGAGTAAAACTAAAATATGGCATAATTTACTTAATTATATGAATAAAGGAATTAGAACTAGATTAATCATTCATAATATTCTTAAAAATATCAAAACAAAGTCAATAAATTTTGATGAAGCATTTATTAACAATATATCTGGTGTGAGTATTTCTGAATCAGATAAAAAATTCATACAAAATATAGTTTTGAATTCTATGCGAAATTATATGGTGATAGAAAAAATTATTGAAAATTTAGCAAAAAAAGTTAACGTAAATAGTGATGCCTATTTCTTGTTATTAAGCTCAATAACACAACTATTTTTTTTGAAAATAAAGGCTCATGCTGTCGTTGATTCAACAGTTGAGTTAACCAAATTAAAAAATATCCATACCTCAACAAACTTTATAAATGCCTTTCTTAGAAATTTTATGAGAAAAATAAATCATTTCAAAAAAATTAAAAGGGAATTTAACTTATTACCTGTTTGGTTTTTCGAAAAAACAAAAAATTGGAAACAGGACATAAAAGAACAATTCTTAACAAATATTGCTCAGGAACCTCAACTACATATTGTTTTTAAATCAAAAAATGATCTAAATCATTTTCTTGAATATGGCTACAAAACCACTGAAAAATCTTTAGCTATCCACAAATCTATTTCATTTAACAGAATACCAAAATATCTAGAAGGATTATGGTGGGTACAAGATTATTCTTCCATGATGCCTCTTAATTTAATTAATATTAACGATTATAATAAAATTGCAGATGTAGGTTCAGCCCCTGGAGGAAAACTTTTTCAATTATTATCTAATGGGTCTGATGTTATTTCATATGAAAAAAGTTATAACCGAGCTAATATTTTAGAAAAAAATCTAGATCGCCTTAAATTACATTGTAATATCAATATTAGAAATTTCCTAGAAATTGAAGAAAAAGAAGACTTTGATTTAATTGTTCTAGATGCTCCTTGTAGTGCTGTTGGCACAATAAGAAGAAATCCAGAAATATTTTTTAAAAATAAATTCCCAAATTTTGACAATTTAATTAATATACAAAAGAGACTTTTAGAAAAAGCTAAGAAAATAATTAGAAAAAAAGGAATAATTATTTATATGGTTTGTTCTTTTTTAGATGAAGAGTGTGTTAACCAAATAGATAATTTTTTAAAAAAAAATAATAATTTTAGAAAAGTTAATTTTTCCAATTCAAATTTATTGAAGCGCGATAAATTGTTAGATGATAATGGTTTTTTTCTAACAATTCCAAAAAAGATTAAATTCAATATACCAGTTGATGGTTATTTTGCTGCAAAGTTAGAACGATATGATTAAAAATACATATTTGTATATTTTTTTTATTTTAATAAATAACATATTTTTATTAAAATTTAGATTTAGAAATTTTATTAAAATCGAATACAATCATGATTTCTCATTCACGAATTTTAAAAATTTAAATGATTTAAAAAAAATTCTAGTATTAGATACTAAAATATTTGATAAAAATTATGATAAATATTTTCAATATCACTCACTTGATTGGCTATGGACTGCAAAAAAGCTTGGTGGGGCAGATTTGGTCAAAGTTGCAAGAGATAGAGTAATCGATTGGAATTCCAAATACACAGGTTTTTACTATTACATTACAGATGTAAATTTGTGTGCAAAAAGACTTATAAACTTAATTTATAATTATGATTTTTATGCTTCATCAGCAAACCAGAAAGAAAAGATTAAAATAAAATTTATTATATTTTATCAGTATACTTTTTTAAAATTTATTCTTTCTGTAAATAATACAATCGGTGCAAAAACAATTGAAATAAATAAAGCAATAATTTTATATCAGGCTATTCACGGATTATTATCAAAAAATTCTATAAATGAATTAATAAATAATATCAAAAATAGCATTAATCCGGCAGGAATGCATTACAGCATGAATCCTGATTTTCATGCGGAATTTATTAATAATCTAATTGAAATAAAAAACATTTTTCTTTTTTATAAAATAGAAGTGCCAAAGGAAATAGAATTCCAAATTATTAATATGACAAGTGTTTTAAAGAATTTTTTTCATAAAGATGATTCTATAGCTCTATTTAATGGATCCAGTAACAATAATATTGACGAAATGAAAAAAATTATTTCAATAACAAATGATATTAAAACAAAAAATCTTATTAATAATAAAGATGGATTAGCTATTTGTAGCAATAATCAACTTAAAATTTTTTTTGATGTAGTAAAGCCCGAAAATAAACTTATTAATTACAATCTTCATGCCTCAACACTTTCTTTTGAATTAAGTTATAAAAATGAAAAAATTATTACTAATTGTGGCACAATCGAAAGAAGAAACTATAAGCAACCAGATTATCTGAGATATAGTGCTGCACATTCAACCATAATATTGAATAATACAAATATAAGTGAGTTGGTAGAAAAACAATCTTACAAAAGAATACCAAGCAAAATTTTTTTTGAGGCAAAAGAATTAAAAAAGTCAATAATCTGGAATGCAAGTCATGATGGTTATATTAAAAACTTTAATAAAATTGTTAAAAGGAAATTAATTATTTCTAAAGAGGGTTGTGATTTAACTGGTAAAGATCAAATAATTTCTGTTGGTTTTGGTACCAAAACTAATAATTTCTGCATAAGATTTCATTTAACACCCTTATGTACATCGTTGCTAACAAGAAATAAGAAGTCAGTTATAATAAAGACACTAAATAATAAATCTTTTATTTTTAAATCTGACACTGCTTTAGATATTGAAGAAAGTATATATATAGAAAAAGGTAAAAAAATTATTAAAACATCTCAAATAGTTATATTAGGAAATACGAATGAACAGAAAAAAACTATTAATTGGTCATTTTCATTGCAAGGTAATAAATGAAAAAATATGCTTTAATTTCAGTATATAATAAAAAAAATATTGAAGTTATTTGTAAATTTTTCCTAGCAAATAATATTGGAATAATTTCAACTGGATCAACTGCCTCAATTATTAGGAAATATGGATATAAATGCCAATTGGTTAGTGATCTAACTAAATACAAAGAAATTCTTGATGGAAGAGTAAAAACTCTTCATCCGAATGTTCATGCTTCACTATTATTTAAAAGGAATAATCATCATCATCGTATTCAAATTAAAAAAACTAAATTTCCAATCATTGATTATGTAGTTGTTAATTTATATCCATTTAACGAATTTCAAAAAAATTCTTCTAGTATTGAAGAATGTATTGAAATGATAGATATAGGCGGGCCAACTTTATTACGATCAGCAGCTAAAAACTATCAAGACGTTACAGCTATATGTGATGTAAATGATTATAATAAATTGATTAATAATTTTAAATTAAATAGAGGTTCGACCAACTTGATATTTAGAAAAAAAATGGCTCAAAAGGTATTTAAAACTACTTATCAATATGACAAAACTATATCTGACTGGTTAAGAAACAAAAACCAGTCAAAAGAAATAGAAATATTTTATCATGAAAAAAAAGATTTACGATATGGTGAAAATCCTCATCAAAAATCATTCCTCTACACAAAAAATACAAAAAATAATTTTGTTGATAATCTTTTACACGGCAAAGAGTTAAGCTATAATAATTTGCTAGATATTGATATAGCTTTTAACTGTGTAAATGAATTTGTAAATCCCACATGTGTAATTATTAAGCATAATTCTCCATGTGGTGCATCATCAGATAAAATTATTTCGAAAGCTTTTGTAAAAGCTGTAAAGTCAGATCCAATAAGTTCCTTTGGAGGAGTAATTGCTTTTAATTCAAATATAGATAATAAGACAGCAGAACTACTTTCGAAAAATTTTTATGAAGTAGTTTTAGCACCAATGTTTAGTGCTGAAGTAAAGAAAATTTTAACAATTAAAAAGAATATTAGATTAATTAAAACTAGTGGAATTAAAAATAACATAACTCATGAAATTAAATCTATTAATGATGGTTATCTTGTCCAAGAAAAAAATAACGTAATTTTTAAAAAAAATTCAATGCAATTAGTTTCAAATTATAATTCTTCTAATAAGGAGATAGATGATTTAATATTTGCTTTTAAAATTTGCAAATATGTAAAATCAAATGCAATAGTTCTTGCAAATAACCAAACTACTGTATCGATAGGGGGAGGACAGACTAGTCGTATTGATGCTACTAAAATCGCAATAAAAAAAATTAAAAATAAACAGAAATCTTTTGTAGCATCCTCAGATGCTTTTTTCCCTTTTACAGACAGTATAAAATTGCTAATCAAAAGAGGGTGTAGAGCAATAATCCAACCCGGGGGATCTTTAAATGATAAGAAAATTATTAATATTGCAAATAAAAATAAATTAGGACTATATTTTTCGAAGTATAGATTTTTTAAACATTAATTTTAATGAAAAAAATAAAAAAAAATAAAAAAAATAGTGAATATTTGATTGAAATTATTAAACAAAATCCAAAAATTTGCGCTGGAAGAAGAAATTATGAATATTTCTACAATAGAATATTAAATAATATTGAATTAACAAAGAAATTTATAAAAAAATAAATTTAACTAACTTGGTTAATATTTTATAAGAATTAAACTCATTTTAAAATTTGATAAAAAATAATTTAATATCTGCCCAACAAGAGTATTTAAAGGGCAATAAAGACAAAGCTAAAGAAATTTGTTTAAATATAGTAAATAAAAATCCTGATTCAAATATTTATAATTTTTTAGGAGTCATTGAACTAACAGATAAAAACCACAGAAAAAGTTTATCTTATTTTCATCAATCTCTAAGAATGGACCAGAACAATATTAAAGCTCTTAACAACATTGGTAATGCTTTAATACAAAAACATAAATATTATTCTGCAATAAATTTTTTAAAAAAAGCAATCAAAATAGATAATAAGTTTATTCAAGCATATTTAAATATTTCACTAGCATATTTGAAAATAAAAAATTTTAAAGATAGTAGAAAACATCTAGAAAAAATATTGACTATTGATAAAAGTAATTTTTTTGCATTTAATAATTTAGGTAAAATTTATTATGAGGAAAGAAAATATAATAAAAGTTTAAATCATTATTTAAAAGCTTTAGAATTAAACAGACATAGTGAAATTCTTTATAATAATCTTGGATTACTATATGAAAGAAAAAATAAATTTAAAAAAGCACAATTATATTTTAAAAATGCATTAGATTTAAAACCGGATTTTTTTGACTGCCAATTTAATCTTGCACTTTTATCTTTAAAAATTGGCAATTGTAAAGAAGGTATAAAATTATATGACGCACGTTTTTTTAAAAAGGAGAAGAAAAATAAATCGCTTATAAACAATGATGCATTAAAAATAAATTTACAAGAAATAGAAAAAAACAAAAAAGTTTATATAATTGCGGAACAAGGATATGGGGATATATTCCAGTTTAGTAGAATTGGTTTAATTTTAAAAAAAATAGGATTTATTGTAGTTTTTATAATCAATGATGAGCTCTATGAATTTTTTAAAAACCAAAAAATTTTTCATGAATATGTTAAAAAATCTGATTTAGATTTTAATAAAATAGCAAGTAATCAAATAATTCCATTGTTGTCTATTCCAAGAATTTTTAATTTAAATATCAGAGATTTTATTTTTAATGATGCTTATATATTTGCTGATCAAAACAAGAGTAAATATTGGGCTAATAAAATTAATAATAATAACATTAATGTTGGAGTTGTATGGTCAGCATCAGACCACTTGCATAATTATGAGCGTAGTATCCCCATAAATTTATTAAATAAAATCAGCAAATTAAAAAATATCAAATTAGTTTCTTTGCACACAAAAAAACATTTAGATGGCTTAAACAAAAATTTAGCTGACTTAAGAAATATTTTATTTTTTGATAATTTAGATACTAAATATAAATTTGTTGATACAGCAGCATTAATTGAAAATTTAGATTTAGTTATAAGTATTGATACTGGTATCGCTCATTTAAGTGCATCAATGGGTAAAAAAACTTGGATTATTTTACCATATCATCATGATTGGAGATGGTCTTTAAATTCAAATAAATCTTATTGGTATCATTCAGTTAAATTATTTAGAAGTAAAAAATATAATGATTGGGAAAATATTATAAAAAATGTTTTATTAGATCTAAAAAAATTAAAAAGTGAGTTATATGGATAACACCAATGCGCTAGTAAGTATCTGTTTGCCAGTTCATAATGGAGAAAAATATATTAAATTAGCAATAGATAGCCTTATTAAACAAGATTATTTAAATTATGAAATAATTATTATAGATGATTTTTCGTCAGACAAAACTCCGGAAATTTGTAAAGTATATTTTAATAAATATAAGAAAATTCGTTTTTATCAAAATAATAAAAGATTGGGGAGTACGCCAAATATGGTTAAAACTTTACATCTTTCAAAAGGCAAATATTTTGTATGGGCAAGTCAAGATGATATTTGGGAGAAAGATTACTTATCCTTATTAGTATCAAGTATAATTAAAAAAAATGGAATATTGTCAATGTGTGCCACACAAGTAATTGATATCAATTCAAATTTTATGACAAAATATGAATTCAAAGGAAAATATAATCCTGAAAATATGACTGATTTTAAAATGGCCCAGTCAATATTAAGTCCCGTTTATGGAAAATACTTAAAAACAAGTATTTTTATTCACGGAGTTATAGATCTAGTGAAATTTAAAAAAGCTATAAATATTTTTCCCGGATATTTTTATACAGAAAGACATTTATTAATACAATTAGCTTTAGCAGGTAAGTTTCTTTATACAGATCGCATTCTTTTTTATAAAAGAATTTATTCTGATACATCGCGATTAGATGGTGATAAGCATTGGGATAGACATTGGTATACAAATATAAGAAATTTTTTACAAATATTATACTCGATTATCTTTTCTCCTATAATTAAACCAAAAATGAAAATCATGGCTTTTCCAATTATTTTATTATATCTTGAATTTAGAACAAAGATTTTTATTGTTCCCAAATTAAAAAAAGCTTTAAATAAAAATATATATAATTTCTTAAAAAAATTGTATTACAAATTAAAAATTTAATAGACATGAAAGCTATAATACTAGCAGGTGGATTAGGTACAAGATTAGATCCTATTACTTTGGCTGTTTCAAAACAGATGTTGCCAATTTTTGATAAACCGATGATTTATTATCCTTTAACAACATTAATGCTTGCTGGTATAAGAGATTTTGTTGTTATTTCTTCATCTAAGTTTATAAACTCCTTCAAAAACTTGTTGGGAAATGGCAACCAGTGGGGAATAAGTATTGAATATGTTATTCAAAAAAAACCTGATGGTATTGCCTCAGCATTTCTTTTAGTTAGTGATTTTATTAAAAACGAGCCTGTAACTTTAATTTTAGGAGATAATATTTTTTATGGTCACAATTTAGCAGAACCAATAACCACAGCAATTAGTAATTCAAATAATCATTCAACTATTTTTTCTTACAGAGTAAGGGATCCTTCCAATTTTGGGGTGGTTGAATTTGATCAATTTAATAAACCTATAAAATTAATTGAAAAGCCAAGTCAAACAAAATCTAAATATGGGATTACTGGTTTATATGTTTATTCTAAAGATGTATTTGATCGCGTAAAGCAACTTTCGCCATCTAAAAGAGGTGAATTAGAAATAACTGATCTTAATAAATCTTATCTTAAAGATAATAAATTAAAAGTTGAAATTTTAAAAAGAGGTGTAGCTTGGTTTGATACTGGTAGTTTTGATTCAATTTTAAATGCTAGTTTGTTCGTAAGTACATTAGAAAAAAGACAAGGTTTCAAAATTGCTTGCCCTGAAGAAGTAGCTTGGAGAAATGGTTGGTTGACAGACGATGAACTTTTAAAATTAAGTTCAAAATTAAATAATTATTCTCTAAAATCTTATTTAGTTGAGCTTTTAGATTAATAATATATTTAAAAAATATTAGTAATAAGCTTGTGAGATTTAAAACTATTTTTAATAAAAAATGAAAAAATTTAATAAGTCCAAAATGAATGAATTTCCAATTATTTTAGAAAACCAAGGTATTCCACTTTTTTATCCTTACATACCCAAAAAAGCAAAAAAAGAAGTTTTGAATACTTTATCTAGTAGATGGATAGGACAGGGCCCTAAAGTTGAAAAATTTGAAAAAAAATTTGAAAAAAAATTTTTTAAAAATCACAAAACTATTGCAGTTGGCGCTGGTACAGATGCATTGCACCTTGCTTATCTGCTTGCAAATATAAAAAAAAATGATGAGGTAATAGTACCAGGTTTTACATGCACAGCTACCAATATCCCTCTTTTATATATAGGTGCCAAACCAGTTTTTGCAGACGTAGAAATTAATACATTAAATATATCAATTGAAGATATTAAAAAGAAAATATCAAAAAAAACCAAGGCTATTGTTTGTGTGGATTACGGTGGAATTCCTAATGACTATATAGAGCTTAATAAAATTTGTAAAAAAAATAATCTGATATTAATATCTGATGCTGCTCATTCTCTAGGATCAAAATTTATTGGAAAATATTCTTGTCAATATGCTGACTTTGTAATTTTTTCTTTTCAAGCAATAAAAACATTGACTACTGGTGATGGAGGTATGCTAGCAATAAAAAATAAAAAATTGTACCATAAAGCAAAAAGATTGAGGTGGTTTGGAATTGACAGATCAGCTAAACAAAAAGGTATTTGGGAAAATGATATCAAAGAAATAGGATACAAGTATCAAATGAATGATATTGCAGCATCTATCGGATTAGCTGCTCTTGAAGAAATCGATAATGTTATTAAATATAGGAATAAACTATTTACGCTTTACGAACGATATCTTAAAAACAAAAACATCAGAATAATTGGAAAAGCTTCTACAAATAAATATTATAACAGTTCTTGGTTGATTACAGTTGTTGTAAATAAAAATAGGGTTGGTTTGATGAAAAAACTCAGAAAACATAAAGTAGAATCAGCGCAGGTTCATTATAGAAATGATAGATATTCTGTTTTCTCAAATAAGAAACTCAATTTAAAAAATATGAATTATATTGAAAACAAATACTTGGTATTACCTTTGCATATGAAAGTAAAAGAGATGGATGTCAAAAATATATGTAATATTATAAATGATGGTTGGTAATTATTTATGGATAATTAATAATTTTAATAATTGGTGAAAAAGAAATTTAATATTTGGGAGGGAAGTTATAAATCATTTGAAGAAATTGATAGATCAGTTGATATAAGTGGTTTTAATGTTAAAAGATATAGATCACAAACTATAAAAAATATTTTTAATGCATTATCAAATTTAAAAAAAAATAAACCCATTGATTACTTCTCGAAACAAAGAAGCATATATCTGCCGATTTTAATTACTTTATTAATTACAAACTCAAAAAAAATAAAAATATTAGATTTTGGTGGGGGTCTAGGAATAAGCTATTTATCGTTAATAGAAAAAATTCCAGGAATAAAAAATAAGATTGATTACACTATTATTGAAATACCAACTATTGTTATGGAAGGAAAAAAAATTTTTAAAAATAAAATAAAATTTATTGATAAAATCCCTATGAAAAAAAAATATGATGTTGTTTTTTCTTCGTCTGCAATTCAATACATCAATAATTGGAAACAGACAATTTTAAAATTAATAAATTTACAACCAAAATATTTACTTTTTTCTGATGTTTTTGCTGGAAAAATTAATACTTTTGCTACTTTGCAAAAATATTACAATACATTTATGCCTCATTGGTTTTTTAATGAAGAATATTTTTTAGATTTATTTTATAAAAATAAGTATACATTAGTTTTTAGAGACTATGTTGCCGTAAAAAGATTAGAATTTATTGATGAATTACCTATGGAAAATTTTCCAAAGAAAAAACGTATTAGTAGAACTTTACATTTATTATTTAAAAGAGATTTAAAATAATTTAATTAACTTGTTTCCTTTTTTGCTATAATCCCAAATGTACTATGTAAACTTTTTCTTTTGCTGATTAAATATTTAAGTAGAAATATATCAGATGATCCCGTCCAAAATAACTCAGTCATTTTAAACTTCGATCTATTAAGTAGTAAGCTTAACAGTAATGGATCAAACCAAGTACAGTGTTCAACATTTAATAAAACTTTCAAATTGAAAATCTTTTTAATTATCAAGTGCAAACTAAAAACATTAGGGGTGGTAACAATAATCTCGCCTCCAAATTTTAGATGTTTATAGGCATTATCAAAAACCAATCCTGGATTTGATACATGTTCAATAACATCGCCAAGAACGCAGACATCAAAATCTTTTTCAGGTAAGTCAAAGTCTTCGGCAGAAGCAACTGCAACTTTCAACCCTCTGTCTAATAAACAATTTATTCCTTCTACAAAAATATCAATTCCGAAACACTGCTGGCTTACTAAATTTAACTGCTCATGCACAGGGGGTTTATCATCATAAATTTTTCCTTTAAAAGCATCTGATCCTGTACATCCAATATCTAAAACTTTCTTATTTTTGCAAAGTTGTAAAACAGGTTCTATTCTATCTTTATAAATTTTTTGATTTTTAAACTTAAGGAATTCTTTACTATCAACGCTTTTAAACACAATATTTATTAGCATTTCTTTTTTTTTTTAAAAAGTATTGTTATGTATATCTACTACAAAATTGTGAATTAAGATGGTTTTTTATATAATAAGTTTTATTATTTTTATAAATAATTTAGTTCCTTCATTTCATTTTTGAATCTATCTTCAATTATTTTTACTTGTTTTATTGAAAGTATTTCTTTCCAAGAATTTGTAAGCCCTTTATCAAAAAATTTTTTACCTATTTTTATATTTTGCTCATTAAAGCCATATTTTTTTTCTAAATTTTGCAAATTACTAAATGTTGTATTATAAATTGATCGTATCAGTTTTTTTTTATCAATCTTTGGAAAGCCTAATCCATGAAGAAAAGATATAATTTTGTTAAAATTTTTATAAGTATCTTTTATTAAATCTTCATACTTAATTATCAAATGAGGGACTGTATAAAAATTTTTCCAAGATAAATAATTTACTCCCCAGTTATATGTATACACAGGATAATTGATTCCCTCATCAATCATACAAGTAGGAGAAGTAGAAGTTATTATTTCTATGCTTTTGTCAATATTTTGATCAGAATGATTGCTATATGATATGACAACTTCTCTTGGATCCCTCACTATATATATAAATGCCAGAGTATAATTTGCATTAGTAAAAGAGTAATTATTAATTTTTCCACAAAAATTATGCGTCTTTAAAAAAATAACATTTCCATCATTTAATTTAGAATTTTTTTGAACCTCAATCCAATATTTTGCAATATCTTGAGGTTGTTTTGCAGCATCTTCTTTTGAGATATATGGTAAAAAAATTTCTGACTCAAAGGTAGGAATATTTTTCATCAAATTAAATGAAAATGAACCATCTTGGGTAAAAAAATATGCTGAAAGAAAGCTTCTTATCCAAGTATTTCCACTTTTTGGATATGATGCAATCCAAATAATTTTTTTATTATCTTCGTGCTGTTTATCCATTTTAATATATTAAATTTTACCTAAATAATTTAAAATATTTGTGAATTATTGTAAGAAATTTTTTATTATTCTCATAATAGTCGATTCCAATACATCTATTTTTATCAGGTAAAACTAATCTAAGTTTATCAAAACTATTTTTTTTATCTTTAAATAAAGCATTCATCATTAACTTTTGATCAATATTAATATGATCAAATGCTTTTGAATTCTTACGTAGTGTTGAATGCATATGATTGAAATTATCTAATTGAGAAATACCGAGTTCAACTGCCACGAAATTTGCAATGTCCAT
>Ga0315336_1000721_pt1 | contig 81076 bp, 66 predicted proteins | sample ASW5metaG_FD_204512 | JGI IMG/M metagenome (GOLD analysis project Ga0315336, IMG submission 204512) | Ammonia-oxidizing marine archaeal communities from Monterey Bay, California, United States - ASW #5 | ecosystem: Environmental > Aquatic > Marine > Intertidal zone | place: USA: California... | reverse complement strand
CGCTCTAATGCGGCTAGGCGCGCTTCTAACTTCCTGGCATGTTCTGCGATTTTTCGGATGTTGCGGTTCAGGCCAAGAACCGAAGCCTCTAAAGACTTCATCATCACCATAACGGCGGCGTCAGGCTTAACAAAGATTTTGACTGCTTTCTCATAGTCCACTACCCATTGAGCATATCCGTTCGCTTTTTGGTTAAAACCATTTTGAAGCCTAATGTACTGCTTGCCTCCCGTACCGAACGGGTTTCTCAATACAAACCCTCCAGTGCGAAAGCCATCAGCCTCGGTTATGTAACGCACATGTGTGCCGTAGCGGATTTGTGCCCAATGATCTCGCGGGATTTCAAGGTATCCTTGGAGCTTTTCTGCCTGTTCTTCTGCAGTCCATGTTCTTGGGGCTCGTTTCGCTTCCCCAGTGCGCTTAGCTCCCGCATGAGTACCTAACTCAAATGGATTTTTGGTAGCCATCTCAGGATGGGGAAATATGAAGGGTGGCGGAAGTCTTCATAAGGTGCTACAATTCACCATGGACAACCTCGGCGCCGCAGTGAAAGATCTTGACCAGGTTTGCATTCGTCTTAACCAGCTCTGTTTCGGGGCGTCATCCACCACCGATGTAACTCTCGTTGCAGGGGCGTTTGAGCAAGCCAATACGTTTGAAGATGTTATTGCAAAACTTGCGGAAACTCCAGCCGGTCGAGCACTGATTACTAGAGTTGCCGACGAAATTAATGACGAAGCTGGCACTGGCGATGATGACAATGGTTATCCACCCATTGTCAACAGCGAAAGTGACTCCGAAATTGATGAAAGCGGCACTTCCGAAAGCGGCACCTCCGAAAGCGGCACCTCCGAAAGCGACACCTCCGAAAGCGACACCTTCGAAGTTGATGAAAGCGGCACCCCCGAAAGCGACACCGACGCTGAGGACAAACTCGATGATGTGCTTGAGACTGTATTAGATGAGTGCGTGTGCGACCATGCGCAAAATAAACTGATCCGCGAGCTTATCGGTGAGGGAAAGACTGACCGGGAAGCGTTAAGAGAAGCCGGTGAAGACAGCGATTATTGTCAACAAGAAATCGCTGATCGTGCCGCAGAAGACGCTGAAGACGGAGAGTATGAAGAAATCGAACACAAAGAAGCTGCCATAGCTGAAATCGCCGAACTTCATAATATGGTCGAAGAATTAGCTGAAGATCTGGATCGTGATAGGCCCGCACTTGACAATTTCACTTCAGACCAGCTGCTTGTGAAGCTTGAAGATCTTGAAGCCGATCTGGACTCCAGAGTAGCAGCATATGATGTCGGCAACAGTTTGCTTCGAAAGCGATCTCAGCTGGCCAATACATATTGCGCACTCCGTGGCAATAAGCCCCCTCAACTGGAAAAATATAGCGCCCTCGCTGATGAAATTGTTGAAAATGATACTCAGAACGAAGAGTCCTTCTATGTATGGAGCATAGAGGATGCCGATCATGATGAAAGGGCCGAAATCCTTCAGAAAACCTCTGATAATATCAGAACTCTTCAGGAGGGAATTAACCTCATTACCAACCATCAGCCTGGTCGCAAACGTAAGCGAGACGAGCTTGAAGCACTTGATGAGATTCGCGAAGAACAACTCAAAACCGATCTGATTATTGACCCCGATCGATTTAGTGATCTTGTCAGTGAAATGACTCAGGAATTTAGCAACTGTGTTGAGTTCTCGCCGGACGCGTTGGAGGCTCTTCAGGAAAGCGCCGAGTCCTATCTCGTGGATCTCTTCGCCCGATCAAACAAAGCTGCTATCCATGCCAGGCGCACGATTGTCTTTCCGAAAGATATGCAATTCGTTCAATCAATGGAGCGTTAAGATTCGCACTCGCTCACTATTTTTTGACTCAAGTAGAGGTTCTAAGATCACCATCGTTTTCCAAAAAAAGAGCGATCGATCCTATTTGTTTACTTGGCGTTTAACTTTAATGGTGGGGTCGGTCTTTGTAAGGTTTTTTTACAAAGACCGTTGGTCTTGAAGGCAACCATCCGAGTGTGTTCGCTGACGAGTTTTCTCGCCAGTCGCATCAATGTGAATACCTCTCTCGTGACTGAAGTCACAGGGGGCATACACACGCGATAATCCTGTGATGCTAGAAGTGTAATACGAAAGGTTTCACCAACCCAGTAATGCACGCTCCAATCATTCACCGTTGCATAACGTGGATCCCTGTTATCCCGATCGGACAATGAGCCTCCTTTGTGTGATGTTATTGGCATAACCCATAAGGATTACTGCTCGTCACCACTGGTACCTTTTATCTCATGATTGCCAGTAATAGGATCGATCGCCCTGATAGGTGGTCCGCACTGATGATGCGGATCTTTATGGGTGATATACATCAATGATATGCTTTTCAGTTTTGGCGGGGTTCCAAAACTGAAGCTATTTGTACCGTATATATAGTTCCAAGATGGCCGACAGTCGTAAGGCAAACGACCTCTCAGAGTGGTATGCAAGCCAATATCGCGATTCAGTGAATGTTGCCAGCCTTGGTGGTAACTCATCATTTAAGAAACTTGTGCAGGAGTTCCCTGCTACAACAACCAATGCAAAAATTCCTAGTCCAATTACCGGGAAGCAGCGTATGTCCAACTTTCTGAGCTTGAAGCTTCGATACCCGCTTGGGCCAAAAGGATACACATGTTTGGCAATGACTGCTACAGTCGGTGGACACTCTGCGCACTACGCGTATGCATACTGGCGTACAGGTCAAGAAAATGGCCCACCTGAGTATATTTGTGTTTCCCCGACATTCGAGTCTCGTGATGGTGAATATCGTCGCCGTTTCATTCGGTATCCGGTATTTATGGAAACATATGAAAGCCTTGCCTCAATCCTTGCACCTTTCGAGGAAACAATTCTCTCCTCTGTTGGACAATCCGGTCTTGAAATTAAATCAATTGTGTATCCGGCAGATGCGTCTGAACAAGTTGTCGGTAGTGCGAGCAAAACCCGATTGCCCATTGTGGCATTTGTGGTCGCACTTGTGCTGGACCTTCGTAAATCACAGAAAGGTGGACTAATGATCCATACAAGCAAAGGATACGTTGGATTAATGTCTGAATTTGCAAAACTGCACCCGGAACTTATTAAGCTAAGTTACAAAGCCAGTTCGACAGCGCACCAGTTCGTCAAGTTTCACCGTGGCAGTGAGAACCGCTTTACGGTTCAGTGTGGGCAAAAACTTGTGCCAATGTTTATGCGCGAAGCAATGCAACCGCACGACTTTAATCTGGCCACATGGAGAGAACTTGCAATAACTCAGTTTGTTGGAGATCTTGTTATCAACTATGTCTCGCCAAGTTTCGCGATCTACAACCAATGGACATATATTGAGGACACCGATTCCGCGCTCTTTGAGAACCGCGCAATGAAAGAGCGATATGCCAGAGGTCGTGCCGTTGAGGAGTCTGCTCGATCCCTTCGAGAAGCGCGTCGAAAGCTTGGTGATGCCGGCAAAAGCTATCATATTGAACAACTAAGCGCTCGTATGTACGAAAGTATTGAACAAGCCCAAAGCTACTTATTGATGTCTACCACGGCCATGATGCACACAATGGAAGATATAGGCATGCCACTGCGATCAGTCCCGGTCATTATTCGCCAAGGATTGAGCATGTGGCCTGCCATTGAAGATGTATTTGCCACCCCGGATGAAAGCGCGCGTAGCCTGTTCGAGTTCGCCTACGCAGCGCACTGCCTTCACACAAAGGCTTCAGTGGCACATACTGATTTGCACAGTAACAACCTTACTATTTACATGTGGGGTATCGCAGATGAGAAAGCGCGGGAATCACCGGAAGAAAAAGTAGAACCTTTCTACGACGACCCAGTTGTCGCATATGTTACGGGGCCTCGTGGCGAGGCGGATACATTCCTGTTCCCGGCATCAGGGATAAGTGGGTGCATCATTGATTACAGCCGTGTTATCATTGGCCCAGGATATCGCGATCGCCTGACAAAAGGCAGATCACCACAGTACGCTACAAACTTCTACCGCGATCAAGTCAATCGAGTCATGCGAACACTTCACCGGTACGCACCGGAATATGTTGCTGCTCATGAAAACGCGATCAAAGCTGCAGTGTTAGCTAACTTTGATGCAGTATTTCCTATACTTTGCGCTGTTGACTTCATTGCAATTGGCGCTAATGCGGGGGCGATGCTCCACGAGGAATCTATCCGGGTCGACAAAGAAGAATTGCGTCCTTTCAAGGTCTCGCGAGTTGCAATTGCTCTTGCCGCTCAACTTGAAAAGGCGGGCCGTGAAGCGCTTATTACTGGGTTACATGACCTTGCCGAGACCAAAGGTAGAACGCAGGAAATGAAAACTCCAGAGTTTCCTGGGGATCGCATTCTGAAGAAGGTGTTTCACAAATGGACAGTTTCCCAATGGCACTCACGGGATGCCAAGAGACTGCGCGAAGTACAGCTTGTTGACGCATACAACTTCAACAATGAGCTTCGATATGGTAGTACAGATTACGCGAAATATCCTCCGTGGGCTCGGTTTGACGAAATCGAGAAGCACCTTGGCGAATACAAGCTCACTGACTTGTTCGAACGCGGAATTGAACCATTTCTTGACGCTCTTCAGCATGGACCGCGTGTCGAAATTATTGCAGAGAACCTAAGGGCTGAACAAGAAAAATTGGACGGGGCACCGGTGTCGACCGATAGCTCTTGGATTGATGAGTGAATGCAACTGTTTGCGCAGTATTTTTCGTTTATCGTCGCACAGCTAGATATTTATCGGCTCCTGCCGCATGACGGAGTGTTGGGATTGATGATGATTTCCAGTCAGTGCCCACCGCCTTTGTGCTCATTGCGTATATATCTCCATGATGTAGGCTCAACGCAATTCGTTTCCCCACCGAGTTCCATCGGTGAAACCACTGATAGTGAAGAGGGAACGATAATCCAAGCCGGATTGCCACCACTCTGCGACGTTCCGCGTCGCCATGAAAACCGATACCACATTTTCGTTTATCATAGTAGTAGTTCCCTTCAGCGTAGAGTGCGTCCGCTTTTGGGCCAAAGAATCTTGATAGCGAGTCTCTAATATTTTTCAACAATGGAACTTCGTTGAAAGGTACTATGCGACCACGCCCTTCTTCATAGGCCGGTTCCTGTGCGTTTTCAGCGAAACACAGATTATGCCTCGCTATTTTGTTCTTCACTACTCCACGAAATATGGCCTTCGAATCGGGAGGCATTCCTCTGAACGAAAGCCGTTGTTGCTCTCTTTCCAGTTTGTTAGCATTACCACCAAGTGCTTCCACTCCGTTCCGTACTATAAGAATGTATGCTGGTTCAGGACCTTCTTCGCCACCAAGTTCTTCGACACCACCTGCAGATATGAGATTGATCAATTCGCATTGAAATCCTCTTGCTTCAAAATCCCACTTCGCATGTACAAGATCCAGATAACTAAATCCATCATCTGCTCGGATCCCTAGCCGCTCCATGTGAGGTCCATTTTCAGCAACTTCCCCGAAGGTAATAGAGATTACCGACATGGATCCGTACAGCTGCGGGTATAACTGATATCTCTCCGTGGGTTCAAATTACGGCATTTGAATAGCTTGATAGTGTATATATACTCACTGACGTCGCTGCACTCATGCGCTTCTGTCCCAATGATGGGCGGAGTATGGTCCGCGATCCCAGTTCGGGCGTTGTAGTATTTCGCTGTCCCTGTGGTGTTGAAGAAACTGGCGCCCCGGAAGATGCCCGTGTTGGTGGTGCAGTTCTTGGTGCTGGTGAAACTACTGAGATGTATCGGCTGCTAATTAGGACTGCTCCTTTCGACAAAACTGACAAAATGGTCTTGCGCGATTGTGAGGATTGTGGCCGGGACTATCAGGTTCAGATTCGAGTTGGCGAATCAGAAACGATCATCTATAAGTGCAAGTGTGGCCATGAGGACGCTGGAGGCTCAAAGTAATTCGCACATAGCACGATGTGCCAATTTTTCACTTATGATATATAGTTGCCGTATCAAGATGAGTGCCATCAAGTGGCGACACAATGTTCCGAAAAAAGAGTGGGGGCCGCGTGGCTGGAATTGGTTGCACATGGTCGCAATCAGTTATCCTTCAAACCCAACAATTACAGATGCTCGCGCCACGTTTCGTCGGATCTGGAATCATGCTGCGGGTCTTCCCTGCCCAGAATGCAAAGGGCACGCAGTTCAATACATTATTAACAATCCTCCAGATCTCAAAAATACACATGCGCTGCAAGCGTGGGTGTGGAAATTTCACAATGCCGTTAATGTTCGGTTGAAAAAGCCGGTAATGTCTTTTGAAGACTATCTCGAGTCATATGCCGATGAAATCTGCTGGTCTAGCCTGCCACTAGGAAGTTGTTCCATGTCGCAGTGCTAAAGACTCGATGCGCATCATTTTTTCAATAACGGGCAGTGTCCGCGCGCCAGCACTGACACACGTCATTTGAGGGGCAATGGCACCAACGGCGGCCGCAAGTACACCCAGTGGTGCATCCACAACGGGGACAGCCCGGTGGACATTTGCATCGGCCACGATGTCCGCATGCGCATGCAGGTCCGCTACATCCGCGCATGCGTCGAACAAGACTTGTAACGAGAAAGATTGTTACTAGAATGAGAACTACTAGAATTGCATTCACAAAGAAGGATTCGAGCCGGGGACAGCCGCCCAGGATAGTTGACCCTTCGCTTGGAGGCGCCGCTGAGATCGGCATATCGCTGTGACTATCACCACCGAGAACCGGGGGAGGCCCGCAGCCACCTTGGGCGGCTGGCACTTGATACTTTGTGAGCACGGGTTCGAAATCTGAAGACGCCATAGTAATTGCGACGTACGGTATTCTATCGCGCAAAAAAAGGAGGCATGATGATTGCTCTTTATTGACGAAGTTGCCCCGCTCGATGAAATAATGGGTTCGCTTCATAATCCACAACGGGACGTTTTTTCGCAGTAGCTGGGTAATAACTCCCCGGAAGGTTGTCAAGAAGTTTGGCAATGTCCGGTTCAAGATTAAGAACTGGGGGTGGCGTATCACGAAGTTTCATAGCATTTGTGGCCATTTTGATCACATATGCTGCGTTATTGTTTACTGTCCCCAATGTATCCAATGTCGGCGCAAATGGGCTATGAGCGAATACATCCATTAGTTTCGCACGAACTTCCGGATTAGTTTCCGCATCAAGAACATCCGCGTATACGGTTTCTGCCGCACGAAGAATTTCAAGAGTGTGATTGTAATATGTTCGATATATGCCTCGAACCTTGCCCGGACCCGCTCGATGAGCTTCAAACAACAGCCATAGCAGAAGATATTGCGGGGACACTACTCGTATTTGAGCAGATGTATTCGTCGGTGCTGCCATCACAGATGCTGCAAGCAGTCTACCCCGCGTAGACATCACAACAAGCGACCCTGATTTTGCGGTTTCAGGGTAAATATCCATGTACGGATCATACCATTGCACTTTCCCTTCGAAAACCGAATCAGGGTCAGGACTGGCAATATGAGCAACTTTGCCCTCAGGCGTTTCGATCGAGAAACTTCTGCTGTCTGGAAATGTGAGCTCAAGAGTTGGTGCAGCAATTTCGATCTCTGCATTTAATGCGCTGGCAAATTCATCGAGAGATGAACGAAGGATTGAATAGGCTGCAAATCCGTGAAGCGCAACTGTCAGTTTCTGGGCACTGCCAATTATCGGCACTGCAAGTTTAGCAGTTACACGCGTACTGCGACCGCCTGTAATGATCTCCGATTCAGCACCGCGGATTGGATAGAATTCTTCGTAGATGTTAAATCGCTTGAGATCCTTTTTCCATCGATGAAAGACATCTTCACGCGGAGGGTTGTTGAACGGATAGCAGAAGGCAAGGTGCATATCCATTCTTTGATAATCCGGATGAACAACCCGCATTCCCTGGTATTCGAATGTTGGAAGCGTTTTAAACACTTCCTCTGGAGCATAGCCAATATCTGCAACGAAATGATAATCTGTACGAACTCGCATTGTCTGAACATGAATACCTCGAATAGCACCCACACTTTCGAAGCCAGCGTTCTGAAGAATATCCGCAAGGTCATATGCATCATCAACGCTGTTCGTCGAAAGAAAGTCAAGATCTGGTCGCTGATCGTCGGGGTAGATCTGAGTTCCTTTCAATCGAAGCGCGTAATCAATAGCTTGACCGCCGAAGAGAATAAGATTTCGCTCGATAATGAATTTCTTCACAATATCGATGGCGCGATCAATCATAGGCCCATCGATGTCCCGGCGCTGAGCGACCACTTCAGTTGCGGGCGCGCTCTCGTTTACCCATTTTGCCACGCGGTTGTGAAACTTAGAAGCACCGTCCATGACACAATATACAGTATGATTTAAATACCTTATACCTTTAAATTAGACACTTGAATACGGTCAGGTATTGAACGCTGATAGGATTTAGAGGTTAGCAACAATAGCTGGCCCAAATCTGAAATAGTGTCATACCAGGAATACTAGCCCCCATAACTGATTCAGGGAAAGGGTAGGTATATGGCACTAATGCAGTCAGCGTTCTGTCCTGACCAGGAGAAGGTAAATGACCCATATGGCGTACTTGGCGGATTAGAAGACCTGTCTATGGTGAAGATGCCTAACTGGCCCGGTAATGCAATGGATCCAACGTGCCAACTGCTTCTTGCTCCTCCAGGAGTGTTCCCAACCGACAGCTGTGGAGAGTGTGGAGGGATTCTGCGTCGAGGCGCAGACAATATTAGCTATGTCTGTGACGAGTGTGGCCTTCTTATTGAGGGAGACTCTGCAGATCAAGAGGATGACGAGGGTACTCGACAAGCATCGAATGCTGCTCGACTGCGGCTTGTGGGGCCAAACAGCAATCAGTTGCAGCCAGACTTGTACCGGAGCGGCACCGGCAATACCGCAGCGACTCAAAAGAAGCTGCTATTCGACGAGTATAAAGTGTATCGGCAAATGCACATCGAAGCCGGCGGACGAGCATTCCCACTGGATGCATGCGAACTGGCATCTGATTACTACAATGAGGTTCAACGCGTTTGTGTCAAGCGCTCTCAAAACAAGAAGGCGATTATGGCTTCTTGCTTTAATCAAGCATGTCTCGTCAAAGGATATGCTCCGCTAAAGTCTGAAGTTGCAATGTTCCTGCAACTTCCGTCTAAAGGAATTGCTCGAGGGGAGAATTTCATTCGCAAACTTGTTGCTGACGGTGATATGGACATCAATGTCAACGTCGATCAATGCCGGCCCGAAATCACTTCGCTATTTGCATTGCTTGGTCTGGAAGGAAAGGAGTATTCCACTCTGCGCGATGCAGTCTACGAAGTTGTGCAAATTGCGATCGACGGCTTGATTGGAACCAATTCTTATCTGCGGAGCAAAGTCGCTGGTGCCACCTACGTCGTGCTTTGCCGGTGCAAAGATCGTGACCTCATTCCGAAAGCGCCAACTCTGGTCGACTTCTGTGAGGGCCGTATCCGCAAAAACACGGTAGAACGATTTACACGCGATTTAATCGGTTACCACTCGTACTTTGAAGAATGTTACGAAAAATTCGGTTTGGATACGACACCGCCGCGTTGAATTCCGGCTCGCCAGATTACTTCGCCGATCTACGGCTCCTTCTTTTTGATCTAACCCAGTTTAATGCTGTATCGCGCAATACACTCGGAGTGTTACCCTCCGGACTAATTCTCGCAGCATACATTCTGTAGCGGAACCGAGGAAGTACCACTGGATCTGATGATGCAACAGTGACAACTACGTTTGCGCTGTATTTTTTGCGAATAGTTCGCGTTAGATGGCGCAGGAGTCGTCGACCTTCCGGTGTGGAGTATACCCAGAGCACACCTGGCTGGCAAAGTGGTTCAGTAACACAGAGCCCGGGAAGACTATTGTTGACCTCTCGTAGATCGTCTGGCGTTGTGTCCAGTCGGGCGATGTGTTCCTTGATTTCGCTTACCTCTTCGGCGTGCAAATCCCGAGATAATGCAGCAACCACGCGTACATATGCTCGCGACATTAAATATGACTCTGATTCGTAGTAACGCCAAAACAGGCGTAGCGTTGTTGCGGCCACTCGCGCGCTTGCAGCCGAATGGGGATAATAGCAGCAAAGACAGGGCGCGCGGACAAAGCAATCTCCGTCGAGGATATCAAGAAATGCCATACATGTTGTTGCACCGGATGACGCTGCTGCAATTAGCAAATCGTCAGGGACGTTTTCAAGCTTTGTTTCAGACCCATGGGCCTTTAGTTCCTCGGTCGTTAACTGGTCTCTTAGGTCGTTTACATCAGGCGTGGTGTGTGTCAAAACATCAAGCCGGAGTCTCCACTGATCACCGCGTCGAGTGAACAGCCCCGAATCGGGTTCCGGTAGAGGTTTTGACTTATGCTTATTTTTCTTCCGGCGACCCATCGCGTATTTAGGGGATGCTTCGGGACTCAAAATTGGCGCGGCTTGCTATCTGAAAAATTGTGGCCCACATTATCTTCTATCCGAGCGGCACTGGGGGTGTAAGAAGTGGCAATACCATCTCTCGAGGGTTCCACTCCTCCACTACCCGCGACCCATCCGGGTTCGTTCCAACCATTCGACGAAGTGTAAATGGACACTTGCGGTCGAGAAGTTCTTTAAACGCAATCGCGACCGGGTCGTGTAATCCAGTCGCTTCAGTAAATGTAGTTCCGTGTTTCGCGATCTGCTGTGCCCGCATCGAAATGATGTAAGACGCTTCGGACTTGTGGAGTCGATTGTCTGTTACTCTTTCGTCTGGAGGAACCACAATAACATTCCGGTTTCGATTACTGTTGTGCAGCATCGTGTCCACCTTTCGCTTTTGAGGAGTTGCCTTTGGTTGCGGGTCTTCAGCCTCATCGTCGGTATCATAGTCTGTTCCGACGTTCTCATCTACAAGGCCCTCTTCGTCGTCCTCATCATCTTGTTGGGGTGCTGAGGGACCCTCAGCGGCCTCATCGAGATCGTCATTGTCCTCACCAATGGCGTCGTAGTCTGCATAATTATCGTCTTCATCACTCATCTGGACAATCGAGCAAGATATAACTATCGCACAAAGCGGTTCAATTTATGCTTTTTGCACAGCCAAGTTGAATAAATAGTCATAGTCCAATACTCAGCAGTTATGCAATTTCGCGAGCTTCAATGGCGTTGGCGCAGACTAGTGTTGAATGTGCGCCTCTTTATCCTGGACATAATTGGAATGGCTATTGCCACGTACAACGTTATTGCGCGCGCATTGGCGGCAACATTTACTGTGAAATGGGATCCCCTTGACCGTAGCAATGTACCTATCCCTCTTTACATGGGGCGTAGAACGGATCCTCTTCTAAGAAACCCTATTGCCTTTACTGTGTTCAGTACAGACTTCCTACACAATGAACGGCATCGCCGCATCGTAGCGTGGTACTATCGATGGCACGAAGTTCCTGACTTGGCAAGCTGGAAAGCATGCTTATCTCGATTTGACCTCAAATATATACCTCCGCATACGCTGAAAATCATTTCCAAGGAAGGTACTCAAGGAAATTATCTCGAAGTTCGTATTCGCCACGATAGTAACACGCGTTCCGCAATGTTCTTTGTAGATGACACTCTGAAGAAGAATACTTTATTAGACTCGTATGCGCCGTCGCCTCGAGCGGGAATTAGTGGCAAAATCCCAATAGGCGGCCTAACTTCAGAACGTTTGATCGCAAACGCATTCAAAGGATGGAAATCTATGCACCACGCATGGTTGCCCGTTCACAAGAAATAATACATGATACTGTATATCTATCGTTTAATGATATGCACCAGCAACAACATGTGACGCTCTTAACCAGAAACTACTCTAGGCCTTTTTTCAGCGATCTGGTAGGTAGAATTTATTCAAGTTGAAGATTTATGAAAACATACAATAAGGGTCGTCTTCGTCGTTTGAGTGTGATCAAATGACCTCTGGGAAGAACTTGGATCTTCCCCGGGAAGATGAAAAGAAGGGCTCACAAGTAGAAAAAACCAATGTCATTAAGTATGCCAATGCCGGCCCGTCTCCGGCAGAAGCTGACGCTCTTGTATGGGCTGCAATTGATGAGGCTGCACAGCGAAACCGATGCGCTGGCGCCCGTGCACTTAACAACTTTATTCGGGACACTGCGATTGAGTTTAAAACGAAAAAGGGTGATGAGAACACTAATATTATTGACCAGGGACAAAAGGCCACGTTCGCCTTCGATAACGAACACATTCGCCGGCTGTTTCAGTATCTCGATGTGTGTCGTCTTGAGGGCTCTACGGCACATTTCTCTGAGAAGCAAGGAAGTGTAGCCAAGCCGTTCTCAGGGCTGATGCTTGATTTTGATATGATTATCACTTCGCGGAAGCCGGCACTCACGGATCGCCATTACTATCGCCTTGCGGGCTCTCTTGCTGCAAGACTTCAGCGGGATATCGATTTCGCCACTCAACTTCCATCTACTGGGCGCAATGCTGCTCCTGTCGAAACTCAACTGCATATGTTCTTCATCGTCAAACCGGAAACTCGCGCATTACCGATGGACAATTCTGACCCCAATGCCAAGCAACTTTACAAATATGGGCTCCATATCCTGGTTCCCGGTGTGAAGCTGCGCCGAACTTACAAGAAATGGTTGCTCCGCGAGTTCTGCCGCGATGGCGCAGTTATCACTACTATGTCTGAACTTGGCGCCGTCGGAGAGCCAAGCGAGTGTCTTGATCAAAATAGTGCCAGTGTTCCGGTTCTGTTCTTTGGTAGTTGCAAAAACGGAGTGACTGTTCCGTACACCCTTGGTGCCGCTTTGGAAGTTACAATCGACATTGCGGCCGGTAGTGGGGATTGGGTTCCACCCCCGGTTATCAAGCGATTAGGATCCGAAGAGCTCGATAAATTCAACCTTGTGGCTGAATTGAGTCTCAACTACAACGCGGAATACGAAGATGAACGAGAGCCTCTTGTGTGCAAATTCGACTTTGAGTGTCGTCCTGAAATCCAGATTCAGGCCCAAGACTGGGGTGAACGATCTGCCGGTAATGTCGTGGATGCCGAAGAGTTGTTATTGGCGGATAACAGCTTGTCCACGCTTACGCTTCACAACATTGAAGCTCGTCAGATTCACGCACTGCTTGGCCTACTTAGTCCCGATTTCTACACTGAGCGCAACAAATGGCGTGATGTTGTGTTCGCCCTCGCAAACACAAGTGATCAGTACAAGCCACTTGCCATCTGGTATAGCCACAAATGTCGCCACCGCAGCCGACCAGATTCACGTATTGATGATCTTGACGCGGTTTGGGACGATGCGATCGCCAGCCGCGGTAACCGAAACAACAACCCCCTCACTATTCGCTCAATTGTGTACTGGGCGCGTACTAGCAACCCTGAACGGTACCAAACAGTTCGGGAACAATCGTATCATACAATGATCTCGGAATATGCGTATGCTCACGGGGGGCGCCTTGAACATGCTATGATTGCCAAAATTCTTCAGACAATTCTGAGCGCCAAGTTTGTAGTTGATGTTGGATCAGGTGCAAAGGGAAATAACACCTACTGCTGGTACGAATTTGTTCTTCCTGGACAATCAATGCGTCCCGGCGAAGTGTGGAAATGGCGCAAAGAAGTGCAACCTGATGATATTCATCTCTACATGAGTGAGAAGCTCACACTGGTATTTGACTCTGTCCTGGGAAGTTTTGATGAACGAATGGAGAATGCCGATAATGAGGATCAGGCCAAATACTACAAGAACCTTAGTAAGTCTTTCGCCGCCTCGAAGTTGAAACTTTACAACGACACGTTCAAAAACGCGGTTATTCGTCAGGCCGAGTTTCTGTTCCGTCGTCGAGGTTTTGGTGATCTACTTGATAACCTTACTGATCTGTTTGGCGTGAGTACTGGGGTTCTTAAACTTGGGCGTCGTTGTACGCTTATCGATCACTTCCATGAACACCCAATCAGTCGATTCACTCCAGTTGCGTTCACAAGGTTTAACCCTGATAAACCTGATTTCTGGTCTCAGCTGGCGCTTGATGGTATTGCCGGAATTATCGTTGAGCCCGATGCGCGAGACTGGATTCTCTTCCACGCGTGTCAAGGCCTCAGTGGTGAAACTAAAGATGGTCTTTACCTTCTTTGGGAAGGAGGGGGGCAAAATGGTAAGACATCCTTCCTTCGTTGGGTTGCAAAGGCTCTTGGGCCTTACGCAGATAAGTTTAACATTCAGCTCATGTGTAGTGACCGTGAAGACTCCGATAAGCCCAACAGTGCTATGATGAAGTTCAAGTACCTGAACTGGGCTTACTCCGAAGAATCCAATAAAGCACAGTCGCTGAATGTTGGCAGGATGAAAGAAATGGTCAATGCTGGTGAAGTATCCGGCCGTGATCTTAACAGCAAGCAAGAAACGTTTACTATGAAGTCAAACCTTGTGTCTGCTTCTCAGTACAGTTTCATTGTTGATACCACTGATCATGGCACGTGGCGCCGGATCAAACACTACACTTCAAAGACCAAGTTTCGCAGGAATCCTGATCCCAACAATCCTTTCGAAAAGAAGGACGACCCAAGGTTTAACAAAGAGTATTCTGAAGATCCCCGCTTCTTGTCCGCATTCCTTGGCATCCTTGTCCATTACTATGAGCGGCTCCAAAGCGAGTTTGATGGGCGGCTGAAAAATGTTCCCTGCCCGACTATTGATCATGAAACAGAGGTGTTTCGTGTTAGTCAGGACTCGCTTCACCGTTGGATTTGCGAATGTGTTGTTGTGTCGCCTGATAGTAATATTGATTATCCTCTTGGTGTCCTGAGTGGGCTTCACCATGACTGGTATTCTAACAACATCGAACGTAGGCGTCATGTTGCTGGAGAGGTTATCAAAGAGATCGAATCCTCTGCGCTTAGTAAGTACCTGCGGCCTGCACCCAACCACACTATGATTCTTCGTGGTTGTCGTGTTCTGACCGCAGATGATATGGATCCTCGACCCGGGGAAGAATTTATTAGCGTGGCTGAACAGAGCAACAACGAATGGATTCAAGAAAAGCGCGCCCGGGAGAAACATGGCATCGTGGACAAGTGGTGGAATGCCAACCAAATTACTGTACCGGAAGCTAACAAAAAGACAATTGATGAATCCGATATTTGGTTTGATGATGATGCTGAATTTGTACGTGTCGATCGTCTTGCACTTGGTAAAGATAATGTCGAAGCTAATACAATTAATGATGACGACATCGCCACACTTCTTGAATCCGGTGGCCTTCCAGGTGCTCGCGAAGAGTTCACCTATGACGATGTATATGGGTGAAATTGAACTAACCCAGTGTATATGTATCTGCCTTGAAGAAAGGGACATGGTCATCTACCCAAAAAATATTGCAATGCGAGTTGCAAAGCATCCACATCGCAGAATGCTACTTCTGTCACTTGCTGCGAATCTTGCTGCGCTTGAGCGGCGACCACGATAAAAATTACGACGCTATCCTTTTTCACTTGAACCACGACGTTGTTGTGTATTGTAGTATGTACGCCGAGTTTAGCTCCGGGGATTCGTCTACATGCCCAGCTGCAACTCCAGTCACCAGCTCTTTGTGTCTTGCGGTAAGATCTTTGACCTCCATCCAGTCATCGGCTTCCTGGTGTTTGAGTAGAAACGCCTCATACGCCTGTGCGAGCTTTTCAAGAGTCGTTCCCATAATCACATTAGAGACTTCTGAGCTGCCGTAGTCGTCTCGAGACTGTATCAGAAGAAGGTGGATAATGTGTTTTTCCTCTGACACGCTCATCGCCGTATTATATCTATTGCTACGATAGTGTTCATTTCTGCACTATGACGGAAAAGCAGTCTGCTTTGGAAGAGGCAACCACATTGGAAGAGCCGCCCGCCCTTGAAGAGGCAACCACTCTGGAAAAGACACAAGAGACAACCACATCAGATGTTATCATTACTGGCGACTGCTACATACTTACGTGCCCGCACTGCCATTGCCAAGTTCAAGTCCCGCTGAATGGTGTTAACTGCCAAATCTTCCGTCATGGGGTGTACAAAAACAACCCCATGAGGCAAATACCTCCTCACGCCCCTAAAACCCTATGCGATAAACTGATCGCAGATGGGTCAATTATTGGTTGTGGAAGGCCATTCCGGTTTAACGGAAAAAATGTTGCTGTATGTGACTACATCTAACGCCGCCAGTCTGTCGCGTTCTCCCAATTGTCCTTTCCAAATAACTTGGACAAGTACGCGCCACATTCTGCATTTACTGTTTTCAGGTGAACTATTGGCGTTGGACCGTTGCCTTCCTGCCAAGGAGATGAAATGCATATTGCGCTGCTCTCTGGCTCGTAGCGACTGGCGTCCTTGATAGCTACTTTACAAGTAATACTGTAACGTTCACACAACCAGCTTAACACTGGTAGATGCTTTCGCGACGATCGTAGCATCGAGTATTTGTTGTCCCAGACGTTTATTTTGTCATTATATTTTGTGATAATGAGCTTAACCAGTGGAAGGTCGCCACACATACATGCTCGGTCTAGTGCCCAGTTAACTTCATCGTCTCCAGTCCATTCGTGCGCGTTAGTATCCGTTGAGAAGGCCCAGTTACTGTAGTGTGTGCTAACAGTATCGAGTATCCAGTGAATAATTGGAAGGTGCATCTTCTTCCCAAGCGCCCATTGTGTGAACGGCTTTCGATTGACCCGAGACTCCAGCATGTTGTTCATTGCACTTGGATCCACAGCGTATAGCCATTGCGCAACCTCCAGATGTCCTCCGGCGCATGCGATTCGAAGCGGGTATACTAAATTGGCTGGAAACATATTATTGGAACGAAGCCAAACTAGCACCGCAAGGTGTCCATTTCTACAGACCTCACATACCACTGAGTGGATCTCACCATGGGGTTGTTTTGTATCTCTCATCCATTTAGCGGTTTTAAGGTCACCCTTCGCACAAATGAGTTCAAAGACATAATCTTTCAACGATGGTGCATCCGGACACTGATCAAGGACCCACTGTGCAATATCCACATGTCCATTTACACATATTGCCTGAAATGTGTCTACGAACTTCTTTTCCTCCCATTGTTTCGCCGGCGGGATTACTCGTGGCCATTTGCTATGGATCCACTGTGCCATTTCACGATGCCCCCACCAACCAGCGGCGTTGAATGCATTTTCTGGATCCTGAGGATTCCAAACATAAGAGATCTGACTATCTAACCACTTGACAACATTTATATGGCCATTGCGACAGGCAGCCACGATCATATCGGAATACCCACCGGGTACTGGGCGAAGCATGTGTGGATTGTGACTGCTTAGCCACTTCGCGGTTTCAAGCTGTCCAGCGACACAGATTTGGCAGAAGATGCCAGGCCCGTACGGCATCATAATCGGCCTGGCATATACTACTTGTTTTGCAAAGGGTAATATATCATCTGTGATCCGTGAGACTTGCGTTGGGGTTACTAGTTTCCCTAATGCACGAATAATGCGCGAACTTTTCGAAAGACCTACAGTACAGCCATGAAGTGATAGCAGTTCAATCCAAGTAAGTAGCCCCGCCTGGGCAACTGTTTCGAGGGCTGGGTGCCACGACATGGCATATAGCTACCAAAATACGGGTTCAAATAATACGAACTCGGTATTTAGGGGGTTAAAACACCATTCACGTACCGGGTGCCGCACCCAACAAAGTGGTCTAAAAACCAACAAATCGGTCTGGGCCATCCAACAAAAAAGACCTTTTGTTGCAACAAGTTGGACGTAAGAGGCGAAATCGGTATTGGCGGGGTAAATAAGTATACTTAGAAATGCTCTTTATATCCTTTAAATACTAAATAAAGTTATATATAAATAGAGATCCAAATTGTTGCAACATAATGGATCAAGAAAAAAAGGGGGGAAAAAATCTGGGACAGAAATCCGAGGCCGCCAGAAAAATTTTTGACTCAGGCGAAGCTGAATTTATATCAGCTGGCAGGTTCTGCGATACCAAAATTTGTTGTCTAAATATCCACACGATCCAGCCGTTCTGTAAGTGCTTCTACTTTCAGTATCAGCTCAGCGATACGCTGTTGGTCAGCAGTTTGCACCACCGCATTAGGAACATGTGCAGGTTTGACTTTACACCTATGCTTCATGTGCCTTGATTTTGCCTGAGGAGTTGTAAAAATTCTCATACAGTACGTGCATTGGTGCCCACCTTCTGTAACCGGCTGGTCAAGAATTGGGTTACATGGAGTTTTTCTTGAGTGATGCCGTTTTAGCAAACTTGGGTAAGTAAATACGCTCCCACACCGGGCACAAGTTCTGTCCATTCTAGTTAATAAACCGAAATGTTCAGTTGTCCCAATCTCATTCTGGCAATTCTGGCACTTCTGGCACGACATCGTTTTTTGTCCCGGGAATGGGTAATTTTTTAAGTACCCTGGCCAACTGTTCTTTGTTTCGCACAAGTACAGCTTTCAATGTGCCTTCTGGTCCCGCAACTTGTCGTGCCTTTGTGGGATCTTTTTCGAATGCCTGCAGTTCTTTCAGAATTCGCCCACACGCATCCATATCCGCATCTTCTGGAGTATCGCCAAGACCAGTTACGGGCTGCTTGTCGAACAACAAATCAACACTGGACTGCATCATCGGTGGAAGCACTAGCGAGATTGGTTGCACTTCCCATCCCATGCTACTGTATACTAATGCTTCCTTCCGTTTCTTGTTAGGAAGGTAGCACGTAATGTTTTCCGGATGCTCTGCATCACTATAAATGAGTAGTGCTGCCTGAAGCAGAGCTTGTACGGCTGCGTCCGGTGCAGAATAGGCAAGAAGAGGAAGTAGTAGATCGTTTACCCGCCTTCTTGTCACATGTTCGGTGCTTTCTTTTCCAAACACGTTTATCTGTATATTTTGGTTCAAGACGGGCCCATTGTTCACTACTGAATCTGTATTGTGCTGTACCTGGTGCGGTTGAGTTGCTTCTGGAGTTGTAATGAGCTGGTGCATCATTGAAGTCATTTCGGCCATCTGTTCTCGCAGTGCTGTAGTTTCTTGCTTTTGTTCATCTAACTGCCTTTTCAGTGTGTGGTCCATAAGCTTTTCCATTCCTTCCGCACTGTTTGCGATTTTACACCGTAGGCGAATGTGTTTCGACAATGTAGATGCGGATTTGTAGCAGCGGCCGCAGAACCTACAATGGAGAGAACCCTCAACAGGCTCAATAATGGGGTCACATGGTGTTTTTCTTGACTGGTGCCTCCGCAATTGCCAGGGGAGATTAAACGCGACTCCACACTTTTCGCATGTCCTATCCGCCATATGTAATCGATCCAACAATTTGGTCTCAAACCCAACACACTGGTCTATAGAACCCAACAAAAAGGTCCAATTGTTGCAACAAGTTGGACGTAAGCGGTGAAATCGGCATTGAGAATATAAATGAGCATACTTAGAAATGCCTTTTATACCCCTTAAATACTAAATAAGGTTATATATAAATAGAGATCCAAATTGTTACAACAATTTGGATCAAGAAAAAAAAGGGGGAAAAAATCTGAGACAGAAAACCCGAGCCGCCAGAAAAATTTTCGGTTCCCCGTTCTCAAAATTATGAAGCTGTGCGGGTTTTTTCTCGCCAACATAACTGCGGGAACAATTCTGCAACAACAGCCTTTTTCTGTTATCAGTTACAAGATGTTTGTTCGCGGTGCAGCGGCCGTTTCACCAGCTGTTCAAGCTGTCTTGGTGCAAACAATGCAGTAAGCTGTTCATCACTTAGTTGTAGCACTGGAGCATCTTTTGAACCATGTCCGCGAACAAGCGCAGCACGAGATACACGTTCATACGCTTCGAGCCTGGCAGAAGCATCAATTGCGCTTGGAAGTGGAGAAGAACGAGAACCCAGTTTACTTTCTAGGGACATTGTCGTGGAAGCGCACAGTATGTATATGCGCAAAATTAAGCTGTATTCTTTACGAAAACTCACGGGGTGCATCAAAGTTCGGGTCAGGATCAACATACCCGTCCATTACAGACACGCGGTTTGTATCAGCAATATACAGAAGCGGCGGGTCTTTGTCGGAACCCTTTCTTGGAGCAGGCATTAACCGAACTTGATCGGTAAGTATCCATTTTGGGTGCATTTCGGAACTCCCGCTTGTAACTCGAAGTGCCCGCAGGCGATTTGCGAGTGCGTCGGTGAATAAATCGGGTGTTCGAACTTTCAAATCTTGTTTTGTGTAATAGCCAGGACCTTTGGGATGACGCTCCTCGTATCGTAGTAACTTAGAGCGCAACCCATCATACATACATCGTTTAAACCGTGTAACGCCTTCGGTAAAATCTTCTGCGGATAATGTTGCAAGTCGCCGCTCAGGTGCACGGTAAGGATTCAATCCTGCGACAATCATTTCTTCGATTACAGATTCCCGGTATCGAGCAAGAGCGATAAGACCGTCAAACTCGAGCCCAAGCCCGGTACACCACTCAGCTACGGTAGCGAGGTCGCCACGAGCAGCACCAAGTTGACGCATAAAGAGGTCGAATATAAGCACAGTTTCGATAAAGTCATCCGCGATAAGGAGGCGTGCACGGAAGTAGAATGCTTCGCTTTCCGTTGGGGGCAACGCTCCGGTAACGCCGCCACCAACCCGCTCCACTAGAAACGAGGGCAATGCAGCGCGTAATGCATCAGAGCCCGGTGGAAGGTCCATTGGGCTAGATCCCTTTGCAGGCCGGCCGCGATCCACAAGTAGATCTTTCATAGAAACTCCAAACGTAGCTACTGCAGTCGCCAAATCAGATGCGGCAGCGCCCCAAACATATCCGGAGAGAAGAATTCGAACTCCGGCAGTTGGAACTCGGGAGAACATTGCAGCGATATGGCCAAGAGGCGTTAATCCATACCCGCGAGTAACTGTTAATGGGCCCGATCCCGAAGCTCCAGGCTCATCCGGCATAGCATTTTCTAAAGATGCTGGAGGCCATCTGTCTGGAAGCGGTGCACGTGGAGATATAAACCCGAAGCTGATAGCTTTGCTATTCGCGGAAAGAAAAGCTTCAGTAGCTGGCGGATCAAGAAGAGCCATATCCTCGACACGAAATTCGGGCACTTGCCCCATCCGAAGCTTCTGCCGCTGTTGCTCGCGAACAATAATGAGGAGAATATCGGTTACACCGGTCGTAATAATGTCTGGGAGCTGTTGCGTGTCAAGTGCTTCAAACACATTTTTGGTATAAAGTGGGTAGAAGTCTCCTGGAAACATTCTACCTGCTCGGCCCTTTCGTTGACGAATTCGGCTTTGCGGTGCAGGGCGAGTAGTAATCCCATCTACACCCCATGGCTGGTAAACTTCTCTGGTACGGCTCCAACCACATTCGATTACATATCGGAGAGTGTCGATGGTTAACCCTGTTTCAGCAACGACATTGGCGACAATAATGCGCCTGGAGGGATGATGACCTTCTACTGCAGGGAGCTTTTCCGGAGGCACAAACACGAGTGGATAATCACCAATTTGCGAGATCACAACTTCGCGATTGACCAGCAGAGTTAGGAAGGGAGGATGGTCCTTAAATTCGTTTGCAGCGTACTGAAGAAGAACTTTACGAAGGTGCCGCTCAACTGTTTTCATCTCTCCCACGCCCGGTACAAATATAAGGATATCTGCTTGTTCAGGCGGGTCATCCGATCCTGCTTCATGAATTTTTACAGCTTGTGATGCTGCCTCTGCAAGGTAATCGTTCGCTCCTTGTTTGGGCCAATGCGTTGTAATTTCATGGGAGCGACCAACAACTTCTACGATATTTTCAGGCCCAACTCCGAAATACTTAGCATACCGCGTTGTATCGAATGTCGCACTTGTTAGAAGTAGAAACGGGAGACGTTCATTACCAAGATTCCGCTTATAGAAGTTCAGAAGAAGCATCAATGTCATGTCGCTATCTAGCGATCGTTCATGTGCTTCGTCCATGAGAATAAATCGGTACCGTTCCATGATCTCTGCATCTTCTTGGTGGCGCAACTGAACCGCAAGAACTCCGGCAGTCGCGTACACTAACCCCGAAGGAGGGCGATCGGACAATGGGCCGGTCTGGAAACCGACTGTCATTGAGAGAATCATGTCGGGATTTATTCGGGTTTTTACACCATCGACAATCCTTTCTGACGATACATCTGTCGCAAGAGCGATCGCGGTTAAAACTCGGGGCTGGGTACAAATCACCCCTGGTCCCCGAAAACGTTGTTTTGGCGGTGTGCGTTCACTGCGCAAGATGCGGAACATTCCAACTGGAAGCGCGGTGGACTTTCCAGATCCTGTTTCTGCTCGAACAATTAACACACGGTCTGCCATCGTGGCACTGGTTCCGCCAAATTCCGGCATTCGCCGCTTAACCCATCTTTGGATGAATTTTAAAGGTATTTCCGTCGGATCCACCCCCTTCGCGCGAAGACTTCCCGGCACTAATATGGTTGGAAGGCCCATGGGATAACCTATGTAAGGTAACCCAATTCTTTAACCTCTTGAATGATATACGCCTCGCGATTAACAATATTATCAGGAATCTTCAGCGGATGGACGGCCATCTTCAACAATACCGGGCAATAACTGAAAAATATGCGTACTCGACCTAGGATTCCTCGTCGGGCCAGATGCTTGATTCTCGAATGTGAGTATAGAACTGTTCCCACATTGGAGTCCAAAGCTTGGCATGTTTGAGCAATAGTTTTCCACCCTTAAGGTTGCGCTCCAGCTCTCTTTCAGCAACTTCTGAGCCATACTCTTTCGCGAAATTCCAGTTATCAGTTTCTTCGGGTGCCCGAGCCACAGATCTTATGTCCCGCGCGATCCGATATGCGGAACCAACATTTTTACCAGCCTCGCGTAGTGTTTTTATCTGATCGGGATTCCCTCCGGCAACAAGCCATCCAGAAACAACTGCAAGCGAAAACGTAGCCGCAGTTTCACGACATCTGACCTCTGATGGCGTTAAGTATTGTGGACCTCGGTCAAACACACGAGTCAGCTCGTTGTTGATATGTGACCCGATTCTGTCCGGGTTAGGGATGTCAGGACATGTATCTCGGATACAGTCAACTTGGCGACAAATGTTTTGAACGCCATTTGTTATACAACCGGACATTAAAGCAGAAACTGCATTAGGGACAAATCCTTCCGAAGGTCGTATAAAACTTACCGCAGCACTGATATACTCGACAAATATGGCTGTTTCACAAGCATCAACCGGAGTCGAATCATTGTCCGGCTGAGTTGCCCGTGCAATTTCCATTACTATCATAGCCAGGTGTTTTGGCTTCCCCGTGAACATTTGTTTTCTGAAGAGTGACGCATCCGCAAATATTTTCTCAATAAGCACATCGTACTCCTCCATCGTCCGTGGTTTGAGTATTTCTTTTGGGCGATATGGGCGAAGGGGTTTTTTGCGCGGTGCTGATGCAAGTATTTCTTCTTTTAGACCATACCGAGTCTCCATCTCGGATAGAAGCCCATTTGCCCGTACTGCTTTAGCGATAGCGACCACTATCGCAATGATCAGCGCAGCTATAACTGCTAGGTACACAGCATGCTTCGCCATTGTACCGCGTATACAGTAGGTATACGGCCTCTATAATATTGCCCAAAATTGAAGATAGAATATTGGTTCATACCCGTATCTGCTTTGGATTTAAAGCTCGGTAATTGATACACAACTAATCGCAAGAAAAAGATGTCCGACGATGAAAAGCACAACGACGAAATGCCAGTCGCAGACGAGTGGGCGACTGTGAAGAAGAAAAAGAAAAAACCTCGACCCAAGATGCATTTCTCAGAGGAGGAGGCGAATCGGCTTCAAGACGAGGAAAACGTCTTCGGCCTTGCTGAGATGCTGCGCAGACCAATGCTGAATCGTGCAATTGACGATGGCTTCCGGTACGCAGGTATCCTGAGAGGAGGCGAAGCTGTTCCAGACGAATTTGTTGGAATGGAACATCAGAGATTTGAGATTCCGCACAATCGTTGGGGTGACGTTGTGCTAGTTGTACGCAGTTAGCACAGTCTAAGTGCTCAAAACGAGCTAGGCTTTTTTACAAACGATGGACAAGCCTTTTTTTGCCCATACTAGTATAGTCTAACTCAATGGCTGCGGATTCGATAAAGAGTTTTGTTATTGATGGGGGCGAGCATTCAGTTCAGGAAGTAATTAGCAAATTGGGTTTTATCGCGACGATTAAGCCCGAGGAAAAGGTTGATGTGTCGACGTTAAGCATCCTGTCAAATACACTTCCTGAACGTGTTTATCGCGCACTTGTCGCGCGAGGAGAATCGCGACAAGGCACATTGGACTTTGTCCGATTAACACTTGGAGAGGCGTTTGACCTCGCTGCTTCGTATCGTGGCAAGGAAAGCAGGTTCAATTCAAGAATAAGCAAGATGCTTATCGATGCGATTGCAGCGTCTAAGGCTGGCATCGAGTCTCTTACAGTTACATACGCTGACGATAGAATGTTCGTTTCGCGAGTGGAAACCCTTGTACATACACTTGAGGCGAAAATTATTGATCTAACGGAAGGTGATACTCCTGAGGTTGATCCCGAAGCTGATGACGAAGCCAAGGCTGATCGCAGTTCCAACAAAAAAGGGAAGAAAAAGTCCAACACCTAATTCGTGTTATTGCGATAACCAGGTTCTTTTCTCAGTGTAAAAAGAGGATGCTGCCGCATGTTCTTTTAAGTTGGTGGATGTTCAGCTCCGGCAATTGCCAGACCCAGGGGTACCACTCGGAGGAATCCACCCCGCCCCCACCTCTTCGCGTGATGTTTTTTGTTGCGATATCTATTGAATACTAACAAGTAATCAATGAACATCTAATGTGGTCCATCCGCGAGACTCTTTTCAGTTAACCATCATTCCAGCTGTGTTTCAGCTAGTCAGGTCACACGGTCGACGTGTGTGCATGGATTTACGCAGGGGAAGCTGCGACCCATGGTGATTGGATAGGGGGATCCAATTTACATAACTGGAGCCACTGAGGTTATTAGTATACATGCGGCATTCAAATTTGACCAATCCTGAGAACTCGCTTAAAAGCCTATTAAATACATGTTTTTTTTAGACAAATTTGAAAGGAATACCAGGATAGTACCTAGACTTCGAGAGCTAGGATCCATTATGAGTGCAATTGATCCATCGACCTATTACACTGATGTTAGGGATATCTTCAGGTTGTGCCATCTCAAAGAGTTGCGCAAATGGCTTAATGGCCAAACCAAGCACGTACCAACGCCCGAACTTATCGGTTTACCTCTAACGAAGATTACATCGATTTGGATTCACCTACTGGACGAAATTCCGATTCAGCAAAAGGGGTGCAAAAGTCGCAGTGCTGCACCTTTCGCGATGTTCAAAGCAGTGTTGACCCATCCATGGTGCAATTCCCATATCAAAGAACTTCTCGCATATTGCCAATGTTGCCATCGCGAGGATGGTGAGTACTTTGTCACGCTGTGTTCTATGTTGGCCCGAATTCCACAAGGATCCCGTTTGATTCGCCAGAGTCTTACCAAGGTTGGGCCCAAGTTTGTGCGCGACCGCTGGGTAGCGAGACATCCAGGATATAGCACTGTGCCTAAATCCTTTATCTACAATGATTTGCTAACCAAGGCACTGAAGAGCTCTACAATTGACGACATCAAGCGACTTCAGTTCATTGGCGAGTGGGTGAGCAGCATTCCCGACTTTAGCCACGAAGAAACCCTACCAACGCTGGCCACTTTCAAACACAACCCGCTTCACACAAGTGGATGGCCTATTAAGTGGTACACTGCCTGCGACAACCCGCGAGATAAAGTGTTTGAGTATGCATTTAGCTATGTGAGTGGGTATAAAGGCACGTATGAGGGCAGAAATTTGCCGTGCAACTGGTATTGCGTACAATCACGTAGACGCATTCAGACACTTCTTCAGCATGATCGGACTGCGGCAGATCATCTTCTGAAATTCATCAACTGGGGAAAGACTTCATTAAGCATGGTCGTTCCTGAATGTTTGGATGTGCGCAAAGACTCCTTTGGGGGTATAAATGCATATCTTATGGCAGAGTATCCAACACTTCACATTGCGCGCGATATGATGAATATTATGCTTGCAGCGAATTGGGTTCAACAGATTCTATCCGCCACTCCCAAAATGGTTGTGGAAAACTGGCTTTCAAGCAATAGTTGCCATTGCTTGAGCCCTGAATGTACACATTACTCAACTGGATTACAGGCGTTGCTTGAATCACCTTCGTTCACCGGGTTGGATGTCAAGAAACAACAGTCGGTCGTTGAAGTGCTTGCAGCTTGCATGATGGGGGAGATACCCTCCTTTCGTCGAAAATTCTCATTGCGGAAAATTGTAGAAACCCACCATCCCCGATGTTTATACAAATTTCTTGATCGATATCAGGGGGATTTCTGTCGGGTATTTCATTTGCGCACCTTAATACCACATTATGCCCACTCGTTAGAAAGTGTAATCACTCACCACTTGTACGGAATACACACGATCGAGCATTTCGTTGCTGTGTACGGCGACCGCGGTGTGACTGCGGCGCTTGCAATGTTCCGCAACTCTATTAAATCGACTTACCACAAATCGGCGAATCATCTTGGGGTAGAAAGATTAATAAAGTTGCATGGAATGCTTATGCACTACAAGTTACGAAACTTGCGTATTCGTCATAAAAACCAGCAATTCTTTCGGAAAGGATGGAGGAAGAACATGCAACACACACTGAACACAGTAGAATGTATGCCTCCGAATGCTGCAGTACGACCAGCCGGTGGTACAGATTATCGGGTCGCTTTACACGAATTCTGCGAGGGGTTTGGTTCCGAATTTCCGGACCCACCGGTGCATGCTACTCCTGAACTTCTTGCGTGGTATGCGGCTCGCTCGGTAGTGTATTCGCCAAAAGCAGACGGAGTTCGGTACCGCGGTAGTCCTGATGTGCTTGAGTATCCACCAATTACGCGCCCAATCGAAATTAATGCCATTCAAGCGGAGGAGATTGAAGTGAAAACAAATCAAGGAGTTCGTACGCTGTATATGGTATTTGACGTGTCTGGCCCGGAACTCTATGAGTATTCTATCACTGAACGGATGGAACTCATGCGCAGTACCCACAGCCATTGTCCGAGCAAAAGCAATCTCGCCGCGGATAATAGTGCGCTGCTGCAGTTTCTTCAGTGCATCCCGAAAACGGGATTAGATAACAATTTGCTGTGGTGGCCGAAGTGGTGCGGTAAAAAACAACTGGCTACTGAAAACTTTCTTCGTTTAGTGGACGAACCACCGATTACGCCATATCCTAATGATGGCTGGGTTCTGACACCCGATGTGGGTTTCGCAGAGAGAATTAGTAGCAATGTTCTTCCCCCGGATGTGAAGGTGAAGCCCCTACATGAGATGACTGCTGATCTAGTGCCGCAAACAAAGTCTTCTCATATGGTTTGGCGCTGTGTTTGGAAAAATGGCGCATGGGTGCCTCGCGAGGAAAGACCAGAAAAGCGAAAACCAAACCCGCCTCACATGGTAAAATGGTTGGAAGAGTTTCATCAGCACCCATGGCGCTCACGAGACTTAATTCCATTCATGAATACCGGGCACTATCATCCCACCGCACAGTATGCATTAAGTGCCGCAACGAGAGCTTTCCGGCGCGATCAGCGAAAAGCACAACAATACCATCTTACCGAGCGATGTGCCGGCAAAAACGTTCTTGATGTGGGATCTGGCCGTGGCTTAGTGCTTCGAATTGCTACCGCTGATGATTCGAAACCAGATACTTGGACTGGTATTGACATTGATCCCGTATGCGTTGCCCAGTCGCAGGCCACTGAAGAAAAACACACATGGCTTTGGGGAAGCGCAGATACGATGACTCATCCGATGACAGGTGTTCGACATCCTGAGCTAGCAGAATCGAGCTTCGATGTAATTCTTCTCATCAACAGTATCCATCATGCAGCCAACAAGCTGGAGAAGTGGGTAAAGAATCTTACCGGGCTTATCGCGCCAGGTGGCACAATCGTTATCGAGACGATCGATCCTGTTCGGCTCCCCGCTGGGACACTTAATCTTCCAGATGGCTCGTTTGTACGACAAATATCCAAAACTGAGTTTCGAATTAGTCTTGCGTGGGCGAAGTCTCGCACGACGCCGGTAACTGAGCAGTACTTTGAACTAGATACGCTTGTAAGTGCGTTCCGAGCAGCGTCATGGCAGTTGACAATGGTTTGCAGAGCCGACGGAGGGTCTCTAGAAGCGGAAAAATGGGCGCAGTGGGCTGGGGCGCACATGTGGGTGGCGTTTAAGGCGCCAGCGTAATTTGGAATAGTTACTTTTTTATCTTACATTCGGCCTTCCTTTTACTCAGGGCCTTCATCTGATCCAGCAGCGATCACAAGTTGTTCGTTAACCACTCGCCTAAACCCCTCGCCGCCGTTGCGATACATCTCTGCGAAGTGATCTTTTGTTGTAGAAAGTGTTCCTGTCGGTTTAGGCTGCGAATCGTCAAACTCCTCCGGGGAAGATTCGCTGTTCAGGTACGCAACATACTTAGCGATCCACTCGGGCGACCTCCCCTTAACAACTGCTCGGATGTGCCCCTCAAGTTCATTCTTTGGCATGCGTTCAGCTGCAATCTCTTCAGATCCTAGAATACTAGTTACTGCGGGGTGTTTTTGCCCGCACAGCTGTTGAAGAGCACGTCCGGCACCGGCATCGATCAAAGTTTGTGCGTAGTTGCATTCTTCTTCGCTCCATGTCCGTTTTTTGCGTAGAGGTAGTATTTGGTTGCGAAACTCTGTGAATTCCACTTCGGTGTAGCCAAGCAGATTGGCCTTGAAGGCGCGATACTGTTTGATTGTAGCCATCTGCTATACACCAACCGAGACTCACTGTCTAATACTACTCGAAAAAGGTTTAACACTCACTGTTACCTGCGGCGCCGGGGAGCACAACATGAAACTATCCGACGGGATATCGAAACAGCCATCAATGTTATTAATAACGGGGTTATGGTGTCATCTTCGTAAGGAAATCGCCTTATCACGGTAAGCATTGTGATATTAATAAGAATAGCGTACGCAACATTGTCAAGGAAACTGCCATGTAGTCTCTCGTTAAGCGCAGCGGCGAACAGAGCCGCTCCAAGTAATGCGAGGGTTGCGCTAAAGAATAGCGTACATGCATTAAAGTACCACATTGTAATAGCAGTTACAACTCTCCAAACTCGTTGAGATCATCAGTAAGATTGGCACTATCTCCACCGGCGCGAAGGGATTTTGGTCCAACGCCGCCATTACCCTGATACCCTGCAACATCAATATCAAATCCAAATGTTTGGTTTGCAGTATCGCCCAGCTTAGTCTGGCCCTGTGTCGCTGATCGCCACTCACCAGCGGCCTTTGAAGCGCCAATAGGAAGTGCTTCGCGAGAGGTGCGCCACGCGGCAGTTTCGTATGCGTGTTGTGCCATTGCTGCGCGCTGTTCGTCTTTCGGAGGCCCAGCCCCGCGATACGAGTGCGTCACCAGTCCTTCAGCGGCAGCAGGGCGAGCTATCTGCATTTTGGACAACTTGGCTACGCGTCCGTAGTCCTTGCCGGGAGTGATCCCTCGGCCCAAGTCAGCGAATCCTTCGGCAGTTGCAGTTGTGCGCACTCCATCAGCTACAATTTGATTGGCAATCTTGCGGCGACTGGACGCAGTGCCTTCGCGAAGGCCAGATACAATAGCTTCCACGTTGGTGAGATGAGCATTTGGTGTCGTGTGTGCTTGTGCGGCGCGAATCGCATTTTCCGGATGAGCAGCAGGTGTTAACCCTGCTGCGGCCCCAAGTGAGCCACCTTCGTCATCCTGAATCTCACCCTCGGGACGACGAGATTGGTCTTCAACAATATGCCGGTAAAGTTGGGCAACGTCTCGGGCGGGCATAAGACCGGAACCGGGTGCACTGGTAACAACCTGACTGGCGCCATGATCCTGATCTTGTGATCCACCACGGGCTTTGCGACGCCGTGCAGCAGCTGCCATAGTCATCCCTAGCGTTTTGCGGTTTGTGCTACGTGCGCGCCTTGAATTTGCCCAATCATGGTCTGCCGCAGTTGTCTGAACACGAGCACCGCCCTGTGCAGCAGTTCCAATTCTTGTTTGACCAGCACGGCGTTGCTGTCCATACTTCTGTACACCAAGATCAGCATCACCGGTGGTGTGGCGCCAGGGCGCAATTTCTGCTCCGGCCCGTCGAGCACCGTCAACACCGCGAACGCCCCCAGAACTACGGTCGGACGCAGGGCCATAGTCGCCGCCTTGAAATCGTGCACCTTCTCCATGGAAGGACTCTCCACCGGTCTTCATGGCTGCCGCACGGAGATCGCCCGCGGCAAATCGGTCATGGGAAATGTTACTCCCCCATGGTCGTCCTTCTTTCTGGACAGAGAACACTTTCAGGTGTTTCTTCTGACGACGGTGGACCTCCTTCATAGCATAGCTGATTGCCTGTCCGGTCCAAGGCCGTTCGGCAATGTGGTGGTCGTCGTTATCGCCCATGCTTACAGTAAGATTCGCTGCACGAGATGTCATGTGTCCACGCATTTGATCGAATCGTGGATCATTTGTTGCCCCTCGGGGGTCGTTTCCAGTGAAACCATAGAATAGTTCTGGGTGACGAGGCAATTCCGGGTTCGAACCGCGCGTTCCGTTATAGCGCAAATTAAGGATTGAGCGAGACAGTGCAGGGTCTCGCCGAGTTTGGTCGCTCTCCAGAAACGGCGCGTCTGGAGACCAATCAATAATTTCAGATCGGACGTATTTGTCATAGTTGTCGTCCATGTCGTGAAATTCGTCAAAGCCCTGTACATCGGCCACCAAATCGGGATCGGTCTCTTCAAGCTTGAGAAGTAATGCATCGTGGGGCATCCCACCGTAGGGCATCCCTTCTACATGGTTTATGCTTGTGTAGCTCATTCTGTCTTTGTTGCACTCCGGAAGACAACAGTATACAGACGGAGGATCTCTGTCGCGAAAAAATCATTGAAAGTACTCCTGCTTAAGAGGTGGTCATGAATGCAAGGGGATTGACGTCATCGATTTCCAGTCGCTCAACTGCCACATTGTCTGCTCGAGGAGCGCTGGTGAGGGCACCCCCTGTATACATCTCCATACGGTTTGGCGCAACGTCATATCCCATTGGTACAACTGGTGTAGCATTGTTTATTCCAATGGACCGGCTTACATCAAGCCCAGCAAATACTTCGTGAACACCTTTTTGAGCTGTAGTTTTCCTAGCCATGCGATCAACGGCATAATGATGGACGAACATCACCGAAGTGACCATAAAGAATATGTAAAGCGTCGAGCGGACCAGGTCACGCTTGCTATTTTTTTGCAGCTCTGTACGACAAAGGCTTATTAGCACCACTGCGACGAGAGCAGTGATGAGCAACGCAGTGAACAATGGGTTACTAACTACGCCCTGTATAATTGGGGCAGTACATGCCCACTCCGCTGCGTTGTTGAAAGTGTTACCCAGATCGAACCCCATCGCAGATATCGATCGTATATATTGTTGCCAAAAAGAGAGTGGGTGATCGGGATTTACATCTAATCATCACCGTAAAGAATGCTGTCCAGATCGTCATCAGCTGGGGTAGTTGATACAACGCCGGCAAATACATTCTGCTGTGGCGGAGCGCTTGCTTGAACAGGCGCCGATTGGCCACCAGTCTTGAAGAAACTAGCGGAAACTGCAGTTTTGCGGTGTGAGGAGCGGTGTTTTGATCGTTTTGCCCGTCGCCGAGGACGGTCGTCTTCACTCTCGCTGTCGCTATCACTCTCGTCTTCACTGTCGCTGTCAGGTTTGGTTTCCGCTATGCGTTCTCGGTCCGGGACCTCTCCTTCAACAATGTCCAGCGGATCAGGTTCCGCGATTTGATTTTGTCGAGGAATACTTAGGCTGGCACCAGTTGCGGCTTCTCCTTCTTCATGCCCGCGTCGAAGAAGGTTGATAAGCTTGTGCATTTTGGCCTCACGCACTTTGAACTTCTTTAACTGGCTCTTCAGACTATCCACCTCTTCTTCAGCTTCATCCGCCCGAGAAGTTGCTTCAACTTTCTCTTTGACCAGGCGGCGAAGTGCTTTCTTCATATCTTCAATGACGTCCATCGAAACATGGTCACGGGCCTGGCCCATTTTTCGTAGAAACTTGTTCTGGAGTGCTGCGCGTTTCGAGATAAGAGCATTAACGGCAGCATCCTGAAGCATGCGAACAGTTACACCCGGAGCCACAGTATGCTGATCAATCACTTTGTGAAGAACGTCCGGCTTTGTCGCGAAACTGGCCAGGTTAGAAACGAGATCACAAATAACACTGCTCAGTATTTCATCCTTTTCGTCCGCGGTAAACCCGGAGAAGTACTGTTCAGGGATGCAGACACTGACAATGCGATCCACGAACGCCGAGAAGCTAAGCGCAGTATAGCGGGTAGTTGTTTTGAAGTACTCGTGTACAACCTGAATAACTCGCCCATAACACGACTTGTCAGTTTTCACTCCGATTACGAACGCCTGAACACGACGGACATACTCATCGGTGACTGACGAACCACGAGATGTGCTTGTTTTAGCACTGTGGTGCAAATGATTGAAGAACACATCAACGAAATACGATCCAAGTACTTCAAAGACCGAAATCACCTTTGGATCATGGCTTGCGAATTTGCTTACCGACGACATCACTAGTCAGTATACGCTCAAGATCCCTTCTTCTAAACTGCCGGACAAAAAGGTTGAAAGCGCTGTGACATTGCACTGGGCACCAATCTATATCCGAAAGTTGTTGTAGAAGGGATTGTCCTTGTCCATAGTAACTCCGGTGCTCTGAACTTGCTTACACAGTTCATGCGACGCTGCGCTTCCAAACAGAAATGGCCGAGGATATGGAAATTTGACATGATAATAGTGTTTGCGCCGTTCGTCCTCACGAATGTACGCCAGCTTTCGAAACTCTCCTCCAAAGACCTCACCAACAATATTCGCCACGTACTTTTTCTCGGGCTTGGGAAATTTGTTCGCCTGGCGCTCAAAGTTGCTTAAACACACTACTTCAGTAGTAAAGAATGATACAAACGCACTTTTCCGAATGTTTGCTGGAAGATCAGTATCGTCCTGAGCACAGATCAACGTGGTAATGAAACTGTGTCTCCCTTGGTAGAAGAGAAGTCGGAAGACTTCTTTGTTAAAGAGTGGTTTCAACTGGGCGGCACAATCATCAAAGATAATTAGCAGGCGTGGATTGAATGTAAGATAATACAGGCTGTATCGCTCGTCTTCGGAAAGATCATCGCGCTCCCAAAGACTTTCGTACGCGGGGGTAATGTATTTCTTGTACAATAGCACCAACATTTTCTTGAACTTTTCGTTGATATCCTTTACCTTCTCATCTAGGCGGCCGGGTTCTGACGAATATTGCCTCTTTACCCGTGCAATAACTCGGCCTCTCTTTGCGTTAATAGTTTCAATGTATTTGAGCCCATCTGCGCGACTACTTTTAGGTAATCGGCTGTACAACTTTGCAAGAATATCCCCGTTGTTTGCGCGCTTGTAAATTGAGGCCATCATTTCTTGGCGTTTCCAGATTGCTTGGAGGAAACGGAGAGCCCCCTTGGCACCGTCGTCCTTGTCTGGTTTTTTGGGGTCCGGGAGATACATTCTGTAATGAATGAAGGGCGGGTCCACAAATCCTTCGTACGATCTGTTTGTGGGTTCGCTCGGGGAGATAACCAAAATTTGTTCAATATGGTCGGAAACCAGTTTCATTATATTCTTCACAATGACTGTCTTGCCGGTCCCACTTGGTCCGTAGATCGCAACGGAACGATCGACGAACATTGATGATGTAGGTGTTAATTTCGGAACCTTCTCACCTGTGGTGAGCACAAGATTACCAGCATCATCAAGGTCCGACATTGCAACACCCTATTATCATAAACTCTCTCTTCTAGTTGATGGCGGAGATTTGTGGGTAAAACTGAAGGAAGAATTAGTTATCATAACGCCGCACGCGATGACTCATCGCGCCCTATGTGATAACATAGCGTTCTGCGCGCTTGCAGAATTTGTTGAACCCGCTGATGTATCGCGCCTTGCACAAACATGTCGCCTTCTTGCTAATAGTTTAGCAAACAATCGTGTCAGGATCTATGCAGCTGTGCCTCCGCGGACTCTTGGCAAACATGGAGACTGGTCGATCTTGAAGTTTCGTTGGCAACAAATGAAAATAGTACCTCAGCGGGAGACCGATCTAGCATGTGCTGGCGCGGCTATGGGGGGTCAGGAACAGATGATCAGGACACTTATAACTGGCACTGATTTACCTTCAGCGCGCGCAATTGACGCAAGTTTGCTAGCAATAATGAAAGGCAATGTACGGGTGAGCTGTGAGTTTCTCAAGTGGTTCCTGCTTAAAGCTGCTCCGTCGGTCGAAATTATGGAGCGCTGCTTTAAATACGCTGCAGGAAACGGGAAACTCGGCTATGTTCAGTTACTGTGGTCTCATATTCGGCGCACCGGATCTTTCGCACAGGACCAGGCTCGTAAACAAGACGCGATTGAATTTGCTACCTCACAGTCAGCAAGTAATGCACATGTTGCTAATTGGATTAGGCAATATGCCCATTAAGCGATACTGCTTATTTTTACATAGCCGAAAATATGGAGGGAGGGACGCGCGTCTGCTTGCGCTAAGTGAAAGCATATCTACTTACGACGATTGGCAGCGTATCTACTTACGACGATTGGCGTCACGAACAGCTTCTTGTTTCATCTCAGCAGGAGATCGGTTCTGGGAAGCAAGAATGTGGTCAACTGCGTATGGAGCAAGTGGCTGAGTAGCTGCGACAGCAGGATGAGAACTTCCCTGCTTGCTAGCCCCCTGGTCTTGCACCTTTGAAAGATGTTCTGGTGCTTCAGCCTCAGTGTAGATGTGAGATTTCTTGAACTCTCCGGTTTTGGGATTGCTGGTGAAGATGTCGACCTGAATAGCGTCGTCCGGGACTGAAACCATTTCACGAGCCCGTTCGAGGTTATCTCTAGCAACCTTGAGTTGCTCGGCCTCATCCTGACTGAGTTCCCGCAACCCCTCAAGCTCACCAAGTGTTTTGATAGTCTTTTCGTATTCCTCGAGCAACTCAAGTTCCTGGGCTGCTTTGAGACTGCCTTTTGCTTTTTCAAGGCGACGCATATCCGCAACGGAGATAACGTTTTCGACGCCCTGGTTGTTAAGCCCTTGGCCCATTTCAGAGATATTGCGCTTGTACTGCTTGAGGCCCTTCGCGTCGGGACCGTCTTCCGCAATGTTCCTCGCCTTAGTTTTGCGAACGCGCTTACGCATAAGTTCTGCCCCAATGCGCTTATCCTCGGTATGACGATCGAGGATGCGCTTCAGGACTTCGGTGTTTTTGTTGTAGAACTGGATCTTGTCTCGGTTCTTCTTGAAATCTGCAAGGAGGGACCAGCTTCCAAATTCAAGTGCCTTAATTGCACTGGGAATTTCGTCCTGATACCGTTGGCAATGGGCGTTAAACGCTTCATCCACCTCTTTCTCGGTACCTTCGAACATCTCCCACAGGCCCAGCGCCCAGTCGAGGTCAGGCCGCTCAGGATAGATAGCTTCGGTAATTGTGCGCAACTCTTCGTAGTTAACCTCGGTGTAGTACGCCCAACGATGGAAGGTGTCTTGGGGCGGGATGTTTTCTGCAGCAGTTCTGGCCTTGCTTGTAGCAGCAACGGGTAGCAAATAATGTTTGAACTTTTCAGGCTCTTGGATAGCCGATAGTGCGGCCTCAACTAGGTCACCGTCTCGAAGCAATGCAACGGTTGCAGCATAGTACTCTTTCTTGGAAAGAATCATGCTAACTGCGTCCGCATGCTCTTTTGCAGGTTTGGGTGCTGCTGCCCGCACTGCATCCAGAGTAAGATGTCCTGGGTCCTTGGTGTCGACTTTCACTTCGGTGTTGCCGATTTGGACTGATTCAACTGCGGCGCGGATTGTTGCCGCGTCATGGCCACTGCGCACATGAATACTAGGATCAAAGACCAGCCATTCTCGAAGAAAGTTATCGATGATATTTTTTGCAAGAGCTTTTGGCATTTCCATTTGTCCTGGCGGCGGTGGAAGAGGGAAGCGGCTAAGAATTGCTTTCACTTGGGCATACTTCATACCCTCCTTAGCTGTGGCCCGAAGCCGGTGACCAGCATCAACTCCTGCACGGTGCGTCGCGTGAGTAGCAGCGTAAAGAAGGCCTGCAGCCTTTGCTGCCGAGGCTTCTGCAGCGGCATATTTCACTGCAACAGCTTTGCGCTCTGCTTTTGTGGCCTTTTCTGGCAACACAATGTCTTCTTCCAATGCAACTCGTTTTTCTTCCGTAGCAATTTCAGCCGCCACTGCTGCTTCCTTTGCAATTGCGAGAGTTGCTTCAAGACGGGTGACAAGGTCAGCAGGAGACGATGGTTGCGAGGCTGGATCATCGTCCTTCAGCTGGCTTTTGGGTGTCCAGCGGCGTTGCTCAACTGGAACATCCCATTCCTCAAGCACCTGGAAGATGAACCCAGCAAGACTTGTCATAGACAATCGACGAAGATAGTCTTCGCGCAAGTTGATGTAGCTACATGCTATGATGCGCTTATGATCCTCGGTCGGGATCGGACCTCCGATCCCAGCAAACGGGTTAATCCGCTTTTGGACCTCAAGAATCTGCTCGGGAGTGTACTTCTCATCGAGCAGAATTTCAGGATTCTCAAGAACATCCTGGACGAGAAGATCAAAGTCCATTGGCTCACCTTCTTCAGCTGGCGGAGCGCCAATGTGAACTTCAGGCTGCTCGGTAAGCGTGTCGCGGATTGAACCAGACATTGTGTGTGGACTGGTAGTAAACAAGCGCACAAGTATCTCGAGAGAGCGCTGGGTCCAATTGACTTAATCGCAGTATGCAGTTGGAGGTTCGAGACATCAACAATATTAACCAACGTGGATGAGTTACGCCCTTGATATTGGCGCTTCGCACGAATGGAAACAGCTTCAAGGCAGCTACTGGCAAAATTCAAAGCCGCCCGCGCACTAATTGAGCAAATTACAATTGCTAATGTCCCGACTGACCTAGCACAGATGTGTATTAGTGAACTAAGTGCGCTCGAAATTAGGTTCGCTCTGTCGACCGGACACTTGTTTATAATATCTGCTTCGGGAGAATCGGGTAGACTATCTGCAAATTCGGAGTTTTCGCGAATCCTTGCTGCAGAAAACTTCTCTGGCCATGTTGACAGTCTTGTCGTGCGCAGCGAAAATGCTCTGCGTAATGTCGGATTTCCGATTCGAGGGGATGATGCGCCTGCGAAACGTAGTGGACCTGCTACACGTAGAGGCGTTGGGCGTGGAACACGAAAAACTACTGTACCTAAAGGTCCTAAGCCATCGCCTCAAGTAAGGGCAATTATTCAGCGACTACTTGACGTTTACCCTCGAGGCGATGCAAGAAGTCCCGCAGAAGGTGCAGCTCTAGAAGTAGATTTCGAAAGCTGTGCAACTTGCGGTGGGGATATGGTTGTTGATGCTGGACGCTCGATGCTTCGGTGCGCAGACCCCGAATGTGGCACTCTTCGAGAGTTAGTAGGCACTGTATTTGACGATTCGCAGTTCTACAGTCAAGAAGGCCAGAAAGCTAAATCCGGCACATTCAATCCAAATCGCCACTTCCAGTTCTGGTGGATGCATATTCTTGCCAGGGAACCTGAAGAGGAAATTGGGGACAAGAATGACCCAAACAACATGTATGGCGAACTACTTATTGTCGGCATGCAAAAGATTGTGCGACGAGACCGAATGATCCTTCGCCTGCTTGAAGTGAATGATATTCGGGCAATGCTTCGGGAACTTGATCGAACAGATCTCAACAAGAACGTCCCGCTCTTTCTGAAGAAACTTACCGGTGTTGGCCCTCCACAGTTGAGCGACTCTTTGGCGGTTCGGGTGGAAAACATCTTCACTAAGGCAATCGAGATTGGAGAGCGTGTCCGTGGCCCCGATCGAGTTAATCGCAACTATTATCCATTCTACATCCTCAAAATCCTTGATCACATCATTCCTGAGGATGATTACGAAAATAGACGAATTCTGTACTACATCTATGTTCAGAGTAAAGAGACAGTAGAGTCCGATGATGCAGATTGGGAGCCAATTTGTGCAGAGCTATCAGAAATTAGCTACAAGCCTACTGATCGATCACTTGGGCTGAAATATAGACCGCTTTGAAGTGGCCCCGCCATTTTAGGAATATTAATTAGACTGTGCGAATTACACATCATATGGCAAGCAGCATGGAACCAATCCCAGAAGAGAAAACAGAGGGCATGCCCAAGGAGGCTACCCCATCTGAAAAACCGGAGGATACATCCAAGAAAGTGGAGGCTACCCCATCTGAGAAGTCACCCGGTCCAGAACCACCATCTCTCGAGAAGATCAACGCGCAGTTTGATGAGTTAAGGTTATCAATCCCGCGGGAGATCACTGCGATGGAGCCTTGGACAACAGAGACTCAAAACAGACGGTATCTTAGAGTGCACTGCGTTGGGCAACATGAATCTGTAACTGCTAGGTACATTAAGTTCTTCGCCGCGAGCTCTGAGACTGATGATGACCAGTATAACAATATTCTGATGTTTCGTCTTGATCGTGATGGTAAGTGGGCATATGGACTTAGACACGTGTATCGCCCCGCGGAGTAAAGAAAGAATCTAGAACAGTTTTTTGCAGCGCTTGTATAGACAGCTTTCATGTCTCTCTGCAGGTATTCTGGAGTATTTGGGGAGCCAAATACGGGCGCACACGCGGCGCGTGTTGGAGAAACTGAAAAAATCAATATCGCTAAAGTAGATCTTCTGGCGACTGCGGGTGGTGCACTTCTGATCGCCGCTGCGGTCAACAAGTCTAAAAGTGGTAATGTACCTCAATTTATGGTAACATTTGTGATTGTGCTTATCATTCTTCTACTTATTGGTGGTGCTGCTCATGAACTATTCTGTGTGAATACGCGCCTAAACGCATACATCTTTAACAGGTCATGGCCTGGCCCCCACCCACGAATTAAAGCGACCAACTAATATTTGCATAACAATGGGGTGTGTTGCTTGTAGCCGGGAAGGCGGGGACACCTACATCAATGTAGAAGAGGGTGTGAACTGCACCGCTAAATACGAGATCTCAAAGTTTAGGTGTCGAATTGCAGGCTCTGTGTTAGGGGACCGTGTAATGAATCTGATTCGGGGCATTTGGATTGAAACATCTGGAACCGATGGGATCGCACATACTAGCGAAATTGTTGATGACGGGTCGCGAACAATAATTCATACACATCCAACTATTCTTCGGGTAAACCCGGAAAACGGAAAGATGTGTACTATGTTGTGCGACATGATGTCGCCCCCTAGTAGTACAGACTACTTAAAGTTTCTGAAGCCAGCAGAACAGCAGTGCCATACAACGCTTGTCGCGACTGAAGCCGGAGTTTGGGAATATGTTCGTGGCGTGGATACTTTGCCTGATGACCCAAAAATTGTTGCATCGATCGTGATGTATTACCATGTGTTGCGCTGTTCTTTCATTCAGGCGTGTCCGCCCTTCAGAAACACGTATAGCTACAATGAAAATGCACTAGCGAACGAGTATTGCAAGTACGCCAGCGAGCTAAACCCGACTGCACTGGTTGCTGGGACAAATTTGCTGACGCCGGCTATGAAAACCATTAAAGGGAAGAATTACTTTACTGTATGGTATCATTCATATCCGGGACTGGAGCTTTAAGCTGTGAAATAGCTTATCTTTTTTGGCAATTGAAAAGCAATATATAACCTTATAGGTCGTAATGGATATTGTGTTTCAGCGAAAGCGAGCCAGGCCAATTAATGATCTGGGTGGCACTCGGGTGATCACATTTACTCGACCATATATTGAGTGGTTCTTCGGTGGAAGCACTCTTGACGATCTGGGTTCCGGACCATGGACATTATTCACTACAGCATTGCGCCGCTTGCCTGAACCACTGCAAAATCGAATTAAGGACGGGGCGAGCCGTTCATTTCGAATCCCACTAGAAATTATAAAGGCAGATGTACGGCTGTATGCATATCTTGCAGCGGAAACGGCTGCAAAGTCTACCGGAATAGATCTTGCCAGATACCATAGTGCGCTTCATATAGGGTTTGGCCAGATTGCTGGCGAACTTCTTGAAAAAGGATGGTTAAAATAAAATTCAAGCCATATAACCACACAAGCGCTTTATTAGCGATATAAGTGGTTTTTTACAGATTAAAATTGAAGAAGACAATCTAGTTAGCACCCTCTCGAGGAATGAATCGCTGCGCAGTTGCAGAAGAAGAGAAATCCCTTAAGTGTCAGAAGATGGATGTGCCCGAGTGGGATCTGGAGTCGTTGCCCGAGCCCTGCCCGCTACTCGGGTTTCCCGAAAACTTCAACACATCCTGTTCAGATCCAGAAGACGCCCCTGCATACATGTTTACAGGTTCACTTGCAGATATGTCAGAAATCCTTGTGGAGGCGCTATCGATCACCCAGAAGTTTATTGACTGGTTCTGTTATGAACAGAATCTACGGAACCCATTGTTCGAAATCTTCTTTACATTGGCCCGTAGTCATGCATTCAACGATGTTGAGATTAATGAACACATGGCCGGAGCTCCTATTACAAAGTTCAGTGTACTTGATTGTATGCTTCGCGAGTCTATTAAAATCACAGCTGAGGAGACATGTAACAATGTATCGTCCGATGACCCCAACAAGTGGGCCGTAGCCATGCGCAACAGTGTGCTACATCGCGATTATGAACAGATTCTCGGCCGCCTAGTTGAAAAGGAATTCGTGCGTGTCGAGATTCTTCCATGAACACATGGTAGGTATGACCATATTTTTTTATTTAAAATACTGCGCCACGAGTGTGGAACCGAATTTCAGATGACACTTGCAGCCTCCGCTTGCAAGAAAAAAGTTCTGTCCAGAATGTGACTAGAATTTGCAAAACAGTGCCCAAAAATTGGGTTGCCCATACATAGCAGCAGGCGCTGACGAGTACTGGGACTTTCTTTTTTTGCTCCATTTGCGAACAATGGTCAAAGAACTGCTCACGAACGTTCTTAAGTGCTGTATCGCAACACTGCAGATCCGTCTGTAATAAGCAGGAAGTTCAGCGCCACAGCCACCGCGAGCAGATCGGCGGGGGTGGTCGAGGAAACATAGCTGGTAGTCCAGCGCAGGTACGTCTCACGGGCACGAGAGATGTTCAAGTGACCACTGGGCTGGTAGCTGCGGGGGAACAGAGCCATGTTGATGAACAGAGCACCGGGATCATCCGGAGTAACCAGAGCAGGGCCGCCGTAGTGGAAGGGCATGTATTGGTTGAAGAACGTGTCGTTGAAGCCGTCGAAGATCACAATGCCGTGAGAAGTCAGCGTCATAGTGTCAACAGTGGGCACGGGCAGGAAGTACTGATCAGGCATGACCTTGCCGATCGAACTGGTACCAACAGCGGCGTTGGCAGCCGCGGGGGCAGTGTCTGTGGTCGCGTTAGGCATCTCGGCCAACATACGATCGTCGCATTCTGCATCGACCATGCGAGTCAGGCGGTGCCAGTCGCGCCATTCGTTCTGGTTGCCGGAAACTGTGAAGTTCGAGGTCAAGCAGGCCTTAACATTCCACGCTGGGCGCAGGCCCACAAACATGTACTCAACGGGCCACTTCAGCTGCGAGAGAAGCTTCTCATCCGAGGAGTCCTGGTTGCAGCGCTGAGTGTGCTGACGGTACACGCGGATGAGCGAGAAGCCAATGCGCTTGATGTAAATGTCGTGCACCTCAGGGTTGACGAAGATGTTGTTGATGTACAGTTCCATTTTCTCGATCGAAATGTCGGAGATGCCGTTTTTCTGGAAGAGGGGCGAGTACGACTTCGAGCGAATAGTATCATCGTCAATAATGGTCTCAAGGTAGAGACTGGGGAACTCGAAGGCAAGCAGGTTCTGCTGAGCCATCTCGATAGTGATGAAGCGCTGGCCGAACGGGATCGACACGCTGGCAATCGACAGCCGCACATCATCGTTGAACCAGAAGCGAAGCTTGTTCCAGATCTCAAGAGGAGCCTGTTGGGGCTTGGGGGTCTGAGGCCCATTGACAATCTGTTGCAGCTTGCGCGAAACATCAGTTTGAGTAGAGCCAGCAGCGTTCAGAGCCGCGTTGACAGAAGTGGCCGAAGACAGGTCAGTCGGCACATTGAAGAGGCCAACCGTTTGGTTGCTCTGGCCCGCGGTGAACTTGTTGATGCCGGCCGGGGTGTTGGCAGCATCAGCATCACTGGCAGTGGCGCAGCAAAGCCCGCTGTAACCAGTGAGCGGCACCTCTTGGCCAACGAGGCGGTCGTGCCCGGTGCGCTTGTTGGGCGGCGTGCAGAACTTTTCGAGCATTGTGGGAATAATAGAATCATACTGGTCAAGGGGGTTGCCGTTGACATCGAACTTCACAAGAGAGAAGAGACGGTTACCGGGAAACTCACAGTACCGAACCATGTTGCGGTACGCAACACCGGCAGCGCCAGCCCCGTTACCGGCAACAACGACGTTACCACAGGCATCAACAACATTGTAGAACCTGTTAAGCGCAGGGCCTCCAAACACATCTTCTTCCTCAGCGGGGAAGGGATGGGCAACAGTGACAACACCGGCACCGGTGGCGGGCTGAGCGGGAGATTGTCCGGTGTTGGCGGAGAAAGCGCTCAGGCGCGTGCGGCAGACCATGTCATGGAAGAAGTCGCCAAACTGGGGGATGCTGAAAGTAACACCGCCACCCAGGATAGGGTTGCCCGATTGGGGGCGCACCTTGTTGTACTCGTAGCCGATAGCGGCAAACGGCTTGAAGTGAGCGTTCACGTACAGGATGTGAGTGCGCTCGAGGTCCACGAGGGTCGGCGTGATGTCGGCCTTCATTGCCTTCCGGCGCGCGCACATCACGTCCTTGATGCGTTGGTTAAGAAGCTTGGTAGCCATGATCATTCGATCAGCTTTTCCGTCATTCGCAATGAGCTTAAAGACGGCCCCAGCGGACATCTTGAGTTTTGGTTACGAGAACTTTGTTCCTATGTGCTAAAGAAGCGAGGTATGTAAGCGGCGCATAATCAAGTTGAGACAAAAATAATAGGGACCTTAACATTCAAGGCATTTTGAGCGCTTTCGAAGGTTAATTGTGTTCCACGATGCGGTAAACTCATGGCCGTTCGCAATGCAGCGCCAACGGGTTTTGACCTTTCTGGTGGCATATGGGTCAAGCGCTTCAAGACCAAATTCAGAGATTCGTTTCGCACGCGCCAATTCTCCTCTCATATGCTGTTCTTTTTTGCTGGAGCATTTAACACATCCCCGATGGGGCTTTCCATCAATCACAGGCATAAAGTTGCTTCGAAGCACATCGTATGATTCATGCTCACGATTTGGGCACTGCACATGCAATGTTTGCTGGGTCCTCTGGTCGCCACCCGTTCGAGTTGTATGGATGTGTAGCAATTCGTATCCTGCAGATTCCACCAATTCGCGGTTTTCGTCTTCAGTGCGCTTGCGGGTGCCGCCACACTCAGGGCAGAACCGAGGCCGTTTATGGTCGATAGCGTTCACGGAAGCAAGTCCTGTCTCGAACCGATGACCTTCTTTGCACTCGAAGACAAGTGGTTGATGACACTCGATGTACGTCTCGCTAAGGCATCTGCCGCCATGAGACTCGGCGATGTTGCGTGCTTTCTCCAGCATCGTTTTTGCAAGAGTGCCATCCTCTCGAACTTGCGCAATGAACGCTATATCAGGGAGTTCAATCGGCGCGAGCTCATAACCCAGCTCGAGCAGTTCATGTCGCACGAGCTCTCGGATTTGCTTGAACGGCACTGTATGTGGGACTTCGATGAGTGTTACCCATGCGGTAAATGTCGCGTGTCGTTTACGGTCATCCCGTTCTTGTTGAGCCTTAAAGTTCTCAGGGTCGTTGTTGTGAAAGAATGGTTCGAACCTGTAGTGTTGAACTCCCTGATACTCGACAGCGAACCGTAACTCTTCGCAGTAGCAGTCGAGTTCAAGTCCCTCGAGCCACAGCGGCGAACGCGTTTTTACGATTTGTTGATCGGGAAAGGCCTCAATGAGAGTAGCCCGAGTGATTGCCTCGCCAAGACTGCCATCCATGATCGGCAACGTGTCTAAGCAAGTATACAATCAACAAAATACGTTCAAATTTAGCACCAAAAAACGCTGCAAAAACAGCTAACAGCAAACGATGGTAACAAACTTGGGTTAACAAAAAAACAGGACACCCACTTGACTAGTGCTGGGCGGTAAGAATCCACGGTTCATCGTCAACCTGGACGTACGTGTATTTGACAAGGCGGGCGAGCAACTGAATGGTGGTAGACGGTTTTACGTTATAACTTTTCTGGAGATAGATAGCCGAAACTTGAACCTGATGTAATGGTATTTCGGACCAATCAATCTCCATACCATTGGTGTGATCGTCGATCCAATCAAGTGCACTCGCGATATGAGGCGAGTGCATTGTGTAGAGTTCACCACTCAGATCATGGCACCTGCGAAATCCATCATTGTCATCATTGCCCGCAGGTTGAACAATATCAATTGTTGCAATGCCAAGTGCGCTATACACCTCACGCTCGAACTGGTTAAGAGTTGGCTGCAGTTCAGGGACTTGTACATACGGTTGAATGTAGTACTTGTCTTTGGCAGCAGACGTCTTCAATAGTTTATGAGCACCCATATAGCGTACAGCATGCGAAATGCAAGTTCTGGGCGTCACATACAATGGCCCCTTTGGATCAAGTCGCAGGAAGTCCATTTGGATGCCAAGAATATCAAACACGGGCCACACAGCATCATCCAATCCATGAAAGCCCTGGCCGCCTTGTGAAAGAGTAAAGAGAGGGGCATAGACGCCTTGCGATGGCATGGGGATTGTCAGATGTGTTTCTAGTTCGGTGGCATCCTTTGATTCTGAAGCGTCGTCATTTGATTCTGAAGCGTCGTCATTCGATTCTGAAGCGACAGCATCCTTCGCAGCATCCTTCGAGGTTGGATACGGAGTAGGGCGCATGATTCTACACGAATGACAGAGTTATAACCACGTTCTTCACCGAATCAAATTTGCCAACAAAAAACAGCTTATCGCGAACGACGGTAACAAACTTGAGTTACAATAACAGGATAACTGGCACCCTATTACTTTCGGCGCTGAGGAAAGATATCGGCCGGACCATCTGCAATAAGACTGAAGATTCCCTTTGGCGGGCATGCAGTCGCAATGCATACTCTCTGGCAGCGCTCAACGGCATCAATTTGTGCGCGCAACTCACTGTTCGAACACCAAGGGCTAAAGAAGGTGTGGTCAGTATTCATCAACAAACTCATACACTTGCGTGAACACTTCTGCATAACCTGCTGTCGGCTATCCTTGCTGGGTGGCGACGGGTCGTTTTTAATACGACTACCAGCAACTTCTCCCATACATTGGGCAGTTCTTGTCAGGTTATCTTCACAGAACACTGCCAGCGCGGCTGCAGTGTGTTTGTTCATATATTCAACACTTTGCAAGGGGATGCCAAGCATAGCAGGTATGCGACATAATGATCTTGTTCAAATCCGACACTCTGTATTTGGAGGGGCAAACAAGGGAGTAATAAGTGACTGTTATTGTCCGATGTCAGTCACGGCAAAGCAGCTGAGCAAAACAGGGGCACGAGGAAAAGATCTCGATAGCGTTGTTCGAGAAAACCTTCAGATCATTGATGACAAACTTCTCCGCGCAGACCGAACATGGGGACGCAACGTTGTTATGCACGACTTGCCAATCACACTTACGCTACCGGGACTAGGCAAAAAGGATGCGCAGCGAATCATCTACACAGCAATTCTACGCAGTCTTGACAAGCGAGGTTTCGATGTAAAGATCCTTCTCACAAAGCGAACAACATTATACATCGCATGGATGACAGATCTTGATGTTGAGGAAGTCGAGGCGATGAACGCGCTTATTCGGGCAAAGAGGATAAACGAAAATGAAGTAGAGGAATTCGTAACTGTTGGCACCATAGCCGCCCCGCGCGCAATCACAGCGGCGCGCCAGGGAAGAGCAGCTCCTGCGCCGGAAATGAAAGTTGCAGAAGAAGACCGAGTAATGCAGCCCCGAGGAGGAGTAGGGCTTGCACCCGGAACAGAAACTCGAGCAGCACCCTCGAACCGATCCACAGCAGAAATGGAGTTGCTTCACGCCGGCGCCTCATAACTCTGCAGTTACGCAGTTGATTTTGCGGTCTTTAGCGCAAGAACAGTGTTGTGAACTAGGGCTTCTATCTTCTTGGTAATCCGCCCCGCCGATACAAGAGCCATTGCAAGAAGTACCACAACAACAATAAGCAGAAAGATTTTGACCATCTGAAGATCAATCGTAATCGTATTGGGATCTCTTTTTTCGCCACCCGAGCCGAACATATCCTTAATACCAGCTGTAAACGGACTTAGCGGAGTTGTAGCTGGTGGATTAACCGGCGAGACAACCGCGGGCGGAATAATCGCTGGATACTTCGGATAGTCAATGTGTCTCGGTCCTCGAGGATACAGCGTAAGCCTGGCATCACTTCCGCCGGAATTCGGATTGAAACTGCGCATTGGTCGTTCGTCCCACGCTACTTGCCGCGATGGATGAGGCCCCCTACGAAAGCTAGTGCGACCTCGAAATCCTACTCCGGGGGAACTTTCGCGCCAATCTGAGTGATCTCCGCGCCGACTAAACCCCTCATGCGACATTTCCCGGATATTGTACGACCGGATTGGGTCAGTAGAGAGTCCAGCACCAAAGTTGGGATCAGACTCACGTTCAACCTCATCTAGAAGATAAATTCCCTGGTCATGGTCAGGTTCGGGCGCGACAAACGTGTCCGCGTAAACCTGTGTGTAATCGCCAGTGGCCCAATCCATGACGAAAGACTATATGGGGCGACGACAAATCGCTAAACACAAAAAGGAAAGTCGATCGGCACCAAATCAGAGTTAGATATTTCTGACATCATCGAGCGATTTGTGGCGATCGGACTCTCGAATCGCCGAAAGCGCACTTCTGGCATCAGAAACGTGAGGGTCGCTCGAAAGACCAGGCGTTCCGCGTTGCTTTTTCTGCTGGCGAGGGTACAAGAAGAAGCTAGGCAATAATTCCATAACAATTCTCGCGGTGGGGCCCACATTGTGTTTCTGAATGATATTACCGACGATTTGAGACGTTTCGAACCGCATTCGGTGTAACTTTACGTTCACGGTGTTGTGGTACCCGGTATAGTCTGGGCGCCACCCCACGAGTGGAATTGGTCGAGATCCATCAAACACAGTTTCAACTCCCTCGGCCACTCCGAGAATAACTTCCTCGGCAAGACTTGAGTAGCGGTTTCTGTCGTTTTTGAGCCGAAGAATGTTAAGCACCGAATCGATCTCCTCAATAGCACTTTCAGAAGTAGGAGTTGTAACTCCGTCGCAGTCAATTCCTTCTTCCTCGAGCGTCATACGAAGCTGCCCAATTTGCTCGAGTTTGGACGCCTTGAGATCTTGCATGCGCTCACGCTCAACACCAAACGTAGTGCGGGTTTCGCCCCGAATATCGGAAACAACACTATTGATGTGGCGCCGACGCTCCTGCTCTTCAGTGCCGCGGCTTCGGTGCCGATGTTCCGCAATAGGAACCCCGGATCCTCCACGAATACGATTGCGTCGTCGCTCCCGATGCCCATCGGTTTTGATTCCAAGGTCCTTTTCCAGCTGCGAAATGATGAGATCCACTTTTTCATCATCCTCATTGCCACTTTCGTTATCCGAACTTTCATCTTCGAAATGACAATCGCAATCACAATCTTCCTCACAATCACTGTCGCAATCGCAATCGTCGCTGTCGTTACTGTCGTCTTCACTGTCATTGTAGGATTTGTGCTTGCTAGTAGCAAATATGCTACTAACACTGCTTTGGCTACTGGCGCTTCGATGGCTGCGATTGCTTCGATTGCTTCGATTGCTTCGACGACTGCGACGACTAGCGTACGATTTTTCGCTCACGTCACCATCCAAATCAATTTCATCAATAAGGCTAGTAACGAAATGGCTATTCACCGGAGGACGCACCGCTGTCCGAGTTTTTGACGCTGTATCACCACTACTTGAAGCTCCACCGAGTGGCCTAGTTTTGGGAGCTTCATCTACTCCTGCATCACCATCATCAAGAAAGTCAAATCCCAACTCCTCTGCCAGCTGGTTGAGCTCAGCATTATAAACACGTACCGGATCACGTTCAACCCGATTATTGTTACCTGTGGTCTTGCCCATAACAGTTTTTTCTGCTTCCTCAAGATTGGCGCCAGTCTTTATGTTTTGAGGATTCATTAACGTCGTGATGCCGGCAAGGTTTGCCGCATCAAGTCGGGGCGCGCTATTGTGATGCCCTTTTGAGCGCGCAGACTTGCCATGTTTGTTAGCGCGGCTCATACTTAGCTTATAAACCCCTGGCCTCTCGCTTCCAATACGCGTGCAACAGTCTTGGACTGGAGGGCTCTAATACATTGACAGCAACTTGAAGACTCGCAATGTCATAGAATACACACCCGAGCGATAGTTGAAAAATGCCCGGGACTCCACCTGTAGAAGTATCCGCTCCCACCAAGTGGTATGTAGGATTTGACTGTGCAACAAAGACATTTGCATTTAGCATCAGTAAAGTGGATCTTAGAACCGCGACGGCAAGGGCCCGAATCAAAGAACAGACACTAGCAGCACTTGAATTACTCCGCCGCGCAAAAACACTTGCAGCAAGCGATCCAGTTAAGGCTGGCCAACTTCTCGAAAAAATTGCTCCCGCAGTCGATGCACTTGATGCAGAGACTCGAGAATTTATTCGCATCATGGACGGTGAAACCGTTGATCTTGTTCCTGGCGTAGCTGACGACGATATCCCGACAGTGCAGCGGGTTCGCGCAGTGGTTCGCTACATTAAGACGCGGGTTCGGCCAGCGATAGAAAAATTCATACCACCCGAAGAGCCATTTCGCGCCGTGGTTGAATTCCAAATGGGGCCCAACGCAAAGGCGCGCGTCGTTGCTTCATCACTGATAACACTCTTTGCAGAAGAAGACGTGATTATCGTGGGCCCATCTTTGAAAAATAAGGTCCATGCCTGTGAAGAGGGTCGGCTCTGTTATTTCACGCCTAGATACTCATCGGCATACAGCGCAAACAAAGCACAGGCAAAGTTTAACTTCTTGAAACTAGAAGAGGTATTCGGTACAAACATCCCCGCGACAAAGCCCGCCAGTCTAAGGGGGCACATTGCCGATAGTTTCATGCAGAAAATTGGACATATTGTCCACGGCTCAGAGGAAAAAGCAGCTACTCTCTTCTAAGAGGGAATGTATCCTCTTCTAGATCAGGTCTGAGAGGAACTCGTCCATTTCTGGATCCGCAGAGGTTTCTTGATCCGCAGAGGCTTTGGATTCAGTATTTTCAGCAACCGGAGTAGCTTTGCCAACTACAACAAGAGCGGTTCCGGTGGGTGTTGAATCGGCTACAACACACGCGTTAATAATCGCATCAAGATCTTCATTGCTGGAGGGGGCTTGTGTCGACGTATCATCAATGGAAGCATCATCAATGGAAATTGAGTCAACAGGCTCTGGCGCTTCGGCCAAACCACAAACTCCCCACACACTATCCGATTGCACCAGGAGCGGTTCTCCAGGCATCGTAAACGGTTGTATCAGAGTGCCTACCGGTGTTACTGCACGAGGTTTAGGTGCACCGCCAAGACCCGTGCGAACATGAAGAGCGTCAATCGCGGCTTTAATCCGACGATGCTCGGGAACAATGACGTCGCGGCATCGTTCAGGAATAATCGAACCGGGGGTGTGATCCCGAAGGCCAGCAATTGCGTCAAGTGCGCGCATCTTCTCAGAGAACGTCTCCTCGTCAAGTTCCCCGCCATATCGAAGAAGTTCCGTTTTGTGTATCGCAGGACGGATCAAGGCCGTGCGATACCCGGTGAAGATAAAGTAGACAAGGCAAAGATTGTCCTGTGCCCGCCATCGTCGATCATCTTTTCCAGCATAGTTGATCTCAATCCACAACTCAGCGCAGTTGAAAGAACACATATTGCCGTGAACACCAAATTCGATGCACCCATCATTCGATTCCCGAACATAGGTCGGAACGAACTTGGGACGATCATCAAAGCTGAAATCACACTGCCAGCAACGAAGATTTGTGTGAAGGGGCCAATCATTGAGATGAGTGAAAGTGCGTGGTATTTTGTCCATAGGGTAAACTGATTCGGGCGCGGGTTCTTCCGGACCTGCGGCACCCGTGCCAGATTGAAGAAGAAGTTCATCCGCTACATCCTCAATAGGTTTGTAGTCATCAAGCGTGACCCCGGTAAGTCGGAGTATGCTTGGTGGTTTATACGGTGCCTCCATCTGCGCACCCTGTCTGTAGTTCAGCTAAGGCTTCTTCAAATTGTTCAGGCCCCCTCCATTGCTATATATGGCGGCATTTAGAGAAACATATAATAGTGGTTATAGTGTTTGCGGCTCAAAACTGAACACTGACCACCATTTCGCTATAAAGGAGGCACATGCCGAAAGCGGATCCGGACGAAACCTATCTTCCAGGCCATACTGGCCTAGATGATAAAACGCTACTGGCTCTGCCGTCTCAGGGCCCGTTGACACCGTTTACTCTCTTTGTGTGCACCTATGTTGCAAAACTTCATAACATCCACGCGGACTTTATTAAGACAACGGGCATACTGTGCGAAACTCCGTCTGGCCCGCTTGTAGCGATCAACAGCAACTACGGCCATGCGTGTCAACCAGGGTACGAACATTTGATCAAACACCCCAAACCACCACCGGAAGTAATTGTCCCAACTCGTGGGAGGGCGCGAAAGGTACAAGGAGATGGTACTTGTTTCAACAGCGCCATCGAGATGATTCTCCGACTCGGACTTGACGGAATTCGAGAGGACAAGATGCATTTCCTTAAATGCTTCCCATCGACTGGAGAAACACAGGTAACTGGTGTGATCCTTCCTGATCTCAATGACGGACACATCGCAATCAAAACGTTTGTAAGCTACATAAACAAGCTCGGGCTCGGAGATAAATTGCCTGTAGATGTAAACGAACTACAAGGACATCCTATCGTTGAAGAGGTCGCAAAAGTATCGCCTATACCATTTGCTGTTGCGGGTTTGGTCGCCCAATACACTACTCGCAAGATGGTGAAGGTCAATACTGAGGGGCCAAACATGATGAATTACAAGTGTCGAATTGTGCGCAACAGTCCTCGCATTCTTGTTGCTCTGCGCTCGCTGGCAAGCTATTTGCAACTTCTTGAAGCCCACAAGCTCATTGAGGGTGTAGACCTAACGCCCGAGCAAGAAATTGCATTCAAAGACTGGCCGACAATAGTGTTCCCACCATTCTTGGTTCGCGAAACAAAACCTCCCATCAATGACGTTAAAGTCTCGTTTCGCCTTAAGAGTGAAACTCGCGCGACTCGAATTAACGTGTTTCAATCGGGCAAGATCAATGTGCTTGGAGCTGACTCAAAAGAGAGCGCTATGTTGATAGAGGGCTTCTTCATCGAACTCTTTACCGTGCTTTGGTCAAAGTTCGTTAGGCTTAAGCCTCTTCGTGATGTAGATCGTCGACGTCGCGTTGCTGCCCCGCCACCGATTCCTGTTCCGCCACGTGTGGTGTATCCTATCATCAATCTGACTGATTCTGAGATTGACTTGATTCTGAACGATGTTCTCGGCAATGATGAAGCCAAAGTTGAACCGGCGGAACCCGCCGCAATGCCAGAACCCGCCGCAATGCCAGAACCCGCCGCAATGCCAGAACCTGTTGCAAAGAAAAAGAGAGAATACACATTCTGGGACGTGCCCCCACCACCAAAATTCCCGGGCGGACCACTTGACATTTCACAATGGGAATTTGAGGAAAGCGATGTTGACGAAGAACAGGAAAATGAGTTTGCGGCCCGGTTGCGCCAATTACAAGCCAGCGAGATGTAACTTACAAGATGTCGCATTCAGTAAGATATATTGCAATCGTGTATGCAAATACAAGGAAGATCCCCTGTAGAATAACACCCCATGGGGCGGGGGTTCGACCCTTCACTGCTTTTTCCCCAAACACGGAATGGAGTGTGTTAATAAATGGGTCGCTCACGACAGTGACAAAGATGACAAAGAGAGCCAGAAGAAGCTTGATGTTGGAAACTTGAAGACGCGGCGCATTTCCGTTCTCGAAACCGCTTTTGTCAAGCTCATCAAGAGGAACCGAATCGTCGTTTGCACTGCTCATTTTCGTGCAACACAACTGGCGAAGCACAGTATAACTGTCGGGGGAAACTCTGTACCTGGAAACAAATGAGCGGAAAGTGAGCTACCGGTTACTATATGCCGAGAGTGATTCCTAAGTTCTCACCGGGACGACGAATAAAGTCAAGAGGGTCGAATACTCCGGCGGATACAGCTGCAAGCAAATTAGTCTTCCCGGGGTTGAGCACATCTGCAGCAAGTATATCATAGAAGTCGTTTAGTCTTGCCTCCGGAACCATAAGTCGCTGACCTTTGCACTGTGCTTCGTCACTTGACATCCCTGAACACGAGACATACATATTTCGGCTCGGCGGAATCGCCCCTTCGCCGGAGACACCGACAACGCGCTTGCCAAGGAGTTTTCTCAACTCGGCCACAACATCACCATGTGAAGGGAGTAAACGAAGTCTCGCCAGTGTCTGGCGGTCAAATGCAAACTCTGTTGCAACAATTGTTTTTATTGCTGCTTTTGCGGTGTTCTGCGGAGAGTTTACATACGCTCGAGAAATCGCTTCGCGAACGATCTGAAGATCTTCCGGAAACTCTTGTAACATCTCGGCAAGCTTGCGGCGAAGTGACGACACTGATTTCACCTGCTTAAATCGGGTTGCGTTGATAGCGGCTATGATTCGCGCCCTCAACTTATCGTTTCTATCTGAGCGAAGTGCCGTGGCAAATTCCGCTAGAAATAGGCGATACAATCGATTGCGACTATTTGCCGCAGCGCGTAGTTTTTCTGCATCAGCATCAAGTGGTTCTTGCGATTGTCCCCGCACCGCTTCAACGATAGCTACGTCAATGGTCCGACTGTCGTACGGAAACCGAATTACCTCTCCCTTTGCATCATACGCCACAGGGTCGTGATAATAGTACAAACGCGACGCCCCTTTACTGCCTGTAGCAAATCCAACTGCAGTATTCCCGGACGCATCAACAAGTGTTGCGACACGCTCAATTGGTGCAAAGGGCTCCGATGAAGTTTTAATAAACTTGTTAATATCCACTACAGCATCGTTCAGAATAGCGGCGGGAAGTTTTACATCCGGTCGCGGCCCAAACCGAACCCGTGTTCCGTCCACTGGATACGCAGAGAAGCGAACTGCAATATACGCCTGTCCCCCGCCCGACTTTGCAGAAACTATCACACCGTAGCACAAATTTTGTAAGTTAATCAACCGTTCGTCCACCGAGAATGTAGCATCAGGAGAACGCGCATACCGAGTTATAATACCCAAATCGATAGTAGGTGGCTTGTTCGTGGCAACACTGGCGAGTGTTTCACGTACAATCTCTGCAACACGGTCGGTAACAAATTCTTCAACATCCGCAAATTCGCTTGGAGGATCATTAAAGTCAAACGTTCGACGGGATGCCATCCACCGATATGGTGGCGGAATTCGAAGGTAAAACCGAGGGTTAATCGCAGCAATCGGATATGTTCCCATCGGGCCAGTGATAAGAATAGCCACTCTTGGCGGGGTATACCCCCCAGATAACAGTGCAGTTACTGCGTCGGGCGACGCCTCTAGCATTACTGAGCCGGTACCGCTTTCATCAGAAAGCACAACCACTTCGACACCATACACATGACGCGCAAGTTCCACCAGAATACCAGGCCATGAAGTAGATGCTGCACCACCCGGCCCAAACGAGGAAAGTGCATCGTCGCGCCGGACAAACGTGCTAATAATGGTGTCAGCAAGTTCTTGAGCCGAAGAGAATGATGCGCCACCACCATCGCCAAGAGCATAGAAGGTATCGCCCATTTCGCGGGCAAGCGCCGCAAGCTCAGACAGAACTTCATCGATTGAAGTTTCTCCGACACCAATGGCAGACGCCAATGCATAAGCAAATCCAGCATCGGGAACAGCTGGCGCAGTTTGCTCAACTCCAATGATATATAGCTGATACGGCTTTGGTAATGCGCCAAGAAACAGCCCGTCACGAACTTCGCGGGGAACTTCCGCCACTCGGCCGACTGAAACCGCTTTTCCGTATGTAAGTACATGGCGTGACATCGATGAATCTTCAGTTGTCGAACGATCATACGTACGCTGCTGTAAGCAACTTTCATTAACAAGCGCCGCCCGTGAGCCAGTTGCCGGACGCGTCTTTTTGCAGCACGGAAGGCAATATCCCATTGGATGTTGACCCGCTCGGAAACTCAAGTGAGGGTATTTAGGGTCTGGACATTCATAGAATGCTGGAGTGTTCTCTGTGAAATTCCAATAACGAACCAGTTTGCCTCTACGCTTAGCTGCGAGCGATGACACTTCGGTAGCACTGTATACATGTGGCTGACGACCAGATTGGCACAGAACAGAGTAAACAGTGGCGCCTTGGTCATACTTCTTTAGATCAAACAGATTGGGGTCGCGCTCTTGAAGACGCCGCAGACGCCGTGTAGCAGTGGGGACTTTGTTATCTTCCCGACGCCGAGTCGGTTCTGCAGTATCGCCAACTCGGATGCGATTAGGTCCTACAATAAGTTTATCAAGGAAGCTGAATATGTACCGACGAATAAGCTCAAATTCTCCAAGACTGTCTGCGCCAACAATCTCAACCCGAAGATCGGTGGCTCTATGATGAATTCGAACAATTCGTCCCTGAAAGATCGTGGCCCACCGAGCTGCAGCAGCACTATCGGTCATCCAGGAATACTGATTCTGGGCCGAAACTCCATCGCCAGCTCGCAGACTACTCGCAAGGCGAGAATCGTAGGCGACTACACCTTTTCGAAAGCTAAATGTGTATGCCCCTGCCTGTTGTAGGCCACGAATGCCAACAATTCCAGCTTTTTCATACAATCGAAACCGACGCTTCGCTTCACGGAAGCCTATAGCAGTGAGTGCGTGTGGCCAAAACGCCGAAACAGTAATTGCGCCAAGAGTTGCCGCGGCTTTTGTTCCACTGCCTGCGCGAAGTTCCCCGCCAATAGGGAACGCAGCTGCACCCATTTTGTTGATCGCGTTGATGGTAGGCGTCACTACTGCGGAAACCTCCGTTGTAACAGTGTCAAACCCGACACGATCGTCTTCTCGCCAATCAGCAGTTGCTTCATAGGATCCGTCAGCAAGAACTGTTAAATACACGTAATGCACCTGAAGCCCTGCAACTCCAGTCCATTCGCCATCAGAGTCGCCACGAGCAAGAGCAAACGAAACTGTGTTTCGCTTTGGGAGCCGAGTCGTGAACCAATTGATTGCGGTTGCTGATCGTGGAGCATAACTGGTAGCGTGTCGTTTCTGAGCGGATACTGGAATTTGTCCTCCCTGCCTTGCGTTAGGTCCCACCACTGCGGCGCCAGCATCAGTAAGAAGTGTCGAATCTACCTCAAATCTTGCAGTTATTGCCGCGATTGAGATAGATGTAGGGATCCAGTCGAAGATATTACGGATCGCAGCCCGCATCTTTGCTGAATTAGGGGATACACGCATTGTTGCAGATGTTACCGCTGTTGTTTGGCGCGCACCTTTTGACGCCGATGGTCTCCACTGGAGTGCCCTATCCGCAATTGGTTGTTCTGCATCGAACCGAAACTTTAGTGCCCTTGTACTTGGCTCCAGTGTTGGGTATGCCGCCGCAATCTTGGTGGGGTCCGACAATGCGAGCGTACATGCATCAGGGCTAAGTTGTGGCCAGAATCTAAGCAGAGCACCATAATACAGTAAATCGAATTGATAACGGTCGCGCAACACACTACTTAAATTATCTTGCGGCCGCTCTGGAGCCCCCAAAGGCGGAATTACTGTGAACAGGTCAACGAAATACGCCCGAGTTACTCGGATATTAGGCGCAGTACTCAGATTCGTGAAAGTGTCAAGTGCCTCAATGTGAATGCCTTCGCGACGTTCTTCAAGGCGAGAATCGATCGTAAGTCCTGCCACAAGTGTATCGTCGCCAAGTGCTTTTCCCCGTGTTAATGCGCGCCAATCGACCACTATTGGCGCACTGTCCACAGTGATTCGGTACGGAACCGTTGGACCTTCTTCGTTCACATAGAAGAACAGGTGTTGACGGTACAGTGGGACTCCAGAAGCGAGGTGAAGCTTCAGACGTAGGTCATAAATGGTGTCTTCAGGATATACTGCAATATCTGTATACACTGGCGCCATCGCAGATAGTTCTCCCCATGCAAGGCCGTTACTAATTGTGGAAATATCCATCTGGTCATCTTGTTTGTCATCCACCCTGTCTATCTCGGTTAAATCTCCAAAGTCAATCTTGGTTTCTTGCATCGAAGGTGTTTTTTGCGCGCGAGTTTCGAACTGGGTTAAGTCATCGTCAAAGATCGGAGTATCCTCGTCAAAGATTGGAGTATCCTCGTCAAAGATCGGAGTATTATCTTCTTCCCCACCGGTGAAGAATCGAAGTTGGTGACGATTTCTTACATTGGTAGCTGTTGCCAGCGTTTCCGGAGCTGGCGGATCTTTCGGCGTTAGAATTTCCTTCCATTGTGCCCCATAAAATCGTCGCAAAGTCGCTTTGTCTGACGTATTCCATTGAGGGACACGAGGATCATTTCCCTGTGCCTTTCCTCGTTGCGCGGCCGCAAGAACATTTTTCGGTACTGATCCCAAGAAGAAGAATGCGCGTACGTGTTTGCCGGTGGTGGGATCCGCCTGAGCAACACAAAGCGGAGTTGCCGCGTACGGGTTGAGTGGCATTTTGTCCAGCCTATCGGTACAGTGCGCCCTATCTAAGCCGGCAAAAGCCGCGCACATCGCAGCGTACTTTGCCAGTATCTATACTTGTCGCTATGTGGGGGCGACGTCTACTTCTTGCAGGGGTCATACTTGTAATCATTGCAGTGATCCATACAGTGTGGCTGCAGTTGTCAGGCGGTTCCGACCGTTTTACTATCGAACAAACACGCAGATTAGCATCCAGTGTCGACGGGATGGAATATCGAGTTCACGAAGGACATACATCGCCCCAAAAAGCTGCGGATACTCTTGCAAACCTCAATGCTCAAGTAATTGGCATCATGCGCTCGCTGCGCGCGCGTTACATTCGGGGACCATTGGGCAATCAGTATCCAGAACGCCGAGCCGCAGTACAGCAACTACTGGCTCGTTACAATCCCGACAATCTTGCGGAAAACTCGCCGCACGACCCCAGTGGGGATACTGCATACACGCTTGATAAAGGTGCGCTTGTTGCGATTTGTCTTCGCGCTGAATCCGGCGAGAAAATACACGACAATGACACCTTAATGTTTGTTACCATCCACGAGATGGCACACATCGCGATCAAGGATATTGACCATCCAAAGCGATTTTGGTCAGCCTTTCGGTTTCTTCTTGAAGAGGCGGAGATCGCCGGCATTCACACAGATATGGATTATGCACGATTTCCTCGAAAATATTGTGGGGTGCGTGTTGACTCCAATCCCAGACATGATCCGAATGTAGTCTCGCTTTGATTCGGTTTCCGGACTTTTTCGCGCATCTCAATAATCACTGAACGGCATGGCCTTTCATATCACTAAAATGTCACCATGGGTGATCGCAATTATCGTCCTTGTTGTTCTTGTCATTCTTGTCAAGATTGTTACTCGAGTTCTGAAGTCTCGCCGTGAGGGTAAATCTCCACTGGCTCTTGGTGGTGACGAACCCGGTGATGAAATCGATGCCGAGGGCGGTGGGCCGTTTCGCCTTAGTATTAGGGACCCCTGGTACACCAAGATGCTTAACGGTGAAAAGCTCGTCGAAGGGCGCCTGGACAAAAAACCGTTCAACACAATCAAAGAAGGTGACCCTATTGTCGTAATCCGGTCGCGCCCCAAAGGCGACACTAGCGAGTACCCCGGTGGAAAATACAAGTACACCAGCACTGTGAAACGCATCACTACTTACGAGAACTTTGCGGCTCTCCTCAAGAAGGAAAAGGCCGCCAAGGTATACCCCGGTAAGACTGCAGCAGAGGCTACTGAGATCTTCAATGAGTTCCTTCCAGCCAGTGCATCTGCTGATAGTTCCGTACTGGCCATCGAAGTAGAAGCCCCATAGTTGTTGTAAGCACTACACCACTAATATTTTCCGATCACTTTTACTGCATCGGTACCACCGGTTGAGAAAGAATATAACGCCTCGCCCACCATGGATATATACCCGGTCTATATGGTATTTCCGGGTGGGAATAGCTACCCCTGAACGCGCGTTGGAAATATTTTAGCGTAGAATCATCGAACGTCCTCCATAGATCCCTAAACTCTCTTACGACATCTTTTGGGCGCTCCATGAAGAACGCATCTTGGATGCCATAGTGGTTTATTTTGAATGCGCGCTGAGCAGTTTGCAGTAGGTTTCGAAGTGGTTTGTTAGGAAACTGCGTGGGCACAGCAGGGAACGGAGTATGTTCAATATTTATGGCTGTATGCACTGCCACTGAAATTGCTGAGTAGTGTGTAAGGGCTTTTTGTGAGCTTGCGTAGATATCACGAGTTGTACACAGCGTGCGTAGAAGGTCGCGAATATTGAGGTAACCCACTATCTCGATCCAGAGAACGAAACTGCCGTAAGTGGCAACAGTGGTAAGCATGTCGGACGATTTTTCAGTCACGGGTGTAAAGAATCGGTCTACAATACTGGTAAATACGGCGAACGGCTCCTAGCCACGGGAGTAGCTGATTATGTGCAAAGAATTAGTCTGCAGGGGTATATACCTAATATATAGTTCAAATATACTACAGTTGCCCGAAGTGTACCAAGTGTATAAAATCAGCCTTTTATTCGTCTTTTCCTTTGTTTGGTCGAATAATTGAACAGGGGTGATGTCTTAAATATGCGCCTTTCACAATGGCATACTCACGTCGCAATTTCGGCAATGTCGGTCCTGAGGCTAAACTCAATGAGGATGATGCCGCTCAAGTTGACGCAAACGATGCGAATATCTTCGAAACAGAAGGAGTTGAAACTCCTGATCAGTTAGAAGCCGCGCCCGAAGTGCCAGACAAGCTCGATGACGGATTTGTGGTTGACGATTCGCTTGGGCCGCCCGGTGACGGAGACATTGTCCGATACAAGGGCGCGGACTATATCGAAGGCGTTCCTACTCGGTTGGACATTATCGATGAATGCGACGAGCTTGACGGCAAAAACGTTTCCAAAACCGTTCGTTCGGACTTGGACAATGAAAAGCAAATCTTCTTTATGCCAACGGATGTTGAAGAGGTTAATGAGTACGTTAACGGCAATCCTGTATATACATTGCGTGTGTTTGGCGCAACAAAGGACGGCTCAAAGACTGCAGTGACTATCACAGATATTCCGGTGTTCTTTGATGTGGCTGTCCCGGATCGGCCGCCTACTGCAAAACTGCTGAGCGCAGAGTCTCAATCGAAGCTGGTGGATCTTGAGCCCGCTCGGATCTCGGAATTCGACTCTCAACTTCGCAGAACTCTTGACGAGGAAACTATCGCCATCGATCGCATAGAAACTGTAAAAGCCTATCCCGTGCGAGGATACAACGAGGAAACAAAACCATTCAAACGGATTTACACCTCGAACGTGCAACAGCGCAAAAAGGCTATCAAAGCCGTACGCGACGCCGGAATGGAAACGGCATCCGATGATCGGAGCTGTTACTATCGCAAAGCTGCGCGTGAATATGGCCTCCCACTCAGTGACTGGGCGGTGATCAATGATTACGAGTACACAGCTGGTGCCGCCACCAAGAACCTTGAGATGTGTTCTCATACGATACGTGTTCCGGTTGATGGGTACCGGCCACTTATTGACTCAATGGCGTGTAAGACCGATCGACTAGCAGGGGCTGCCATAAAAGCGAAAGATCCTCTTCTTTCCAAAGATCGCACATTGATACTTACTTGGGACATCGAAACGCACGGCAGCCGCGGGACCGAGTTTCTTCCCGTGGGAGATCGCGAAGGTGACGAGGCGTTTATGATATGTGTTACTGCGCACTGGAAAGACGATCCCAGGGCGATTAAAAAGATATGCATCGTGGATGTTGAAACAGCGCCCAACAAAGATTGGACAACCGTGATTTGCGGGTCACCAATCAATGTACTCAAAGCATTCGCGCTGGTGTGGAAGGGGTTTGCGCCCGACATCAATTCCGGTTTCAACGATAGTAACTACGATTGGCCATTTATTGTTGAAAAGGCCAGCCACTACAAGATTCTCGGATGGATGTTTCACCAGATGTCTGCCGCACCGCGCTACAGACAGCCAACAGACAGCGATGTCATGAAGTGGAACTATCGGCAGGATCAGAGGATCAAAATCAGTCCAGAAGACACATACTTCAGTACTTATCTCAAAGTGCCGGGCTGTGTGCCAATCGACGTCCGCGCATGCTACAAGAAGTTGTACCCCAAAAGCGAAACGCCAAAGAAGAGCTCCCTCAAGTTCTACCTGGATATCACCGGGTTGGCAGGAAAGGCGGATATGCCGATCAAGCGGATGCACAACTATTATGAGGCTGCCCTGGAGACAGAAGGCGAGCCTGATCCCGAGTGTGCAGAACATATGCGTCACGTGGCGCATTACTGTGTAATTGACGCTTTGCGCTGTCAGCAACTGCTAGTGAGACGCAACGTAATCAACAACTATCGCGGGGTTAGCAGTTTGGCGTTTGTGTCGCTCTACGACAGTCATTACTATGCCGGAGGAATGAAGGTCTGCAATCTGCTAGCTGCGTACGCGTGGAGGCGAGACATGCTTGTTAGCATGATTCCGCTCGAGCGCAAAGAAAGTGGCAAATATCCCGGTGCGTACGTGTTTCCGCCCGAAAAAGGCGTCTCACCTGACCCTGATCGCCTTTCGGATATCGAAACCGCCGCTGCTGCGTTGCGCGATCTTATGGATGTTGCCAAAGCCTCTTCGGATGAAAGTCTATACGAGGACCAAATCAAAGCCGCAAAGATCGAACTTCACGAAGCGTTTGCAAACTTTGCACATGATCGGCCAGTTACGGGACTCGACTTCTCGTCATTGTATCCGAGCCTTATTATGGCGTATAACCTTTCGCCTGAGAAGATTCTGCTGGACGAAAAGGAAGCCGACTACTGGAGGGCACAAGGGCGTGCTATCCACCCGATCGAATTCCCATTCAATGGTCGTATCGTTCGAGGCTGGTCCATCCGTCACAACAACGTGGAAAGTGATATTGGACTGTACCCCTCGATTCTGATTGACCTGTTTGGCAAGCGCGCCGCCGTTAAGGTTGTGCTTAAGAAGCATGGTGCAGTAAAGGAGCTGATCGAAGGGATCACCAGTCGAGCGAAGAAAGATGGAGTATCGGTTGCTGAGGCGTTTCGGCTGTTACTCGCCGATACTGTCGAAGAAGAGGCTCACACTGCTGCGGCGCTGGCTCCGAATGCACCCCCGCCACAAATATCGCCGGGTAGTACACTCGAAGAAGAGATTGCCGACATGAAGCGTCTCAATAAGAAGGCAAATCAAACTATCAAGGGATTTGACCGTCTTCGTGAACTGGCGTGCGAGCGCGCTGCAGAAGTTGACGGAGGAAGTGCCGCTGACGCCACTCCTTCCGATGGAGATATCGAAGCGGCACTTACCGAAGAGTACGAGCGCGCCTGTTTCGACCACACATGCGCCGACACTGATCAAAAGGCGCTGAAAGTGTACATGAACACCTTCTACGGTGAAGCCGGTAACAGTCTATCGCCGTTCTTCCTGCTTCCGCTCGCCGGTGGTGTAACCTCAGCGGGCCAATACAATATTAAGCTTGTCGCCGACTTCGTTACCAGCAAGGGCTTTCACATAAAGTACGGAGATACCGACAGTCTGTATCTGGTTATTCCAGACAAATACTTCGCAGATTGCGATGACGACTATGCGCATGGGCGAATCAGCCGAGAAGACTGGTGGTCAGCGATGGTGCGCATCACCATGCGCGTCATGACAACTGCTCGAGATGAGGTGAACGCGTATCTGCGCGCCGACAACGGCACCGGATACTTGAAAATGGCGTACGAAGAAGTGTTGTATCCCGTGGTCTTCACTGGAAAGAAGAAATACTTCGGCATTCCCCACGAAAACGAGGTCAACTTCCGTCCAAAGAAGTTGTTCATCAAGGGAATTGATGTCGTCAAGCAAGGTCAACCCGAACTTGCCCGCACAATAGGCTATCGCATTATGTGGGGTTGTGTGGCCTTAGACAACAGCCGCAGTGTGTTGAAAATCACCGAAGATGTCTTAAGTAATGCAGTACTGAATGGTGCGCAGTGGAAGTTCGATGATTTCATCAAAACAGATGCTTGGAAACCAAGCAAAAACAACATTGCTGTGCATCGATGCATCGCACGCATGAAAGCGCGCCACGCCATTGAGGTCGCCGAGAATGATCGACTTATCGCGGCTGGAAAGGCACCCAAACCGCTTCTATACGAGCTGCCAGAACCCGGTGAACGATTTGGCTATGTTATTGTCAAAACCGGTGCATCGTTTGATCTTCGAGGGCGTAAATCCAAACTGGCCAAAGGTGACCTTATGGTGTTTGCTAAAGCTGCACGGGCGCTTGGTCTCGAAGTCGATGTTAGCTACTACATGGTGAGTTATGTGGTTGGGCTCTGCGCACGCTTCGTCAATGGCAATGAAGTATTTCAACCTCCTGCTGGAGGACCTCCACTTACTGAAAAGAAGGTGGATGAGAAATCTCAGAAAGCTGCCAAGAAGGCTCTTGAGAATTACCTCAAAAGCCTTAACAACATTGATAGCAACACGCTACGCAAGCGAGGGTATGCATATCGTCGCGCATTCAAAGCCGCGGCGGCCAAATCATTGGATGCTCTTGTTGAAAGTGTTGGCGGGGGCGCTGACGTTCTTCAGGGCGAGTGGTTGGACTTCGAGGTCTTCGGTGATGAAGGCGAGGATGATGAAGTTGTTGATGGTGTGTCAAAAACAGTTGATACTCTCTGGTCAAGCGCCAATTCGTACGCAGACCACATCTGCAAGGACAATATTCAGACTTGGTGTGATGACGCGAGCTACGATCTTGGTATTGCTACTAACGGCGCCAATACACGCGCAGAAGGCGCAACTAATCTGTTCAAAGCTGCGTCTACACAGGGGCCGCGAGTGAACCGCCGCCGAAACGACCCTGCTGCATCCTGCAAGCGCTCATTCGATCGCATTGAATCTGATATCCGCAAAAGTATTGTGGAAGTGCTTCCGGCGATTTCCGACGTGGCGGCGCGCTATGAAGCCGATTTGACCCGCTTAGTCAATAACTTTCGTCTCAATGAGCACAAAGAACGCCCGGAAATTGGAAGTCCGGAGGCGAACATTGAAGCTGAGACCGACTCGAGCGATGCATTGCTCGGTGTGACCTCTGATGATGCGGAGATACTCATTAAGTTCCGCAACATCTGGTTTGAAGCAGTTGGCGTTCAGTTGGCGCGACTTCGCGACCAGTTGTTTACCGAACACTTGAAACAGCTAAAGAACCGTCGACTTGGCGTGGCTCCTGTCCCGTCGCGCACGGAGAGAGCGAAATTGGTTGCTACTTCTGCTTCCAAAGCGAACATCGTTGGTAGTATCGATTGTGGCATTTAAGTTGCGACACTAGAGCACGTAACTGACCTTCCTCTTTTTGTGCCACAACATCGCCTATATATTTGTGCCTACGCAGCTTCTACTTTTTTTGCATTTGCGCCACCTTTATTTGCGACACCTTGTATATGGCTCGTCCTTTACGCTTGACATAGAGTTCGAACACTTGACATGTCATCCGGGTCTGCAGTGCTGCTTGCGGCCCTTGTTGCTCTCGTAATTATTGTAGTTGCCCAGAACGCTGGATGGGTGAAGACCTTTAAGCCCGACTCTGAGGGTTTCGTCGGGATGCACCCTGATGGTGCAATTGTTGACATCAAAGGCCGCGCCGCTGGCAACCGGCATCTTGACTCGATTCGCGGCCAGGCCAACCATGGCTTCAATCAGCCTCGCGCCGATCCTCGTTACCAACGTCAGGGACCTTCCGCAACACCGGAAGATATTGCTGAAGAGGAGCGGGAGATGTGGTTTGCGGCCACACAAGCCGGTCACACTAGTGGCTACAACACTGAAGAAGCGTTCTGTGTGTCTTCAGACACTATTCAGTACCACACTCAGGAGCCAGGCATGGATTACAATGGCCACATCACTGATCTAATTTCTGGCCCTCGCATGCGTCAAAACCACGCTAACTGGGTTGATGAGATGAGGCCTTGGGGAGGGACAACTATGAAAGTTGACACGCTGGATGTGGAAAACTACGTCCCATTCACTGGCTTGCGCCGCCCGCAAGCTGTTCATCAGTCCGACAACCGTCTCTTCATCACCGAAGTGGACGAAGGCGACCTTGCCCGCCACAACAAGTTCAACTTCCAGGGGTAAATCCGGGACTTGTGAATGCATGGAGGGACACAGACAAAAAATTTTCGGCCCCAGCTCGAAAGACTAGGAGACTTTCGCCATAGTTTCGAACTCTGTCACCAGGTCCTCTGCAGACTCTGTACCGGCATAGTGGTAGGCGATAATGTAAGTGCTTGCCGAAGGTGAGAACGAAGAAGGCCCAACTCCAGTATCATTAAGCTTGTAAACCTTTCCGTTTGTCCGGCGACCTCTCGCCCAGTAATGGCCTCCGCTGAGTGAACCGCTATGCTCAACTTGGCCAACAAGAAGGAAGATCATTTTTCCACCATCCGATGCCGGAAATGTGATCCGCTCGGGGAAATATCGCGTTGATCGCCGCCCACCATATCGCACATACAGATTGAACATGCAGAATATGATTTCGGGCACCATTGTCAGATTGTACACCCGGATGGCTGTTGATCCGGGAATTTGGGTGGCACATTTTGTGTCCTTGCATTTTCCCGCTTTAGACTCAGATCCGCAGTTTGGGCACGGGCACTTTGGGCAGCGATAGTCTTCCGTTGCGGAGATGTGCACTCGAATAGCCTTTGAGAATTCTTCCTCAGTTGCCGGTTGAGTTTTCAGCATGTCAATGTGGAATAGATTGAAATTCACATTGTAGTCTGTGTTCTTTGTCACTACTTGTTTGCATTTGCGGCAATGCAAGTTGCATCGAAACCTGTGAAGAAACAAATTTGTGATTGGGCTTGCGACCGCTGTAGACTTCGATTCGCCGCCGGTCTTCGATTCTTCTATCGCGGGTGGTTCCATCATATCCAGAATATGATCAAGCGCCTCTGATGCGCTTTCTTGACCGGCTCCAAACCGCACTCGGGGGCGCCGTCGAGCCAGATCTCGCGTAAGCGCGCCAAGCACTCGTGCTGAATGAAGTTGAGTCTCTTGAGACCCGAATGTTGACACGAATTCGAACATAGCCTTTCCGGTATTTGTGTGGGCGAGGTATTCTTTGTTGGCTAAAACTGTTCGGACAAATGAGGAACAACCGACTAACACCTGAAGGATGCTGTTGAAATAGCAAATTGCTCCGGTGTTATTCAATCCAAATGCGCCCGGCACAACATCTGGGTCGTAGGCATCCATTTGGGTTGCTCCAAAATTAAACCCTCATATCTCAGGTATGTGTGTCTTGTTCAATTATTAGGCTGTCTCTTCCTCAAGCATTGCAAGATCGAGAGAAGCTCCCATGATACGCTCGCCGGTCTTTTTGTCACGATACGAGAATGGTCGTACAGTAACTTCTGCACGGACATAACGTCCTCGTAATTCGGTTGCAGTTTCGAGCCAGTATTTTTTGCGATGGCCCGGTAGTACAGCCCAGAATACTCCACGAACATCTTCAGTGTCCGGATCATGCAATTCATACGGCGTTCGATAATTTTCGTGCAGTGTAGGTATTTCTTTTGCTAATTGTGCCCATGAACTATCACCGGGACGCTCCATCAATAGGACACGAACTCGGTCAAAGTCATCAGACACCGCCATAATTCCAGTAAGGGTTAGTCGAGTGGCGCCCGGAGACGCTACTCTTGATGCACGCTTTCCCGCGGGCATGGTCTTGTATCTATGAATGCAAAATAGTGCCCAAAATGATTTTTTGACCTGTATCTTGATAGTAGTTTTTTGACTTGTATCCTGATAGTGGTTTTTTTGACCTGTATCCCAATAGTGGTTAAGCCACTCTACGGCAGGGTCTTTTTTTGTTTCTAACGGAAGCTCTCTTCGTCTGCCCAGGTGCCATCGCGATCACTGAGTTGTTCATGTGGACCATACGGGTCTTGACCATATTCCATGAGGCTGGGACGGACAGCATCGTGTGAGCTGAGGATCACTGATCGGTTCTGCGTCAGGCTGCGGTTAAGCTGCTGGCGCACAAGGCGAAGCACGTTGGTGATGAAGAACAAATTTCGGCTCAAGCGAGTGTTGAAACGGTTGAACCCAACTTCCTCCAGATGTTCTCGTCGAGCTGCAGACACCACGACTGACTTGATGTGGCTGGCAGGGTCAGTACCTTCAGGCGAAATCTTGCCAGTCGAGTACGTGAGCGCGAGGTTGCGAGGGTTGGCATTCGACCGTCGAGCCATGTCGGCTTGAGACGGGCGTTGAGGGTTAGGACCTAATCGCTCAATGGCGTCTGCTACGCCTGTGATCGTGCCAGCACCACCAGCGGTTGCTGCAACCAGCGCGGGTCGCCATGCGAATAATCCCGTTCCATCAGCGAAAGCGAGAAGCTGAGCACTCAAGTTCGCGCCGGGGACACCCGCTGCGGCAAGTGCCACAGATTCGGGGGAGTTAGCGGTAACAAAGCCGACCAACTGCGCCTCGAGTCCTACATTATTACCCCCGCCACCAAATTCGGTGACAAGTGCTGTACGAAGTGCCTGATCACCGGGATTTGCCGCAAGCGCGATTGCAGCAGCGGGTACGGTGGCCGGAACAGCTGCTCCAGCGATGGGACCAACATTACGGCCCAACGCTGTCGCAACTTGAACAACAATGGCCTGAAGCTGAGCGAGAGATGCAGTTGCTTCAATGATGCGCGCCCTAAGTTCCGCGACCAGCATACCCCCCTGTAGACCGCGGGGTCGTATCCGTGTCAACAGCCCGATGACGTTGGCAGTAGCCCTAATCGTCTTCTTCAACACGGACTCCGCAGATTCGCCACCGAACGCATTCGCGCTAAGAATCAACCGATAGACTTCAATCGCGCTTATTACTGCAGAAAGTTGGCCAAGGTTGGCGTCAGCCACAAGCGGCACGAGTGCAGTGTTCTGCGCATATAGTGCGTGATATGCCGACATATCGGTACCGCGGCTGGTAGCGATCGAGGCAGTGACGCCAGCTTCATCAAAGTCGCTGCCCGTGTACAGGTTCCCGAAGAGAGCCTTACCGAACATTTGATCCGAAAGGAACTTGGGACGACCCAAGCCGGCAGCGTTGTCTCCGCGGAAGATGCGGTGGATGAACCCGGCGCTACCCAGATCATACAGGTCCGACCCGTACTCCTTCAGGCGGTTATCCTCGCTGATCTGCATGTACGGATCAAAGAGCATACGCAGAAGCATCTGTCTAGCAGAGAGCGTGTCTGCTGCAGTCAGTGTGCGAATGTTGGCCGCTTGCTGGTTGTACATCGAGGCAGCCATCTGCTCGAAGGTGTACACGTAGTTGTAGGTATTGACAAGAGGCACGTCCCGCATGAGCGCGTGTACATTGATGGGAATAACGTTGAGGTCAATGATGTTGAGGATGCGTTCGACATCGCGGCTGTCTCGAGACGCAGGCTCGTCACTAACGCTAGTCGCAATCTTGATTATCTGCCCTTCTTGATCGGAACTTTTCACCACCTCGATGATATCAGATGCTGTACGGGCGGTGCCGGCTTCAGAAGCCAGTGAGAACACTGCGTTGCGGTACCGCGGGTCCAGTGCAGTTCCCCCATTTGCCAATCGAATCGGCGTATCAGCCCCTGTAAGATCCACCTCAGCAAAGAATTGCTGACCGCCCGCGGCGACCGCGGCTGCGAGGCCTGGCACGCTTGTCGGGCCTCCTGCAGCCGCGGCTGCTGCAGGACCTCGCCCTTGTGTGGACATCATAGTGGAATACTTGTGAGTATCAACTACAAATCGAAGAAGCGTCACCAAGTTCGCTGTCTTTTCGAGGTGATCGCTTTCAGAGATGCGCTCTCGGGAAGCCGCAAGCCCATTGTACATGTCAAGGACGCTCTTAACGCCGGGAACGTGGTCGTACTCGAGTTTTCCAGTCTTTGTCAACAAGTGTCGGGTGCCGTATTGGAACTCGGCTGCAGGTCCACCAGTTGGGCGAGGCATCATCATGTTCTTAGCGCCCTCGTCGTCAAGATTGCGCATCGCCCACATCGCCAATGTCAGTGGCATGAGTGGCTCCTTTCCATAACGAGCCTTGTAGGATTGGATCGAACCTTCGTTGGTCTCAAGGAATACACCGCTGTCGCCCAACTCCTTCAAGACCTGAGTACACGAGTCGGCGAGCGAGTAAGAACCGCCGGAGATAGAGTCAAGTAGCGTCGCAAACTTCTGCTTTGTAACCGCGGAAGTGACCTCACCGGAGAAGCTCTCAAGTGCAGCCAATGTGCCCGCGGGGGATGCGGCATAAACGCCGGTACCACCTGAGCCTTTGATTTGCATTCCGCCTCCGCCCATAGGGCCAGTCAGCGCTCCATTCAAGGCTGGGCGCCAAAGGGAGATGTCTGTTTTCTGCATAACCTGCTTGTACAGCTCACTTTCGCGAATAATCAGGTTGAATAGCTTGGCGTAACCCGGCAGAGCACCTCGAAGGGTCTCTTTCATGTACAGTGGCACATCAATAAGCGAAGACACCAAATGGTCACTCACTTGAGTTGTGGGGTTCACATCGCGAATGATGCGCTGAAGCGCCAAAGCCAAACTGGTGAAGAGCACCGCGTTAGGCTTGGGATCAGCTCGTCGGCCAAAGGTAATACCATCATCTGCAAGATCCGGGAAAGATCCACCGCTCAATGCGTTCATGACCGAAGCAGATGCGGTGCCGTTCGCAAACCCGTTCACGAGGTTCAGGTATGTGCGACCCGTTGGGGCATCCATGCACACTGCAAGGTACTGGGCAATCAGCTGATTGTACTTGGCCATGATCGACCGGTTGGCGCCCATACCAATGTCGTTGGTCCAGAATGTGTACCGACGCATTGCATCTGTCGCATCACGGGCAGCGGTATTTGTAAGAGCACCTGTTCCAGCAGCCACAACTGCCGCGGCCTGGGCAGTCGACCAAGGAACAGTTCCAGCCAACGAAGCTTCTTTCGCAGTACCAATGTCTGTTGGCACTGGTTTTTGTGCTTGGCGGATAAGACCACCCAGCTCCCACTGAGAATTGTAACTGGTGGTTTGGGCAAGATTAAACCCGCTATCCGCTTGAGTCGCATCGTAGAAGATGAGGCTCGCGAAGACTTGGCCATATGGCTCTCGATCGGTATGATCGCCCGCGGCAGCAGTCCACGCTGCACCGGCTGCACCTTGCAAATGGGCAGTTGTGATCCCCGCCCACGAGAACTTGAAATCTTGAGTCATGTCGGCGAATGCGCCAGAAAGCTTGCGCGATAGGTTGTCTAGCGTGTCTTTGTTTTCAGTCGCATTGGACGCCATCGATGGTTTCCCGCGAATAAACTTGTCCATCAAATTCTCCTCAAGCCAGTAGACCGAACCCTTAGCGTTTACATTGCTTTCGTAGCGAGCAATCGTCTCCTTTGACATGTATGGTCGAAACATGTCAATACGCGATTTAACGTCTGCCATCAATGTTTCCACTGCGCCTCGAAGACTGCCGAAGTCGACTTGAAGTGACGAGGATTGAGACCCGGGAAACCTGACATCGACCAGCCCCTCGAACGAAGCGCTAATCTGAAATAGACTCACCATGAGATCACGCATTGCGTTCTGGTAGTTAATGGCATACCGGGCGAACACCTCTCGCGACTTCTTGTTCCCGTCGCCCACCCCGATCAGATGTCCGTTGTTCGCCATCTGGTACAGATTTTGAGTTGTGGCATCAGTGTTGGTACGCCCGAAGCCATTGGCAAGTTCTCCAAAGGGGCGACTACCAGTGGTGTTACCGTGTTCACCACTGACAATGTATGCGTTGTACGCAGGGATACCTCCGAGGACATTTGTGACCAACTTGGCCTGTGAGTCGACTTCATCGCTTGCGAACGGATGTACACCGCCACGGGTATGAACGCCGTCAGTCAGTGCGGCAAGGATCTTCTTGCGAATATCAGCAGTGTCAAGGTACTGAACGCGAGTGCTAAACTCGTTAAGGAGTGTGTGGACCGCACCCAGGACGTTAAGTCCCGCAACTACTGTCTCATGGAACATCAGTGCACGCGTGGGGTCAATCGACGAAGTGTTGCCACTTTGGATCAGTCGCTGAGCGATGTTCCATTTTTCAGCCTCAGACCCGGCGCGCTTCAGCTCGAGCTGAGATTGTTTGATGTACGACGAATACGATGCGCTGTTGAATCGCTTTTCACTATTGACCTTTGCGAACTGTTTCTCGATCGTGTTCCGCAAGTTGCTAATAAGTTCAAAGTTGGATCCTGCGGCGGCCGGGTCCTCAACAGTGTACTTGCTACTGAACTTGGGCGCGGTACCTGCAGCGGGAGTCATGTACCGATCACTTGGCGCTTGGCGATCAGGGATGTCTTTTCCCTCATCGGGAAGGATCGCGTATGAAGTGTCGTTGTACTTTCCGTAGCTAGCGTCGGCTCGCGCATCCTTGACATATTCCCAGTACTTGTCGATCTCCGAAGATTTGACAATACCATACCGCCGGTTGATTTCGCGGATAAACGCCGTGATTGCCTCCGTAGTGGCGCTAACCCCACCCTTACCGTGGAAGTGCTCGTAGATTGCGTTAATCTCGCGCACCATCTGGTTAAGCTCCAGATCCGAGTAGTCGCCACTATCCGCAGAGGTCTGTGCGCGCTGGAAGATAAGGCGGATAATGCCGGTGAACACGCCCTCAACTTCAGGGAGCATGGCAATGCTCTTGATGGGTGCGTTCTTGCTTTCATACATCCCAGGGCTAAACAGGCTGCGGTAGTACTCGACCAGGCGCGGCAGCCTGAAGTAGAGCTCCATTGCACCTTCGACGATAGAAGGCCGTTCTTCCGGGGCACCACCGACGATCATACGAACCGGAGTGATGTCGTAGATCGGCTTCGGGCGCTCGAACATGTCAAACACCCCAACGACCGTCAACACCTTGGCGGCCATCGCCTTGACAATGAAGGAGAAGTATTTGTCCTCGAACACGAAGTTGCCCGGAGCAGCAGGGTCAACGCTGCCGAAGTACACTTCCCAGTCGTAGTGATTAAATGCATGCGTAGCACCGGTGGCAACCCGCGATGTACCACCAATGGCAGTCATCTGATCACTCACTTTCAACGCTCCAGGCCCTGCTTCGTTCGGAGTGCCATCCTCTGGCCCAAGAAGGAAGGACATTGACAGAGCGCTTGTCTTGAGATAATCGGTAAGAGCCTTGAAGATCTGAGTGGGGCTCATGAATATCTGGTTGCGGATCTCCTTCCCGCCGAATTTGTCGCCAATACGAGCAAACGCGTTCACCAGGTTCTTAAGAGCCTGGAAGTTGTCGTACACGTCGCTAACCGATTGTTGAATCGACTTCACTCGAGAAGCGGCATCTCCATCCATCTTGAATGCATACGTCGGGTCACCAACACCGGGATCTGGTGTAGCGGCGGGAGCACCCTTAAACGTAATTCCTGCAACACTAGGACCGGTAACGCCATAAGCCACCCCCACGCGCTGGTAGTAGTGGCCATCGCCTTCAATGCTGTTCACATCGGATTGATTTCCACGAACACCATCGGCGTAAATATCACCAAACTCAAAGGCTTCTGCAAGCTTGTCGCCACTGGTTTTGGAGAACCAACGGGCAATAACCTGAAGGCCATCAAGGATCCGCTTGATGTCCCGAACTGCATCAGGATCAGTCGCAATAGACTGAGTGAACACTTTCATGTAAAGATCAATCGCCTGCAGAGCCTTGTAGAACTTGGTCTTAGTGTTGTACACGCCCTTAAGGAAAGACTCACGAGCGTCAGCCGCTTCCTTGGCAGCCTTAACATTGGCAGTACCCACGGCAGCCGTAGCTGCAGCTTTGCTGTTTGCGGTCAGAACATTGAACGCTTTTCCCTTTTCGATGCCAATTGTTTTCAGCCGAGACGCAACCGCATCGCCCAAGATAGTGGTGTAGTCTTCGCCATAGCTGTCAAGTTCCTTAGATGTCTGAGCAAGATTGCGACGCACCTTCGCGATGTAGTACTTGTACACGAATGTGTTAGTCGCCTCTGCCAGGCTGAGCCCGCTTCGAGAGACTTCAGGCAGATATTGCGAAAGGTCCAACGGACCATCGGCACCGCCTTCCTTGCTTTCAGCATCGCCGCCGTACTTCTTCTGAACCAGATCAGAGTAGAAGTCAACAGTCTTGATAAGATTTTCGAGGGAAATCTTGAGCTGTGAAAGATTGTTGGTCACACCCCGGTAAGCTTCAAGGCCCTGAAGGTCATCGACGGCCCGGATCAACATCCGAGCTGAGGCAATGAATGACTCCTTTCGTTCGCGCGACCCTGCGTCATTGTAGAAACCAATAAGTGCAAGCTCAACTCGATCCTTGTGCAGATCCCCGAAGCGCCGAATGGCTTCGCGAAGGGCATCCGTACGGTCATTGACCGGAAAGCCGGGCCCACCAACCTTGTCCGACAACTCCTTGAGTGCATGAAGGATCTGATCGTAGTCGACCACTGTCTTTTCAACAAAGTTCTTGATGATAAGTTTGCGCTCAAGCCGCTGTTTCTTGACACGTTTGTCAACATTTGACGGCTCCTCAATCTCATCGGTCGCAGCTCCACCTTTCGCCGACTTGAGTGCGTCCTGAAACTGAGGGTTGTCCCGCCCGGCAAAGGAATCAAGAAGGACCTTCTGCGCCTCCATGAATTTGACAATCTCCTTCGGGTCGTCCTTTGTGTACAGTTTCTTAGTAAGTTCGTCGCTGAAAGCTGTGTAGTCTGAACTGGTCAGATAGTCGTTCACACTAACGCCCACTGCCTTAAGGGCAGTGTGTACCCGGTGCGCAATGGAGGCAGCTGTTCCCAACCCACTAACTGCCGCAGCAAGACTGTTGGCAAACTCGCTTGTGCCGGGTTTCAGCCCAAGCTTCTTAACAAGTGCGTTGGACTCGGATTCGTCCATCATCGCGAGTTCAAGCTCTTTTGCTGCAGGAGCGAGAGTCACATGCAGGATGTTTTTCAATGTCTCCTGCTCTCGCGCATTAGCCGCCCGGGCTCGGCGGTAAATTTCATCAAAGGCCGCGATGTCACGCTTAACCTCTGACGATCCTTCTTCATCCACCTTTTGCAAGATGTCGTTGTAGAGTTTTTCTGTCACCTCCCCGTAAATCTCTGATCGCTTCAGCAGATTGCGCACACTGGCGTGTACTGCCAGAAACTCTGTGTTCACACCACTCGAGAAGCTGTGAACCCACTCAGAAACAGCTCGGCAAACCCCGACTGGGCCCAGCGACGTGTCAATGAACTTATCAGAGGGCTTACTCGCCGAGGGTGTGAATTGCGCGTTCAACGCACCTGCAATCACGTTACAAATTTTCTCTTGGGATTTGGCATCGGCGGAGAAAGTAGACGACCCTGTTCGAAGGCCCTTAAGCTCTTTTTGCAGTGTCGCAACAATACCATCAATGGTATCGGACTGGAGGCTAATCCCAGAGTTGCTCAACGCGGTACCAATGCGTCGAATGACGTCTTCCTTGGCAGCCGCAGCATAGGATTCCTCGTAAATACGAAGCTGCTTCGCGGGATCTTTTTCGTCGTCGCCACCGAAGAAACCACCCTCGGCGCCGCCTTCAACGAGTTGCCCGTCGATAGAACGTCGTTTCAGGTTATCGATTGCCAACTGCAGGGCATTACGTCCGGTTGACTGGCTGGCTCCCATGGAGATATATGGCACTCTCGTATGGGGGATGTCAGTTCAGATGAGTGGTATAAAGGAGTTGTAAAAAAGTCCAAATACTGATTGTAATCATCCGGTTTTACATCATGTCGCAACATATATGTTGCCAAACTTTTCATTTTGTAGAGTCTTATCGAACGCTATTATACCTCGGTATCACACACCGATTGCAGTCCAAAGTATGCCAAGTAAACAGAAGGGTGCAAACACCCAGTATTGCCGTATCTTCCAATGGGTTGATGCGCACGATCCCGAGTTCGCTGCCGCGATTCGGTTTCTCTGCCTCGAAGGTACGCTGTCGCCAAGCAGCAGCCGCCCGGGGGTAACGTTCCTGTACCCGACCGATGATGCCTATCGCGCTGAAATTATTCAGAAGACGTACAGCGGAGAGGGCGATGACGCCGAGAAAATGGTACAGGCTCTCATTATTCCCGATTCTCTTCAGTCCGCGGCGGACTTTCGTAGCCGACCTGTGGGAAACATTCTGCACACTAGCTACAGTGTTGCCAAGGGTGATGGCGCGAAGGTTTCGCTTTCGGGCAATACTCTTGAGAAAGCAGGAGATTTCAAGACGCTCTCTCGTCGCAAGGATGTTCTCGCCGTCTGGCTCATGTCCGGCTCGGAGCGTCTTTCTACTGAAGCAGGCGACTACAACCCTCCCAAATCCGCCCCAAGGAGCAAGCTGGGCGGCGGTGGCGCCATGTATCGCGAGGGTGCTGGCTCTGTTCGTAGCCGGGTTGCCAGCGACACTGAACACGCATTCGACGCCTGCATGAAACGGGACCGATGCAAGTCGGAAAACCCGTACCTCGGCAAGGTTGTGGGCCTGCTGAACTTTCTCAAGACTACTCACCCTAGTGTGCTCACCACTGTTTCTCCGGTTCTTGATTACAGCCCGTTCATCACGTTCTACCTGTTGCTGGAACCCTACAAAACAAGCGGCGAGTACCTTATTAGCGACGATATCCTCAACGAATGGAAAGGCCATGCCGGGTACGCCAGTGCTGTTGACGACTACCTTGGGTTCTTCCCCGTTGAATCGAGCCAATCGGCCCTCGCGCGAGCTGATTCGGTGCGTCAAAAGATCCTGGGCAGCGGAAACCTTCGCAAGTATCCCAAGGCAGTTACGTCCCCGGGTGTGTACCCCGATGCGAAAAAGCTCTGGCAGGACCAGTTTCGCTACGTGATGTGGCTCGCGATGAGCGAAGTCTTGGCTTCTCCCAAGTACTCTTCTGCGGATTTCAGTGGCCTGATTGGAAGCATTCGCAACAACTGGCCCGGCAACGACTACCAGAGTGAAGCGATGCTCACTGCCCTGTCCGAAAGCGACGTTGCTCCCCGTACTGCGCTCTTTGCCCTTACAGGATTGCTCAAGAGCACTGACTTCATGTACTGCCCAAGCAGCCCCCAGGATGCTGAAAGCAAGTGGGGTGGTGCCGATGAGCCTGTTCTTGACCAGAACGACTGGCGAGTATACAGTGCTGACAGTGCCAAAGTCGCGAACCTCAAGGCCACCGGCGGCGCTATGGTGCACTCCGCTGGCATTAGCGACCAGTGCCTCTCGGAGCTGAAATCGTATGTTGCCAACAATGGCCAACTGCCCCCGGATGTCGCCTCTCTTGCGAAGTAAGTGTTCGTAGACGACACTCAATAAACAACTCTTTTCGGCATAGCACATCCCAAAATTGAACAGAAGCTTCTGCAGCTATATATAGTATTGCCACACAATGCTGGTTCCTGTCCAATGTTTGACCTGTGGATGCCCCATAGGGGACGTGGAAGACCTCTTTCGCCATATGCGTGCTGAGCGGGTCCGCAAAATTCTCGCAGAAAGAGGCACAACTGCCACTCAGGCAGCTGCCGACGCTGGATTGCAGATCGATTGCAGCGATATCCTGCAGGTGCTGGGAATTGTCAATGACTGCTGTAGAGCCCATCTGACATCAACGATGAACTTCCTTGACTACTATTAAGACTGGATACATGCTATAATAGTGCTATTTTTTCGCTATTTTTGCCCCTGAACGCATCGCTGTGGGACATTAATTGAGGCCCTTATTTTGTCTAAAAATTGAAACCGGGCGAATTAGAGACATACATCATTCAGTATATCGAGTGATATCGTTCAGTCAGCTAATCCAGTCAATAACCCTCGTCATGCCCGCTCCTTCAAAAGCTTCTGCCCCTCGATCCAAGGTGATCTACAATGCCGGACCTGTTGGTCGCCATCTTGCGGCTCTTAAGGCAAAGCATGAGGCAGCCTCCACTGAAGAGTCTAAGGACGCCACAAACACACGCCCTTGGTGGTATGGTGTTATTGACATTGAATGGCCAAATCCTCGCAAGAGCAGCACCACTCAATGGATTTCAATCTACTATACTGATGAAACTGGAGTTCGGTCGAAGCTGTTCATGCGCATCAATGGCGAGCGACACAACGGGCAGATCATGCCCACCACTGACAAGGAACTTGCGGAGCTTATGGCGGCCTCCAACAAGAACCATGAACGGTCTTTCAAGAAGCGGGACAAGAAGCCTTCGGTGACTATCCAGAAATGGTCACGACAAGTCAAGACCGATGAGGATGGAGTTACTATCTGCACGGATGATGATGGCAAACCCATCCTGCCTTCCGACGACTCCTTGAGCGACTACTTTCGCGCATCCAGCTTGGTCAATGAAGCGTTCCAAGCTGAAGCTCGCGAGCGTGTTGACCTTGGTCTGGAACTTGTTGCTGCAGTTGCTGATATGAAGAAGAAGAACAAGGCAGTCACAGCAGCTGCTGTACTCGAGGAATTCAACAAGGAGAAACCTCGTCGCGCAGGTGACATGATCCTTTCGTCTGAAAGTGTGGCAACTATTCGTCGATCGTTCAAGTCTCCTGACGATATCAAGCTGCTGACCGGTGGAGCTGCGACTGTTCCCACAACCAAGATCGCGAATGCTGTGCAGGAATACATCAGCCTCCAGAACAAGAAAAACCCTGGCTGCGCACTGCCCAACCCAATGACTCGCATCGCGATGAACTTTGACAAGGACACAGGCGTTGCGCAGATGGCGTTCTTTGACAAGAGCAAGCCCTACAACGTCAATGGACGGCAGAAGTACGAGATGGGCAAAGTTGACGGCGCCCCCATCAACGCGGACAACATTCACAAGTTCGTCAAGTCTGGTTCGTCCGTTGATGGTATTGTTGCGATGGACTCGGTCTGCTACAGCAGTCTGGCAATCTCCATGCCTGTTAAGATCGAAGTTGCCGTAGTTGATCCTCCGGTCTCGTTCGCGATCGAATATGATGATGTCTATGGCGATTACGATGATGGTCCCGCTCCCACGAGCGATGCTCCCACGGGCGATGCTCCCACGGGTGCTGCGCCCTCGAGTGATGCTCCCACGGCTGATGCACCAGCAGGCAATGCTCCCACGGGCGATGCTCCCAAAGAAGAAGCCAAAGATGAGAACTTCGACGAGCTTCTTGGAGATCTTGGTGTTGGCAAGTGATTAGCTTGATGATGTATCTACGCTATCCCTCTCTTTTCCATTGTACAGCGACGTTCTCTTTTTTTCCGTTACAACAACATTCTCTTCTTGCTACTATTATAACAATGCCTTCGGGGCAAGTGGTTCAACGGCTCGTCGATATTATTGGGCATGGGCGCCAAGGCTTTGCATTAGCTCGCCGACTTGCCAAAGAAGGAGTACGTACTCGTGCGGATCTCAAAAAATCAGCAATACTAGCTCGGCTACCCCGTGAATCCCGTGCCAACGTTCTTTACAACCCGACTAGAAACACTTCGTTTGATGAAGCTAAAGCGATTTCTGACGAGGTTAAACGCCGACTTGTAGTTAAGTTCGCCGATTTGCCACGCTCTATCCGTCTCAAAGTAATTCCAGTTGGTAGTGTGCGACGGAAACGCGATCGCGTCAAAGATCTGGACTTCCTTATTGTGGTGCCACCCAAATTACTAACATCGCTGCAACTTAAGTCAGCTCTTGCCGCAGCACAGCTTCGTCCTGCTCGGCGAGGAGATCGTGTCTCCTTCAAGACAACATATGCAGAAGGCAGCCGGCGCCGATCACTTATCCTTCGCGTCGAAGGATCTACTAAAGCTAAACACTACAGGGCTGATCTATTTGTTACTACGACAGCCGAAAAACCGTTCGCGTTATTTCACTTCACAGGAGGAAGTGCCTATAACATTCGCGTTCGCGCACACGCAAAGCGCAAAGGATGGAAACTAAACCAATACGGATTGTTTAATATAAAAAATGGCCATCGAGTGCACGGCTCTAGCTCAATCCGCACTGAGCGTGATCTTGCCCGCTTTCTTGACATCACATATCGTCACCCAAAGAATAGAAACGAAGAGAATGGCCCTGCGTGGGATTAACCGGGCGGTGCTTCAGCGGGTGGTGCTTCAACGACTTTCTGAGGACGATAATTTGGATTTGGCGCTGTATTTGTCAGGTGTGCAGACACTGGCTTCCTCGCGAGCGTTACAAACTTATCCTGCTCATCCTCATACATCATGGGAACATAACTTGCAGAGCCTTGAACAGGGAACGGAAGCTTTTCTCTTTCCGTATCTGACCGCACAACGCGCTTGATCTCCATAGCCACACCATCGAACATCATTCTTGTAGCTTCTTCCAGTGAACGAACTTCCCATGTTCGATTTACCAAACAAACCATAACCTGATCTGCTCTTTTCGGATTAAGATACACATTTCGCGCCATCGGATCTTGATGTGCTCTCTTTGTTAGATCCAGTAACGCTTCTAGAACATAGGGACCCGCACCTTCAGGATTAGTCTTTTCCCGATCATTCATCTTGCAATACTCTGCAAGGCGTGGATTTTCCTCGAATGCAGCTACAATCATCTCCGCGGTAACACTTATTTTCTGGTCACCATCCCACGGCTGAATAATATTTGCAGTAACATTCACAGTGTTATTTGTGATCTGGCCATTATTGATTTGTGCTATCTGGACTGGAGGCGCGGATGGTAGCTGACTGGATACCATTTGCTTCACCATATTTGCCTGTTGCTCAACTAGCGCTGTAAGCTTATCAACTTTCGCAGTAAGCTCTGCGTTCTGTCGTTTTAGTGTATGCTCCATCAATTTGTCCATCCCCTCTTCACTGTTTGCGATCTTACAGTACTTACGGATGTGTCGTGTCATGGAGGGGCGTGATGCGAATTCTCTACCGCAATAGCGGCATGTTGTTGCCGTGTTTACCGTATCAAGTATCGGCGCGCACGGAGTCTTCCTCCCTTGATGTCGTTTAAGTAGAGCAGGTGCTCTGAAGCCTTTGCCACACTTTTCACAAGTGTTAGGTGAAGGTTCCCGATTTCCTTCCATTTGTGTAGCAATCTTATTCCCAAAGAGTATCAGTGGTTCCCAGTGTGTTCAAAATGTGTTGCTAAATTTGTATAAGGCATCGAGAGGGTAAATAAGGCTGTTCTTGAGATTTAACAACTACCCTATTCTACTTAACTATATAGAATATAAATAGTTTATACCACTATCTTCCTTTTTTATATAACACTGCATGTTTTTGGAAGGGAAGGGGGGGGGGGTAAAATCTGGCCTGGAAAAATCAGAGTCAGCTCCGAAAAATTTCGGTTTCCGCTTCGCGTTTTCTTGTAGAATTTCCGGGTCCAGGACCTTCCAAAAATGGATACCATTCCTTAACACTGTAAATCCCAATTAAAGTTCGTGGGCAAGATCATATCCAAGATCTACGATGCGGGTTTTAATTATTGGCCCAACCGCATGTGGCAAGACACATTTCGCAAATACATTGATCTCTGGCCACGAGAAAGACACTTTGCTTATTGACGATTTCTACGCCGGCAAAGGTAAACTAGAAGCACTTATTGGAAACGCAACGAACTGGATCGTGGTTATTCAACATGTGCGGGACATACGCAAAAAAGAGCGGGAGGAGCTTTTCGATATCATCTTTGAGCATCAATCCGGCACTAGCTTCGGTTTCCAAATCAGGTTTATCCAAGAAAATCCGGAATGGGATCAAGAACGTATTCGGTTTGAGAAAAAGATGGCTGAAAATCCTATAACCCGGCAAGAACGAGAAGAGTTTGAGCAACTGTTGGCTGCTGGTGATAAAGAGCTTAAAGAATTGTGGGACGAATGCGCAGAGGAGGTTAAGAGCGCTGATTAAGTAACCTCAACGCGCGAGGAGAAAAAAATGGGGGGTGGGATTACCTGCGTCGCTGGACAGGCACTTACAGATCATCAAGGATGCTGTCAACTGATTTCGTATTCGCGCTCACGAAAGCTTCATCCACAATAACACCGTTGTACAGTGTTCCGATCTGGGGAGTAGAACCCAATAATTGTGGAGCGGCAATGCCATACACTTGGCTTTTTGTTGTTCCAAGCGCAGCATCTGTAACAACCTGAATAGGCGCACCGTACGACATGCGAAGCAGTGTATTGCTATTCTCACGAATACC
>Ga0315336_1000720_pt1 | contig 81122 bp, 77 predicted proteins | sample ASW5metaG_FD_204512 | JGI IMG/M metagenome (GOLD analysis project Ga0315336, IMG submission 204512) | Ammonia-oxidizing marine archaeal communities from Monterey Bay, California, United States - ASW #5 | ecosystem: Environmental > Aquatic > Marine > Intertidal zone | place: USA: California... | reverse complement strand
CAGATCCGGGGCATGTATAAGGGAGATCGTTCACGTAAAAAGGTTCTCGTAGAGTATGGATTTAGATTGCCATCAGCCCTCGACAATCGTCCTCTTAATTTTGAGGAGTGGGAGGGTCGAGTCGATCAGGCCGTGTTCGTTTCTGCAACGCCAGGAAAGTATGAGTTACAGGCTACGGGCGGTGCAATTGTTGAACAAATCATTCGACCGACCGGTCTTCTGGATCCTGTGGTTGAACTCCGTCCAGTTAGTGGTCAGGTGGACGATCTGCTTCATGAGGTGCGCTTGCGGGCGGAGCGTAAGGAGCGAACGTTAGTTACGACCTTAACGAAGCGGATGGCTGAGGACTTAGCACAGTACTATCAGGAGCTTGGTGTTCGCGTTCGGTATTTACATTCGGATATTGACACACTGGAGCGCGTTGAAATCTTACGGAACTTGCGACGAGGAGAGTTCGATGTTCTAGTTGGTATCAATCTTCTGCGAGAAGGTCTCGACTTGCCAGAGGTATCGCTGGTGGCCATCCTCGACGCGGACAAGGAAGGATTCTTGAGATCTGCGGGTTCACTAATTCAGACTTCTGGGCGTGCTGCACGAAATGTGCATGGTCGGGTCATCATGTATGCAGATAGCACAACTGACTCGATGCGGACAGCTATTAATGAAACTGACCGCCGTCGCACGATCCAGCAAGCGTATAATGAAGCTCACGATATCACGCCAACATCGATTGTGAAGGCCATAGATGAGGTGCTATCAAGCGTCTATGAACGAGATTATTTAACTGTGACGGATCAGAGTGAAGAGCAGGAGTCGTTTCGGACTCAGAAAGAATTGGATGCGCGAATTAAGGAACTGCAAGATCAGATGCGGCATGCCTCGGCCAATCTTGAGTTTGAGTTTGCAGCTCAACTACGGGACTCGCTCAAGAAGCTGCGTACGCATGGGCTTGGGCTGTGATTGGCCTTAGGTGAAGCGATATCTGTACGCTGAGCACCGCTCAGGCTAAATCAACTCTGAAATTATAGAACGTGGAAGCCGAGGTATCGAGATGAAACGGTAGGCCCGTGACTGGGGCACGTCTTGCGTAGTGGTTATTGAAGAAAGCGATCATCTTAAACCTGTGGGTCTGACAGGATCGGTGAAACTGATAGTGGGAGTGCAATCTATGAGAACTGGTTGGCTTCGATATCTGAACGGCGTATTCGCGATTACCGTGATTGGTTTATTACCGGTAATAACAAGCGCACAACCAGCGTCTAAATCCTCGGCGCTTGCGGAGGAGCTGGGAAAACTGATGGACGACGCTGGGCTCACGGCGGTCGCTGCTAGATACCCTGATGTGGAGAATCGTTACGCAGCTGCACTTTACTTTTCTGGAAGGCAATTATTGGTCATTGCAGGAGACTATGAGGCACCGCAATTGCTTAACGTCAAGATCGTTGCAGGAAATTATCGTGATGTTTATGTAGACCTAAACAGTTCGTCTCCGCCAGAGACGCGATTATTTGTTGATGACTATGGTGCTAATGGGTTAGCAAGAATGCCTGTCGATGGGATTACTGACCGCTTTACCCGTGCGAATCAAGTGTTGTTATTTAATGGTGATTGGGACGGACAGCAACTGTCAGAGACTTCGTACAACGAAGCCTACTCAACCGCTGACAGTGATTTTGCCGAGATGCTTTCTCTCCTGATCGATCAAGTGGCAGAGTCCTAACGGTGAGGATGTGTTTGTCCACAAACATCGTCGCTAGCTGAAGCGGTAGAAATTCGGTAGACTGCTCGGACGAGTGGGCGCTTGGCTCAGTGGTAGAGCATCGCCTTCACACGGCGGGGGTCAGTGGTTCGAATCCACTAGCGCCCACCACTTGTTTGTTTTATTGGTAATCAGTCTGTTCCGTATAGTCGATCACCGAAATCGCCGAGTCCTGGCACAATATACTTCTGTTCGTTTAGCGTTGGGTCAACAGCCGCCGTGTAAATAGTGGGTCGGGAATGGTGGTTTTCAACAATACGGATACCCTGATCGGTTGCCACAATGGAGAGCAGAACTGCATGTGACACACCCAGGCTGCTAAGAAGATCGAGCGCTGCAACTGCACTCCCGCCAGTGGCCAGCATTGGATCGACGAGTAGAATGTGGGCGGAGGCGATTTGATCGGGTAATTTGGAATAGTAGCTTGAAGCAATCGCTGTTTGTTCATCTCGCTCTATTCCAATGTAACCAACGCGGGCAGTCGGAAGTAGCGTGAGGATGGGTTCTAGCATGCTGAGTCCTGCCCGTAAGACTGGCACGACCACGATCTCGTCGTCGATCCGTTGCGCCGGTGCTTTCCCGAGCACTGTCTCGACCGAGGTGTTCTGCATTGGTAATGCCTTCGTTGCTTCGACAGCTAACGCCATGGTGAGGCGGGCTGCATTTCTTCTGAATTCAGCGGCATTGGTTGTGTTAAGGCGAAGCACGGCTAGGGCGTCCTGTACGACGGGGTGGGCCACGATGTGCACTGGCATAAGGTCACTATAGCGCAATGCCATGCTTACCGAGGGGACTGTTGTTTCGAGTAAGATGCAGAAAATATGATGGTAAAACGAAATTGGATTTGCTCTGTCACAATCTGCTGGCTTCTGTTTAGTACGGCGGTGTTGGTTCAATCGAGCGACCGCCCACGTGAGGTCGACTTGCTTCTCACTGGTGGCACAGTTGTTACTGTGGATTCCTTGGGCAGTGTAATTCCCGATGGTGCTGTGGCCATTGACGGTTCTATCATCGTGTCAGTGGGTTCTTCCGCGGAGGTGGCATCAGCAGTTAACGCCATTGAGATTGTAGATACGTCGGGTCAAATCGTCATGCCAGGGCTAGTTAACACGCATACTCACGCGCCGATGGTGATGTACAGGGGACTTGCTGATGACTTAGCCCTGATGGAGTGGCTCGAGGAGTATATCTTTCCGGCTGAGGCGAAAACCGTAACACCAGAGTTTGTACGGGTGGGAACGGCACTGGCTGCTCTCGAAATGATTCGCTCGGGCACGACAACCTTCGTCGATAGTTACTACTTTGAGGAGGTGACTGCTGAAGTAGTGGTGGAGTCTGGCTTACGAGCGGTCTTGGGACAAGCGATCATAGGTTTTCCTTCTCCAGATGCGGCTGCTCCGAATGAGGCACTGATCCGTGCCGAGGCATTCGTGCAGGCGTGGAGAGGGCATGAGCTGATCATTCCAGCTGTGGCCCCGCACGCCATGTACACCCTTGATGAGAGTAGCTTAGTGGCTGCGCGGAATCTGGCGCTACGCTACGAAGTGCCGATCCTGATTCATTTGGCCGAGACCGAGAATGAGCTCAGGATTGCCCGAGAACAGTATGGGCAAACACCAACTGGGTATTTGGAATCTATTGGCTTCTTGGGCCCATCAGTGGTCGCTGCCCACGGTGTGTGGGTGTCGGAAGCAGACATTGAGATCTTAAAGCGTCATGGGGTCGGGGTGTCTCACAATCCGGAAAGTAACATGAAGCTCGCCAGTGGAATCGCACCGGTCAGCAGGTATCTCGCGGCTGGTGTTGATGTTGGATTAGGTACGGACGGTGCAGCCAGTAATAACGATCTCGATATGTTCGAATCGATGCGGTTTGCGTCCCTCCTACATAAGCTGCACGAGCGCGATTCTCGGGCGGTTAGCGCTGAGGCCTCCCTGGCGATGGCGACAATTGGCGGTGCTCGTGGGATTGGTCTTGGTGATGAGGTGGGCTCTCTCGAACCAGGCAAGCGCGCCGATCTCGTGGTTGTCTCAATGGCAGCCCCACGCCAAACACCACTCTACGACCCGGTTTCACATCTGGTCTACACAACTCGGGGCGACGATGTGAGGATGACAATCGTCCATGGTCGTATCTTGATGCGCGACGGCCGCGTGCTTACGTTGGACGAAACAATGATTCTGGAAGAGGCTCGGCAGCTAGCGATGAAGGTCAGCGACGCGGTGCACTAGGTTCTTCAAGGGTTGTGATGTGGTCTAAGTGTCTATGCAATTCGCTGTGATCAAGCCCGTAGCCGACGATGAAGTGATTGCCAATTTCGAACCCAACATACTCGACGGTCAAGTCGACCGCTCGCCTCGACGGCTTAGTCGTCAAGCATACTGTGCGGAGGCTTTTGGGTGCTCTCGCTCGGAGTAAGTGTTGCAGATAGTCCAGCGTACGTCCCGTGTCAACGATGTCCTCGACGATCAAAACGTGCCGTCCCTCGATGGAGGAGTCGAAGTCTTTTAATAGCTGTATTTTGCCAGAAGTTACGCCACCGGCGTACGACCGGACGGTAATGAAGTCGAGGGTTACTGGTGTCTGCATGGCCCTGATAAGGTCGGCGGCGAAGATAAAGCTACCTTTCATTGTAACGACGACGTGCAAGGGTTCGTCAAACCTGTGATCCGCGTCAATATCACGCGCGAGTTCGCAAACGCGCTTGTGAATCTGGTCTGCGGTAAACAGGGGTTTGTTGGAGAGTGGCAGGCTCATAGCATCAGCCAGCGAGGCTGAAGACTACCATATTCAGGGTGAGATTGTTTCATTTAGAGTTAAAGGTGTAATCACAATTTACCGGTTAAGGAACGATGAAACACTCCAAGCAAGGGCTTACCGTAAGGCGCTGTGACTGTCACGATGTGCCACTAGAATGTTGTCCGGAACAGCTACGTGGTGTGATCGAGGCTGGAGCATCACGAGTTGCGTTACATGCGACTGGGGGAGTGCCAATGGAAGTTGCGAGCCTAATCGATCATACCTTGCTGAAGCCAGACGCCACGGACGACGACATCGACACCTTGTGCGACGAAGCAGCGCAATATGGCTTTGCTGCTGTATGTTTGAACCCAACATGGGTGGTCCGTGCTCACCAGCGCTTAGTTGAGACACCGGTCAACGTGTGTTCCGTCGTGGGATTCCCTTTTGGTGCCACCCTACCTGAGGTTAAGGGTTATGAGGCTCAGCGTGCATTGGGCGACGGAGCTTCAGAAATCGACATGGTGATCAATGTGGGCGCTCTAAAGAGTGGAGACCATATATTAGTTCAGCGCGACATCGAGGCTGTTGTTGAGCTCTGTCGTCATAGTGATGCGCAAAGTAAGGTGATTATTGAAACAGCGCTGCTGACAGATAATGAGAAGCGTCTTGCATGTGAATTAGCCAAAGCGGCCAAGGCCGATTTTGTGAAAACCTCGACTGGGTTTGGGCCTGGCGGAGCAACGGTCGCCGACGTGTCGCTCATGCGAGCTATCGTTGGTGATGCACTTGGAGTCAAGGCCGCAGGCGGGGTAAGAGACTATGAGACGTTTAAAGCGCTGGCTCGTGCGGGTGCTACTCGAATCGGTGCGAGTGCTGGCGTCAAGATCGTGATGGAAGCGCGCGGTGCGTAAGCATGTTGAAGGTTGTTTTCCCGAGACCAAAGGCCCTGGACTTTTAGTAGAGGTTGCTTTTCCTAGCGGAACCTGTGTAATCGAGGTAGACAACCTTGAGTTCAGTGAAGAAGTTGATTGCCTCCCGGCCCATTTCTCGGAGGCCCACGCCAGTTTCTTTCATGCCCCCAAATGGGATATGTGCTTCCCCTCCAACCGTGGGGCAGTTTACATGAATGATGCCTGCTTCAAGTTGGTCGACAAGCTTGAAGGCTCTGGAGACGTCTTGTGTGTAAATTGCGGCGGCGAGGCCATAACGAACGGCGTTAGCCGCTAATAGTGCGGATGCAGCGTCAGGCACACGCAAAACGGAAAGTACTGGGCCGAAAATCTCTTCTTGGGCGATTCGCATAGTGGATGTGACTCGATCAAAAATTGTAGGCTGAACAAAATAACCACAATCGTGAGCGTCATCGGCAAGACGTAAGCCACCTGTAATAAGTTTTGCACCTTCATCCTGTCCAATGCCAATGTAGTTGAGCACGGTGTCTAGCTGGGTCTGGTCGACCGAGGGGCCGACATCGGTCACTGGGTCGAGTCCATTTCCAACGACTAGCGCATTAACACGAGCTTCAAGCTGCTCAATGAAATGGTCGGCGACTGAGTCAACCACGATTGCACGACTGGTCGCTGTGCAGCGCTGTCCAGTTGAACCGTAGGCGCCCTGTACAGCACTTTTGGTTGCCAAGTCGAGATCGGCATCATCAAGAACGACGATTGGATTCTTTCCGCCCATTTCGCACTGGCATTTAATTCCATTCACAGCGCTCGTGCTGTATAGCTTCGACCCGACCTCGTTAGATCCGGTAAAGGACACTCCCTTGATCGCGGGATGGCTGAGTAGAGCCTCACCTATCTCTCGGCCGCTTCCGTAAATTACGTTTATCAGGCCTGGAGGCGCGTCGCACTCAGAAAAAATGTCTGCAATAAGTCCAGCCGATAGCGGAGTGAGTGAAGCCGGCTTCAACACCACCGTATTCCCACAGGCGATAGCGGGTGCCAACTTCCAGATCGGAATGGCCACCGGAAAATTCCAAGGAGTGATCAAAGCGAGAGGGCCAATCGGTTCTCTAACCGTATAACAAAAATTGTTCGGTAGCTCAGACGGGATAGTCTCGCCGAGCAGACGGCGCCCTTCGCCAGCGTAGAATTCTACGACGTTGATAGCTCGTTGGATCTCTCCGTTCGACTCAGTTAGAGTTTTTCCCTCCTCCCGTGTCAGCACTTCGGCAAGTTCGTGACGACGGGCCTCCATTCGGCGTTGGACACGGTAAAGGAGCTGGCCCCGCTTCGGTGCCGGCGTGGCACGCCAGTCTGGGTAGGCTCGTTCAGCGGCCTCCACTGCCATTGCGGCCTCGGCTGCAGTAGAACTGGGTGATTCGGCGACGACTTCCTTAGTGTCAGCTGGATTAATGTCTGGTAAATACGTGGCGCCAGAGGGCTCACGCCACTGTCCATCGATGAAGTTGTTAAGAGTACGCATGTCGTTTCAATTCACCAAGAGTCGTATGATACAAGAACTCGTAAGACCAAAATTATACCAGTCGTTTTAATTATGAGGGGCCACGAAGTAACATGGTCGTCCTTTTAGCGGGCTGGTGTGATAGGCCTGGTCCAATCAAAGGTAATGTTGTGCTAAAGACGACTCCTCCTTATTCTCAGCTGAAGACACTCTTTCTTGATGCGGGGAATACCATCGTAGCGATGGAGCTCAGCTTCATTGTTTCTGCACTTGAGACTGAGGGAGTTACGTGTAATCTCTCTGACTTACGACGTGCGGAAGCGGCTGCTCGGCCAGTCGTATCAGCGGCATTACCTCGACTTCGGTCCACTGAGTCGATCGACTCCTTTGAATTTTATATCCGAGAAATGCTCTTACGAACTCCGATGACGCCGGCTGTTGGTGAGGAAGAAGTGGTTACGTTGGCACGTAATATGGTGCCTTTACTTGATCGGATCGGGCGGGTTAAGTTGTGGAGTTCAATCATTCCTGGTACGCGTGAGGCCCTAGTTGCCTTTCGCGATCTTGGCCTACAACTGGTTGTTGTGAGCAATTCCGATGGCACGGTTGACGAGCTTTTGGCTGACGTAGGACTACGTAATTTCTTTGATGCTGTGATCGACTCACATGTTGTTGGCTACGAAAAGCCGAATCCAAAGATTTTTTTTCATGCCTTAGAAGTCGTCGGGGCAGTCGCCGAAACCACGCTTCATGTGGGAGATTTATACGAGGCGGATGTTGTTGGTGCTCAAGCTGCGGGCGTTCACGCATTACTGCTCGACCCTTATAACGATTGGCCGTCAGCCGATTGTGAGAGGGCTGTAGATCTTAATGAACTCCTCCGTCGATTCAGTCGTGAGAATTGAGTGAGTCGAATGGTTCGCGATGGCGTGGGGCTTCTAAGCGCTGGCCGGAATGGTCTTGCCCACGGCACTCAGTGAGCGGTCGAGTATATCGATGGCGGCATCAACATCGGCTTTGTCGATGTTCAGCGGAGGGGAAAGTCGCACCGTATTACCAAATAGGCCGCCTTTACCAATGAGAAGTCCGTGCTCCCGAGTTTCCTCAAGCAGAGCGTTCATCGCGAGCGGAGACGGTTCGTTCGATTCAGGATCGTTTATCAGTTCGATTGCCTGCATTAGACCTTTCCCTCGAACGTCGCCGACAATCGCATGGGTCGTCTTGAGTTGACTAAGGCCTTTGGCCAACTCGCTACCCCTTGCGGCAGCGTTAACTAGTAGTCCCTCTTCCTCGATAACCTCAATTGTTGCAAGAGCGGCGACTGCTGTAACCGGATTGCCGCCAAAGGTGGAGATTTGCGGCCCTTTGATGGCAGCTGCGATTTCAGGTGTAGTAACTGTAGCCCCCACTGGTGTTCCGTTGGCCATGGCTTTAGCGCAGGTGATGATGTCTGGTTCAATTCCCCAATGTTCAATACCGAACCAATGGTCACCTGTCCGTCCAAAGCCAGTCTGCACTTCATCGCTGATGATTAATCCACCGTTCGCTCTGATGATCGAGCTAATCTCGAGGAAATACTCCTTAGGGGGTGTCACGAAACCGCCAACACCTTGGATCGGCTCTGCAATGAAGGCAGCGACTTTACCCGACGTTGCAGTTTTAATCAGTTCTTCGATGTCACGAGCACAGAGCAGATTACATTCGGGATACGTCTTTTCGAATGCACAGCGATAGCAGTAGGCGTTATGGGCATGCACCACGCCTGAATCAGTTACCGGAGTTAGTCGCCAGTTTGAATGGGCTGTTAGGGACATCGCAGTTTGCGACCGACCGCTATAGCCATGTCGAAGGGCGATGATTTCCGTACGGCCAGTGTGGAGTCTGGCTAGCAGTACTGCGGTTTCGACTGCTTCGGTACCACTATTCGTAAAATAGGTTTTAGATAGTGTCCCAGGCGAGATTTCAGCCATTTTCTCCGCCAGTAGAACGGTTGCTTCATGTGGAAAAAATGTTGATGCGTGCTGGAGTGTTCGAACCTGCTGAGCGATCTTGGCTGTCACTTTAGGATGACAGTGACCAATGCCGACCGTAACGATGCCGCCAAAGAAATCGAGATAGCGTTTTCCGTCGACATCCCAAACAAATTTACCCTCACCACGTGTGAGCGGCAGCGGCTCGGCATAGAAGGTGGAAACCGACGGAAAGAGGAACTGTTGATGCTTGGCGATGATTTCAGATCGATTCATGTGAACAGCTCACTCGATAATGATTCTACGTGTTGGCAATGAGCAATCAGAACAATTACACGGTGATATTGTATGCGGCTCCCGGCTATTCACGAAGATCCATTTCGACGTAACCGCTTTCTTTGGTCCACTGTACACGACGGACGGGGAGACTGTTCTTTTCAGTTGTCAAATAGAAATACACAAGTACTTCGTTATAAGAGCTGATGACTGGCTCAATGAGCTCCTGTGTAATTGACTTAGCAACCCACAACCTCTCGGTTTCAACCTTGAGAATTAGTGCGTGATGAGCTGAGAACTGTTCGACCAGCCGCCAACCGTCACCAGTAATCGATACAATTGGCCCACTGGCTAGCCCGTTGTCCTGAGGCAGTCCGGTGCGGTCTAAGTGCCTAGGGTCTGGTGGAGACTTCGATTCGACGCCAAAGAGCCAAAATAGGATGGAGAAAATGGCTAACTGGCCGCAAACAATACAGCCAATCGCGGTAACCCGCGACTTCGTCCCAAATCGAGAAACACTAAGCATAGCGTTAACTATCCTCGCCCTGGTACCGCTCACGGTCCCTGTCGTCGGCTGATCTTATGTAAAGGGTGTGCTAGGTGGTCATTTTGGGTTGACCACAGCCCGATGATAGGTTCACGAATTTTAGCCGTCGCGGGTTATTATAAAGAAAGAGTTTAGGTGAAGTGGGAAATAGGGATTTGTAGGTTTGCTTGTTATCGGCGAACTGGTTGAGCTAGGGGGTATTGACGTTATGAAAGTCCTTCTCATCGTGTGTGTCCTGGTTGGAATGCTTGCCACCGTGACTATCGCGAGTGCTCAGGAATTAGGTCCTGGCGATGCCGCGCCTCCATTTTCGTTAATTGGATCAGATGGCGCAATGCATTCGCTTGGCGATCTCACAGGTCGGACTGTGGTGTTAGCCTGGTTTCCAAAAGCCTTCACTGGCGGTTGAACGGCCGAGTGCAAATCGTTCCGTGAGAACGGTGATGCTATTCGGGAGTATGACGCGAACTATTTCATGGTCAGCGTCGATGATGCTGAGACGAACCGAAAATTCGCTGAATCCTTAGAAGCTGATTTTCCACTGCTAAGCAATCCTGATGGAGATGTGGCACGTGCTTACGGCGTGGTGTCGCCGGAGCGCCAACTCCCTCGACGGTGGACCTTTTACATCGGCGGTGACGGTCGCATCCTTTACGTTGATAAGGAAGTGAATGCCACGACCGCTGGCGCACAGGTCGTCGAACGCCTTGCTGCCCTAGACGTTCCCAAGCGATAGGGTCTGAGGTGCTGGAGCGTGCCTGCTGTTGGGAGGAGAACTTAGGCAACCCTGAGGAGCCTCCGAATGCGGCTTTGCTGAGCCGTCGTGGAGGTGACCTACCTGCCTTGTGGACACAGCTAGCCGGGCGACCTAAGCAACTGGTAACAAGTGCTTGAGTGCGCCGCCTAGCGTCTAGGCTTCTTCTTTTGGCGCGTCGGGGTCCTTGACCTCACTCTTAAAGCCACGAATTGCCTGCCCCATCCCGCGTCCGATCCCAGACAGGCGCTTCGCGCCGAAGATCAGGAGGAAGATGAAGAAGATGACCACGAGTTCCATGAGGCCTATACCAAAGGGCATGCTTTACCTTTCTTTCTGAGAGAACTCCACGATATCACGCTTGTCAGACGTGTGAAAGTGTGCGGTGTTATAGTGCGAAGAAGCTATCCTTTCGGTAATTATCTTCGGTTCTGGCTACCCAGTGAGTAATGAGGTTACTTTGCAGGTAACCGATCACATACCGTTACAACGGATTGCTCGGATCAGCGGCCCGATCGTTGCGCTAGCTGTCTACCTCGCTCTTCCAAATACCTATGTTTCTGACGATGGGATCATCGGGTTTACCCATGCAGGCCGGGTGACTGCGGCACTGGCGACTTGGATGGCCCTCTGGTGGCTCACTGAGGCGATCGATATTCCAGCGACGGCTCTTTTGCCGCTGGTTGTTCTTCCGCTCTTTGGTGCTGGCACCATACGGGACGTTGCCGCGCCATACGCTCACGACCTTATCTTTCTTTTCATGGGTGGATTCATTTTATCAATAGCCATGCAACGGTGGCGGCTGCATCGGCGGATTGCACTGGTGACCCTTTCTATCGTGGGCACGGACCCACCGCGGATTGTCGCAGGCTTTATGATCGCCACGGCTGGTCTGAGTCTGTGGCTCTCGAATACGGCGACGACAATCATGATGCTACCGATTGCGATCAGCGTGATCGGCATGATTTCTGATCATTCTGATTCTGGTCAGGCTGATGAGCCCGATCATCTGGCGGTGTGTCTGATGCTGGGAATCGCTTATGCCGCATCCATAGGCGGCGTGGGTACGATCATAGGCTCTCCGCCAAACCTTTTTCTTGTGTCCTACGTACGTGACACCCTCAACCACGACATTACCTTCTTGCAATGGATGGCGATGGGGTTGCCTCTGGTAATCGTGTTTTTGCCAATCACTTGGTGGCTTCTTACTCGACACTTGTTCCCGATCTCATCCCGTTCTGTAGGGGGTACGGATGTCATTCGGGAAGCGTTTACAGCGCTACCAGTGCCGAGTTGGGCTGAGCGGGCAACATTGGTTGTATTTGGATTTGCTGCAATTGCTTGGATGGGGCGTTCCTGGCTGACCGGTCTGGAGATTGGTGGTGTGCGAGTGTTGGCCGGTCTAACGGACGCGGGGATCTCGCTGACTGCTGCGTTGAGTCTTTTCTTGATTCCAGCGCGATCACAAGCTGGCGGAGCGCTGATGCAGTGGCGCGACATGAAGGGTATGCCCTGGGGTATCTTGTTGCTCTTCGGTGGTGGAATGAGTCTCGCCGTGGCGATCCAGAGGAACGGTGTTGGCGAATTTCTTGGGCATCAGGCGGCTGCGTGGCAAGGACTACCCAGTTGGGTGCTTATCATTCTTGTTGCCACCCTGATAATCTTTCTAACTGAACTGACGAGTAATACAGCGACGGCAGCGACGTTTATTCCGATTATCGGAGGTGTCGCTCCGGGCCTCGGGGTGCACCCCTACCTGCTTATCGTTCCGGCGGCATTCGCCGCATCTTGGGCGTTCATGCTACCAGTGGCTACGCCGCCGAATGCAATCGTGTTTGGCTCTGGGCATGTATCGGTTACGGCAATGCGTCGAGCCGGTCTTTGGTTGAACCTTGTAGGTATTTGCATTCTAACGGTGCTGGTTCAGTTCATCGTTTTACCGATTTTGGGTGTGCCTGTCTCCTGAACGGCGATTAGGGTTGAGCCAGACGTCTATCGGGATGATGAAATGTTTGTGTACCCGAGAAGAGCGACCTTCCAGCCATCGGGCTCCTTAATCAAGATGAAATGATCTTTTCCTGATGACCTGGTAACACCGTCGACGATAATGGCGAAATCAGCACGTAGGTGAGCTAGCTGACCGCTGTCTATGGTTACTTGGATGTTCGATATCCGTTCTTCAAACGGGGCAGCGTCCTGGTTGGCACGAGAGCGGTCCAGCCATTCGGCGACCGGGGTAATAGAATTGGTAGCTCCATCGTCGAGCTGGCGGCTTACGACGATAACTGCGTGGTCTGTGAAGGTCGTGGCGAGAGCATCTACATTGCGGTTGCCAAGCCATTGCAGTTGGATTTGAACAGCGTCTATAACTGCCTGTGCGTCTTCAGCGGCAGTCGTTTGGCTTGTTGCAGGCTTGCCCAGGGCAAGGGCGATGACCAGAATGAGGAATGTAAGTCTAAACATGAGGCACCTCCGGTAGCAGCAAAAGGGAACCCGGCGCACTGTTCTCAGCGCCCGGTCAAAATGTCGTGCTGCTGCATTATAATCGCGGACCGGTGTCATAGCGTGCGTGGGGGTCGTTGCTTGCTCCCTACAGTGAAGTATTGCCATGTATTGTCACGAGTGTTTATCGATACACCGGAGCATGAAAATCGTCTTGCCAATAATGGTCCTGACGCTGTTGGTGGCCTGCGGTGGCGATTCAGTGGAAGAAGAGAGGGATTCGGTGGCCGTGGAGCCTGAGGAAATGATCGTGGTTCACTCCTTAACCCCAGAGGCGTCAGATGAAGAGATCGTTGATCATCTGATCGCCATCGAAACTGGTGGGGTGATGTCGGTGGAATTATCACGACATTTTCCCGAGCTGCCTCGCGTGCGGGCTTACGACATTCAGCGGATGCGGCTTGAGCGTAAACAGGTGAATGACAGTCAAGTTGGTTGGAAGGTCGGTTATTCTCGACAGATTGACCCCCGAGTTTCGATAGACCCGGTGTTCGGTCATATTTTGGGGTCAAATGTCTACCAGCGTGGACAGTCTGTACCAACGGACGGCTTTGTCCATGTTCCAGCGAGCGTCTTAGCTTCAGAACAATCTAGCGAGCAAGTTTTGCAGGCGTTGGTCGAGGCTGAGGTGGCTGTCTGGTTGAATCAAGACTTACCTGGACCGACCGTGAATCGTGACGATGTAATCGATGCGATTAGTCAAGTGGGTGCAGTTATTGAGTTGGTGAATCCTCGGGTTCGCTCTGATGGGGAAGGTCCTAATACGCACAATCATGCGATCGTCGACAATGTCTTTCATATCGGTTTAATGTTTGGAGAAACGCGTGCCGACGCTGCTGAAATGGACTGGCCGACTGAGCGTGTACGCGTCGAAATAAACGGTGAAATTCAAAGTGAAGGTCGGACCTCGTCCATCATGGGACGGGACCCGGTCGCGGGCGTGGTGTGGCTTGCGAACGAGCTGCTCAAGTATGGCTATCAGTTACGGGCTGGAGAGTTTGTAATTACTGGCAACCTTGTGACGCCTCCGGTTATCGAACCTGGCGATTCGGCCAAAATTGAGTTTACAACACTCGGTGCAGTTGAACTGATGGTCAGCGAAGGTGAGGGGTAACTTCACCTAGGGCTGACGTGGGAATCGGTCTGGATTATCCGTGAACAGTGCATCAACGCCGAGTGTAAACAGGAAGTGTCGCATTTCCTTCTCGAGACTCTCGAAGCTGTTAATGGTGGAGGAGCGAAACGTATAGGGCGTTACGGTCAACCCAAGGGCGTGAGCGCGCCTGACGAGGTCGGGTTGTGCCAGGAGAAGCTCCTTGGCTGGCCCGATGCCGGTCGCGAATGTGGCAATTTCACGCAAGCGGGTGTCCGTTATCAGGGTGGGTCGGTCGGAGGTGCCGATCAGAAACACTCGAGGCAACGTTGGTAATGCGTCGGCAAGCCGGCGCAGGCTGGCGTCGTCGAACGATTGTAAAATAACGGGGGTGTCATCGTCTGCGCCCGCAGTGTCGAGTCCATTCCGCCGGAGAAGGTCGATTACCAGACTAGGCATGTCAATGCCAAGAGACCTGTAATTTTCCGGCGACTTTAGCTCTGGGAACAGTCCGGCGGAACCTCGGATGAGGTCGATTGCTTCCTGCCACGTCGGCACTTGAGAGCCTGCAAACTCTGCACCGAACCAACTGCCGGCATCAAGTTGTTTTATTTCCGACAATGTTAGATCGCGAACACGCCAGCGCTGGCGGCTTCGTCCATTGACCTGCTCCTCAACGAATCGCCCAGGAAAGATTTCTCGGACATTGGTCGTGCGTTCAAGACTATCGTCATGGAGGCAGACTAGTACGCCATCACGCGTGACACCCAGGTCCTGTTCAACATAGTCAGCACCCTGCTCAATCGCGAGTCGATAGGCTGCCAAGGTATGTTCCGGCGCGTATGCAGAGGCACCACGGTGGGCGATTAATATCTTGGTGTCCGACTGGGCGCTCGCAAGAGAAAGTAATCCGAGGACTGCGATCACGCCACTCAAGAGTCTACGCAGGTGCTGCTTGGAAAGGATTTTCATCGGCGTTAATCTTTGTGCCGGTCTTAACTGGTTTACAGGTGATCTGGACGGTATGATTCGCATGACTACCTAAGAATGTGCGAGGATGGAGCTAATGGTCAAGCTGCTGATGTTGTTCATCGTGGTGCCCGCGACCGAGCTTGTGTTATTAATTGAAGTCGGGCGGCAGATCGGCACAATAAACACGTTACTCCTCATCGTTGCGACCGGGGTGCTGGGTGCCTCGCTTGCTGGCCGACAAGGTGTCGGGGTGGTTCGGAAGATTCAGACAGAGATGGCCTCAGGGCACTTGCCGGGTGATGCAATCTTTGATGGACTGCTGATTCTCATAGCGGGCATCGTATTGATGACCCCAGGGATCCTCACGGACATCGCCGGTTTCCTTTGTCTTATTCCTGCTATGCGACGGGCGATTAAGGCCATAATCATTAGGCGTATGGAGGCAGCTGTTCAAGGAGGAAGTTTTAGAGTTGTCGTCGATCAGCGAACGCGCCAGGCGGCTACTCGACCTTCCGATGACGGTCAATTCCCACCGCTTTCGTCATAGTCGGAGTGTCTTCAAAAAGTTGATTCGTGTTTAGGCTTGGAGGCCCATGACTGCCATCCAAGATGTGGTACGATGCGCGACCGATCATGTTCGCTGGTCTTTCGTTCACTACGTGGGGGTTGCTGATCGCGGCTATAGGACTCGGCCTGCTGATCGAACTCCGCTTTTATTTCCTCTATCGGCGTTTTCCAGAGCGTCGCGGTAACCCTTCAAAACCATCGTTTCCCGCGTGAGTTATGGCGTCTGCCACCATCATTTCGGTGTTGGTCCTATACCTGGCCGTTTTACTTGCCATAGGGGCATGGGGAGCAAAGGATACCAAGAGCCTCTCCGGTTACTACCTAGCGGATAAACGGTTGCCAGCTTGGATTATCGCGTTCAGTGCCAACTCTACAGGAGAGAGTGCTTGGCTACTGCTGGGGCTCACAGGCATGGGATATGTAGTTGGTGTCCACGCCCTATGGGTAGTTCTAGGGGAGGTGCTTGGAGTTGCGCTTGCCTGGAGCTTCGTCGCGCTGCCGTTTAAGCGTTACACGGACCGCTACGGTTCGATCACGGTTACGGATTACCTGACATCCCGCTTTCGCGATTCGGGCCACACCTTTCGACTGATCGGTGTGGTGATCATCGTGAGCATGGTCACCACTTATATGGCGGCTCAATTAACGGCGTCTGGGAAAGCGTTTGACGCGTTTTTGGGCACGGGTTATACCGGCGGCGTGTTGCTTGGTGCAGCGGTCATCTTCTATTACACGACGGTCGGTGGATTCAAGGCTGTCGCCTACAGTGATGCACTACAAGGGCTGTTGATGCTGGGTGGTCTTATTGTTCTTCCGGTCATCGGTGTTGCTGCGGCGGGTGGTTGGTCGGCAATGGTCACGGCACTACGCGCCGCGGACCCGGACCTCCTTGAGCCCATGGGCACGCTCGGACTATCCATTGCTGGGGTTGCCAGCGCCGTTAGTTTCGCAGGGATCGGCATGGCTTTCTTGGGCGCACCGCAATTACTAACCCGCTTTATGGCTGCTCGATCGGAAAATGAGATTGTCTCGGGAAGCTTAATCGCAGTTGTGTGCATTATCGTATTCGACCTTGGCGCAGTTCTGACCGGAATGGCTGGTCGGGTCTTGGTGCCAGGCCTTTCGGATCCCGAAATGGTGCTCCCGATACTCAGCGCGGATCTGTTTCCAGCGCTTTTCACCGGCTTATTCTTGGTGGTGGTGCTAGCAGCCATTATGTCGACGGCGGACTCAGTCCTTCTTCTAGCGTCTTCAGCGGTGGTGCGTGATGTAGTGCAACCAGTGTTTCGACCCGACCTTGACCAAAGGCGGCTGGCCTTATACGGCAAAGTCACAACGGTAGTCATCGGATTGGTCGGGCTCGGTTTTGCCCTAACGGAGACCCGACTTATTTTTTGGTTCGTACTATTTGCTTGGTCTGGGCTTGCGTCGGCGTTTACGCCAGTCGTCGTATGTTCGCTGTTTTGGAGTGGCACCACACGTGCGGGCGCAATTGCGGGAATGGTTTCTGGGTTTCTTGCGGCTGTCATCTGGGTGCTTGTGTTTAAGTCGAGCTTCTATGAACTGTATGAGATGTGGCCTGGCTTCCTAACCGGCTTTGGCGTCACAATTGGTGTGAGCCTTATGACTGCACCACCGGAGGGGGCGGCCAAGGAGCATCAGGATGTGTGGTCGTTTCGCGGATAAACACTTACGGACTCTCTTTGAGTGCTGTGTTTTATTTTGAGGAGTGGAATATGTGCAATCTGATGACTAGGGGGATTGTGATTTTGCTGTTCGTCGCAGCGGTGCCGGTGATCGCTGGGGAGCAACGGAGCGCCCCTTCGTCCGAGCAGCAAATCGAGGAAGCACTCAGCCCACTTCCAGAAGCTCTGCGTGAGGGTGTGGCGGTTTGGGGATTTGGAGAATCTGGCGAACTCGTGACGCTCCAGGAAGGAGTCGGTCTCATCACCTGTCTTGCTGATGACCCAGCCGTGCGCGCTTTTACGGTTACTTGTTATCACCGAAATATGGAAGCCTACGTTACGCGTAGCCTGCAACTGACCAAGGATGGCGCTGATACCCCTGAGCGGCTGAGGACGTTACAAGCAGAGATTGATTCTGGTCAACTCTTGCTTCCTGATCGAGGCGTCGTCTACCAACGTTCAGGTTTCGATGCCGACATTAGTGACTCGGCGATGTTAATCTTCTTGCCAAACGCTACTGCAGAAGCCACTGGCTTGCTTGGGCTACCGAGTGCACAGCACCCATGGCTGAGGGAAGCCGGAACGGGCCAAGCCCACGTATCGATACCGCTCTCATAACGGGACTCTGGCAATACAAACTACTACGGGAATGCAGTCACGACCGTGTTGAGGCCGACTCCAAACGCTTCTTGAGCAATCTTGTCGAGTGAGACCTCAGTGCCTTCAAAGTGGTAGGTCTGATGTTTGTGAGTTAGTGATTGGCCTGGCGTGAGAGCCGCTACAGGTGATGAGGTTTCAAGTTCGTAGAACGGCCCAAGCGCAGCGGCGCCTGGTGAAGGCGGTCCGTCATTGTAGCTGTTAACGGCGTCACCGGCATATGGTTCGTCTTGGAATTCCCACATTGAGTTAACGTAATCTGTTGCGCCTTCGGGTAAGTCATATCGGACAACCGTAAGTAACTGTCTAGTGGCGTCGTAGCTTCCGAGTATCGGTTTGGATCGCTGCGGACTCAGTCCGATCTTGCTTCGATAGGCGCCATCGGCACGAAAGAACAGTACGGTATCTCTAATCGTCAACCGGTCATCGGGCACTTTGCCGAAATAGGCGTCGTTGACTATCGGTCCCAAATCGTTCTCGGCGCCAGCCCTGAACGGTATGATGACGACGGTCTTCGATGAGTGTTTGAACATCCCAAGAATCCAGATTGAGAGCAGACCTGTGTCGGGTGCCCAGGCATCGGGGCCAACATTAGTAATCGTATTTTCTGACTCGTAGGCGACACTTTGGACTGACGGTGGTATGGCCACACCCAGACCGCTCGGCTCCACTAAACGGACAGCTCGGTTGATGCGAACGTCAAACCTGCTGTCGGAATAGTTTGTCAGCGTTACGTGATGAGTGAATGCTACCTGCGAGTCATCGCGTGTCGTGACTTCGTATGGGGTGGTGTCGAGGGCTGGCGGCGTCTGCCAGTGCTCGAGGTCGAATGGGTCACCGCTCTTAAAAAAGATTGAAAACTGTCCGCCCTCAGGGCCGAGCCAGAACCGGTCTTCGCCACCGACGGCATTTATGTGGGGCTGCAATTCACCAGAGGCAATGAGCGCTTCGTTAATCCAACCGTAACCGATGCCGTTGTCACTGTTCGCGGTGCTAGTCATGACTCGGCCCTGCCAGTGGGGCGCTACTACTACCTGCGCACGACTGTCAGCTCGACGCAGAATTACGAGTTCCATATGACGCTCTAAGAACTCAACGTCATCTTGGAAGGACCTCGCGTCTCCAGTGCTACCAGTGAGCTCGTTTTGGCTTAATGGAACATCAGCCATCGGTTGACACGCTGTGGTGCTAAACAGGATCCCTGCCGACAAGACGCGCCAGGCCCATTCCGTGGCGGCCATGATTGTGTTCTCCTTGAAGATAATGTATTGGCTTGGTTACCAATGGATGGTTTGGCTGAGTTCCACGCGCTTGCCGTCCTCGCCGTGGTTGGTCACATTGTCACCTTGGAGTAATTCCCCGCGGTCGCCAAACTGTCTGATCACCTGACGCGGCTGTGTCCGATTACTGTTAATGAACCTCATTTGGAAAGCAACCCAGACTTCAATCTCGCCAGGCTCGAAGGACGATATATTAACCTCAATCTGAAACTCACCATTGGATACCGTCGTCAGGCCTTCAGCAAAAAGCATATCGATTGGCGTTTCCGGATCGATTTCGTAATCGTCATGGCGCACTTCGAACGCCAGTATCGCATCATCGGGTAAATCCGTGTTTCCCTCAATATGAACTCGTCCGCCGTCACGCTCGACAGTCATAGCCAGTTCTACGGTTGGTGGGGGCATGGCACAGCTTGCGACCAAAGAAATGGAAAGCAATAACAGTGAAACGACTCTGACTCTCGGCATCATTGTTCAGCTTGGGTTAGGGCACTAGAGGCATCGTGCCTCGGTAGTGTCAGCGAAGGAGAACGCTCAGGTCTTCTCCACCAGACCCGTGAAAGCGGAATGTTGTGCGCTCTGCATCGCCACGATTCAGGAGAAAGAACTGTGTGCCTTGATTAGGACCGTCCGTGTAGACTGGGAATACCACAGCGTCGAGGCCCTGTCCGCTGAAGGCGCGTGTCATGGACGGTACCGTAGCCACAATCGTTTCATTCCGCACGTTGACGGTTTGCTGATCCGCACTGACTGCAATTGGAATATCACTTGCGACTCGGATGCTGCCCCTGAACAGACCTCGGTCGGCGAGATCCACGTGCGAGAACTCTGCCTGTCGACCCGCAGGTAGAATCTGATAAGAGCGGTTCAGTAGAGTGCCATCCTCGTCGTACACAAGCAGTCGCACATCGGCAGTGCCTTCGGTGCCGTTAGTCAGCGTGAGCCGAAAGCTTGTCTTACCGTGACGCGCAACGCTTGGATACGTGTCAATCGGAAACCAGGCCTGCTGAGTACTGTTTCCGACCATGGTCCGCTCAGAAATCACGGTCTCTCCTTTGACTAAGTGCAAGATGGCACTGGCCAATGGATGTCCTGAGAACGCTTCAATCATTGCGAAGCCTTTTTCGTTAACATCGCTAGAGCCGTCCAGATTCCACACAAAGGTGCCGTGACCAGGAATGTTCAGTGGCACTTCGCTTGTTCCACCGATGGTGACCGGTTCACCACTAAAGGCGAAGAAGGTCAGCCGACCCCTCAACGAATCGTCACTCGGGTTTACGATGACGATCTCTGTTGTTACGCCGCCATCAAATTCATAGCGCGGAAGAGTTATGGTTCCGCCCCCATACGAGCTCTGGCCGTAGGCGACCGGTGCGGCAGTAACAATCTTTTCATTCCGGTCGTTTAAAGTGATACGTGTTGCGACCATCGCTATCGGCGCACTGGCGCTTAATTCCACCGTGCCGGGTCCAGGTGCGCCGAGTCCGTCGAGTGCCCAGACAGTACTACCGCCGGCAGCGAGCTGGCGTTCGACCTGGTCCTTCACTGGCAATCCGCTAGAGTCACGAAACACAAGCGATACGGTTACTGGCTCACTGCTGGGATTTGACAGGTTCAGGATGGTGGACCGCCCCTGTCGCCCATCGGCAAACGCCGTGGCTCGGTCCGTGAGTGGCGGTGCACTCAGACCAGTTTCACTGATGAGGATGCGACTTTCTCGCTGTGAGAGTTCATCGAATAACGTTTCCATCTGGGTCAACATCAGGACTCCACCACCTAGGTTTGACGGGCCCGTTGCTACAGCTGAACCGTGTTGCGTTACCAGTTCAGTATCAGCACTGCCAGACTGATAGTTTTGGATACCTGATTCTGGAAGGAGGCTCTCGTAGGTCGAACGAGCTAAATCATGGATCATGATATTTGACGCGAAACCTTGTGAGATATAGAGCCGTTGATGCTCACTGTCGAACGTAAGACCGCGTGGGTCCCAAAGTTCATTGGCTCGTACGGGTCCGAGCTGCCGTGTATCAAAGTCAGGCTGACCGATGACGTGCTGAGCCTCCGGACCATTGTCGAGACGTGCTGGATGGGCATCAAATAGTAGGATCCGATCACTACCATGGTCTGACAGAAAGAGTCTGTCGTTAACATAGTCATAGGCCAGTCCGTCCGGGCCATCAATGAGACTTTGGGAACGACCAGCCTCGAACGTATTGAAGTCCGGTTGACCAATGACCACCGTTGGCTCAGCGCCATTCACGAGCATGTCTGGCTGTGCGTCAAACACGAGAACCCGGTTATTGTTGCCGTCGGCGACAAAGAGTCGCTGTTGTTTTGATTCATAGAGGAGGGCCGCCGGTTGATACAACCCCGTTAACGTTGAGTTCGAGCCACGTGTTGTGAAGTCCGGCTGTCCGAGGACAACAGAGGCTGCCATACCATTTCGCAGTAGGTTGGGAGCCACGTCGAAGCCTAAAACCCGATGGTTTCCACCGTCAGAGACGAACAGTCGGTCGTGAACAGGGTCGTAGGTCAAGCCTGTGCCACGAGGGCGTGTCGGTGTGATGCCGGTGCCCACGCGGGTGTCGAGGTTGATCCCGACCTGCGTGGTTGCTGGGGTGATGCTAGTGAAGTCTGGCTGTCCCAGGACCGCGATCGCTTCTGCGCCGCTTTGTAATCTTGCGGGGTCAGCATCAAAGACAAGGATTCGGTTGCCCCAGCCGTCACTCACAAAGACCCGCTTATGATGCGTGTCGTAGGTGACAGCGAGAGGAATCTTGATCGTCGTAGGTCCAATTGGATAGAGCTCTCCGGAGTAGAGGTCAGGTTGACCGAGGACCCAACGCGCGTCGCGGTCCTTTACGCGATTCTGGCGATCGAGCTGCCAGACCACAACACGATTGTTGTACTGGTCAATTGCGAACAAGCGGTGATCGACTGGGTCCAATGAGACATCCCTCGGGTAGATGTTTCTTGGAGTGGCACGGTCGTTCGCTGAACGCCGTTCAAAGTCCGTGTGGCCCTCGTCGTCCAGATGGCCCACAACCTCCACGGCAGGCATGCCGGTGCGCAGTTGGTCAGGCGAGATGTCCCAAATGATGGCACGGTTTCCGCCGGGATAGCCTTCGGTCGCGACGAGGAGTTGCCGTTCAGAATCGATCGATGCGGAGCCGAGTCTGGGCCAGACGGACTGCGCTCTCGAAACAACAGGATCATAGGTACCGAAACCCGGTTTACCTAAGACCGCCAACGGGGTGGCCTCGCGTAGGGGGGCCCCGGGACTTACGTCATAAACGGTAATGCGCATGTGCTCGATTCGAGAGACCTGTTCAGCAATAAAGAGGCGGGAGGTCTTATCGTCGAATGCCAGCCCACCAGTCGCGAATCCGCGCATATCAGTTCGTGGGGAGGCGGTCTCGAAATCCGGCTGGCCCATCACGTCTGTAGCTGTTGAGAACGTCCTAAGGCGATCAGGAGCAGCGTCGAAGACTAGTACTCGACTATTTCCGTTGTCCGAGACGAACAGGCGTTCGTCCTTCGGAGAGAAGGCCAGTGAACCTGGTCGACTCATGCGGCGTCTGCTCAAGCCAGGTTCCCGCGATGTGAAATCCTCTTGGCCATGACGATTGAGGCAGCCATGCCGGTGGCAATTCGACCGGGTGCGATGTTGAACACGAGGACCCGATTATTCGATCCGTCGCTTACGAACAAGCGCTGATTAGCTTCATCTACTGCCACACCGAGCCGTCTACCAACGTGGTTAGCGGCTAATCCTGATGTCTTTGTATTGGCATCGGGTTGGCCAAGGATAAACAGGACCTCTGCTCCCGTTTCAATCCTGTCTGGATGAATGTCAAAGACCATGATTTGGCTGCCTCTGCCAGGCAGACTTTGCCCGGTGGTATTGTCCACAAGAAAGAGGCGTTGGTTGGTATGTTCGACAGCGAGTGCGCCGGGAAATTCGGTTTGACTCTCGCTCCATGCATCGGCATGGGTTCGGCGGGCGTGTTCACTCGGTTTGCCGAGGATATATGTCGCGGTTGGTTGGGCGAGCGTGCCGTCGTTATTTAGGTCAAAGACTTCGACTCGGCCATTACCGTTGCCTGCAACAAACAGCCGACCATGGACGCGCTCCAGCGCCCCTTGGGGCGGTCACCAAATGCTGTGGCCGGCTGCGCCTCCGTTGGTCACACCGCCAACGAACGTCGGATTGCCCCAGATGTCCTCTTGGCCAAGTTGGTCAGTTGCAGGTTGGCCATTGCGCTGAGCATTAGAAGTGAAAGGCAGAACTAGGGTTAATGCAAACGGAAGGATCAGGCGACCGACACCAGCGATCTGGAAGCGAACCATCACGACCTCCTCGGATTCATTGTGGTTACTCGGAATCCTGCCTCAGCGAGTGACATCGTTCTTCGTGGCAGCAAGCCGGTGGTCACTGTAACATGAGGTAAGCGATGTCGCTAGCTCGCAGCTTCTTGGTGTCTAAATCATGGAAACGCGACCGTATTTTATTCTTGGCGATGTTAGCTGTAGCGTCACCGTGGGCATTGCCTCTGGCACTGCAGTGACGGCTTTGGTCAGCATGGAATGGTCGATGCTTGTCGCGATGGTTGCCGGGATGCTGCTTGGGATGACCGCTGCGGCTATCGGCATCATCGCCTTTGGATTGTGTTTTGGGATGATGGAGTTGCACATGCCGGCCATGATCACTGGGATGCTTACAGGCATGGGAATCGTGATGCTTGGACTCCAGGAGCCTCTTGCAGAGGTAACGGCCGGTTTCCTTGGCGCGCTGGTCGGATTAGTGATTTACACACTTACTTGGATGGCCGATGCGCTCCTACAGCGTGAGCGATCGTGATGGATTTACGTACGAAGAAGAAATGGGATCGCGCTTCGTCTTTTTTAAACCTTTTTCAGTCTTTTGGGGCTGAACGACGCTGGGCTCCTGTGAAGCAGGAATTCTTTCGTGCCATGCAAGGGAAGGTATTATTTGTCGGCGTCGGCACTGGTCTTGATATTCCTAGTTTTCCCCCGAATAGAGACATTATTGGTATTGACATCAGCGATCGGATGCTGGCCAGAGCTACGTCGAAAGCTAGGATGTATCGTGGTCGATTAGAGTTGAGACAGCTTGATGTGCACGAGATAGACTTTGCACCCGGCACCTTCGATCAGGTTTTCACTTCCTGCACCTTCTGCTCCGTGCCGAATCCTGTGAGAGGCCTTGAGGTGCTACGGAGAGTGCTCAAGCCGGGTGGCGAGCTGAGGATGTTCGAACACACGGGCAGTGGCTATTTTCCGTTTAACTGCTTACTGCACCTCATGAATCCGGTCGCCCGGCTCATCGGTCCAGAAATTAGCCGAGATACTGTAGGGAACGTAGTGCGCGCTGGCTTCCAAATCGTTCGCGTCAGACACGCTTACCTTGATGTGCTCAAGACAATCCATGCCGTTTCACCTGCCTAGGTCGGTGGTGGTGGACGACCGAGTTACATTCCAAGTAGGTTGGTTTGGAACTTGGTGAGCCCTTGCTCCTTGCACCAGAGATCAAGTTCAACTGATGCGAGCTCATCGACGACAGGGGCCAGAAGACCCTCTGCACGTAGGTCGGCGACTTTGATGTAGGTATGACATGAGTTGCAGGCCTCGACCCGCATATATGGCAGGCTATCGGCTACGTGATAATGGAGATTCTCTGCGTTAGCCTCTCCGCATTTGATACAGACCGTTCGTGGGAATGACCACGCGACTGAGCACAGGGCGCAAACCAGCGAGCGGCGTCCCTGGATTTCGGTTTCGTCTTGAAGGGTAGCAAACTGTGGCGGCCAGTTGCACAAGGGGCAGACAGTCCCACCCGCTTGGTGCAGAGGCCTATCCTGGTGGTGGGCTATGGCTTCAACGATCGGCTCGAGAAATGCACGGCCAAAGAATTGCAGCGCCGTCACCTCGATCTGAAGACTCTGAATACTAGCGCTGAAAGGTTGCTGCAGGGCGGTCTTCTGCAAGACTTCGGCGTTCACGGTAAGGTTGCCTGTGTCGAGTGCCGTGGCGGTTTGGGTTAAGGCTTCCGGCATGACTTTCTGGACCTCGTGAACGAATTCACTAAAAGGTTGCGCGAGTGACTCGTAGGGGAGCCGCTCCAAGCTCAATCTCGGAGGTGTGTTGCTTTCGGGGTTGCGCAGGTCGGGCCAACGGGCGTCCCTTGAGGTCTTGTAAACCGGTTCCTGGCAGTCGAGCACTCCGAGATAACTGTCAAGTAGGTCTGCAGCGTGAGGGCGTGCGGTTTGAAGAGCGACCGCGCGATTACGGCGGGCTTGCCACAACGGGCCACCCTGTTCAACGCCGGTCGGCATTCTCGGTTGTGTGCGTCTGGTGTTTATTGGGTTGCCACGCCGGGTGATGCACGTTTGCCCAGGCGTGGGTAACCTTTCCGTCGATCATTCCTCGCGCTGTGCCAGGAAATGCAAATATTCCAAGGTAGACGTGCAGTGTAAGCAGGAGCCCTCCGGCAAGTGTGGCGGCGTAGTGCACGAGACGCATCGAAGCAAGTAGGAGCGATGCATTTGGAACCACCGTAGCGACAGTCTCCGGGAACCATAATGCGAGTCCACTGATCAGAAACATGACGCCGAGCAAGGTCTGTGCCCAGAAAAACAGCTTCTGCCCACCATTGTATTTACCCGCTGGGGGTATATCCGCCGTCTGATGTCTGGCGTAGGAGCGGATTGCTCTTAGCCAACGCCAGTCGGTTGCAGTAAGGGTCATATCACGCACCCACATCAGGAAAGTTGCGGCCATCGAAACGCTGAAGATAAGGCCTACCCACGGGTGCGCGACCCTAGCCATGGGTCCGCCGCCCAACAGATTTGTGAGCCAGAAAAGGGACGGATATGAAAACGCAAGGCCAGTGAGCAAGAGGAGTGTGAAGCTTATTCCCACAGCCCAGTGAATAAGGCGTTGGATGGCGCTGAAGCGATGAATTAACACACCGAGCTCAGTTGGCATGCGTGGTGGTGTCCTCGGCGTCCTGCGGACCGATTGTCAGATAGTGCACAAGCGTCGACAGAACACCAAAACCCAGCAGGTAGGAACCAATTCGTTTCAGAACTCCCAATCCGGTGAGAGCCAGTGGGCTAGCCGTCGGGTCTGATGGAAGCCGGTAGTCTGCCAAATGATTCCCGTGGGGTACTACATACATCATGTGGGTCCCGCCAACACCGGCGGGGTTGTAGGTCACTGGGTTTTCGAATCCACGCCCCCTCAGCAGTTCAACTTTATGCTCGGCGAGTGAGAGCATGTCCTCCTTGCTGCCCCATGAGATGGCGTGGGTAGGGCAGGTCTTCACGCAAGCTGGCTCGAGACCGGCTTCTACACGGTCAACACACATGTTGCATTTGTAGACCTTCTTTGTTTCCTTATCGAACCGAGGGATATCGAAGGGGCATCCGGTAACACAGAGCTGGCAGCCGATGCATTGATCTTGATTGATGTCGACGATGCCGTTCTCATACTGGACGATCGCTCCTGGGGCAGGACAGGCGTAAAGGCAGCCTGGCTCTTCGCAGTGGAGACACGCGTCCTTCTTAATGAGCCACTGTAACCGTCCACTCATCTCGACTTCATCGAAACGCATCAATAGCCAGGTGTTTGAAGAAAGGTCTTTATGGCTCTGGTAACTTCCGAAGTTGGCGGTCGGTTCGACCTTTAAATCGTTCCACTCCTTACATGCAACCTCACACCCTTTGCAGCCGATACAGCTTCCAATGTCAACGAGTTTTGCGTACTCCGGCGTAGAACGAATTCCTGGTGCTGGCGAAGAACTCGCTGACACACGTTTGATCGATAACGTACTCATAGCTCTATTAACTTCCTCACCTTAAGAAGTGTTCGCCGTGATAGCGGGAAACATTGTTCCCAGATTGGATTTGCCATTGACATTTACCAAGGTCTCACACCGCTTCAACATTCACCAGAAACGCCTTGAATTCTGGACAATTCGTATTGGCATCACCAATAAACGGGGTCAATTCATTAGCCATGGATCCTTGGGTTATTCCTACGAAACCCCAGTGTACCGGCACGCCGATCGTCCAGACCGTCTGACCGTTTACCGTTAGCGGCTGGATTCGCTTCGTCACGATTGCGGTACCCTGAACTTCACCACGTTTCGACCAGACTCTTACTTGTCCGCCATTCTCAATTCCTTTTTCGGCCGCTAGCCCCTCCGGCACTTCTACGAAGAAGTCTGGCATCGCCTCAACCAGATACGGCACGTTACTTGTGACGAAGTGCTCACGCTCGACAACGCGATAGATGGTGCACGGGTAAGGATAGGCTTCGCGTTCGCTTTCTTGTGCCAGGGTTTCCCGGACCCCATCGTACCAACGTATTACCGGATTAGTTGGTACGTTCTCGTGCAGAATGTTGACGGTTGGACTTTCAACCGGTTCGTAATGTTCAGGAATCGGGCCATCTTTTAGTAGGGGACTGAACAGACGGGCTACGCCTTCTTCGGTCATGATGAATGCCCCCATCGCGTCAGGCTTGGTGGTAGGTCCGTAGTCTGGCACATCGCCGATCCACTTGCGGCCAGTCCAAGCGATACCCGAGCGCCCACGATCCCAAGGGACCCCGTCTCGGTCGGCCGAAGCGCGGTTGTAAAGCACGCGACGATTAAGTGGCCAACTCCATGCCCAGTCATGATGCATGCCCAGACCAGTAGGGTCATCGGTCACTCGGCGGTCCATCTGGTTGCCTTCTTCAGGGTAGCTGCCCGAGTAGAGCCAGTTACCTGAGGCGGTCGATCCGTCGTCCTTTAATTCCCCGAAGGACGAGAGGCGCCGCCCGCTAGCAAGGTCCGAACCGTTGATTTCCTGGGCCAGCTCGGCCATTGTCGGTTCGCGTGGGTTCAGGTAGTTCCACGTCAGCGACTGGATAGGTTCGTCGAAGGCGCCGCCCTCGGTTGCGTAGAGCTCCTTTACGCGCCAGAAGAGTTCCGAGAGGATCCAGGTATCCGAGCGGACCCCAATTGGCGGGTCGATTGCCTTTTCTTTCCACTGCGCCCAGCGGCCACTGTTTGTGAATGAGCCGTCCCTTTCAATCCAATGCGTAGTCGGTAGATACAGCACCTCAGTGTCGATCTCTGACGGCTCCATCCCGGGTGCTTTCCAGAACTCCGCACTATCGAGCATAAACGGGTCGATAACAACTTTCCATTTCAGTTTTGCCATCGACTCGAGTAGGCGCGAGACGTTCGGGCCGGCCAGGAGTGTATTGAAGCCCAACGCGACGAAGCCTTCGAGCTTACCTTGGTGCGCCTGATCCCAGATTGACAACCAGGTGGCGTCCTTGTCGGTTTTACCGAGATAGTGGTAACCGAACTCGTTATCGACTTGCGCACGGTCACCAAACCAAGCCTTGAGTTGGGATACGAAGAACTTAGGATAGTTGCCCCAGTAATTTTCCGTGTCACGAACCAAAGGTCGAGGCGTTGAATCCTTCAGGTGGTCTGCTAACGATGTCTGTGCCGGCTGAGGAACCTTCAAATAGCCAGGTAGAATGCCGGCGACGATTGCGTGGTCAGTTGCTCCCTGCACGTTGGCGTGACCGCGCAGTGCGTTGATCCCGCCGCCCGGCCGGCCAATATTGCCTAGAAGGAGCTGGACGATCGCTGCTGTCCGAATAATCTGACTTCCTACCGTGTGCATCGTCCAGCCCACCGCATACATAATCGTTCCAACTCGGTCAGCTGTGCCGGTCGAACAAATGACATCGGCGATTCGCAGAAAGCCTTCCTCAGTGCAGCCAGTGATTTGGGCGACGCGTTCTGGCGTGTATCGGTCGTAATGACGTTTGAGAAGTTGAAAGACACAGCGCGGGTGTTCTAGGGTCGCATCGCGACGCACGTAGCCATCAGGGTCTCGGTCGTACTCCCACGCGGTAGCGTCATATTCGCTGGTTGCCTCATCGAATCCCGAGAACAGTCCATCTTCGAATGAAAAGCGTTCGCTGACGATAAAGGACGCATTGGTATGCAAGCGTACATAATCAGCATGATGAAGATCGTTCGTCAGGATATGTCTGAGGAGACCGCCCAAAAGCGCAATGTCTGACCCGGGCCGAATTTGTAGATGGTCGTCGGCTACAGCCGAGGTTCTGGTGAAACGCGGATCGACGGTTATTAACTTGGCGCCTCGGGTATTTCGAGCTTCGAGGGCCCACTTGAACCCGCAAGGATGATTTTCGGCGGGATTGGCCCCCATCACTAGAACAACATCAGCGTTCTTGATGTCCTTCCAATGATTGGTCATCGCACCCCGACCGAACGTGGCGGCCAGACTGGCCACCGTGGGGCTATGTCATATGCGGGCCTGATGGTCGATGTAGACGAGCCCCATTGCGCGCATCGTCTTCGTGATGAGGTAGGCGTCTTCATTGGCTACGGTGGCACTGCCAACCCAAGCTAGTCCCTCACATCGGTTGACGGTCCGGCCAAGCTCGTCACGCTCAACGAAACTAGCGTCTCGGGTTTCCTTGAATTTTCGCGCGAACCAGCTCATTGCCTCGTCCCACGAAATCTCGCGCCATTCTGAGGAGCGTGCGTCACGGAACATCGGTGATTTCCGCAACCGAGGACTGATTGCGAGCTGCATTTGCGAGGCGCCCTTCGGACACAGCGTGCCACCGTTGATCGGGTTATCGGGGTCTCCCTCTACGTGGATGACGGTTGGAGTTGTGTTGAGGCCACCACTACCGTGCACGTAGGCGATGGTTCCACAGCCAACCGCGCAGTAAGGGCAGACCGTACGATATTCTCTGGCGTTCCTGATCTTGAGTTGGCGAACAGCCGCATAGGCGGGACGTAGATCAAATCCTAGGGTACTCAGAGCGAAACTGCCGGCCGCCGAGACTCTGAGAAACTTCCGTCGAGAAATGTCCATGGCGTTAGCGCGGTCTTTACATCAATGAAGGAGTGCGCTGGTTGAACCAGCGCACTCCTGGAGCACTCCAGCTGGTGATCGACATCCTCAAGTTTCGAGGATCCTCTTGAACACCTCGACGGCCCGCACCATTTCCTCCATGGTGCCGAGCGAGATCCGCGCATGTGTTTGTTCCATCGGTGGGAAGTCTCGACCCACTAAGACGCCTTGATCGCGGGCTGCATCGCGAAACTCAGCAGCGGGTTGGCGAACATTGACGAACAGGAAATTGGTTTGCGAGTCGGTTGTCTCGTAGCCCATCTCCTCAAACGCTCTTATGGTGAAATCCCGGATCCGACGATTTTCTTCGCGTTCGTTGAGCATGCGGTCGGGGTCGTTCAGCGACGCGATGGCAGCAGTGGCAGTCAAGACGTTTACGCTTCCTACGCCCCAAGCCGCATTGAGCTTCGCGAGGGTGGCCGGGCGCCCAGCCGCATAGCCGAGGCGTAGGCCGGCCATGCCGTAATTCTTTGAGAATGTTCTCGCGATGAAGACATCGTCGTATTCCAGCGCTTGTGCGGCAGCGGTCTCAACAGTTGTATCAGTGGCATATTCGATGTAGGCCTCATCGACGAGGATCGCCGTGTCAGGTGAACTCGCCCTGACCCGTTCAATGAAGGCTGTCACATCAGTTAGTGAATGCGCAGTTGCCGTCGGGTTATTGGGATTGCACAGAAAGACGAGCCCGGCACCGATAGCGGCCTCGGCCATCCCATCAAGATCGAGTTTTAAATTGGCATCGAGCGGAACCTCACGAATGCTCGCGCCGATTTGTCTCGCGGTCCGGTTCGGACTCCCGAATGACGGGGCACCGTTAACCAATGGTTTATTCTCCGAAACGTAGGCCCGCACTCCTGCTGCCAGAATCGCACCCGAACCGGTTGAGGTGAGAATATTCTCCGCCGTGAGTCCGTAGCCAAAATTTTTGGCGATGGCTTCCGGGAGTTCCTCACCCGCCAGACTAAAGCGGTAACGCCCAACGTTGTCTCTAATCAGCTTCACCATTGCGTCGACGGCGGCCTCGCCCGGGCCACGGGCGTTTTCGTTACCGTTAATTTGAATCACCTCCTGCTGCGTGGAGGCTTGCAAGACCGCTTCGAACGGGTCCGGTGTCCAGTTCAAGGCTTCATCACTTCGACCGAGAATCCAGGTCGTAGACAGCGCACCCGCGCTACCAACGCCAAGGGACCGAACGAATGCGCGACGTGACAGTGACATAGGTTTCCCCCTCAATTATTCAGCGTGGCCATCATCGACCGGCTACTTGAGACCCAAAGTTTGGGTGCTGGCCGTCTCTGTGTCAAGCGTAAGTCTTTGAGGCAGGTTCGCCTCTTAACCGTGTTGCTGGAGACCGGCTAAATGTAGGCACGGCGAGTACGAATGCATCGCCGGAGTGTGGATATTCACAGATCTCGGTTGGTAGCTACAGAAAGGAGAGCGCTGGTCGAACCAGCGCTCTCCTGGGATACCCCAACCACCGGTTCAAAATCTTAGGTTTCGAGGATTCTCTTAAACACTTCCACGGCCTGCTGCATCTCTTCCATTGTGCCAAGTGAGATACGTGCATGAGTCTGTTCAAGTGGTGGAAAGTCCCGACCGACCAGAACCCCTTGGTCACGGGCCGCATCGCGAAACTCAGCAGCCGGTTGGCGAACATTGACGAACAGGAAATTGGTTTGCGAGTCTGATGCCTCGTAACCCATTTCCTTGAACGCATTGATGGTGAAATCTCTGACCCGACGATTCTCTTCGCGCTCAGCTACCATATGGTCAGGTTCATTCAACGACGCAATCGCGCCAGTTGCCGTTAGGATGTTCAGTTCGCCCAAGCCCCAAGCAGCGCTGAGCTTGGCAATAGTGGTTGGTCGACCTGCTGCATATCCCATTCGGAGCCCAGCCATTCCGTAAGCTTTCGAGAATGTTCTTGTAATGAAGACATCGTCGTATTTTAAGGTTTCAGCCGCCGCAGTCCCGACGGTCGTGTCAGTTGCGTAGTCTATGTAGGCTTCGTCTACAAGAATCGCTGTGTCAGGCGAGTCGGACTTAACTCGCTGGATAAAAGCTGACACAGCAGATTGTGAATGCGCGGTTGCGGTTGGGTTATTTGGATTGCAGAGGAAGACAAGTCCAGCGCCCTTAGCGGCCTCGGCCATTCCGTCGAGGTCGAGCTTCAAGCTAGCAGCTACTGGCACCCTGCGAACCTCAGCGCCGAGTAGACCAGCGATCTCCGTCGGGTTTTCGTAAGACGGGGCAGCGTTTACAAGTGGTTTACGCTCTGAAACGTAGGCCCGCACCCCAGCTTCAAGGATTCCAGCTGAGCCAGTGGAGGTCAGAATATTTTCCGATGTGAGTCCGTGGCCTATGCGACTAGCAATTGCTGCTGGCAGTTCTGTGTTCGCGACTTCACGACCGTAGCGTCCAACGTCACCAGTGATCACCTTCCGCATTGCATCGAGCGCGGCCTTTCCTGGGCCACGGGCGTTTTCGTTGGAGCTAATCCTAATAACACCTTGCTGGGTTGAGGCTTGGAGAACTGCCTCAAATGGATCCGGTGTCCAGGTCAGGGCTTCACGGCCTTGACCTGTGATCCAGGTGGTAGACAGCGCACCCGCGCTACCAATGCCAAGGGACTGAACGAATGCGCGACGTGATAGTGACATAGGGCTCTCCCTCAAGTATTCAACTTGGCCATCATCGACCGGCTGCTCAAGACCAAACTCTGGTTGCTTATGGTCTTCGTGTCAAGCCTCAGCCTTTCGATTGCAGCTGGCTATCATCCCGCACCATACCAGTCAGCCGTGGCCTCGTCGAGAGTTGGGTAGAGGTCTCGTTCGAAGAGTAATCGCCAGAGTATGTGCCGGACGTCGGCATCACCGGCCGGATTACCGTCGTGGGTTTCGGCGAAGATTCGACGGATGTCACCTATCAGTGGGTCATCGACAAGCGGATATGTACGAATAAAGTAACTGTAGGCATCCTCAGGGGACACAAGTTTGGTGACTGATGCTGGTCTCTGATTCTCAGAGGGATTGACCCAGTCGGTGCTAGTGCCATCGGGATGGACTTGCTGTGCCTTCCAGACAATTTCGGAACCCTCCTCTGGATTTCTGGCGATAAATTCAAATTCGGCGTAAGAGCCTGGATGCACGTCTAGGGTCCAGGTAATCTGGACGATTCTGTCATCCTCACGCCTGACGTCGACCTGCATGCCAGGTTGGGTTCTAACTCTGGAGACCGTCACGCCTTCCGGAATGTGTAAAACAGTCTGGCTCGTGGCCACCCCACCCTCGGCTGGTACGCGCACTGTGTAAACTTGACTTCGACCAAGGGTCGATTCGCGTGGCACGACTGTAATGTGTGCTTCAGCTATCGTGCCAAGAAGACTTAACGTAAGAGCAGTAACAGCTAATCGCATGGGTATACTCCTTTGTGCCATCGCCCACATACCTCAATAGCCAGTACAAAATTCTCTCATAAGCAGGGCGGAAGTGGTGGGTGTTATGGAATAATTGTTGCGCCAATGGTGTTCCGCCCTTGGTGAGCGTTCCGGAAAGCCAAGACGCTGACAACTGCTTGGTATCTCTAATTTATTGGAGGGTTTTGCCGATGTCTTTTGAGTCCACTCCCCGCCGTGGTTTTCTGGGTCGCCTAATGGCGATGACTGTCGCGGTCAGTTTGCCATGGGATAGGCGTGTTACCGAGGCGTCCAGCCAGTCAGCTCAGGACGATTGGCTCGGGGAAGTAACGGGTAATCACAAATGCTTTTTTGACTTTCCGAACCACAAGCTGGGCTTTCCACTGGTGCACATCCGCAATTACATTGCCACCTATGCCTCGGCCTACGGGGTGGGCAATGAACGGGTGGGCACAGTGGGGACCTTTTACGGCGGGGGCCCAGCGTCGAGTATTTTCATGGGGTTTAACGACGAGATTTGGTCTAGGTACAACGTGGGTGAGTACGCGGGCTTGGACGACTCGAATGGCAGGCCATACACGAGGAACGTGTTCAATCACCCGACCGCGGACGATTCGGTTCTTCTCGCAAAGGGGTTGCAGTCTCCTAACTTCGGTGCGCTTGGGGTTGTTATGCCCCTAGTAGGGATTGAGAGACTTCAGGATATGGGCACAGAGTTTATTATGTGCAACAACGCTCTTAACTCATGGGTGCTCGAACTTGAGTCACGGGGTAAAGGGGTAGCGGCCGATATCGACGCGGAATTGCGAGCAAATCTTTTACCTGGAGTGACCATCGTGCCGGCGATGGTGATTGCCATCGAGAAGGCCCAGGAAGCTGGCATCTCCTACAATAAGCAGTAACGTTGAGCCCCTACGGTATCGAACGGAAACCACTTAAGGGGTGACCGTGCGAGGGTCACAACTGTAGCAAGAATTTTAAAGACCGCCCATTGGCAGCGACGATTTCTTTAGTTGCGGCTCCCGCGAATCCAGCTCGCGATCGTCTGCCATTCGGGGTCTGTCTGTGAGGTCCAGTGCTTGCCACCCGGGTGGAATGAATTGCCGCCAGCAGCCTCCGCGAGTGGTAGTTGCAAGAGTCGACTGCCCAGTGGGTCGCCGGGCACGACCATCCGTCGCGCAGTTTCGAAGTTGCGTCGGGACTGTTCGGCATTCCAGGTGGCACCTTCCGGTGGCGGGGCCTGAAGCCTAAAGCGGGTTCTGGTCGCATGACAAACTACACAACGGGCCAGACCTCCGCGTTTATTAATGAAGATTGGCTCTACTTGATCTCTATAAAATTCATAGTCAAGCGCTTCACGACCAACTGATGCACTTGATCCAGCATCGGCGGTGCTCCAAGCGGCGACAGTCGCCGCCGGAATCACCGCAGTAATTACTCTTTTTGGCACCTGTCCCACAGGAATTTGCGTCACCTCTTCAAGAGTCTCCACGCTGACGACGGACGTGGAGTTCGAGCCGGCGTTGGCGACGTAGACATATTTACTGTCAGGTGAAAATGTGAGCCAGTCCGGATGACTGCCGACGTGGACGCCACCGAGATACTCTAAATCGGGTAGCGAGTAGGCGTAGACATAGCTATTCACCTTACTGCACAGCCACAAAGTTCTACCGTCAGGGGCCACACCTTGGCCGTGTGAAGGGGAGCCTTGTAGAAACTCGGCATGGCGCTCCTCCTCGGGAATCGTAGGGAGTTCGACTCGCGCTTGTTCTTCACGGCGTTCATCGAAATTGACTACTGCAAAGCCATGAAAGTTAGACAGTTGGACGAAGATGCGGCGAGTTGAACCGTCCGGGTGTGTTTCGAATGACATCGGGCGGACGCCGGCGTCAAAAAACAATGTCCAGAGTGCGACTTCACTGTCGGCATCGATCACAGTGAGGTTGCGTCCTGAGATTGAGCCAGCGATAACATGTTTGCTGTCGGGACTTATAAATGTGTTGTGGACCCCGCCTGCTGTGAGAATGCTCTTCACAAGTTCCATCGAGTTCGTATCGATCACATCGACGGCACCAGGCGATGAAACAATCGCGACGTAGACCCGTTGACCATCGTTACGGATAGCAACGTTATTCGGGCGGCCACTGAGTGGCACCTTGTGGGTAACTCTTAGCGTTCGAGCGTCAACTACATCTAGCGTGTGGTCGACTTCGTTGGTGATGTAGAAGCGGCTTCCGTCAGGGGCCGCTGCCGCACCATGATTGACCTCGATGCCGGAAATCTCACCTACGATGGTGTTAGAGGTCGGGTCAATGAGGTGCACGTTGTCACCAGCAGCGTTTGTCTGAACAATAATCGGTTTTTGCGCATCAACGCCGGTGGCTAGCCCGAAAATAAAAACTCCGAATAGCGAAAAGTTTACGATAAGGCGGCATGTTGTTGTCGGCATACGAGCCTCCCAGTGTTGACTTGAGCGGACCAGGGCGGTAATCAACAATTAGCGTGCATCAATTAGTGCGTTGATCTGCTTGACAGCGGCCTCAACCTTTAAGGCGATGCCTTTGTGGCCGTACTCTGCTGAGGCGCGGGTCGGATCTCCAGAGACGCCGCTATTATCGAAGCCACCCCGAGGGGCGAGCTTGTCGGTCCGAATGTGCTGCGGAGCTACCGCGAGTAATTGGGACGTGTCACTGATGCCGGCATGACTCCCGATGTCCTCAGTGGTTTCTCCCTGCGATTCAAGCCACTGCCGGAATCCGTTATTCGCGTAGTAGTCACCAATGAAATGGACACGCAATGGTTCAGTCGCCCATTCCGTATTTAAGAGTTCCGACACTTCCTCCATACCACGCTGATTGCCACCGCTATCGCCTATGAACACGACGTCTGTGAATCCATGAACGACCAGACTTCGTGCTGCGAACTCCAAGAGCGTCATAAAGTGCTCATTAGGCAGAGTGATTGCACCAGAAAAGCGCATGTGGCCGGAAGGCGGATTCAGGTTTCCTTCCGGCACGTAGGTCACGATAGGAGCGATCAGCGCGTTGCCAAGCTGCCGTCCGATTTTTTCAGCCGCCGCAGCGATGATGAATTTATGTTTACCAAGGACCATGTGTGGTCCGTTTTGTTCAGTACCCGCCGTCGCCACAATAACCGTGGTTATGCCGTTACTGATCTTGTCTCGAACTTCGGTCCACGTGAGCTCGTCGAGCCACACTGTGTCTGGTGGCTGTGCGACAGCGGGGCTGGACACTGTCATTGCCAGCAACAAAAAGAAAGCTAGTGAGCGTATGTACATAGAACCCTCACTTCCTACTGTGTCCACACATCGTGGTCGTCGTGAGGCTACGGGAGGCCTTCGCCCTTCTTCATGATATTGGCGTGTTGCTCAGCTTGCTGTAGTCCACCTTCATTCTCCTGCCATCCGATTCGCCCATCGCCGTTTGCATCACGACCAGAAATAAGCTGAGCGGCCAATGTGTTCAAGCGTTCCGCAGCAGTGGCAGCACTGGCGACCGTCGTGGCTTCTTGTATTGCTTTGGCCAGAGCGATTAGTTCGTCGGATCGCTGTACCGTATTGTTGGTTGATGTCTCGACATGCTGAGTGTGTGTTGTGACATTCCCGGAGGCGCCCTCACTATCAGCTGCCATGCGGATGTGTCGCGATGCTCCGACGGCGGCAGGCTTGACCCCGAACCCCAAGCCAGGACCACTACTTACTTCCGAGGGATCTACCGCATGCAGAACGTGACCGGCGTGTCGCTTCATCCCATCTAGGTTGTCGGCACTTCCGGCGACCAGCGCCGCATGCTGGGCAGCGATCTTAGCTTCGGCGATCGCTGTGGGCAGTAAACCTTGGCCGTCTGGAGTGCTCCGAAAGCCGTCCATGACATGGCCAATATGAGCATGGACTGGGTTAGTCTGTTCTGCTAAGAGCGTACTTACGGTGATTGGAATAGTTACAATGAGCGTAAACACCAACAGGCACTTCGTAATAACAGGCATCGTTTCCTCGTTGTAAATTCTGTGAGCGCAGTGCTCGACGAAGTGTTTGGCAAAAAATCGATCGTTCGCTCCGAGGCCTTGGAGTCTGATTCTCCTTTAGTCCTTAGCTGGCGTGTGAACGAATCCGATGGTTCAACGAGTGCAGATGGCGGCGAATGGCCTTTAGTTTGGTCGAGTCGTGTGACTCAAGTGCTGCCGCCCGTTCCGCCTTGAGTTCACGCATCTTCGTTTTGATGGCAGTTTTGTCAAAACCGTCCTGGACTTGATGCTGCTCGTGCGCCTCGATACCCAGAGCTTGGCAGAGGGCCGGGAGCAGATGCTCCTTGTTTAGCTGTGAGTAACCCTTGACTGCTTCGTGATCTAACTCCTTCGCGAGATCACGCATTTCCTCCACTGTCTTAGCTTTTAAGTCTTCGTAGGTGTAGTCCGCCATGTCATCTCCGTTACTAGTAAGCCTAGAATTATAGCGCGATCGGCCTTAGTGGCGCCCCTTGTTATACTGGGGGTGTTTACTGTACCGACCAGGCCGTGCGAGATGGCATGATCGTTACCGCCCAGACTTGGCAGTCGCATCCAGAATTTTATCGAGAAGTGTTGCGGTGTCTCGGGAGTCCCGAAGGTCAAACGAAGGAGGAAGTATGAGTTGGTCTCGACGTGAGTTCGTTCGGTCGGTCGGATGGGGTGGGACAGGGATGCTTTCGCTGCCCTTTATCATCTCCCGCGGGCGCGAAGAGCTATCGGCGCGTGGTATCGAAGGCCAGACTCCGCCATTAATCGAGCCGGGGTTCATTCGAATTAGTGGTAATGAGAATCCACGTGGACCAGGCGATGCTGCCTTGCGAGCACTCGATGGGCGCGTGTCCTTTAAGGTGGGCCGATACCCGGACAATCCTCCCGGTCTAGCAGAGACTATCGCTGGCCTCTACCGCGCCAGAGCCGACAACGTTCTCTTGAGCACGGGCTCAGCCGGTCTGTTGGCTGGTGCTGTCCGAGCGTTTACCTCGCCAGAACGCCCTCTAGTGAACGCCTCTCCATCCTATGGCGCACCGGTGGGTACGGCGCGGCGCATCGGCACTCCTATTCGGGAAGTGCCGGTCTTGCCTGATTTATCGATTGATCTGAACGGTATGGCTGAGGCGGCACAAGGTGCTGGCTTGGTGTTCTTGTGTAATCCGAACAATCCCACATCGACGTTCCATTCGGGTCTGTCGGTTGCAGCGTTTATTGATGAAGTGCGTCGCTCATCGCCTGAGACAATGATTCAGGTCGATGAAGCTTATATTGACTATTCCGAGGACCCGATTGGTGGCACCGCTGTTCCGTTTGCCCTCGATGACCCCAACGTTTTTGTCACTCGCACGTTCTCTAAGGCCTACGGGATGGCTGGGTTACGTTTGGGCTATGCCATCGGCCGGCCTGAGACAATGCAAAAGATCGAGGCTGCTTGGGGTTTGGGGAGCGTAAACGTGCTAACAGCTGCAGCGGCTATCGCATCGTTGAATGATCCGGCGCACATGGAGCGTGAGCGGCAGGAGAACGCGCGGGTGCGAGAGTTCGTTCACTCGACCTTCAAGGGTTTGGGTATAGACGCACCGTTGTCGAACACGAACTTTCTGTTCGTTAGCCTCGACCGTCCAGTTGGGGACTTTCGGGATGCGTGTCTCGAACATCGGGTTCAGGTAGGTCGGAATTTCCCGCCGATGCTCGACCACTGTCGTGTGTCGCTCGGCACTATGGGGGAAATGCGGCGTGCGTCTGGGGTCTTCGCGGAGGTGCTACGGACGGGGTAATCCTCACTCAAAGTGGTTTGCCCCGCGTTGGTAGCCAGGATCAGGTCAGCGACCTTCGACTTCGACGTGTAGCCGGAGCGTTGGATGTGTTTCGGGTGCTACCAGAGCCGTTAGCACTTCAAATTCCAGGTCGAACGCAGATTGGGGTTCGCCTGTCACGCCAAGCGTGACCTGACCGTGGGCCGGCACTCGAACCACGGCCGAGTGTTCGGCGAACCGGTAGGAGTTCGTGTTGCGAAGGTCGACCGAAGCGTCGGAACTGTTCGACAACGTCACGTCCACCACCTCACTCTGGCTTCGCACCACGGCATCGGACACCGTGATCGCGGTTTCGAGTAGCGGCATCAACACGTCTTCTCGCCCAATCAATAAATTGTTGAACCACGCGATCGTGCGGCGTGCCAGGAGTGCTTCCCGCACAGCTTCAGCAGTGCGCTCACGGGCCAAGACCAGTGTGACCGTGCGATGTCCTCCGTCATGTATGTCGTAGTCCCAGTCAATGAACCCGTGAATGTCAGAGACCCCGAGGATTGTGAGGTTGTGGTCAAGGGCGATTTGCAGTGCTTCTGCTGAGTAACTACCGGCGTTAGCCACTTCGATGCCGTGGAGCAATCGACGCTGGATTAGTTCCCGGTGCATGTCGGTGAGCTGGGCAACGCCGTCGGGGAAATGATCGAGGTACGCGGGATGATTCCAAAAGACAAAGGCCTCTTGACGGTCGGCCGCTAGAAAAGCATCCATGACCATGTTCGTTCGGAGGGGGTTCGCGTCGGCTAGAAACACGGCGTTGACATGGCCTGGTGGTATATCACGGGTGATTTCCGCCCCATTAACGACGAGCAGGTCGAGTTGTTGCTGATCGACATACTCTGTTGCTAGTTCGAATGACCGATTTCGATCGGGGTGTGGGATGTCATCTGCGTGGGGTTGGTATTCTAGGTGCTCGGTAATCGCGATGAGGTCAAGCCCGTCTCGGCGAGCTTCTTCGACCCTAATGTCTGGCCACACGAGGCCATCGGAGAACACAGAATGGGTATGTAGGTCTACCGCCACAGTGTGGAAGCCGGGTACATCAGGAAATTGGATTGCTCGCTCGTCCGTGGCCAAGGTGCCGCTTACCCACAGTGCTGAAGCCATCACGACTACACCACAACGCCAGATCGTCGAGAACGCATTTGTCATTACTTGAACCTCGCGATTAATGATACGACCCCAATGGGTGGAGCTCTCAGTCGAACGTGCGCGACCTACTTAGGGACCTCTTCGAGAATTGCCTGCAGCACGGGAATTTCTTCCACCGGCGGTGAAGCCGACGGTAAGGATTGAAGGAAGGCATAAATATCAGCCAGCTTCTGGTCTGACGCCTCCGGTTGCTGATACGGAGGCATCAGCTCAGGGTTGGTTGGGTTACGAAGATACTGGATGAAACGGGCCTGGCGCATCCTGGGTGGGTTCAGTCTGGTGCCCAAGCCGTTTTCTGCCGTTGAGCCATGACATCCGTCACAGGTGTACTCCTCGAATAGCACCTTCCCGATATCAGCATCTCCGATGAGGTCGTTACTACTTTGTTGGGAGCTACCGTGGATGCCTGCGAACAGGCCCGCCACTGTTATTAGCAAGGCGAGGAGAAATGGATACATGCGGTTCATATCGTGCTCCTTATCCTCGTGGCTGTGTCAGCACATCGATCACCGCCGGTTCACCCGCCCTGACTCGTTCCAGCCCTCGACGCAAGGCCGGTACAAGGTCATTCGGATGCTCAATTGGACCCTCGCCGTAAATTCCATACGCTTTTGCCATTTGCGCGTAGTCGATATTGGGGTCGCTAATAGTTGTCCCGATATGAGCACGGTCCACGCCGCGGTTACGAGCTGCACACTGTTTCTGGAGGAACATCAGCTCCGCGTGGTACGCACGGTTATTCGCCATAATGGTCAGGAGCGGTATCTGATGATGAGCTGCCGTCCACAGGACGCCAGGTGCATAATTCAGGTCACCGTCGCCCTGGATGTTGATGGAGAGTCGCCCATGCTTCCGATTGGCGAGTGCCGCACCTACCGCAGCGGGTGCACCGTAGCCCATACCCCCAGCACCGTGGGCGCCAATAAAGTGATGGGACTTTTTCATGTCCCAGAGCCGGCTCGGCCAGTTGCCGAGAAATCGCTGCGGGGAAACGAACGACCAGTCGTCGTCTTTGATGAGCGGCCACAATTCCGCTGCGAGGCGGGCTAAACTAACCGGCGCTGCATTCCACCCGTAGCGAGCTTCCGAGATCTCCCGACGCCGGGCTCGTGCGTGCACGTCAGCAATCTGCTTTCCACGGTCACTGAAGAACCGTTGCCGGTCGTTGGTGATCAAGCGCCGTACTTCCTCGATTAACGCTGGCAGTGTTGCCTGCACATCAGCCGCGATGAGGAGATCCGCGTTTCCCGCGCCGTTACCAAAGACATTGAAATTACTGGTGACGAGGAATTCCGCTGAACTTATCGTGACAGTGGTGAGTTCGGAACTGTCAGTTAACGTGGCTCCTGGCCTACTTGACCGAGGCGTGCTTGGTGTGGGCCCAATTCTTGAACCAGGCTCAAGATTTAAAATTAAGTCAGGTGTTCCGGTGCCAGTGCCTTGGAGAGGATGACGGGAAGGGAAGTTGAGCCGATTGCTAACGCCGTTAACAGGAAGTTGTAACAGTTCAGCCAGCTCAACGAGTAAATCGATTCCCTCTTGCGTCCGCGCCGCTTGGCCGGTGTTGATGCGGGGATTGTCCGCGTCGACCAATAACCGAGCAATCTCTTTCACTGAGTTGATGTCAGCACTCGGAAACTTGGGTAGGGACAACCGGGGAATACTAGGTGCCGTCTCGAGCGGGGCCTTCTGTTGCGCAGCGTCTAGAACCAAAAGGACCGGTGCCATCGGCGGGGTGGTCGCCAAGGAGTAGGCTCGCATAGCCGCCCGGCCAAATTCCGCTAACGAATTGGGCTGATGGTCCCATTTCACGAAGTTCCTGACGATTGCGCCGAGGTCGGTAGCATTATGCGCAGATACCGGTCCTTCGTAGTCAAGCCCGACCGCCATATAGATTGGAACCCGGTCAACGTAGGCGTTATAAATTGCCATGGTGGCATGCTGGAGTCCCACGGTGCCGTGGAACAGGGCCATCATTGGCTTTCCTGCGATCTTGGCATAGCCGTGTGCCATCGCGACGGATGATTCTTCATGGAGACAGGTCAAGAATTCCGGCATCTGATTGTTACCGTGGTTGACGATCGATTCCTGTAAACCGTCAAAGCTCGAGCCGCAGTTTGAGGCACAGTATTCGATGTCAAGTGCTCGGAAGACGTCGACCATGTAATCGGAGCCTGGATTCTCGACGATAAAACTGTCGACTTTGGGGCTACGTGCGAACCCTTCGTTTCCGTTTACTCCTTCACCCTCGGGCGAAGGAACATCGGCTGATTGGTCTGGGTTGCCGGATTGAGTTTGTGCGGTGACCGTTTGGTCGTTCACGAGCATCGCTGCTCCGGCAGCGCCAGCTGCCGCACCTTTGATAAACCGGCGACGGTTCACAGAGTGTTTAGATGTTGACTTCGCCACCTTCTTCATTGCTCGGCCTCCCGGGTTGGCACCTCGGTTACTAGAATCCTGAGACGGCGTGGCCATTATAGCGTGACCCATTCCAGAAGGCGGAGCAGATCTGGAAGTGGTCAAAGCAAGGGGGGAGGGAGGTCTTTGCGCAAAAAAAAACGGCGCGTGCTAGCAAAAGCACGCGCCGTTTGAACGAGTAAGGTGTTACAGACGACGGTCCGGATTGATAATCGTTCGCCACATGTGGGATGACGGCGAGTCGTCCCAACCCAGGCCTTCCTTAGGCTGCTTGAAGTGGCGTCCGATGATGTCGATGAACGGCTCGATCGACACCGTCTTGCTGCGGTCAAATGCGTAGAGGTCATTCACAGTGACGAGCCGCGAATGCTCATACCACTTGTGGTTTCTTACCTTCTCATAGGTACGTTGCAGGTAAGGCTCCGGCACGTAGTCCTCACCAAACGTGCGGAGGTAGCTCTCCGGATATTCGTATCCATAATCCGAATCAGGGAAGAAACGTAACGTCGAGTGATAGCGGACCGCGAAAGCAGTTTCTGCAGGCACGTAAGGTTCAATCAACTGACCACCCCACCACCCGTGGTCGGCACGCATGAGGTTGTTGACCACATCATGCAGGAGACAGGCTAGGACCACTTTTTCGGGCATGCCAGTTTGCAAGGCACGTGCGGCGCTCTGCTGAACGTGCGTTCCCGTGCCGAAGCGATACTTAAAGAAATCGATCAGTGTCGGTTTCTTAGGCATCTCCGGAAGAGCACGCAGGTCGTTATCGCCTCGGGGCACAAAGATGCCGCCAATTCCTCGGCGAGCACGACGCGTAAGGTCATGATTTTGTGCTTCAAGTTCAGCAACGGTTGGATACTTACCGAGTTGCCGACCCTGGTCGAGCATATGGTCCTCGAGCTCCTCCTCCATAAAGTGCTCGAGAGCGTCAGCCTTCTCTTCAGAAGTCATGAGCGCAACCGCCGCAGCACCACCAACACTCGTGAAGAATTTACGTCGATCAATCTTCATTGGGTTCCTCCGCTCCATAAGGCTTAACAGTGCTACTGATCATGTGCTGTGAGATCCAACGTTATGTCATCAATAAACAGTTCTTTAACGGCCATACCAACCGGCACGCGGAATGAGAAATTGCATGCGTATTCAGGCTCACGGCCCATATCCTGAAACGTTTGAGCCGTAAGATACGCGCGGCCATTGACGTCATGGATGGACGGTCGGGGCCAGTTCACCGACTCGAAATCAGATAAAACTTTGAAGTCTAGATAGACAGTTACAAATTCGGTGTCGTTGGTGCCAGGAGCAATGACGCCACGAACAATGTTGGCACCAGGCGGACAGTCACTGAGAGGAGTAATAATTCCCCGGTCCAGATGATCAATAGAGATCTCTAGGCCTTCGTGGACGGTGGTGCCGTCTTGGGCAGTACTTGGCGAGGCCAGCAGTATGCTAGCCAGCGCAACCATCCCGAACACTGCGAGCCCACAACGCCGATTTCGTATCATTTCAGGCTAACTCCACCACAGATTATACCCCCGGGACCCACGGTCCTCAACATAGGATGCGCTTGGTTCGGCTAAGTGTCAATAGGGTCCGTTTGTTTTCCCGGTGAGGTGACTTTCTAGAAGTGGGCAAGGGCCGTGAATGCACCGAGAAATGGTCATAAACGGGTCAATATTTCCTAGGCTGCAGCTTCGGTTGACCTGACAGTGGTATAGGCGCACAATGCTGAGTAATCGGCATCTGTGGATAGGGCAGAGCGGCTAATGAGGCTTTGTCCGTTGGCTTCGGTTCACCCCGTGGGAGTTGTTGGTCGTGGGACGAGGCAAGTTACCTTAAACCCCGATGTTATTTAAGGAGTGGGTAATGGCACATGGAAAAGTCGGCACGGAGATGAGTTTAGGTATGAGATTCGTCATGCTGATGCTGGGGGCTATCTTGGTGTCTGTTGCTCCAGCGAGTGCGGGTCAGGCCAACGACACGATTACCTTCACCAAAGATATCGCACCGATTTTCCAAGAGAAATGCCAGGCCTGCCACCGCGAGGGGTATATGGCGCCGATGGGGCTAGAAAGCTACCGTGAGGTAAGGCCCTGGGCGCGGTCAATTAAGGCACGGGTTGTTGAGGGACAGATGCCACCTTGGCACATTGATACGGACGTCGGCATCCAGTCCTTCAAGAATGACCGGTCGCTCACTGCGGAACAGATTGACATGATTGCGCGCTGGGTTGATGCCGGCTCGCCTCGTGGTAACCCGAATGACATGCCGCCGCCGAAGGAGTTCGCGGACGACAGCATTTGGAACTTCGCGGAGCTGTTTGATGGCCCTCCCGATATGATCATTAAATCGCCGCCTTACACCGTACCTGCTGTTGCCCAAGACGCTTGGTACCGGCCAGTCGTTGAGACGGGTCTGACCGAAGAGCGCTGGGTGAGGGCCATCGAAATTCGACCTTCGACCGTTGCCGGTCGTCGGGTGGTTCACCACGCTCTGGCGAGGCTTGATCAAGACGAGGAAAACGACCTGACTGACGATGACATAGGTGCTGGCTTGTTCATGGAGTGGGCAGTCGGAAAGCAGGGTGAGATCATGCGGCCGAACAGCGGCAAGCTCATGCTGCCAGGAGCCCGGTTCGTCTTTGATATTCACTACCACGCGGTCGGTGAAGAAATTACTGATGGCGTAGAACTCGGCATCTATTTTTATCCCAAGGATGAGAAGCCACGTTATCGCCAGGTGCTGGCCTCGTTGGGCAGTATCGCCGGTGGCGGTGGGAATATCGACATTCCGCCTAACTCGTTTTGGGGAAGCCAGCGATTCCACGTGTTGAAGCAGGCGGGTCGCGTGGAGAATTTCCAGCCACACATGCATTTGCGTGGTGAAGGAATGTCGATGGAGGCAATCCTGCCGGATGGCTCAACGCACATGCTGAGTCAGGTTAGTGATTTCAATTTCAACTGGCACGTCAACTACGTTTACACCGATGATGCTGCACCACTCTTCCCCAAGGGGACGATCCTGCGTGTAGCGTCGTGGTACGACAACACGACCGCCAACCGGGCTAACCCTGATCCAAATCAGTGGGTTGGTTATGGGGACCGTACGGTTGATGAAATGGGGCACGCCTGGGTGAACGTTACCTACATGAGCGATGCTGATTACGAGGACGAGGTCGGCCGTCGGGCCGCCGAACAAGATGTAGCTTCCCAGCAGCAGCCCTAGGGGTGGACTGCTGTTACAACCTCTTCGCACTGATGCTCGGAAGGCGGCGTAGCTAGTGAGGTCGTTTTTGATAGTTGGGCTGGTGTGCACCATGCTCGCTGGCGCAACCGCTGCTTACGCTCAGGAGCCTGTTGTTCCGGTGCGTGAGTATGGGCAAAGCGTGATTGGTGCTTTCGAGGGCTGGTATCAGAATACCGACGGTAGCTTTACTATGCTGGTTGGCTACTTCAATCGGAACAATCAAGAACATCTCAACATCCCGGTCGGTCCGAATAATCAAATCTTGCCTGGGGCGCCTGACCGAGGGCAGCCCACACACTTCTTGCCGCGCCGGCAGTGGGGCGTGTTCACGATCGTGGTGCCACCAGAGTTTGGCGATCAGAGCCTTACGTGGACCTTGACGGCCAACGGACAATCGACGTCGATTCCTTTAAAGTTGGACCCGTTGTGGGCGATTGAACCATTTTTGGATGCCGCGAATGGAAATTCGCCTCCAACAGTACGTTTTGAAGAGGACGGTAGTGCTTTCCAGGGCCCACCGCGAGAGGTTGCTGCTTCGTTCGAAACAAGCGCGACTGAGCCAGTTACGCTTTCTCTCTGGGTGACGGACGACCTTTATGTTCGGCCTGGACGGCGCCAAAGCACTCGGCCGCCACTGGGCGTCGGCTGGAGTGTTCTACGTGGCGAGGGTAAGGTCACCTTCGATGAAGCCGAGCCTGAAGTTCCTGAGACCGGTGGTCTCGTCACAGCTACGGCAACCTTTGAAACTCCAGGTCGGTATCTTCTTCGCGCTGAAATTACTGACAACACCGGTAAGGGTGGCGGCGGGTCGCAGTGCTGTTGGACTACCGCTCACGTTGCGGTGACGGTTCGTCCTTGACGCTCTCGTCTTTCACTTCGATAGTTCCCTAGTCTTAAGGTGTTTAGAGAGGACCTGTAATGGATCGACGGACGCTGCTCAAGACCGGAAGCCTAGCCGCTTTAGGGTTGGGGTTTGGCGGTTGCGCGGCACGGAGCGGTGTGGAGGTTGCGCCCTCATCACAGCTTGTCAATCTCCCGCCCGTCAGGGCCTCATGGGACCGGGTGATCAGAACCACCGTCGGCCTTCGACCTTATCGGCCGTCGGGCTTTGTATTGAAGGCCGAGAAATTTGGTGCCAAGACTGTCATTCACAACTACGGGCACGGCGGCTCCGGTCATTCACTCGCGTGGGGCACTGGTTCGCTTGCCGCCGACCTAGCGATTGAGCATGGCGATCGCCGCGTTGCTGTTTTGGGCTGTGGGACTGTTGGCCTCACCGCGGCGCGGCAACTCCAGCGCCGCGGGTTTGACGTCACGATCTATACCGAAAAGACCCCGCCGTATACCACCTCAAACAAGGCGTGGGCTGGCTTCACGCCGACTTCAAGCTTGGTGAGCGCAGCAGGTCGTACGCCTGCCTGGGAAGCACAGTTTAGACAGGCAGCAGAGATCTCCTATCGACAACTTCAATTAATGGTTGGTCCTCGATATGGGGTTAGTTGGATTGATGATTATGGGATGATGGATTCTGCCGCGCCTACGCAGCGCCGCTCTACTAGACGGGACCGGCCCATTCCTGAGCCAGAGGGTCTCCTGCCATCGCAACTAGAGACGGGGCGAAATATCCTTGGGCCTGGTGAGCACCCGTTCCCATCACCATACGCCAGTCTGGGTGTCCGAATGCGTATCGAGCCCTCGATCTACCTCGATGCGCTGATGCGCGATGTCATTCTTTTCGGGGGAAAGATCGTGATTCGGAAGTTTGAGAGTCCGAGCGATCTAATGACGGTCGACGAGTCACTGGTCATCAATTGCACTGCAATGGGTTCTCGAGAACTTTTTGGTGATCAGGAGTTGACTCCGGTAAAAGGCCAACTCACATTTCTTGTGCCGCAGCCAGAAGTGAATTACATCATCAATGGAATATTACGCAGTCCGGATGGCTCGCTTCACCGAGTAGGAACGATGCCGCGGAGCGATGGAATTGCTCTCGGCTTCATGGCCTTGAGAGGGGTCTGGTCGTTAGAACCCGATGAGGACGTTATTAAGCGAACCGTTGAGGCTCATATTGCGTTCTACGAGGTGATGCGAGGAAGGCGGCCTGGCATACCGACGCGTCGCGCTGAAGTCTCGCGTGACATTCCCAAACTAGAGAGCTTTTTCGGCTTGGAATCTTAGTGGTCAGCCTTCAATCTGGCTGGCCATTCGACCTACCGGCAACGTTAGGTGTGTGGATTGGTAGCCGGCGTGCGTGCGTGAGTTGTTCGAATGCGTAGCCCAGAGACAACAGTCTCGCTTCACTGAAGGCTCTCCCTAGAAATGAAATCCCCACCGGGAGCCGATTACCGGTAAAGCCAGCTGGCACTACCAAGTCTGGAAATCCCGTGAGGTTAGCATAGCGAATCGGTGATGGGCGCCGTTCACCGACGCTCGGTGTGGGATCGGAGTTGAGCCGTGTTGGACGTCTCGGCTGGGTCGGATAAATGATGGCGTCGAGATCTTCAGAGTCCATTAATCCCCTAACAATCGTTCGAATGAGCGGTAAGCCATGCTCAAAAACGGCTTCGTATTCGTGGTCTGAGAGTTCGCCGCTATCCACTTCGCGCTCCATCAGGCGCCAGCGGCTCGGATTTGGTAGCGCACCTGGGGTTGGTGAGGTGATGCGTGTAGTCTGTTCAACGATCTCAGCGAGTGTATCGGGGTATTCGGTATTTAGTGTTGCTAGGTATTCAGGTAGTTGCGCCCGAAACTCGCGGTAACGAATGGTGGTGTAAAGCGCGTTGTTCACTTCGAGTAGCCATTCTGGAAAGCGCACGTCGACGATAATCGCGCCAGCGTTCCGCATGGTCTTCAACGACGCTTCGATCACCCAATCGACGTCGGAGTCTTGACCGAGAAAGTCGCGGGCAATTCCAAGCCGAGCTCCGTTAAGTGCGCGGGAGTCCAAGCCTTCGGTATAGTCCGTCTGAAAGTATCCGCTGCTTTTCTGTGTTGCATCGTCGGCGTCGTCGACCCCAGTCATGACCCCAAGGGTCGCGGCTACGTCGTAGACATGGCGCGCCATGGGCCCAGCCATATCAAAAGACAGGGCCAATGGGATGATTCCATCACGGCTTATTAATCCGTGTGTGGGCTTCAACCCGACGATCCCGTTCGCCGTGGAGGGCATCCGCACGGAGCCCCCGGTGTCAGTGCCTAGGCCGACTTGCGCGTAGGCGGCGGCGATGGCAATGCCTGTGCCACCAGAGGACCCGGCTGGAGACCGGGTAAGGTCGTGTGGATTGCGCATTGGGCCGCCGAGCGAGCTTTGGGCGCCTCCAGATGCGAATTCGCTCATGTTGAGCTTGGCGAGCACGATCGCGCCGGCCTCTCGAAGCTTGCCAACAATAAACGCGTCATCAGGTGGCATTGAACCTGCGAGCAAACTGGAGCCAGCTGTCGTAGGCATGTCAGCTGTGTCTAGGTTGTCTTTCAAGACGATCGGAATACCATGCAGGGGCGAACGCGCCCCATGCGCCTCGCGTTCCCTGTCAAGTTCTTGAGCACGGGCAAGGGCTTTTGGATTCAGCGTGATGATGGCATTGAGCATTGGACCATCCTGGTCGAACGCCTCAATTCTCTCGAGGTAAAGTTCAACCAGACGTTCGGACGTCAAGGTGCCCTCATCCAGTGCTTGATTGACCTGCTCGAGGGTCGCTGCTGTCACATCAATGGACTGTGCCCATGAGAAGGAAACCGGGGTGATTCCGATTAGAAACGTTGCGATTAGGGACCTTGAAGTAAAGGTGAGTCCAAAACAAAAGGAAGAAAATTGAGTCATAAGATAGTTGCCATCATACAAGTTCCTGGGAGTGTTCCACGTGAACGGGGAGTATTGAAATTATAAACGAATCCCATTAAGACAGAGGTAACGGTTGGGGCTAGGCTGGGATCTGGGTAAACGGACGATAGCCAAGCCTATTACATATAATAGAGAGTTGTTGTCTTAGAGTTTTCTTGGCAGATCTACGGAATCTTTCTGGCAAGGTCAGTAAGGACATTCATTGCGCTCTGAGTGAGACCGAGATGGTTTTCACGGGGATAATCGGAGCTACTTAAGGGTTTATGGCGAAACGAACGAAGTCTTGGGTTCTTCTGGTTGTAGCGGTAGTCGTGTTAAGTGTGGCTACCTTTGGTTGGTTCCGCTATCGGGACCGTTCACAGACAGAACCAGTTCAAGTCGAGGGCATCGAGCGGCGGGACCTCGTGGCGACCGTAGCTGCGTCAGGCAAGATCGAGCCTGAACGCATGGTGAATATCAGCGCAGATACTATGGGCAGAATTACAGACCTTGCCGTCGAAGAAGGTCAGCGTGTAGACCAGGGTCAGTTTTTAATGCTTATCGATCCTGAATCGGCCGAGAGTGCAGTGGAAATGGGCGCTGCTGGGCTCCGGGCTGCACAGGCCTCACTGAATACACAGCGCATAGCGGTTGAAACAGCGCAAGCTAATCTTGACTTGTCACTTCGGAATGAAGCGAGAGCGCGTGAGCTTAATCGGGACGAGATTGTCTCCTTAGAGGAACTCGATCGAACTGAAAGTGAAGTTAAGATTCGGACGAGCGAACTCGAGGCGCGGGAAACAGAGGTGCGCGTGCAGGAGCAGCGGCTGCAACAAGAAACAGCCAATCTACGCAGCGCGCGCCACGTGTTAAGCAAGGTCACCATAGAGGCGCCGATGGCTGGCATGGTTACCAGGCTCAACATCGAACAAGGAGAGACCGTTGTTGTTGGCACCATGAATAATCCAGGCACTGTCTTGATGACGATCGCCGACCTGTCAGTCATTCTGGCAGTACTGGAAGTAGACGAAACCGATATTCTCGACGTGAGCCTGGGGCAGACAGTGTCTGTGCTTATCGATGCATTACCCGATGTTGAGTTCTCCGGCCGTGTCACGAAAATCGCATCTAGTGCAATTCAGGCGTCAACGACTCCTGGCGCTTCCGCTGATCAACGGGGCACCAATTTTGAGGTAGAGGTCACTATTGAGGATGAAGTTCCTGGTGTCCGCCCAGACTTTTCCTGCACGGCCGAAATTACGACGGCAACGCGAGATGATGTAATCGCAGTCCCGATTCAGGCACTAACCATGCGCGAGGACGAGCAGGATAATGAGCAGGAAGGCGTCTTCGTTTTTCGAGATGGCGTAGTAACTTTTGCGTCGGTCGAGGTTGGGATCGCTGGTGAGCGGTATTTTGAAGTGCTGTCTGGTTTGGGTGAGGGGGACGAGGTCGTTACGGGTCCGTATAGCGCAGTGCGAGAGATTGAAGATGGCGACCGTGTTGTTCGCCAAGATGACGCCGATGACGATGACGGCTGGAGCTTTAGCCTGAGCATTGGTTCGTAACAGTCCGCGGACTAGTTCACTCCATGTCCTACTTTCTTGAAGCTATACGTTTAGCCTTTGGGTCCATCTGGTCCCATAAACTACGGTCCCTTCTGACCGTGCTGGGTAACATTGTGGCGGTGATGTCGATCATCGCCGTCGTCACTCTCATTCAGGGCATGAACGTTGCGGTGAGTGACGCGATTACGTCTGAAGCGGGCGCGGACGCCTTTATGGTCGAACGCGTTGGAATTATTACTGACGAGGATGAAGCCGAGCGTGCGCGACGCTTGAATCCGAGAATAACGATGGACGACGCCGTCGCCATTCGGGAGTATGCCGATTCGGTTGACGCGGTGATGGCCAAGGTCGAGCAACGAGGGCGCGTTACGTATAGAGGTCGCGAGCTTGACCGGACACGCATTGAGGGCGTCAGCGAGAGCTATACGCAGTTTTCAAATTACGGAGTCGAAAGAGGCAGACTCATTACGCCAACGGAGATTCGTCGTCGTCGGCCGGTCGCGGTGTTAGGTTGGGGTGTCGCGGACCGGTTATTCGAAGGGGAAGAGCCGCTTGGCAAGACGATTAAGGTGGAGGACCGCCACTTCAGGGTTGTCGGTGTTAGTGAAAAGCGAGGTGCCGTTTTCGGTCAATCGCAAGACGAGTTTGTCGTTGTTCCCCTAGGTGCTCAACAGCGGATTTTTGGAATTCGGCGAAGTCTCTCTCTAATGATTAAACCAGAGGAGCCCGGGAAGATGGACGAGGTAATGGAGGATGCCATCGTGGCACTCAGGATCCAGCGCCAACTTAAACCGGCTGAGGAGAATAATTTCGGGATGTTTACCTCGGGAACGATCCTCAATTTGTGGGAGACTGCGACCTCGGGCATTTTTGCTGTGTTGGTTGGTGTTGTTGCGCTGTCGTTGGTCGTGGGTGGCATCGTAATCATGAACATTATGTTGATGCTTGTGACTGAGCGCACGCGTGAAATCGGCCTACGAAAAGCACTTGGGGCCCGCCGGCGAGACATCCTGTGGCAAGTGTTGGCTGAGTCCGTGACGCTATCAGTTGTGGGTGGTGTTTTCGGCATTTTGCTCGGCTTAGGGGTAGCGCTCGCCATCGAACAGACCACGCCGGTGCCAGCTGCCGTGCAAGGATGGTCGATTGCTCTTGGTGTTGGGATGACTGGAGTAGTAGGACTGGTCTTTGGCTTGTACCCAGCGATACGTGCGGCGCAGTTGAGCCCAATTGAAGCGCTCGGAAAGGAATGATGTGAAGTTGCGGGCCGCGCTGTTGAGGGAGATCGGAGTGATGGCCTTTGAAACGCTTCGAGCGAACAAGATGCGCTCAGCGTTGACGATTGTAGGGGTTGTGATTGGTATCACAGCGATCGTGGGTATGACGTCGCTAGTCCGAGGATTCGACCGCTCGTTCCGCGAGATGCTCGAGGGTCTCGGGCCGAACACCATTTTTGTTGCGAAGTTTAGCGGGATTAGTTTTATGTCAGGCAATGACTTCATTGACCTGATTCGTCGGCCCAATTTGACGCCGGACGACGCGCGGGCGCTTGAGCGGCTTGAGTCAGTACGGTTCATAGACACCATGCTAGGAAGTGGCCTCAGTAATAGCCGAGAGCGTATCTCCTACCGAGGCGAAGAAACAAAACGGATACAGATTTTGGGCGCCACTGAGTATTTTGCTCAAGTCGGCTTCATTCCACTTGAAGCTGGTCGTTTCTTTACGGCTGGGGAACTTCAACATCGACGCGCTGTTGTGGTGCTGGGGCAGACACCGCTGGAGTCACTATTTCCCTTCACGGACCCAATCGGAAAGAAAGTGCGCGTAGCCGGAGAGCAATACACCGTTATAGGGGTCATGGGGCCGCGTCCAAGTCCAGGGGGCTTCAATGTGGGGCAAGATGATTTGGCGGTCATTCCCTATACCCGTTACCAATCCCAGTTCGGGGTTCCATCACTCAATTGGAGTGGTGGGCAACATCGCGACGTAACTATTACCGTGGTTCCCCGAGATGGGCAGCGTGCGGTGGCGCTTCGGGAGATTGAACAAGTCATGCGGATCCGCCACGGTCTGCGTCTCGATGAACCGAATGATTTCGACCTTGTGACGCAAGATGCGGTGGCGCGGATCTGGCAACAGACAACGCAAGCAGTGTTTTTGGCTCTTGTTGTGATTTCGTCCATTGCGTTATTGGTTGGCGGGATCGGCGTTATGGCAATCATGACAATGTCGGTTACGGAACGGACGAGTGAAATCGGTCTGCGGAAGGCGCTAGGGGCTAAGCCGCGGGAGATTCTCTGGCAATTCTTAGTCGAGGCCTCCGTCTTAACGTTAGCCGGGGGAGTGCTTGGGGTGCTACTGGGCAGCGGCACCGGACTTTTGGTGCATTTCATTTCAGGGTTTCCGATTTCGTTGCCATGGTGGTCGTTTGCGCTGGGTCTAGGTTTTTCGGCGACCGTTGGTTTAGTGTTTGGTATGGTGCCAGCCATTCGCGCTTCTCGCCTTGACCCGATCGAAGCGTTGCATCACGAATAAGGACGGGGCTAAGTGAGTCTGATTGAAGTAGAGGCACTCTCGAAGAGTTATCAGATGGGGTCGGTGGAAATCCACGCTCTTCGCGGTGTTAACCTGACAGTCGAGCGAGGCGAATATATTGCCATCATGGGCCCGTCTGGCTCGGGGAAGTCAACCTTTCTCAACCTCTTGGGCTGTCTTGACACGCCAACAACTGGGCGCTATGTGCTGAACGACCACGACGTTAGCTCGATGGCTGAGGACGACCTTGCACAAGTCCGCAATGAAGAAATTGGTTTTGTCTTTCAAACGTTTAATTTATTAGCTCGAGCGACGGCACTTCAAAACGTTGAGCTGCCGCTGGTCTATGCGGGTGTGACGGCACACGAACGTCAGGCTCGTGCACGGGAGGCTCTGGAAAAAGTCGATCTTCTCGATCGAGTTATGCATCGACCAAATGAGTTGTCTGGTGGTCAGCGTCAGAGAGTGGCGATTGCGCGTGCGCTCGTGAACGACCCATCAATCATTCTTGCTGATGAGCCGACAGGAAATCTTGACTCAGTGGCAGGCGCCGACCTTCTCGAACTTCTTGACGGTCTGCACGAAAAAGGTCACACCCTATTCGTCGTGACGCACGAGCGAGATGTTGCTGAGCACGCCCGGTCAATCGTTCATTTGCGTGATGGCCAGATTGAATCAATCGAATCTCGATAGGTGCGAGAGCATCCGTAATGTCAGTGGATTAGGATCCTTCGAGACAAGTGGCTGTCCATTCCGTACAGAAATTAGCGACCTGTTATGTCGAACTAGTCAGTTCAGTTTATTGTCCAAAGCGTAAGAGTTGACAGGTCTTTTACATAGACGGAGTTACCCGAGATGGTTGGTTGTGCCCACGTGGAACTTGCCGCAACTTCGTAGCGTTGGATCGGATCAAACCGGATTCGGTTGTGGCGGAGGATGAGCAGTTCTGCATCGTCTTGCAAGGAGAAGATGAACTGACCGGCTCCAAGGATAGCGGCGTTTTCGGCTTGCCGTGGGTTGCTTGTCCAAAGGACCTGGCCGGTATCGAGGTCGAGACCAAAATACTGGCCACTATTCAGGTGGGATAGTCCGTACAGGACACCATCCACAACGACTCCGTTCGTCATGTAGAGGGAAACCTGATCAGTGTGCCACACGTCATTTGTTTCCCAGCTTTGACCGCGCCGTTGTACTCGGAAGGCTGTGATGCCGTTGGCGCGGCCGGCTTGGATGACAGTATCCTTATATAAGATTGGAGTCAGAGAAGTCGTGATTGATGGTGTAGTAAAAGGTCGAATCCAGAGGAGGTTGCCCGTTTCGGCTGAGACGCCGACGAAGTTGTCCTGGGTAAAAGTCACGACTTGACGCGTGCCTCCGAGTTCAAACACCATCGGCGATCCGTATGCTGGACCGTCACCGTCCCAATGCCACTGGATCGTCCCAGTGGCGACATCGAAGGCCGTTAGCGCGCCGTCATCGTGTCCTCCAACGTGCACGATGACGTGGTCGCCGTCAACGATCGAAGACATCGCCGTATGGTAGAGCGGTTCAATTGGTGGGGCCGGATGTTGCCACAGTTGACGTCCGGTTTCTGCATCGAACGCCGTTACGATACCACTCATTCCGAGGGTGAACAGGCGGCCGTTAGCAAAGGTCGGCGTTGATTTTGGGCCAGGACCATGCCGAAAGGCTGCCCGGACCATCTCGAATGGTGCGGGATAGCTAGCTCGCCAGAGGGTCTCGCCAGATTCCGCATCGAGTGCCAGCATCACCTCTTCTTCACTTTGCCTGGTATACATGTATATCCGGTCACCAATAAGCACCGGAGACGCATAGCCTAGGCCAACTTCGATTTGCCAGCGATGCGAGAGGTTTGTAGGCCACGAAATCGGTTCGTCAAACTCTGTGACGACGCCGTCACGGTTTGGGCCACGCCATTGAGGCCAATCCTGAGCGAACGCCTCTGAGGCTCCAGTGAGAACTACGACGAGAAAGAAGAACGGAAAAACTAGAGTACCTTTGAACATGCTTTGATTGTATTGCTAAACCAGTCGAAGAAACAGGGTGGCATCAGTTGAGATGGACCGTGGTATGAGCGCTAGGTCCGCCCTTCAATGTATTCGTTCTTGAAGGGTTGGGTCACTTCTTGTGGTATCCATTTCAGGGCTAAACGAAAAAGCCCGGGGGCCTCGTATGACCCCCGGGCCTGATGCATTTGTGGTAGGCGGTACTTACGGTAGTGCCAACGCGACTAGCGAGCTCGGATACTCGGAGCCGCCAATCTGAACGACGACGAACTGCTTGCCACCATGGAGGTAAGTCATCATGCCGTACTGACCATTCGACGGTATTTCAACCGTGCCGAGTCGGTCACCGGTCCTCTTGTTGATAGCGTGGAGAACAGAATCGCCTCGGCGCCCGTCGGTCATCACGACTAGATCGCCCATCACCATTGAAATTGCTGGGCCTCCGCCTCCAGTCCTGCTGAGATCCACATTTTGCAGGGCCGGGTGATTTTTAACCTGGTTGGGAGTTTCACCTGTAGGCACCCACCAAAGGTGCTCCCCGCTATTCATATCGACTGCGGTAAGGCGGCTATAAGGCGGCTTAAAGATTGGGAGACCTTGTGGTCCATTCAGCCGTCCACCAGGACCTCGTACCCAGTCAGCGACCGTGGTGCCCGTCGTGAAGGGGTCGTCAGCATCATCGCTGTCAATTCCCGGTGCGACTAATCCGGCACTACAGCCCATGTTCGAGGAGACATACATAATTCCAGTTGATGGGTCCATTGACACCGGATGGGTAATGTTCACGCCACCACTACAAGCGACATTCGCGACTACGCCAGTGTCGTGACCAACGTGAAGCTTTGGCATGTATGGGCCACCGATGTTGTAGCGACTCATGATTTCCAATGCTTCAGCTTTTAGCTCAGGCGTGAAGTCGATTATCCGGTCATCAGGCAGCCCAATTGATTCCACTGGGGCAGGCTTTGTCGGGAATGGCTGCGTAGGCGATGTCCAGTTCCCAGGCACTACCGACTCTGGCACATCACGCTCTTCAATCGGCCAGATTGGTTCACCAGTTTCTCTGTTGAACGCAAAGATCAGGCCTTGCTTACTGTTTTGAATCACTGCCGGAATTTCTTGCCCATCGACTGTGAGGTTCGCGATGATTGGCACGTTGGGTAAATCGTAGTTCCACTGGTCATTGTGTACAGTCTGGAAATGCCACTTTCGTTCTCCGGTCTGGACGTCGAGCGCAATGGTGCTTGTGCCGTATAAATTTTCACCCGGGCGGAAGCCACCGTAATAGTCAATGGTCGGTGGATTAGTTGGGATATAGACGATTCCTCGTTCGTTATCGGCGGACAGCGGAGCCCAGGACGAAATATCACCCGTATATTGCCACGCGTCGTTTAACCAGGTCTCGTGTCCAAATTCACCAGGTCTAGGAATGATGTGGAACTTCCACTTAAACTCGCCGGTCTGCGCGTCGTAGCCAAGAATGTCGCCTGGCACATTTTCAATGCGACTTTGGGTATAACCTTGCTCAGCCGAATTCCCGATAACTACCACGCCATTTACAACGATGGGTGGCGAGGAACTTGTGATGTAACCTAGCTCCGCCGGAATCCCAAAATCAGGATCGTACGGTTGGTCCCAGTTTAGCCAAGGATCCCAGTCGCCGATCAGGTGTGGCAACATATCGACGACCCCGGTTTCAGGAAAACCTGGCAATGGCACGGCTTCACCCCAGTTCTCAACGTGAAGACCGGTTTTAGCGTCGATGGCGTGAAGGAAGAAAGCGGGTGTTATGAGATAAATCACCCCTCGACCATCTATCTCATCATATCCAACGCCCTTGCCATAGCTGGCTCGCATGGAGCGTTCCCATCTAGTCGTGTTGGGCTCGCTGTAGGTCCAGAGTGTCTCTCCTGTAGAGGGATCGAGCGCAACAACGGTCCGACGCTCACCAGCCACACTGTAGAGAATTCCGTCGACGTAGGTTGGAGTCGACCGAGAGGTGCTAGCCGGGGCAGGACCAAAGTTGTCGCCTCTCCAGAGCCAGGCAATTTCAAGATCCTCAAAGTTCTCGCTGTTAACCTGATCGATTGGCGAATAGCGTGTTCCCCAAGAGTCAGCACTCTGGTAACGCCACTCACCGTAAGGGTTGTTACCGTCTTGAGCAACGGCAGGGGTATGCCATGCCACGAGGGTGGCAAGCGCAAAGGCGATGTAAACCTGACGCCGGCGAATCGGATGAAATCGCATCTCGTTACTCCTCCATGACCCGTGGTGACGTGACCTCCTCACGAGTCGAGAAAATCCCACCCGGTTTCCTAAGCCTAGCGTTTGGACATCCCGCCAAGCCCGCCATATCCCCACAAGTGTCACCTGATTCTAGGATGTTTGTGAGCAATCTGACAACTAACTGGGTTTTAGGCGTCCTGGGCACTATTTGGCGAGATAGCTCGCATTCACTCTCAATATTGTCTCGATTTGAAGGGCGTCGATTGGTTGTCCGATGCCGACCGCCTAATTCCTGATAGTCTGTGGGGCTAGGAGATAGAAACATGGACGATAGAACCTTCGATATTTCTCAAATAAAGGTGCCAGCGATTCCCTCCAAGAGTATTGGCACTGGTGTGATCGCCTTGCTCATTGTGGGAGGCCTGCTGAGCACGTTCTACCAAATCCAGCCAGAAGAAGTGGGCGTAGTTCTGCGGTTCGGGCGCTATGTCCGTACGACCGAACCAGGATTACGCGCCAAACTTCCTTTACTGGAGACTGTGATTAAGGTCCCGGTTCAGCGGCAGCTCAAACACGAATTTGGTTTCCGCACTGTTGAGGCCGGCGTCCGAAGTCAATTTTCAGCGCGCCAGTTCGCCGACGAAGCGGTCATGCTCACAGGCGACCTGAATGTCGCCGTCGTGGAATGGATCGTGCAATATCGTGTTTCTGAGCCAATTCAATATCTATTCAAGGTCCGTAATCTTGACGACACCTTTCGAGCGATGAACGAAGCGGTCATGCGTGAGGTTGTTGGCGATCGGACGGTGACTGAGGTTTTAACGGTCGGGCGGCAGGATATTGAGACGCGCGTTCAACAGCAACTACAGGTGCTGGCGGTCCAGTATGAGATGGGCATCACGGTTGAACAGGTCGTTCTGCAAGACGTGAACCCACCGGACCCAGTCAAACCGTCATGGGACGAGGTTAATCAGGCGCAGCAGCAGCGCGACCGGTTGATTAATGAAGCGCGCGCTGAATACAACGCAATAATCCCTCGGGCGCGCGGTGAAGCAGAGCAGGCGATTCTTCAGGCCGAAGGCTATGCCCTTGACCGAGTGAACCGAGCGGAAGGCGACGCCGCCCGCTTCAGTGCGGTCTACGAGGCTTATCGACAAGCACCAGATGTGACACGTCGACGGCTGTATTTGGAGACGATGCAACGGGTATTGCCGAAGGTCGGTGGCAAGTTGTTTCTCGCCGAAGATGCCAATGGTGTGGTGCCTCTGTTTTCACTGGACACGCTCCGCCAGTCCGTTGGAAGTTCAGCGCCAATTCCGGGAGGTGATCGATGAATCCGAAAACCGTGACGCAACTCTTTGGGTTAGTTTTGATTCTCGTCGTCCTGTCGAGTGCGACCTATCAGGTCCACGAAACGAATCAGGTCATTATCACGCAGTTCGGGCAACCGATTGGAGGCGCTAAGACCGAACCCGGTCTGCACTTTAAGGTGCCGTTCATTCAGAAAACTAACTACTTTGAAAAGCGGTTCTTGGAATGGGATGGCAGTCCAAATCAAGTGCCAACGAAGGATAAGCGATTCATCTGGGTTGACACCTACGCCAGGTGGCGCATCGTGGATCCGCTGAGGTTTTTTGAGAGGCTGAGGGACGAGCGTGGTGCCCAGTCTAGGCTCGATGACATTCTCGACGGTGAGACTAGGAACTCAGTGGCTCGATATGACTTGATTGAGCTTGTTCGTAGTAACAACCGAAACCCCGACGATGTGCTGGTGGAGTCAGAAGAGGAGGCCGCGATATTAGAAGGGATTGAGATGGGACGAGGAAACATAGCGGCTGAGATTCTTGCAACCTCAGCGCAAAGAACAGAGGACTTTGGTATTGAGTTGCTCGACCTTCGATTAAAGCGAATCAACTATGTTGAAGAGGTGCAACAAGATGTTTTTGCTCGCATGATTGCCGAGCGGCAGCGGATTGCTGAGGAATTTAGGTCCGAAGGAGAAGGCGAGGCCGCACGAATCGCTGGCGAGCGTGACCTCGAGCTCTTGCGGATTCAATCCGAAGCGTATCGCTCGGCGGAGGAGCTTCGGGGCGTGGCCGATGGAACGGCTACGGCTGTCTATGGTAATGCGTACAATTCCGATCCCGACTTTTACGCTTTCACAAAATCAATGGAGACGTATGAGGCGACCATGGACTCGACAACGATGTTCATTCTAGGCACGGACAATGAACTGTTGAAATACTTAGAGCAGCCTCGGTAGCTGTCGTGACGCCGAGGCCCTTCCATAGTTTCGGTCAGCGTGGCTAGTGAGCAAGGATGGGTGACATGGGCGCACGTATTGGCGAGCGAACAGCTTGGAACCTCGTGCGCGCTGTCCCTTGCGGTCTAAATGGAGATGGTGCATCTGTTCGAGTCCACGACGATCACCGGTCTGATGTTTGGTTACAGGTGGAGGCCTCCGGTGAGTGGACAACTTCAACGTTGTTGACCGATGACGCCGAAGAGCTAATCGCGCTGTATTTACCGCTCCAACTTCAAGCTGACGTGACTGTAGCTCAAATTGGGCAAAGCCTTGATGGCCGGATCGCCACCGAAAACGGCCACTCTCGCTTTGTAACCGGTCCAGCTGATATTTGCCACCTTCATCGGCTCCGCGCTCTTGTGGATGTCGTTGTCGTGGGGGCTGGTACGATAGCTTCAGACAATCCACGGCTCACCGTCCGTGATGTTGAAGGTGACAATCCTGTTCGAGTGGTTCTTGACCCGAATGGTCGGCTTGGTCCAGACCATCACATCTTTACAGACGGTTCTGCGCCCAGTTTAGTGTTCCGCCGTCGGGAAGATAATGCGGCCGGTGAAGAACAGGAATCTCCAGGTAATGCGGTCATGGTAACGGCTGATGCGAATGGCAGCTTCGACCCGAGGGTTATTATCCAAACGCTCCGTGACTTGGGTCATCGGCGAATCTTAGTAGAGGGAGGGGGGATTACGATTTCGCGTTTCCTCAAGGTTGGCGCACTCGACCGTTTGCACATTACAGTGGCGCCACTCCTGATTGGGTCTGGTAGGTCAGCACTTTCATTGGACCCAATCCTTTCACTTCAGCAGGCTCTGCGCCCACGGCATCGTCACTTTCATCTTGGCGATGACATTCTTTTTGATCTCGATCTCCGTTCACAGGCTGCGGATTGACCCACGTTCACTAGAGCAATGATTCTTATTCTTCGTCTCTCGGCTTAGGCGAGGCAGGATTGGGACTCGGTAAAACGGCGACTAGGTCTTGATGTCCTACGCGTAACGTGAAGGACCCGTTGTTAACGGTCTGCCTTCGGTGTTCAACCCAGGCCTTTATACGGTCCGTATGGACGGGGTCGTAGTCGACCTCTAAGGATGCTTCCTTCCATCCGTTGATTAATCTGTCGACAAGCTGATGGTCCTGTGGCCCAAGCCACCAAGGACTAGGCGAGAGCCAGGTTCGGTAGCCAGCCGCTTTAAAAAGTCTATCGGCAATGATGCCAGCTGTTGGTCCCAACGCCGGTCCGAAACCCTTGTCTCCACGTTGATGTGCGTTGACAGCAGTCCTAATCAATTCGTCGTCGGGAACGTCATCGGGTCGTAAATCGCCGCTGTGAAGTCCTCCGGAAAACCACCGAATGTCGCCATCGTAATTCAGGGCGAAATATGCGTCACAACCAGTTTTTTGACATGCCTGAACCAATCGCTTCAACCAGTCTTGAGACACCAAATCAAGTAATGCGGAGCCCGTCACGAGGTTGGCTTGGCCCACTTCGGGCAGGTCGTGAGCAGTGAGGTCTCTGTGGACCCGACGGACACTGCGGACTTGGGCTCGAAGGTTGACATGAACTGGATGGTTCAGAAGCGCGGAGTCGTAATCGACTAGGGTCCAGTCATGGCTCCTTGGCAGCCTTGGAGCAAGATATCGGAGATTTGAGCCAGTCCCGCTACCAAGGTCGAGCACTCGGGACCACCGGTGGGCGTTCGATGCCGCTTCTAGATGAGGCAGTAAAGTCTCGGCCCGTGACCGATGGTCCACAGGTTCACGAAGTGAAAGCCAGTCGACGTCGAAGAAGGCCTTGGTTTCAGGTGCCATCTACCGTGAGATCGAGAACGGCGTTAGCAAATCGCCGAGCGGCCTGACTCCAGTCAGGCAGGCTCATTGCATGGGCCCGCGAGGCTTTTGCTAACCTGGTAAGACAACTCTCACCACTGTAAGGCGATTCGTCCGAATCGTGAGACAGCAGTAGTCCAAGGGCCTTGGCCAGTGCGTCATGGTCAGCCGGAGGAACCAGAACACCGACCGCAGAAGGGATGGTGTCAGGGATTGCTCCACCGGTCGTACTAACGATGGGCAGGCCTCGGGCGGCGGCTTCAGTGAGGGCGATGCCATACCCTTCGTAGTGCGATGGCAGAACGAATAACGAACTGCCGTCGTATAGTTTATCTAGTGCGCTCCGCGTTGATTCACCAGTAAAGCTAACGCGGTCGCTGAGATTGTATTTCCGCACCTCGCACTGTACTGCAGCAGCGTAAGTAGGTGCCCGCGTGAGACTGCCGACGCAGACACAGTTCCATGCAACATTCTCAAGCTGCGCGAGGGCGCGAATCAAAACATCCTGGCCCTTTCTAGGAATCACTGACCCGACGCATAGCAATTCGGGTGGAGCTCCAGGTCGCGGACCCTTGGCGGCTCTGGCGGGATCGATGCCGGGGGACACAGTGCGCACGTGGGCAGTAGGCAATCCGAACATTTGCAGTCGTTGAGCTGTGAAGTTGCTGGTCACTAGAATGCCGATGCAGGTGGTCAGAGCTTCACGCTCAGAGACGGCGACTCGGGCTTGCTCGTTTGATGTGAGACCGGTTTCGTCGGCTAAGAGATGATGGACGAGGGCCAGAAGGCGGAGTCGTTTGTGATGGGTTTGTAAGGGTCCAGGCAGTTCGCCCATCGCCAAACCGTCGATCAAGACTCTCTCGCCTGTGGGAAGCTCAGAAAGCGTTCGAGACAATTCGGCCTCAGCCCGAGAATCTGCCGGCGCGAAACCCCCGCTTAATTCATGAACGGTAATCTGCCATCCAAGGTGCTTTAGTCCGGCGATCATCCTTGTGTCATAGATGTAACCGCCGGTTAACTGGGCGAGGGGTCCAGGGACAATCACGTGCAGCCTGGGACTACTCACACTGGTCCTTCGTAAGCGCCCCAGGCTACGTGCGATTCCCTAAGGGTCACGCAGAGTGATGTAATTCCGCGGGCCTCTGTTCCTAGCGCTCCCTCACGGATGGCCTTGGCGAGACGCTCAAATATTTCCCTCGCAAGAAACTCCGTAGTGGTGTTCTTGCCGGAAAGTGTCTTATCGTCATCCAAATTACGGTAGTTCAGGCCCGCTAGTATTACCTTCAACTGATCGCCAGCACGGCCGATGTCCACGACTAGTTCATTCGCGTCGAGTTGAGGACGTCGAAAGGTCGCGTCAACGACGAAGGTTGCGCCATGGAGCTTCTGGGCTGGGCCGAACGCCGCACCTTTCAAGCTATGAGCAATCATGAAGTGGTCGCGAACAGTCAGGCTGTACACGGGGTTGACCTCCTAGTAGACAATACGGTGGCAGAGAGCACCTGTTTGGTCTCGGCTTAACTTAGCAAGTACTGCTGGCAACTTCTCGAACGGGCTTTCGCCGCTAATTAGAACGTCAAGCTTAGAGTCGAGCAATAGGTGAAGAGCTAGCGACATTCTACGTGCACGCGTCCAGCGTGGACTACGCTCTGGGTGAAGGTGACCGACCTGGCTGCTTCGAAGCGTCAGACGTCTGGAGTGAAAATTTTCGCCTAGCGGGAGCTTTACGGGTCGGTTGCCGTACCAGCTTAGGTCAACCACGTTTGCCTCAAGTCCGGCCACCATCAGAGCGCTGACGAGTCCTTCCGGTTGACCGCTCGCATGGAGCACTACGTCGGCTTGGGTATCGCTCGGCAACTCGGTAACAAAGGTTAATCCCAAAGCCTTGGTCACTGTTTCCTTTGCCGGATTGATGTCGACGACGGTCACATGTGTGCCTGGCAGCTGTTGACAGAGCCATGCGGAAAAGAGGCCCACTACACCAGCTCCAATGACCACGACCTCGTCCCCAACGGTTGGTCGCGAGTCCCAGACCGCATTTACGGCAGTCTCCATATTGGCCGCCAGAACCGCACGAGAGGGAGGCAAGCCCTTGGGAAGGGGAGTGATATCGGTTTCCTGGACACAGTAGTAGTCCTGATGTGGATAAAGGCAGAAAACCGTGAGTCCCTTAAGGGAATCCGGACCATCTACCACTTCGCCTACACTGGCGTAGCCGTACTTGACCGGACCTGGAAAGTCACCTTCCTGAAACGGCGCGCGCATCGCTTCATTCTGGGAGGGTGGCACCTCACCCCTGAATACCAAGGTCTCTGTGCCAAGACTGATGCCGGAGTACAGGGCACGAATAAGAACCTGGTCGTCACGTTTGGGTGGCAGGGTGGCTGTTACGATTCGCCCCTCCCCGGGTTTCTGAACCCAGAACTGTCGAGCGGTGGTACTCTCAGACATGTAGTTAATGTATCTCCTCACCAGACGATAACTCATAACGGAGAGCCTGCACGCAATGATCCAGCTCAGCCGCGAATGCAGCGATGATCAGGGTTGGCAAGCCAACGTTCGTCTGGCCGGTCCTGATTTGGCAGCCGGACTACTTGCCACGTTGGCGACAGCTTGTCTCAACACGTGGGTTTTTGACCTTTCTAACGGCTATTTCCTTGAAGTCGGCTTCCTCTACGTGGTCATGGCCGGCTTTGTGTTAGTAAGTCTGCCTCTGTCGTTTGGGGCACTGGACTTGGGTATTGCCAATCGTGTGACGTTAGGCCGGGCCGCGCTTGTACTTCCGTTGGCGGGTGTGACGATACAGACCCCTGTCATTAGCGTCATTGGCTACTGGTGGATCATCTTGGTCGCGACGGTCGCCATGATTCTCGATGGGGTGGATGGCTGGGTTGCTCGTCGCCGCGGCCCGACAGTGTTCGGCGCGAGATTCGACATGGAGCTAGATGCCCTTCTACTGTTGGTGCTTTCAGTGATGGTCTGGCAGAGCGGTAAAGTTGGGCTCTGGGTGATGCTAATCGGGGTGCTCCGTTACTTATTTGTGGCGGCCAGCTGGTTGCGGCCAAGCCTTGCGGCTGAGTTACCGGCGAGTCGGCGTCGGAAAACGATTTGTGTGGTGCAAGGTGTCGTGCTCCTTGTCTGCCTCGGTCCAATCATTCCGGCGACTATGGCCTCAATCATCGCGTTTGTGGCTCTCGCGATGCTCGTGTCCTCTTTTGCCGTAGACGTTCGATGGTTGTTACGACCGGGCCAGAGATGTTGAGCAGATTAGAGGATAGACCTGGGCTCCTGCGCCGGATACTCGCAGAAGCCAAGGTCGACCTTCGTTAAGGAGCCAGCCCGCTACGTCGTGCTACCAAGCGACTCCGTAGTCCTCACCGTGATGACTTGCACCGCCCCACATTGTGCCGTGTGTTCGATCGAAATAGATGGCTTGCAGTGGGCCCGAGGTGCGGTCGCGGAAGTCTAGACGGTAACCCATTCCAGTGAGTTCCGCTCGCACCCATGGTGGGACTGACTCGTTTAGGGTTAACCGACCAGGCTCGGCCTCGTGCAGACCGAATGAGCTCTTCAACTGATAACTCGTAATGTTAGCTGCCTCGGCCGCCTGCTGCACGTTCATTCCGAACTCTACGACATTCAAAAAGAGTTGGAGGAGGTTCTGATCTTGGGAGTCTCCGCCTTGGAGGGAAAAAGCCAGAAACGGTTTGCCATCCTTCAGCGCCATGCTCGGCGTCAAAGTAACGCGTGGACGCTTCCCAGGTTCGACAACGTTATAGGGATTTATCGATGGGTCTAGCACAAAGCTCTGCATTCGCTGGCTCATACCGATGCCTGTTCGGCCAGCGATGTAGGCTGGATTCCAGCCGCCACTTGGCGTGATGGAGACAACCCAGCCATTTTCATCAGCTGCCTGCACTGCTGTTGTGCCCGCGAAGAACCCTGCTTCAAATTCCTGCCGCTTCTCGTCGCTCCAGTTCGCGGCCTGGTCTTCAGTGGTTCGATTCCAAGTGTCGAGATAGTGGCCATACGGATTCACTCCCCCTTGGAACGGGTATGGATCGCCTGGTCCGATTGTCGGGTCATTGTGATTAGGATTGATAAGCGTTGCACGTTGCTTAGCGTATGCCTTGGACAGTAAACCGTTGACCGGTTCCTCTGGTGGGAAGTAAGGGTCTCCGTAATAGAAATCTCGATCGGCATACGCCAAGTTCATAGCTTGATACACCGTGTGGATATACTTTGAGCTGTTGTAACCCATCGCCTTCAAATCGAAATCTTCAAGGATGTTAAGGGCCTGGAGTAAAACAGGACCCTGAACCCAAGTATTAAGCTTGTAGACGTCAATTCCCTTGTAATTCGTTTTGACTGGCTCCTCAATATAAACCTGCCAGTTCGCCAGGTCCTCAAGGGTGTGCAGTCCTCCGCCTTCTTGTGAGCCGCGCACATACTCTTCGGCGATGTCACCCTTGTAGAATCGGTTGTAGGCGGCATAGATGGCTTCCTTCCGACTCTGGCCAGCTGCAAGTGCTTGTGCTTCAGTATCGACGAGCTTCTGTAGAGTGTCGTGTAGGTAGGGCTGGCGAAAGATCTCTCCTGCACGAGGTGCCTCACGTGCTTCTCCAAGGTGGGGAAAGAACGTCTCACGAGAGTATTTCCACCCCTTGAGTAAGGCCTTACTTCGCTCAAGGCTATTAGCTAGCCCCTCTTCGATCGGGTAGCCATCGGCCATCTGCATTGCCGGAGCTAGAACCTCTTTAAGACTAAGAGTGCCAAATTCGGCGAGCATGACCATTAGGCCACCTGGCGTTCCTGGCGTGACGGCCGCTAGCGGGCCGGTCTCGGGTGGAAAGTCCATTCCCTGTTCATGGAAGAATTCCGGTGTTGCACCCGTTGGAGCAACACCAAGCGCATTGATGCCGATCACCTTCTGTTGGTTTGGGTCGTAGATTAACGCTTGCGTTTCTCCACCCCAACTTAAAGCGTCGAACATTGTAGAGGTCGCGCCAAGCATCGCGCACGCGGCGTCGACGGCATTTCCGCCCTTTTGAAACATCATTGCGCCCGCCGTGGCAGCCAACGGTTTCCCGGTGATCGCCATCCAATGCCGACCGTGTAGAACAGGCTTAGCTGTTCGCTGGGCTTCGGCGTCGCCAAGACTAAGTAACACGAAGGTTCCCGTCAGAAAAACGACTATAGCTCCGAGCACTGCCAACCTACGTATGGACATAGGGCCCCCTTAAAAGATGCAAGGAATCACCCCCTATCCTACGTTCGACTGTTCAATGGCACAACCGATATCGAGTTAGTGGGGCACAAGGGAAGGGTAGGGAGCTCCCAGGATGTGCTGAGCCTGGAAATCTGTATTAGTGGTGAACTTTTCTTGGGATTATGAGAGATATTGCGAATGACCTCGGAGGGCATTAAGATTTCCCCTCATTAATTTAGGAGACGATGACAATGACTGACTACCGATCGCTCTTCATTAGGCGTAGCTGGGTTGTGCTCGCTTCGGTGTCGCTGATCATGGCAGTTGCCTGTGCCGGTGGGGAATCAACTGATTCTGCAGGTGAGATGGAAGGCGACTCCGGGGAGTCGATGCTTATGAGCGACCGGGCGCTCCTACCGAATCCGAATCCCGAGGTGATCGTCAAGTGGGCGGCGCTACCGGATGGCCGGACCTGGGGTTCGACGGCTGGCATTGATATTGGTCCCGACGGTCACGTATGGACCTATGACCGCTGCGGGGCCAACGGGTTGGACGGTGGGTGCGAGGCTAACCCTGAGGTTGACCCAATCCTCAAGTTTGACCGCAACACCGGTGAGGTACTTGCGAATTTCGGCGCTGGACTATTTGTACTACCCCACGGTCTCCACGTAGACGACGACGGGAATGTTTGGGTTACCGATTCACAGGGGAACGAAGCGGGTACGAAGGGCCACCAAGTAATCAAATTTACTTCCGAAGGTGAGGAGCTCCTTCGGCTCGGTCAGGCTGGCCAGCCTGGTAGCGGCCCCGGTCAACTCAACCAGCCTTGTGACGTTATCACTGCGCCTAATGGTGACATCTTTGTCTCCGATGGACACAGTGGGCAGAATGCGGATCCGCCACCTGGTTCAACTGGACGCATTCTGAAGTTTGACAGTGAGGGTAACTTTATCAAGGAGTGGGGCGAGATTGGCTCGGAGTTAGGACAATTCCGGACTCCTCATGCGTTGGAATTTGATTCGGAAGGACGATTATTTGTGGCCGACCGCGGCAACCATCGAATCCAGATTTTTGACCAGGATGGGTCCTATCTAGATTCCTATCATCAATACAGTCGTATCAGCGGCCTGTTTATTACGGACGACGGAATGCTTTATGCGATCGACTCCGAGTCCCGGGAACGGAACCATGCTGGTTGGCTAACCGGTGTCCGAATTGGTCCTGCTAACGAGGACCGCCTCACTGGTTTTGTTCCGCCTCATGCTCACGAGACTCGAGTCCTTCAAGGTGTTATGGGTGAAGGCGTCGCGGTTGATGCGGATGGCAATATCTACGCGGCTGAGGGGCCAGGATCGCGGCCAACGGCTGGTGGTGGCGTGACGAAATACGCTGTGGCGAAGAATTAGTGTGCCTTCAGGAAGGAAGCGTCGGGGACGGTGCTCTGAGCATTCGGTCAGCGTTTTTCGGGTGGGAGCTTCCGTGAACCACTGGCTCGAGCGCAAGACAACTAAGGTAGTACTTGGCGCAGTAGGGCTTCTGATTGGGACGGGGTGTGTCACCTCCACCGCTCGTGTGGAACCAGACCTCGCTCCGGTGCGCGAGAGGACACGCAACACGTCGGGGGAGGCGTTACCGGCCGTCGTCCAACTTGACCGAGATCTCTCAGGCCTCTTCGAAACATCGCGATTTGATCACACGTTGTGGAGCGTGGTGGTGCGGTCTCTCGACAGGCAAGAGGACCTTTATCGTCTGAACCCTGACAAGTTGGTCATGCCGGCCTCAAATATGAAGGCCGTGACGCTGGCAGCTATGGCGGATCAGTTCGGATGGGATTATCGGTATGAGACGCAACTGTTGACAGGGGCACCGATTGAGGACGGGACGCTTCGCGGTGACCTCATCGTACGCAGTAGTGGTGATCCCTCCTTCAATCGTTTGCATACCGACCCAGTGAAGGTGTTTCGTGGCTGGTCGAACAAGCTAAAACAGCTTGGCATTCGCACTATCGAAGGCCGGCTCATAGGGGACGATAATGTGTTCGACGAAGCCACGCTTGGGGCTGGGTGGGCGTGGGATTATTTGGGTTATGGATATGCCGCGCCAGTTGGTTCCCTACAGCTGTATCAGAACATCGTGGCTCTGGACATTCGTCCAGGTGCTGCGGTGGATGACCCGATTATCGTCGAGGTGAGTCCTGCGCATAGCGGTCTTGAGTTGGATATCCGAGCTCAAACCGGCGCTGCGGATACTTCGGCTACTTTGAATCTCGTTCGCCTTCCTGGCCAGGCTGTCCTTGAAATTACCGGGTCCCTTCCAGTGACTGCCGAAGCGTTTACGCAAACAGCATCAGTGCCTAATCCCACAGAATTTTTCGTGCGAAGTTTACGAGCGGCATTGATCGAGAATGGCATCGTTGTTCGAGGTGCCGCCATCGACGTTGACTTCCTTCAAGATGGTTACGATGAGCCACTCCGACAATTATTCCTTCACCGCTCTCCGCCGCTCACGGAAACGGGTCGAGTTCTCATGAAGGTTAGTCAGAATCTTTATGCAGAAACGTTCCTGAGAACTCTTGGCGGTCAAAATGGAGGGAGGGGCAATGTCGCCGATGGACGGGAGGCCGTCCAGGCGGTGCTGTCATCCTGGGGTATTCCTCCCGAAGCGTATGTGCAGTATGACGGCTCAGGCCTATCACGCTACAACTATGTCACCACTGACTTGTTGATCGCGATATTGGAGAGGATGCACCGAGATACAACACATACTGCTGCTTTTAAAGCTACGTTACCCATTGCAGGGCGGGATGCGTCATTGCAACATCGTATGAAAGATACTCTTGCTGAAAATAATGCGCGTGCAAAAACAGGATCGATTTCGAATGTGCGGGCTCTGTCAGGTTACGTTACGACCAGGGATGATGAACTATTAGCGTTTTCAATCGTTGCTAACCACTTTCACCTCCCGCAGTCCACGATCGATGCAGTTACGGACCTCGCGGTTGAATATTTAGCGGGCTTCAGGAGATAGTCGCCATGGCATTGCGAATGTGGACTTCTGCATCTCCTTCGGCAGTTCATCCATAAGGGGTTACACTGCTTGCTAGACCGGGTTATAGAGAATCGAGAATTGGACGTAGCTGAGGATTTATGAGGAATGTGGGCCCCAAACGGTTGCTTGCCGTAGCGCTTCTGTGTTCAGCGTGTGGTTATACGGATTGTGGGAGTTCAGAGTCTGCTTCCAGCCCGACTGCGCCCACCTCAACGTATACAGCCGTTAACGTTGCGTTCAGCGCTACCGATCTCGTGGTCGGCACTGGAAATGCGGCGGCTAGTGGGGAACCGGTGACTGTTCACTACACCGGCTGGTTGTATTCCTCGAGTGCTGTGGAAAATAAAGGACAACAGTTTGACACCTCCTCTGGAGGGGCAGGATTTAGCTTTACCTTGGGTACGGGTTATGTGATCGCTGGATGGGACCAAGGAGTGGTTGGTATGCGTATTGGAGGAAAGAGGCGATTGGTAATTCCACCTGCCCTCGCCTACGGCGCTAATGGAGCCGGGTCAATCCCAGGTAACGCAACCCTAGTGTTTGACGTTGAACTAATTGGACTCGCTGGAAGCTGATTGGATCACTTCGTGCAGTTCAAACACGTTATCGCCTGCGAACATTTCCGGAGGCGGTCGGTCTGAGTGGGCCGTCTTAAAATCTGGACTGTTCGTCCAGTTGACGAAGTCTTCCACCTGCTCCCAATAGGTCAGCACGACATGGTAGGCGGAACGCCCTAGCGACCGACCATGCATGGCAACCTCGGTTGGTTTCAAAATCTCGAGGCGCACGAAACCGGAATGCCCCTCGACGAGGCCTGCCCGAGTGCGGAACCGTTCAGCGAAGGCTTCTTCTTGGCCATCGGCCACTGGAATTCGATTTGCAACTACGACCATAGGACCTCCTGTTACACCCAGCCGTTCCGTCGGAACTTGCGAAGAGTATCGGTGAATCGTTCCAACTCATCGGGAGTAGCCGAGAGTGAAAGCCGGTTGAACGACAGTAGCGGCGGGAAGGACCGACCGACGAGAATGTCGTGGTCACTCATCCGTTGCCTATATTCCGCTTGGTCACCCCGGATTTCGTGAAATAGAAAGGCCGTGTGACTCGGAAAGTACTTCAGTTCAAGCTCGTCAAGACAATTTGTGACGACCTCGCGGCACTGCTCCCAGATCGCGAGGCTTTTCTGGGTCCAACTGGCATCCTCGAGCGCTGCCAATGCGCCGGCTAGTGCGAGCATATTGGGACGGCTATGGTTGGCGAACAGTTCCAATCGTTTGGCGGTGCTGGCAGCACAGAGTCCATACCCGATTCGTAGACCGGCCATTCCGTAGAGTTTGGAGAATGTTCTCGTGACGAGAACGTTGGACTTCTGATGCACCCATTTGTCGGCTGACCAGTAACTCGCGTCGGCGACGAAAGGAAAATACGCTTCGTCAATCACGAAGAACACGTTGTCAGTGGCCGAGGCTATCCAGTCATCCACCTCAGCACTCGGAGTAAGCGTCCCGGTTGGATTATGGGGATTACAAATATACACGACCGTGGGTTCCTTCCACTGGGCAGCGAGCGCCTTCATACGGTCGATGTTGTGTGCGGAGTCATTCGTTAGCGCCACCCTTTCAACGCGATATGGAAAGGGCTCTCCGTATTCGATGGCATTCTCGTAAGTTGGGTGAGCTTGGAGCAGGCGACTATCGGTGGAGGCATGGGCCTGAATCGCACAACGGATTAACTCTGTGGAGCCTGCGCCGAGTATGACCTGATCAGCGCTTAGACCGTGGAGTTCGGCCAGTCGGGTCCGAAGTTGGCCTCGGCGTGCCCGTGGATAGTGTGGGACCTCTTCGAGGGTCTCAAGAATTGCTTGGCGGGCACCAGGCGGTAGCCCGAGCGGATTTGAATTGTGATTGAGTTGCAATACCTTCTGGGTGTCTGACGCAGCCTTGGATTGGTGAGTGGGGCGAACGGGCATGGCTAAGGATTCGTTACCGGTGATAGCAAGCCCAGCCCAGGCACTTGTTCCACTAGTGATGAATGTTCGGCGGTCCATACAGTGTTCTCCCAATCAGAGTGAGTTAAAGTCCCGGCTCATCATATCCTGTACGATGGTTTTGCCGAATGTGACAAGATCGTTGGGCTCTATGGATGTGTCATCTATAGATTGTGTTGAGGGGGAGTGAAATGCGTGTCTCGCAACGGATAGGTTTGAAGGGCATGGCAGCTGTGGTGGGCCTGTTTACGTTGGTCGTCTCGACGGTTTCCGGTCAGTCGGCTGACCCTGCATTTGATGTGAGGATGCATTACGACAAGTCTGACTATATGGTCCCGATGCGTGACGGGGCGCGTCTTTTCACGATCGTTTACACCCCGAAGGACGCATCGCAGACATACCCGATTCTACTGGTGCGGACCCCGTACTCTATTGCGCCTTACGGTCCCGACGAATATCTGAATGTAATCGGTCCGTCGGTGGAGTTCGACCGCGATGGCTACATCTTCGCGTTTCAGGACGTACGAGGAAAATTTCAGTCAGAGGGCGAATTTCAGGTCATTAAGCCGCTACGGACAGATGACGCTGGTGTGGATGAGAGCACCGATAACTACGATGCGATCGAATGGCTCCTCCAGAATATTCCGAACCATAACGGTCGGGTTGGGCAATGGGGAATTTCGTATCCGGGCTGGCAAACGGTGATGGGGATGGTCGGCGCGCACCCTGCCTTGGAGGCTTCCTCACCGCAGGCCTCTCCCTCCGACATGTTCATTGGCGATGATTGGCATCACAACGGGGCTTTCCGTCTCATGTATGCCTTCTCTTGGTTGTCCCGGAATGCCCAAATGCGGTCAGGCCAGACCGAGCAGCGGGCTACGGCCTTCGACTACGGGACGCCCTGGGGCTATAGATTCTTCTTGGAGGCTGGGACCTTGGCCAATCTCACCGAGCAATATTTTCAGGACCGCGTGCCTACTTGGACGGAGTTCATGGAACACGGCACCTACGACGACTACTGGCAACAGCAGAACGCACTTCTGTCTCTCGATGGGATTAACCATCCGATATTGAACGTTGCCGGCTGGTTTGACGCTGAGGATTTCTATGGCCCGCTGTCGATCTATAACACGTTAGAACAAATGAACCCTCAGAACCAAAGCACGCTGGTTGTCGGTCCTTGGTTACACGGTGGCTGGCGCCGGATGGACGGTGATGTGCTTGGATGCGTGGAATTTGGTTCAAAGACCTCTCATTATTTCCAGCGCGAAGTTCAGTATCCCTTTTTTAGTCATCATCTAAAGGGTGCGGGTGAGTGGCAGTCGCATGCGGCCGAAGCAATTGTCTTCGAAACCGGCACCAACGTGTGGAAGACCTACGACGTGTGGCCTCCGGAAGCTACCGAACCGGCCTCTCTCTACTTTCATCCAAATGGGCGGCTCTCGTTTGAACCGCCGTTGAGTCGCACCACCAATGCTTACGATGAATATGTGAGTGACCCGGAGAATCCCGTGCCGTTTTCATCCGAAATCCGTACGACTCAGGGCCACCTATGGATGATCGAGGACCAGCGGTTCGCCTCCACGCGACCGGATGTCCTGGTCTATCAGAGCGACATACTGACCGAGAACGTTACGATCGCGGGTCCGATCGTGGCTTCATTATTCGCTTCAACAAGTGGCACGGACTCAGACTGGATTGTGAAGTTGATTGATGTTTATCCCGGTGATGCAGTTGGTCAGGCTTGTGATGTGCCGATGGGCGATTTTCAGATGTTGTTGGCAGGTGAAGTGTTCCGAGGCAAGTTTCGGGAGAGTTACTCCGACCCTCGGCCGATGGTGCCTGGTGAGGTGACGGAGATTACATTTGACCTTCGTGACCGTTACCACACGTTTAGGGTAGGACATCGGATTATGGTGCAGGTGCAGAGCACCTGGTTTCCGGTGATTGATCGCAACCCGCAAACTTTCGTCGATATTTACAATGCAAATGCGTCAGACTTTGAGGTCGCGACTCAGCGGGTTTACCGGTCGGTGGAATTACCGTCCCATCTGACGGTCGGAGTGCTGCCAGGTCAAGATTGACATCCACCGCCTGACTGGTTGCTCTCTGCTGGATTTATTGCGGACATGGTGCCTGCAAGCGTTTAATTCCAATGGCCTCATTGTTCGGCCTTCGTGCCGGTACTTACGACGTGGCGATGCACAGGTTTTGGCCTGGGCTGAAGTGGTTCGGAGCCTTCGTGGCGCTTGCAGGTTGTTGCGCGCTCGTCCTCTACGGCCGGGTTTATCTTAGTTACGACCGGGTTCGTATTTCGGTCGTGGATTCTGAACGTTTGCCATCGGATGGTTCGATGGCGGTGATGCTTCCGGATCTCTCTCGCCTCGCTGAAGGGCCGACTGCAATTGTCTTAACTCTGCACAACCAGGCACTGACCACTAGGTCCATCATGGTGGCAGACAGCGACGCGTCGTTGTCCCGTTTCGAGATTCGCCCGAATGAAACACTACGTGTCGACCTTAGTGTGCAGGCAGGTTTAAGGACTGGTGACACGCTACATGTAGTAGGGGATGGGGACGGGTGGAGTCTCCGGCATCTTGAAGTCGGCAACGCTCACGGGTTTTCCCATGGATTGTTCAGCCTTGTCGTTGTGCCCCAAAGTGTCGAGCGCTATGAAGCGGTGTCGATAGTTGGCGTCCTCTCACTGTTTGTGGTCCTCGTGGTGCTGGCGTGTCCGTTGTTTCGCTTCGATAACTATCAATACGTTCGGCGCGTCGAGATTGCACTGATCACGGTGGTGTCCCTTCTGTTCTTAGTCATCGCAGTTCTCCCGATGGTCTCGCAGTACAAAGTCCTGCTGTCTCTCAGTGCGTTTAGTGTCTGCCTAGGAGCAGTCTATTTACCCGTCACGCTTCGGGTGACTCGGAATGTTTATCGAGCGCTGTGGAGTCTCTATTCTGACCACCGGGAGGAGGTCGACGGCTTCCTTCGCGCTGCTCACGGTATGTGGGTGGCCACCCGGATCAAGATGCTTTACAGCGCGGTGGTTGTGCTGTTTTTAGTTTCAGTGAGCAACTTTTATTCGCCCAGTACTGGTTTTACGTCACTAATCCTTTTTGGCGATCGATTTGAGGCAGTGGTTCTGCCGGCTGTGCAGGAGGTGCCACACTACGTCTATCAGGACTCCCCTGGCTACGACGGCCAGTTCTATGCGCAACTTGCTGTTGATCCCCTTGTGCAAGACCCGGCGATTGAACAGGCAATTGACACCTTTGGGTATCGAGCGCCACGCATCTTATTTTCCTGGACTGCATTCCTGTTAGGCCTAGGGCAGCCAGCGTTGATTCTGCAGGCCTACTCGGTGCAGAACATTTTGTGTTGGTTAATCCTGGCTTGGTTGCTTCTTCGTTGGTTTCCTCCGCTCACACTGCGGAACTTCATGCTTTGGTTTGGCTGCTTGTTCGGCCAAGGCCTTATCGCATCGGTTCGTCTGTCCTTGCTCGCCGGCCCGAGTTTGCTGCTGCTAGCTCTGGCGATTATTGCGATTGAACGTGGACGGCCTTGGATAGCCAGTGCTGTGCTCGGGCTCTCTGGACTTGGACGAGAAACAAATCTGCTTTCAGGGGTGTGCCTATTTGGACGTAGATGGCGTCCATTAAGGGTCGCGGACCACGCGGCTCCGCTGGTTCGCATTTTTTTCGTCGCAGTGCCCCTGGCCCTTTGGTTGGGTTACCTGTATTTCTCAGCGCACGGTGTCACTATGTCCTCTGGTCGGGGAAATCTCGCCGCTCCGTTATCCACTTTTTTTGCGAAGTGGGATATGACGCTCGCGGAGCTCCAAGAGTTCGGCTGGACAGAGACCTATGCCAGATTTAGTTTTCTGTCGCTCGTGAGTCTGACGACTCAGGCACTCTTCCTCTTATGGCAACGAGAGTGGAGCGCACCTTGGTGGCGTATCGGGATTGCCTACGCGCTATTGATGGTGTTTCTAGGCCCGGCCGTCTGGGCTGGTGACCAAGTTGCTGCGAATCGCGTGCTGTTGCCGATGACCGTCGCGTTCAATGTGCAGTTGGCCCACGCTCGTGGTTCATGGTCGCTTGTGATTCTTGGTAATCTCACAGTGTTGCATGGCCTGGAGAGTCTCCGCGTGCCGTGGTTGTGGCCATACCTGTAGACATGAATAGGGCCGGTCTACGGACAATTAACTGGCTAGATGATGCATCTTCGATGCGTTGAAACGATAGACCACCAGCGGTAAAATCAGGAACTCTCTTATCATGACGGGTTACCACGCAGGTCCCATCGCCCGCCTCCTGTCCGTTTTCATGATTCTAGGTGTCGCCTCGTGTGCTTCACAAGACCCTACAGACCAAACCCTGACACCAGAGGAAATTGTTGACCAAGAAATTATTGAACTTCGTACACGAGCGGAGCAGGGTGATGCTGGTGCCCAGTACCTTCTTGGGTGGAGATATATCAATGCTCGGGGTGTCGAGAAGGATGATATTGAGGCAGTCCGGTGGTGGACGCAGGCGGCCGACCAAGGTAACCTTTCGGCGCAACTCACACTGGCCGTCAGGTACGATAACGGTGAAGGGGTTGCTCAGGATCAAGCGGAAGCGGTGAAGTGGTACCTCCAGGCGGCCGAGCAAGGGCACGTGGTAGCTCAGGTCATCACAGGAGGGAGATATGCCAACGGTCGAGGTGTTGAGAGGGACGATGTAATGGCGGTTGAGTGGTATCGGAAGGCTGCTGAGCAGGGCAACATTCGGGCCCAGTATTCCCTTGGTGTCATGTATGAAGCCGGTCAGGGTGTCAGTCAGGACAGTGTGCAGGCATATCTATGGTACGATCTTGCTGCATCTCTTCCATCCGTCGAGCAGGAGCTATCAATTAAGAATCGTGACATCGTGGCGAGCCAGATGACCCCTGAGGACCTTGCCGAGGCCCAACGCCTTATCCGAGAGTGGCGTGGAGGGAATAAGCGCTAGTTGCCACTCTACGCTCCCTGGTGTTAAGTCTCACGGTTCGGGCTGCTATGCGTTCATGAACCTTGTTTAATGACTACTGTGTAAGGAGCACTAATCTCATGCCAAAGGGATATTTAGTTGGACATTTCACCTTGACCGATAAGGCACGGTTCATGGGTGAGTATGGAACAAAAGTTGTGGCCATTCTTGAGGAATGCGGTGGAAAGGTCCTTGTTCGCGGTGGTCCGGTGGCTTACCGGGAAGGTGAAACAGCGGACATCGAAGTTGTGGTCGAATTTCCGGATAGTGAGGCCGCACAACAGTGTCTTCAAAGCGAGGCTTATCGAGCGATCAAGGCCGGTCGAACCGACAACAGCTCCGGACGGCTCGTGATTGTGGACGGAGTGTAATGTTTGCGTCTGAGCAGGCAGTGGTTTTCTGTCTGGCTGGCCGTGGTTATGGGCCTCAGCGTTGTCTCCTGCAGGGGAAAGGTTCGTCCTAGTCCGACTGTACCCACCACCGTGGGCTCCGTGGCGACCCAAGCGGATATCGTTGACCAAGGCAAGGGGAGTTGGGGCAGACTCCAGGACCAGTCTCTTGATATTTGGGCCGTCTACACCGGGAAGTGGTGCGCGGCCAACTTAACTGCGGAAGTTTTCACGTATGCGTTTGGGGGCGGAACTTTTGATACCCGAGGTCCCCAGTTGGATGCCGTCACGGTCTCTCATGAAAACTTCGTTCGTCCCGATGAGATCTTTACACTGTCACTCTTTCCGATTTCTCAACTCTGGGCTGCGTGGTCGGATTCCGGCTATGACCCAGGGTTCCGATGGTTTACTCGGATTACCTACAGTTGGGACGAAGTGACCTGCTCCGTGACGCCCCCGTGAACCCTGGGTCGCCACGTTGAGCCCATCTGAGAACATCGCTAGAACGGCGGCCCAGTAGAAGTGTCTCGTAATCTGAAGGTTCCTGGTTCGATTCCGGGGCGGCTCACCACTGTGACTAGCTGTGACTAGGTATAGAAGCAGACTCGTAATCTTGGTCCTGCCGATGATGAAAGGCTTTAGGTTCCTCTTTCTGGGTAGTTTGCCTGTGGTGTTTGTGTGCTCGATGGTGATGTACGCTAGCCAAGAGCCGACACCGACAGAGGTCACTGAAATCCGGGGGCTGGCCGAGCAAGGAGATGCCGAGGCGCAGAACGAGCTCGGTAGTTGGTACTACGCAGGGCGAGGTGTAGCGAAGGATGACATTGAGGCAGCGCGATGGATTGGCCTGGCGGCTGACCAAGGCCATGTTCCAGCACAATACAACCTCGGTCTGTTGTATTTCAGGAATCGTGGCGTGGACGGAAATGATGCCGAGGCTGCGAAGTGGTACCGGCGAGCGGCTGAACAGGGCTACGCGCCAGCTCAGGGAGCTCTCGGTTACATGCTGGCCTATGGAGCCGGGGTCGAGGAGAACACCGTCATGGCCTATATGTGGCTCGAGCTCGCTCGGAACGGTGCGACGGATGAATTCACACGGAGGCTGTATGCCCAGCAGCGCCACGAACTCGCGCAGCGCATGGCGCCGGCCGAGATTACTGAAGCAACTCGGCTCGCCAAGGAATGGGCAGCTGCTCGTTCGCGGCAGCAATAGCCTTTCGTAGATGAATCATTGAACGGGATGAAGGGAGGGCGATGACTAGACGACACGCCCGATTCAGCGGCCTTGCGGGTCTTGCGCTTGCGGTGGTGAGTGTGCCGACTGATGCGCTGCAGGACGCCCCGACCCCAGGAGAAGATGCGGGCATTGCTCAAATTTTTGCTCAACACGACTTGAATGGGACGATCGTGATTGCCTCGACGAGTTCCAATCAACGCTTCATACATAATGACCCTCGTGCTACGAGGGAATTCTCTCCAGCGTCTACTTTTAAAATTCTCAACACCTTAATTGCGCTGGAGGAGGGAGTTGCAAATAACAAAGATGAAATGTTTATTTGGGATGGTGCGCAGCACTCGATCGAGGCCTGGAACAGGAACCATTCTTTAAGGAGCGCCTTTAGAGTTTCTTGTGTGTGGTGCTATCAATCCCTGGCGTCTCAAATTGGCGTGGAGCACTACAAGAATTATGTAACTCTCTCTGAATACGGTAATTTGGTGAGTAGTTTCAAGGTGGCGGAATTCTGGCTTGACGGCTCCTTGAGTATTAGTGCGGTAGAACAGGTCGACTTTATGACGAGAGTCGTTAACCGCGAGCTTCCGTTTACTGGCCCCACTTATGACGCACTCCACAGCATGATGCTCATGGAGACGACTGCGAGCCACAACTTACACTTGAAGACCGGATGGACTGGTTCCCAATCAAGCCCGCCAGTTGGATGGATTGTCGGATATGTTCAAACTAGAGATGATTCTTGGGTATTCGCACTCAATGTGGACGTGGAGAAGGTGAGTAAAATGTCTCTCCTCCCAGGAGTGATAAAAGATATTTTTCGAAAGAAGGGGATTGTTTAAGCTGACCCGCTGCCGGGCAGCGATAGGCTCTCGTCCTTCACTCGAGCAGGAGGCATGATGAAGCGACTTCGATGCGATTGTGGTGTCCTAGCCTTGGCGCTCTTGGGAGTTCCTGCCGTGTGCTCCGCGCAGTTGACTGGCGTTGAGGGCGGGGAGTGGCGCTACTTGGGCGGTGATGCGGGGAGCACCAGGTCTGCTCCGTTGCTGAATCAGATCGACGCCTCAAATTTTTCGGATCTGGAAGTCGCCTGGATCTGGCAAGGACATAACTCAGGTGGGGGTGTCGAGTATACCTCTCGGGCCACGCCGGTCTTTGTGGATGGAGTGCTCTACACGGTCACCGGTCAGCGGCGGCAGGTAGTGGCGATCGACGCCGCTACTGGCGAGAGGCTTTGGACTTTTCGCGAGCCGGAGACGATGAGGTATTTACGTTCACCGAGGACAGATTTTGGAAAGGGTGTCGCTTACGCCGACGTGGATGGACGGGGTGTGATTTACGTCACGACGCCAGGATTTTTTCTGTGGGCGCTCGACGCCAAAACCGGTCGGCCTCTGGAGAACTGGGGCGCGTCCGTGCCACTTGAATATTTCTCTGAAACTGGTGTGGTCGATTTGATTCCAGACCTTGTGGAAGATTGGGTTCCTTGGCAGAACCATCTAGCTAGTGGTGAGCGCTATGACCCTGATCATGGAATCCCACGAGAACTGGGGATGGTGACCAGCTCGGCACCGCCGATCGTCGTGAACGGGGTCGTCGTGGTGCTCATCGGACACGAACCTAGTTATGACCAGACCCGGATCGAAAACGTTCCGGGTGACATCATGGGGTTCGATACCAGGACCGG
>Ga0315336_1000719_pt1 | contig 81253 bp, 71 predicted proteins | sample ASW5metaG_FD_204512 | JGI IMG/M metagenome (GOLD analysis project Ga0315336, IMG submission 204512) | Ammonia-oxidizing marine archaeal communities from Monterey Bay, California, United States - ASW #5 | ecosystem: Environmental > Aquatic > Marine > Intertidal zone | place: USA: California... | reverse complement strand
TCTGCCTGGCGCGACGCCGTACCAACGTCCTTTACGCACTGATCCGTGACAACCGCACCTGGCAACCTGATTCACCCCCCGTCACCACGACGACGGCGGCTTGACTTCTTCATTGAGAGTCCTTTCCATGTCGAAATCTACGTTTTGCAGAGAAAGTGCGAGTACCCAGCTGCAAAACGTCGATTGCGACATCAAGGAGCGAGTACTAGGCCTCCGAAGCGACCGGTCGCACGACGCTGACCGTCTTGCGACCACGCTTGGTGCCGAAAGTGACCGCACCGGGAGCCGTGGCGAACAGGGTGTCGTCCCCGCCGCGCCCGACGTTCACGCCGGGGTGGAAATGAGTACCGCGCTGGCGGACGATGATCTCGCCGGCCTTGACGATCTGGCCGCCGAACCGCTTGACGCCGAGCCGCTGGGCGGCTGAGTCGCGACCGTTACGTGAGCTGGAAGCGCCCTTCTTGTGTGCCATGTGTCGCCTCCTACTACTTGATTCCGGTGACCTTGAGGACCGTCAGCTGCTGACGGTGACCCTGCCGCTTGTGATAGCCGGTCTTGTTCTTGAACTTGTGGATGCGGATCTTGGGACCCTTGGTGTGCTCGAGCACCTCGCCGGTGACGGCGACCTTCTCCAGCGCCTTGACGTCGGTGGTGACCTTCGCACCGTCGACCACCAGGGCCACCGGCAGCGACACGCTCGCGCCGGCCTCGGCTTCGATCTTCTCGACCTTCACCACGTCGCCAACCGCGACCTTGTACTGCTTGCCGCCGGTCTTGACGATCGCGTACGTGGCCTTATCGCCTGCCATCAGGTCCTTCTTCTTCTCGTCTCCGGGCGCGCGCTACTGGTGGCTGCGCATGTCTGGGTTGCTGGGTCTTTCTAGTTCTTTCCGAGCCGCCGGCCTCCGGGCCTGGCGACAACTGCTCAAGATTACTTGAGTCGCGCGGCGAGGGTCAAATCACCGCAGGTCACGCCACCCCAGGTCAGCGCGTGCGGTCAGTCCTCGTTGATCGGCGGTCCCGCAGGCCTGGCCGCCGCGCGGCGACGGTGCCGACCGGCCGGAACGACGACCTGAGCCGGTTCGGGCTCCTCGAAGTCCTCGTCGTCCTCGTCGTCGGAGTCCTCGTCGTCGTCGAAGTCCTCGTCGTCGTCGGAGTCCTCGTCATCGTCGTCGTCGTCAGAGTCCTCGTCGTCGGAGTCCTCGTCGTCGGAGTCCTCGTCGTCGTCAGAGTCCTCGTCGTCGTCCTCGTCGCCGGAGTCAGCGCCGATGACCTCGATGTCGTCGTCGTCCTCGTCGTCCTCGTCGTCCTCGTCGTCATCCAGGTCGATGTCGTCCTCATCGGACTCGTCATCCGAATCCTCGTCGGTGTCGTCGAAGTCCTCTTCCGAGTCCTCCTCCGGGGCCTCGGCGACGGCTTCGCGAATGGTCTCCGAATCGACTTCGGCGACTTCCTCGGGAGCGGCCTCCGAGTCCACCTCGTCCTCGTCGTCCTCATGACGACCGTTGGCCGCGGCCATCGCCTTGAACATCGGATGCTCGCCGGCGGGATGCGGTGGCACCTTGGCGACGGGAACATCCTCGGCCTTGGCGCCACGCTTACCGCGCTTGCCCCGACGCCCGCCCGTCTCGGCCTTGCGCCCACCACCGTTGGACGTCGAGTCGACGGGGTCGCCGTGCAACAGGATTCCCCTGCCGCCACATTCCGAGCAGGTCGTCGAGAAAGCCTCGATCAGCCCGGTGCCCAACTTCTTTCGCGTCAGCTGCACCAAACCGAGCGACGTCACCTCGGACACCTGATGCCGGGTGCGGTCGCGTGCCAGCGCTTCGGTCAGCCGCCGCAGCACGAGGTCGCGGTTGGACTCCAGCACCATGTCGATGAAGTCGATGACCACGATGCCGCCGATATCGCGCAGCCTCAGCTGGCGGACGATCTCCTCGGCGGCCTCGAGGTTGTTGCGGGTGACGGTCTGCTCCAGGTTTCCACCCGAGCCGGTGAACTTTCCGGTGTTCACGTCGACCACCGTCATGGCCTCGGTGCGGTCGATGACCAACGTTCCACCGGACGGCAACCACACCTTGCGGTCCATGGCCTTCGCCAGCTGCTCGTCGATGCGGTGCACGGCGAACACGTCAGGGCCGTCGGGGGCGGCGGTCTCGTACTTGTTCATCCGCGGAACGAGCTCGGGCGCTACCGAATTCACGTACTCGTTGATGGTGTTCCAGGCCTCGTCGCCGGAGACGATGAGACCGGTGAAGTCCTCGTTGAACAGGTCGCGGATCACCTTCACCAGCACGTCGGGTTCTTCGTAGAGCGCGACGGCAGCGCCGGCCGCCTTCTTCTTGGTCTCGACGGCCTTGGATTCGATCTGCGTCCAGCGTTCCTGCAACCGGTTGACGTCGGTGCGGATGTCTTCTTCCTTGACGCCCTCCGACGCGGTGCGGATGATCACGCCCGCCTCGGCCGGCACGACCTCGCGCAGGATCTCCTTGAGCCGCTGCCGCTCGGTGTCGGGCAGCTTGCGGCTGATCCCGGTCGACGACGCACCCGGCACGTAGACCAGATACCGGCCGGCCAGCGAGACCTGCGTGGTCAAGCGAGCTCCCTTGTGCCCGACCGGGTCCTTGCTGACCTGCACGACGACGTAGTCGCCGGGCTTGAGCGCTTGTTCGATCTTGCGGGCGGCGCCGCCGAGACCGGCTGCCTCCCAGTTCACTTCGCCCGCGTAGAGCACGCCGTTGCGACCGCGGCCGATGTCGACGAATGCGGCCTCCATCGAGGGCAGCACGTTCTGCACGATGCCCAGATAGATGTTGCCGACCAGCGACGCCGACGCCGCCGACGTCACGAAATGTTCGACGACGACGCCGTCTTCGAGTACGGCGATCTGCGTGTAGCGCGCGCCCTCGTGTGGTGGTTCGGTGCGGACCTTGTCGCGCACGACCATCATCCGCTCGACGGCTTCGCGCCGGGCGAGGAACTCCGCCTCGCTCAGGATCGGCGGCCGGCGGCGTCCGGCGTCGCGTCCGTCCCGACGGCGCTGCCGCTTGGCCTCCAACCGGGTCGACCCGTTGATGCCCTGGATCTCGCCGTCACCGGACTTGCCCGACTTGTCGCCGCGGCCGGACTTACGCGGCTCGCGCTCGTGGACGACGGTGTTCGGCGGGTCGTCCGACGATCCGCCCTCGCTGTCGTCCCCGGAGCCGGACTTGCGTCGCCGGCGCCGGCGACGGCGACGTGTGCCGCCTTCACCGCCCGCGCTGTCGTCATCGCCGCTGTCGTCGTCGGAGTCATCGGAATCGTCGGAGTCGTCTGAATCGTCGCCGGAGTCCTGGCTGCGACCGTCGGACTCGCCCTCGTCGGAGTCTTCGCCATTTTGTTCGCCACGACCACGCCCACGTCCGCGACGCCCGCGACGCCTGCGCCGAGCGGACGGCTTGTCGGGCTGCTCGTCGTCGGAATCCGGACCGGAGTCGTCGTCGGTCTCGTCGTCGTCATCGTCATCATCGTCCGAGTCGTATTCGACCCGGATCGGCTGAGGCGCCATGAACAGCGGCTGGTAGTGCGCACGCTCGGGCACTTCCTGGGTGGTGTCGAGCATCAGCCGGGATTCGGGCTCGTCGGCGTCCTCACCGTCGGTGTCGTCACCGTCGGTGTCGTCACCGTCGGTGTCGTCACCGTCGGCGTCCTCACCGTCGCGATCATCAGCCTCGGCCGCTGGCTCCTCGGCCTCGACGTCCTCCGCGACAGCCTCCGCACCGACCCCAGCGTCGGGCTCTTCGGGCTGCTCAGCGGGCGGCGGGACGGTCAGCGTCTCTGGCTGAACATCCTCCGCGTGCTGCGATTCTTCTGATGGGGCTTCGGTATGGGCATCGTCGGCCACGTATTCTCCTTTAGCCCCCGGGCGCGTCCTGTTTGACGCGGCCACGCGAGGGCTTCCGCTATTGACCCGGGTTCACTTCGCCCGAGCTTGTTATGGTCTCGCTCCGATCAATCCCCAGGTTGGGGACCGTCAGTGCCGGTCTGAATGATGGCTGGACGGTCTGCGCCGCACCGCGCGTGGCGATGGTCGCGCACGTCAAAGTCTTCATTCGGGCATCCACCCGCTGGTTAATCGGCCGGTTACCCGCGCCCAGTATCCCACATCACGCCGCCGCGCCCGACCAAGCTGGCCGAGCTGGTTATTTGCGGGCCCTATGCGCCGGCGAACCACAGGCCGATCTCGCGCGCGGCCGACTCCGGCGAATCCGAGCCGTGCACCAGGTTGTCCTGGGTGATCAGCGCGAAATCGCCGCGGATTGTGCCCGGCGCGGCCTTCTCGACAGGGTCGGTTCCGCCCGCGATCTGACGAAACGCCGCGATGGCCCGCGGGCCTTCGACGATGGCCGCGACGACGGGCCCGGAGGTGATGAACTCCAGCAGCGACCCGAAGAACGGCTTGCCCTCATGCTCGGCGTAGTGCCGGCGGGCACGCTCGTCGCTGACGTTCTGCAGCTGCATAGCCGCGATGGTCAGCCCCTTGCGTTCGATTCGGCTGAGAATCTCGCCGATCAGCTGTCGCTTGACGCCGTCGGGCTTGATCAATACGAGGGTGCGCTCGGTCGGCTCAGTCACGCGGGCCAGCCTAGCTGGACTGGTCCGGGGGGCCTTGCTGGCCGGGCAGCAGTCCCCGCTTCTGCCTGCGCAACACCTCGACGCGCAGGTAGGCGATCAGCAGCCACACGCCGAGGAACACCAGGCCGATGAAGCCGATGGCGCCGTGCACGAAAACTCCTGCGATCACCACCAGCTGCAATGCCAGGTTGGCCCAGATGGCCCACGCCCGCCCCTGAATTCCGGCGAACAGCACCAGCACCGCGGCGAGCCCGACCAGATACCCGCCGCTGACGGCCGTCAGCCCGCCGCCGATACGCGCCACGACGGGCAGCGCGAGCAGTACGACGATCGCCTCCAGGATCAGCGTGCCTGCCATCACGCCGCGAAAGCTCTTCCAGGGGTCGGGCTGGCCCTGCGGTTGCTCGGTCATTCGGGGTCCCTGCCGAACAGCGTCCGCGCCGCGCCTGCCGTGACGACCGAACCGGTGATCACCATGCCCACCCCTCCGAAGCCGCCGAGGCCCTCGCCTTCATTTCCGGCCTCCTCGACAAGTGCCGTGGCGGTCTCGATCGCGTCGGGCAACGCCGGTGCGACGATCACCCGTTCCGGGCCGAACCGCTCCTCGGCGCGGATCGCCAGCGCCTCGACCTCCAGCGCGCGCGGCGAACCGTTGTGGGTCACCACGATCTGGTCGAGCACGGGTTCGAGCGCGGTGAGGATCCCGTCGACGTCCTTGTCGGCCATCACCGAGACGACGCCGACCAGGAACCGGAAGTCGAATTCTTCCTGCAGCGCCTGCGCCAATGCAACGGCACCCGCGGGATTGTGTGCGGCGTCGACGAAAACCGTTGGTGCACTGCGCAGTCGCTCGAGCCGACCGGGGCTGGTTACGGATGCGAAACCGGCGCGCACCGTGTCGATGTCGAGCTGTCGCTGCGCGCCTGCGCCGAAGAATGCCTCGACGGCGGCGAGCGCCACCGCCGCGTTGTGCGCTTGATGCTCACCGTGGAGCGGCAGGAACACCTCGCTGTACACCCCGCCGAGGCCCTGCAGTTCGAGCAGTTGTCCCCCGACGGCGACCTGCCGGCCGAGCACGGCGAATTCCGAATCCTCGCGCGCCACGGCGGCGTCGGCCCTTACCGCCTGGGCCAGCAGCACTTCCATCGCTTCGGGCAGTTGACGCGCGATCACCGCGACGGTATCGATGGGAACGAGATCGTCCTCCTGCTTCTTGATGACCCCCGCCTTCTCCCCGGCGATCTCGGCGATGGTGTCGCCCAGATAGTCGGCGTGGTCGACCCCGATCGGGGTGATGACGGCGACGGGCGCGTCGATGATGTTGGTGGCGTCCCACCGCCCGCCGAGACCGACCTCGACAATGGCGACATCGACCGGCGCGTCGGCGAAGGCGGCGAAGGCCATCCCGGTCACGACCTCGAACTTGCTCATCGCAGGACCGCCCGCCGCTTCGGACTGCTGGTCGACGAGGTGCACGAACGGTTCGATCTCGCCATAGGTCTCGACGTATTTCGCCGGGCTGATCGGTTTCCCGTCGATCGAGATGCGCTCGACCGCGGACTGCAGATGCGGGCTGGTGGTGCGGCCGGTGCGACGGCTGAAGGCGGTCAACAGCGCATCCACCATCCGAGCCACCGACGTCTTACCGTTCGTTCCGGCAATGTGGATCGACGGGTAGCTCCGCTGCGGTGAGCCGAGCAACTCCATCAGCGCCGAGATGCGGGTGGTACTGGGCTCGAGTTTCGTTTCCGGCCAACGCTGATCGAGCAGATGCTCGACCTGGAGCAGCGACGCGATCTCGTCCGGGGTGGGACCGGTCATTTCATGCCGGCTAGGCGGGCCGTGATCCGGTCGACCTCTTCTCGGGCCACCTGCTGGCGGTTACGGATCTTGTCGACCACGTCGGCCGGGGCCTTGGCGAGGAACGCATCGTTGCCGAGCTTGCCTTCGGTGCCCGCGAGTTCCTTCTGCGCGGCGGCCAGATCCTTTTCGAGCCTGCGCCGTTCGGCCGCGACGTCGACGGTGCCGGAGGTGTCCAGTTCGACCACGATGGTGGCCTGCGACAGCCTCACCTCGACCGCGGCCGACGGATCGAAGCCGTCTTCGGCCTCGGTCAGCCAGGCCAGCGCGGTGACGGCGGGCAGTTGGGCCTCGAGGCCCGCCTTCTCTACATCGGAAAGCCGCGCGGGCACCCGCTGACGGTCGTTGAGGCCCTGATCGCTGCGGAATCGGCGGATCTCGGTGATCAGCTTCTGCATATCGGTGATTCGCTGTGTCGCAACCTGATCCACCGCGAAACCTGACGGCTGTGGCCAGTCGGCGATGACCAGCGACTCGCCACCGGTCAGCGTCTTCCACAACACTTCCGTGACGAACGGCATGACCGGGTGCAGCAGCTTCAGCAGCGCATCGAGCACCGATGCCAGCACGGCCGTGGTGTGCTGAATACCGTCGGCGAGCTGCACCTTCGCCAATTCGACGTACCAGTCGCAGAACTCGTCCCAGGCGAAATGGTAAAGCGACTCGCACGCGCGGCTGAACTCGTAGCTGTCCAACGCATCATCTACGTCGGCGCGAACTTCCTCCAGCCGCCCGAGTATCCACCGGTCGGCGTCGGTCAGCTGGCTTGTGTCGGGCAGCGGAGCGGGTGCGGCGCCGTTCATCAACGCGAATCGGGTCGCGTTGAACAGCTTGGTGGCGAAGTTGCGCGACGCGCGGGCGTGATCCTCGCCGATCGACAGGTCGCCGCCGGGGCTCGCACCGCGGGCAAGGGTGAACCGCAGCGCGTCGGCGCCGAACTTGTCGACCCAGTCGAGCGGGTCGATGCCGTTGCCGCGCGACTTGCTCATCTTGCGGCCGAACTCGTCGCGGATCAGCCCGTGCAGGAACACGTTCTCGAACGGCACCTGCGGCCCGCGCGTCCCCCCACTGGTGATGGCCGGGTCGTCGGCGACGAAGGTGCCGAACATCATCATCCGGGCCACCCAGAAGAACAGGATGTCGTACCCGGTGACCAGAACCGTTGTGGGATAGAACTTCTCGAGTTCCTTCGTGTGCTCGGGCCAGCCCATGGTGGAGAACGGCCAGAGCGCCGAGCTGAACCAGGTGTCCAGCACGTCGGGGTCCTGCTCCCAGCCCGCAGGCGGGGTCTCGTCCGGGCCGACGCACACCATGTCGCCGTCGGGGCCGTGCCAGATCGGGATGCGATGGCCCCACCACAGCTGGCGTGAGATGCACCAGTCGTGCATGTTGTCCACCCAGGCGAACCAGCGCGGCTCCAGGCTCGGCGGGTGGATCACGGTGCGGTGGTCACGCACGGCATCCCCGGCCGCGGCCGCCAGCGATTCGACCTTGACCCACCACTGCAGCGACAGCCGCGGTTCGATGGGTTCGCCGCTGCGCTCGGAATGCCCGACGCTGTGCAGGTACGGCCTCTTCTCGGCGACGACGCGGCCCTGTTCGGCCAGCGCCTCACGGACCTTGACACGTGCATCGAAACGGTCGAGACCGTCGAATTCGGTTCCGGTGTCGGCGATCCGGCCTTTGGTGTCCAACATCGTCGGCATCGGCAACTGGTGGCGCAGGCCGATCTCGAAGTCGTTGGGGTCGTGTGCCGGGGTCACTTTGACTGCGCCCGTGCCGAACTCGGGGTCGACGTGTTCGTCGGCGACGATGATCATCTCGCGGTCGACGAACGGGTGCGGCAGGGTCTTGCCGACCAGATCGCGATAGCGCTCGTCCTCGGGGTGCACCGCGATCGCGGTGTCGCCCAGCATCGTCTCCACACGGGTGGTGGCCACCACGATGTGCGGCTCGTCGTCGTTCAACGAGCCGTAGCGGAACGACACCAGCTCACCCTCGACGTCTTCGTACTTGACCTCGAGGTCGGAGACGGCGGTCTCGAGCACCGGCGACCAGTTCACCAACCGCTCGGCGCGGTAGATCAGCCCCGCGTCGAACAGCCGCTTGAAGATGGTGCGCACCGCGCGGGACAGGCCGTCGTCCATGGTGAACCGGTCGCGACTCCAGTCGACGCCGTCGCCGAGGCGCCGCATCTGGCCGGCGATCGTGCCGCCGGAGTCGTGTTTCCAGTCCCAGACCTTGTCGATGAACAGCTCGCGGCCGAAGTCCTCTTTGGTCTTGCCGTCGACGGCGAGCTGCTTTTCGACGACGCTCTGGGTCGCGATGCCCGCATGGTCCATGCCGGGCAGCCACAGCACCTCGTAGCCCTGCATGCGCTTGCGGCGCGTCAACGCGTCCATCAGCGTGTGGTCGAGCGCGTGGCCCATGTGCAGGCTGCCCGTCACGTTCGGCGGCGGAAGAACGATCGAGTACGGCGGCTTCTCGCTTGCGGCGTCGGCCTTGAAGTAGCCGGCGTTGACCCAGCCCTCGTACAGATCGCTCTCGACCGCGCCGGGATCCCAGGATTTGGGCAGGGCGTCGAGGCCGGGGTGGGAGCTGTCGGTCACCGCGCCATTCTATGAACTCCAGCGTGGTGGCCGTTCAGGCGGATTGCCGGGCACACGTCAGCCCGGGCGTCATTCTTGCCGATGGCCTACTTTTTGCCGCCGAGCAATCCGCCCAGAATCTCGCCCATCGGGTTGCTCTGACCGCCGCTGCCGCCCAGCACGCTGCCCAGGATGCTGCCCAGCGGGTTGTTGCCGCCACCGCCACCACCAGCGCCGCCGAGGATGCTGCCGAGGATGTCGCCGAGTCCTCCCCCGCCGCCCGCGGGCGCCTGCTGGGCCTCGGCCGGCGCCGAACCCTTGGTGAGTTGCTTGCCGATGTAGGCCAGCACGATGGGTGCCAGGATCGGCAGAAGTTGCTTGATCAGGTCGCCGCCACCGGCACCCTTACCCGCGAGCGCGGACGCGACCGCCCCGCTGTCGTTGCCGCCGAAAATCTTCGCGACGTATTTGTCGCCCTGCTTTTCGTCGACCTGGTCGACGCTGACGCCGCCATCGAGCAGGCCGCTCGCGCCCTGCCGGGCCACCTCGGATTCGAGGTCGCTCGAGTCGATCTGATCGGCCTGCACGTTCTCGGCCAGACCGCCGACCAGCGCGGGCACCAGGGTGCGGATCGCGTTGTTCACTTCGCCTTCATCGGCACCGATTTTGGTGGCGATGTCCCGTACGGGGATTTGCGCGTAGAGATCATCAAGACCAGCCATGACTGCCCACCTTCGTCGCTGGGATATTGGAAGCGACGCTAGTCGAAATGCCATTGGTGCACAGACGTTCTGCGCGGGCAGATCAATTCAGTCGCGTTGTCTCCAGCGACACTCCGGCCGCAGGGAATCGGGCCAGCAACGCATCGCCCATCGCCGCTGCGGGCGTCAGGACACCTCGCAAGTCGGATAGTCGGTCACGGTCGAAGGCCAGCGCAAGACCGCATTCGCCGAGCAGCACCGAGGTGGCCTTGTACCCAGGGTCGCCCTGCTGCGACATCGTCGCTCGATAGCGTGCACCCGTTGTCGTCGTCGTGTACGTCTCAACGGTGTAGTGGCCGCGTTCGCGTGTGCGTTCACTGGGTCCTGTGCCCGGCTTCGGGACGATGCGCTCGATGAGCTTGCCCGGCAGCCGGTTGAAGTAGCGGCTCCCCAGCGCCATGATCACATTGTTCGCCCCTGCGCTCACTGCGGCCGTCACTGGTGCGACAAGGGAGCGGCCCATACTCATCTGCTCGGCGTACTCGAACCGTCGACCGTAGGCGTAATTCAGTAATGCATTGCTGCGGCGGACAATTCGCGTGTTCGCTGCGGCCATCACGAACGGCCCGACCCAATAGCCGTCGAGCTCGGGAGCGATGTCACCGCCACGACGCCAGCGCAGGTCCGGTTGGCCGCCGAGTTCGGGTTCCGCGGCTCGATCGGGCGTCAAGGTGTAGGGGTCGTTCATCACACGCCTGGCCTCGGGGTCGGTCGACGCCGCGCGCATCAGTTCCAGCATCGAGGCGACGGTGCCACCTGACACTCCTCCGGCGAAAGTTCGCACTACGAGGTTGGTGTCGGCGAGCTGACCCGATTTGTCCTGTTCTGCGCGGCGGTGCAGTGCGAATACGGTGAGATCCGAAGGGATGGAGTCGAATCCGCACGAGTGGACGATACGTGCGCCGGTGTCGATGGCCTGTTTGTGATACAGGTCAATGCATTCACGGATGAAGAGGCCCTCCCCGGTCAAGTCGGCGTAGTCGGTGCCCGCGGCAGCGCACGCGGCCACCAACGGCAACCCGTACTTCAGGTAGGGCCCGACGGTCGTCACCACCGTCTGCGTCCTGGCTGCCATCGCGTTCAGAGATGACGGCTGTGAAGCGTCGGCCGCAATCAGCTCCCAGGATTGCGCCGCCTCCCCCAACGTCTCCCGCACGGCGAGCAACTTGTCCTGGGACCGGCCCGCCAGTGCGATGCGCGCGTCACCCCCCGCCTGGGCCAGATACTCGGCAGTCAGCTTGCCGACGAAGCCGGTGGCGCCGTACAGGACGATGTCGAATTCGCGATCGGTACCCATGGTCGCGACGCTACCCGAGCGTCTCCGGCAGCTCGATGTACTCACCGAGCACGTGACGGCTGAGGAAAGCCGTCACCACCTGATACCAGACCTTGGCGTGCGCGGGGGTGAGCACCCAGTGGTTCTCCGACGGGAAGTACAGGAATTGGTGCGGGCTGGTGCCGTCGTCGGCGGCGGGCAGACGCGATTCGGTGAGCAGTTGATACCAGAGGCGCAGTGCTTCACCGATGGGTACGCGATAGTCCTTGTCGCCGTGGATGACCAGCATCGGGGTGGCGATCTGGCCGACATGGAGGTGTGGCGAATTCGCCGCCGCCATCTCGGGCGTCATCTCCCGCACCCAGTAGTACGACGCGTCGGTGGTGGTCCCGAACTGATCGAGCGCCCACAGGCTCGCATGCGTGACGATCGCATCAAACCGATCGGTATGTCCGGCAACCCAATTGGCCATATAGCCGCCGAAAGATCCGCCCATCGCCGCGGTCCGGTCGGCATCGACACGCGGATGCTCACACGCCGCGTCAGTAGCCGCCATCAGATCCTCGTACGGCGCGCTTCCCCACGCGCCCCACCCTCGCTGGATGAAGTCCTGTCCGTATCCCGTCGACAACCCGGGGTCAGGGAGCAAGACCGCATAGCCCCGCGCGGTCAACAACCAGGGGTTCCATCGCCACGACCAGACATTCCAGCTGCCGAGCGGGCCGCCATGAATCCACACCAGCAGCGGCGCCGGCCTGGCGCCCTCCGGCAACGCGAGCCATGAACGGACCCTGGTGCCGTCGGCCGCCGTCGCATCGACCTCGGTCAACGTGCCGGGAAGCGGCGGCACGTCGACACAGGGCAACTCGGTGACCGACCCGTCGGGATCGATGCGCACCGGGTGGGGCGGCGCCGCATAGGAACTGCGCAGCGCGTAGATCACCCCGCCGGGGGCGGTGTTGACGTCGCTGTAGGCGTAGTCGTCGTGCGTCAGCTGCGTGACGGCGCCGTCGGCCGGATCGATCGCGAAGACCGGACCTCGGCCGTCCTGGTCAGCCGTGACGATCAGCGCTGCGCCGTCGTGCGACCACTTCACCGACGTCGCCCAGCGATCCCAGTCCGGCGCGATATCGATCGGATCATCACCGAATCTCAAGTGATGCAGCGTGATCCGTGGTGCAATCTCGGGCGTCGAATACGATTCGCGGACGTATACGACCGACGCCCCGTCCGGTGCGATCACCGGGCTCCACAGGTCACCGTCCGGGTCGTCGGCGATCACGGTCCGATCGCCGCTGTCGGTATCGATACGCACCAGAACGGCATGTTTGGCAGCACCCGCGGCCGGCTGCTGCCAGCTGGTGACGACGAACCGGCCGTCGGGACTGACATCGAAGTCCGTGTCCCACAACGCGCTTCCCGGCGCTTCGGTCAGGTCCTTCGGGGTGTCGTCATCGAGATCGGTGCCGAACAGGTGCGGCACTCCCGGTCCGAGGTCCTTGTCCCAGTGGCGAATCGGGTAACCGGTGTGCAAGATGGCCGTGACCTTGGTGTCCTTGCGCAGCTCCCGAAGACGGCGATCGTCGTCGACACTGCGGGCCGAGGGCATCGCCGGCGCGCGCACCACGGCGAGGTTCGCTTCGGCGGCGGTGCGCACGGCCTCGATCCCGCCGGGCAATGCGAGCGCCTCGAAAGCCTCACCGCCCGCCGCAGGTAGACGCCACAGCGCCGCGGGCGGCTTGTCGTCGCCCTCGGTCGGCCGGCTAGCCACGAACAGCACGTCGCCGTCGGCGGTGAACACCGGCGACGACTCACCCTTGGCCCCGCGGGTCAGCCGTCGCGCAGGCTGCCCGCCGGCGGGGTCGAGCTCCCATACGGCGCTGACGTACTCGGTGCGCTTCTCGTTGAGCTCGGCGACGGTGGTCACGACCCGGGTGCCGTCCGCCGACACCGCCAGCCCCGAGACGCGGGGCAACGCGACGTAGGCGTCGAGGTCGTCGAACGGCGTCGGCTGCGTCATGCCCATGTTGGTAGCACACGCCGAGACCCACCGAGCCTGCTGACAGATCGGGTTTTTCTGCAGATTGGCGATCTGCCCGCAGTCTCGGCACCGGGGCAGGTCCAGAGCCGTCAGTTTGATTTTCAAACTGACTCGTGGCAGGCTCGAAGCATGACCTCGCCGAGTGCCCTGCCCCTGGCAGAACTTCCCGGCCGGCCGTGTCCGATCGCGGCGGCGCTGGAGCTCGTCGGAGAACGTTGGGCGCTGCTCGTCATCCGGGAGATCGCGCTGGGCGCCACCCACTTCACCGACATCGTGCGTGGCACCGGCGCACCGCGCGACCGCATCGCGGCCCGATTGAAGGCGCTGGAGAACGCGGATGTCGTCACCCGCTCGCAGTACCAAGGCGCTCCCCCGCGCTACGAGTACCGCCTCACCGCGTCCGGCGAGGCGTTGATTCCCGTTCTCGACGCACTCCTGGAGTGGGGCAAGGCGCACGCCGTCTCCCTCGACGACCCCGACCGCCAGCGCCACTACCCCTCGATGACGACGTGGAAGGACAAGCGATGACCGCAGACCTGGCCGATACCGACGCCAGCACAGACTGGGGCCCGCAACGCTCGAAGACCATCACGTGGCACGAGCCGGGCCCGAGCACCGCCAAGGGCCTGACGATGGCCGGCCTGGACTACCTGCAGGCGATGGCCGAGGGCCGTCTACCGCAACCGCCGATCAGCGGTCTGATGGAGTTCGCCATAGCCGACGCCGAAGAAGGTCGAGTCGTATTCACTTGCCGGCCAGACGAATCCGCGTACAACCCGATCGGCGCGATTCACGGCGGGCTGATCTGCACGCTGTTGGACTCGGTGACAGGCTGCGCCGTCCACAGCACCCTTCCCGCGGGCAAGGGCTACACCTCGATCGAGATCAAGGTGAACTACCTCAAGGCGGTACGCCTGAGCAGCGGCGCCCTCACCGCCGTGGGCACAGTGGTGAAGACCGGATCGCGGGTCGGCTTCTCCGAAGGCGTTGTGACCGACGAATCCGGAGCGATTGTCGCCACCGCGACCAGCACGCTCCTCATCTTCGATCTCTAGGCGCACGCGATACGTTCGACGGATGCCGAAGCGGATCCTGGTGATCGGCGCGGGCATCGCCGGACTGGCGACCGCCAACGCGCTCCAACAACACGGCCACGACGTCTCGGTCATCGACGAGCGCACCGACACGTCGTCCGGCGCGGGCATCAGCATCTGGCCCAACGCACTGGCCGCCCTCGACGAAATCGGCCTAGGCGACGCGGTCCGCGGCGCGGGCGGCCGGATCACCGGTGGGGCGATGCGCTGGCGTGACGGGACCTGGCTGCGCCACCCGTCGCCGCAGCGACTCGTCGAGGCGCTCGGCGAACCGCTGGTGGTGATCCACCGGAATGTCCTGACATCGGTGCTGGCCGGCCGGCTTGCCGAGGGCACCCTGCGATACGGGCTCGCGGCCCGCTCCCTGGTGGCCACCGCCGACGGTGTACAGGTGAGGCTGTCGGACTCGACGACGATTCAGGTCGATGCGGTCGTCGGCGCGGACGGTACGCACTCGATGGTGGCTCGCCATCTGAACGGCCCATTGGCTAACCGCTATGTCGGCTACACGGCGTGGCGGGGGGTGGCCGAGTGCACGATCGACGCCGACTTCGCAGGCGAGGTCCTCGGCCCCGCCGTCGAGTTCGGCCACGTGCCCCTCGGCGGGGAAAGGACCTATTGGTTCGCCACCGAACGCACGTCGGAGGGGCGCAGCGCGCCGCAGGGCGAGCTCGACTACCTCAAGGACAAATTCGGTGCGTGGGCAGAGCCCATTCCCGCAGTGCTGGCCGCCACGGATCCCGACCGCGTGTTGCGCAACGACCTGTACGACCGCGACCCGGCGCGGCAGTGGGCCCGGGGAACGATCGTGGCGGTCGGTGACGCGGCTCATCCGATGCGGCCGCATCTGGGTCAGGGCGGCTGCCAGGGGCTCGAGGACGCGGCAATCCTGGCTTCCTTCGTCCACAGGAGCGCCGATCTGAGTGCCGCGTTCAGCCGGTTCGCCGCGTTCCGCCGCCCGAGGGTGCGCTCGCTGGTGCGGGAGTCCAAGATGATCGGCCGGATTGTGAACTTGCCGCCGTTGCTCAGCGCTGCGATCACCCGGGCGAGCGTGCTGGGCCCCGAAGCGCTGGTCACGCGGCACCTGGCCACGGTCGCGGCTCGCTCGGCTTTCGCGCTTCCTACCGACCGCGACGTCCAGCCGGCCTGAGATCAGCCGCCAAACAGCGTGGCGCACATCTGGCGCGGATTGAGGAAGCCGAGGAACGCGCTCGACGGCATCGAGGCGCAGCCGCCCGCGGCCGCGGGCACAGCCGGCATCGATGGCGCTGAGCCCGGGGTCTTCCAGATGGCAGGCGACGCACCGCGGGGACCGCACTTCGGCCACGCCTTGAGGCCCTGGGTGCGCAGGACGTTCTCGGCCACCCGGATCTGCTCGGCGCGAGAGGCCGTCGCGGGGTTACCCCTGCCGCCGTTGGAGTTCCACGTCGCCTGCTTGAACTGCAAGCCGCCGTAGTGGCCGTTGCCGGAGTTGATGGACCAGTTGCCACCCGACTCACATTCGGCGATGGCGTCCCAGTTGACCGAATCCGCACTCGCGGTGGCGGTGGACATGGTCATCGGCACGAGGGCGAGCGCGCCGGAGATCGCGGCGGTCAGCATGCCCTTGGCGACAATCTTCGAAAACTTCATTTCTGCGGTCCTTCCCCGACCGTTTGGAACTCAAGGCCCGCGTGAAGCCCTGTGCGTGCTTCGATGCGGCTATCCGGTGTTTCGGGTGAGGAAGGTCACCTGTTACGTAAGCGTCAAAAGTTTTAATCGTTACTTAATTGGCGTAAGAGGCCTCTGAGAAAGAAGAGGCGGTGTCCAGGCATTTCGCCTGAACACCGCCTCTGCAAAGGTCCTACTGATTAACCGCGTCCGCCGCAGCTCGGCCATGCGCCGATGCCCTGCGACTGCAGAACGTTCTCCGCGACGCGGATCTGCTCTTCACGGCTGGCGTTGTGCGGCGAGCCGCTGCCGCCGTTGGACTTCCAGGTGCCCATGCTGAACTGCAGGCCGCCGTAGTAGCCGTTACCCGTATTAATCGCCCAGTTGCCGCCGGACTCACAAGCCGCGACCGCATCCCAGTTGACGCTGTCCGCATTGGCGGTGCCTGCCAGCGCCATCGGCGTCACGGCGAGCGCGCCGGCGAAGGTCGCCAGACCAATCGTCTTGCGGATGTTCTTCAACTTCGATCCTTTCGACGTGCGCGCGCCAACCAGGCCCGTGCGAGGACGCACAGGGCACATGCCTGATCACAGGCCGGGGTTTTGGGCCGCACCGTCTCGGGTAGGTGCAGCAGTGGGAAGCGAAAAGCGCCTCACCGGACGATCACGTCCGGCGGCCGTCGGGTGCGTAATGACCGCTCGGCCCCACTCACACGCAGGTTCGTGGTTTTTGAAATTATTTGCTCCCTGAGAAGCCGATTAGGACCGTACAAACCGATTCGGCGAAAGTCATTTCGGTCAAGATCGTGCAGCGGCCAGATCACGGACTGATCACGCCGGGCAGAGTCGAACGTCTGCGCAGGTCATCCGCAAGTTCCCCGAAGCTGAGGTTTTCACAGCTTCGGCATATTGCCGTGAGCCATCTCACTGGTATTTTGTGACCCAGCCCACCATTCCCGACGCGTGAAACCCCAGGTTTGGTTGCGAAACATCTGGCGTGAGTGCAGAAGTCGCCGGTAGACGCCAGTGTCGGTCGATCGGTTCGCTGGTATCACCGATGACGCCAGAGCGCAGCGGATGAGCGCCAATGCCCGGTGCCCCTTGATATTTGATACACAGCGTCGTCCCGCAGGCTGCATCCACCAATCAATGGGCGAGCCGGATTCAAAACATTCGATAGGCCAAAACTACTGTGCTACAGCATATTACGTGCGCTTCGAATCCGGCCCAGCCTACGATGTGTTATGGACACGCTCATCTTTGCCCGGCCGCGGGCGGAACGGACAAAGGACGTCACGGGTAAGCGACGTCCCATTTCACCCCCGGCGCTGCCCGAGAACGAAATTCGACCCGATCCGCGATCGAATTGGCGCCTGCCGCCGGCCGACGAATTCGAACGTTCCTGTTGGACAGGACATCTGAGCTACCGCCCAGAGATACTCGACAGTCATGGCGACTCGGCGTCAAGGTCGACGCGGTCTATATCACGGAGAAATATCGAGCCAATTCGGTGCACCGAATTGAATTCGATAAGCGAAGAATTGAATGGACGTGAATTTGCGAATTTGCTAAGCGATTCGCGAGGACGCCGTGGCCCGCAGCTCGGCGACCGTGTTGACGTTGGTCAGCGAGGCCTGCTCGGGCATGACAACCCGCTGCGTGTCGACACTCTCGACCAGGGCGCGCATGCTGCGCTCCCCCGCGTCGACGAGTTCGGACACCCGCTCATGCAGGCTCGTGCGGTAGATCCCGGCGAGATAGTGGGTGCGACCGTCCCACGGCAGCACCACGTCGGCCCCGAGTCGGACAGCCGGACCTTCGAGTTCGTCGATCAGATCGGCCGACAGCAGGGGCATGTCGACGGCGCAGACGAAGGCGAGCTCACGTCCGGCTTCCGCAGCGGCACGCAACCCGCGCCCTGTTGCCAGCAGTGGCCCGACGCCCCGGATGTCGTCCCGCAGGATGTGCGCGTCCAGGGTCGGCAGCGCCTGACCCGGGGCGGCGACGACGAACACGGGCGCGCATCTCGGGCTGACGGCTGACACCATCCGCTCGACGAGCGTTTGGCCGTCGAACATGACGGTGGCCTTGTCGCGGCCCATTCGACGGGATGCCCCGCCGGCCAGGATGACCGCTGCAAGCGGTACGGGGGACGTCACGTCAGTGAGATTAGTCGACGGTCCAGGTGTCTTTGCCCCGGAGCAGCGACTGCAACGCGGCCGTGTCGTGCGGCTTGGCATTGCGCGCCGCGGCGACCTGCTGGCGGGCAGCGTCGTCGTAGGTCGGCTTGCTGACCTTCCGGAAGATCCCCATCACCATGTGGTCGAGGTTCTGCTCGGACAGCCGCGACAGCGCGAACGCATATGCCGGGTCCTCCAGCTGCGCGTCGTGGACGACGATCTCGTCGGCCGACACATCGGCGGTCTTGGCGACCTCGAGCCCGTAGCCCGATTTGACGACGCAGTATTCGCCGTCGCCGCCGAAGGTGATCGGCTCGCCGTGGGTCAGGTTGATGAGCCGCTCCTCGGCGCCTTCCTTGCGCAGCGCGTCGAACGAGCCGTCGTTGAAGATCGGGCAGTCCTGCATGATCTCGACGAGCGCGGCGCCGCGGTGCTCAGCAGCGCCACGAAGCACCTCGGACAGGCCCTTGCGGTCGGAGTCCAAGGCGCGGCCAACGAATGTCGCCTCGGCACCGAGCGCCAACGACACCGGATTGAATGGGTAGTCCAGCGAACCCATCGGGGTCGACTTGGTGACCTTGCCCGTCTCTGACGTCGGCGAGTACTGCCCCTTGGTCAGCCCGTAGATCCGGTTGTTGAACAGCAGGATCGTCAGATTGACGTTGCGACGTAGCGCGTGGATCAGATGGTTGCCGCCGATCGACAGCGCGTCGCCGTCACCGGTGACGACCCACACCGACAGGTCTTGGCGGGCCAGCGCCAGCCCCGTCGCGATCGTCGGCGCACGGCCGTGGATCGAGTGGAACCCGTAGGTCTGCAGGTAATACGGGAATCGGCTCGAGCAGCCGATACCGCTGACGAACGCAATGTTCTCGCGACGCAGCCCGAGTTCGGGCAGGAAGTTGCGGATGGTGTTGAGGATGACGTAGTCGCCGCAACCGGGGCACCAGCGGACTTCCTGGTCGCTGGTGAAGTCCTTCGACTTCTGCGGCTCGTCGGTCGTCGGGACCAGGCCGGTTCCGGCCGTCAGTCCGAGATCTGCACCAATCAGGTCGGTCATGCGATTGCTCCCACGCCAGTTTCGGTTTCGATGGTGGCCGCAGCGAGCCGCGCGAACTTGGCCTTGTCAATTTCCTTGTCGCCCAGCGTTCCGTCGAGCGCGGCATCGATGATGCCCTCCACCTCGTCGGCGAGGAACGCCATGCCCTCCACCTTGGTCACGGACTGAACGTCGACCAGATACTTGCCGCGCAGCAGCAGCGCCAGCTGGCCGAGGTTCATCTCCGGCAACACCACGTTGGGGTAGCGCCGCAGCACCTCGCCCAAGTTGGCGGGGAAGGGGCTCAGGTTGCGCAGGTGCGCCTGGGCCACCTTGATGCCCTTACGGCGCGCGCGACGGCATGCTTCGCCGATGGGGCCGTAGCTGCTCCCCCAACCGAGCATCAACAGCTCCGCGTCGCCAGTGGGGTCGTCGACCTCGAGGTCCGGCACGGTGATGCCGTCGACTTTGGCTTGGCGCAGCCGCACCATCAGGTCGTGGTTCTTCGGCTCGTAGGAGATGTTGCCCGAGCCGTTGGCCGCCTCCAGCCCGCCGATGCGGTGCTCGAGGCCTGGAGTGCCCGGCACCGCGAACTGGCGGGCCAGCGTCTCGGGGTCACGCGCGTACGGCTGGAAGGGCTCACCCGTCTTGGCGAAGGTGTGCTCGATCTTCTCGTAGGTGCTGACGTCCGGAATCTGCCACGGCTCAGAGCCGTTCGCGATCGCGCCGTCGGACAGGATGACCACGGGGGTGTGGTAGTTGATGGCGATGCGGACGGCCTCGACGGCGACGTCGAAGCAGTCCGACGGGGACCTCGGCGCCACCACCGCGACCGGCGATTCGCCGTTGCGCCCGAAGAGCACCTGCAGCAGATCGGCCTGTTCGGTCTTGGTCGGCAGACCCGTCGAGGGGCCGCCGCGTTGCACGTCGATGACGATCAGCGGCAGCTCGGTCATCACCGCGAGCCCCATGGCCTCGGATTTCAGTGAGATGCCGGGTCCGGAGGTGCTGGTGACGCCCAGTGCGCCGCCGTACGACGCGCCGATCGCCGCACCGATGCCCGCGATCTCGTCCTCGGCCTGGAAGGTCAGCACGTTGAAGTTCTTGTGCTTGGACAGCTCGTGCAGGATGTCCGAGGCCGGGGTGATCGGGTACGTGCCGAGCACCACCTGCAGATCACTCAGCTGGCCCGCCGTCACGATGCCGTAGGCCAGCGCGGTGTTACCCGAAATCTGGCGGTACTCACCGCTCTTGAGCTTGGCGGGCGCGACCTCGTAGACGCTGCCCGCGAAGGCCTCGGTCGTCTCGCCGTAGTTCCAGCCGGCCTTCAGCGCCAGCACGTTCGCCTCGGCGATATCGGGCTTGCGGGCGAACTTCTCGCGGATGAACGCTTCGCTGTGTTCGAGCTCGCGGCCGTACATCCACGACAGCAGGCCGAGGGCGAACATGTTCTTGGCGCGCTGGCCGTCCTTCTTCGACGCGCCGATCTCTTCGACCGCACCCAGCGTCAGCGTGGTCATCGGCACGGCCTGCACGACGTAGTCGGACAGGTCGTCGTTCTCCAGCGGGTTGCCCTCGTAGCCGACCTTCGCCAGATTGCGCTTGGTGAATTCGTCCGAGTTGGCGATGATCAGCCCACCGCGGGGCAGGTCGGAAACGTTGGCCATCAGCGCGGCGGGATTCATCGCGACGAGCACGTCGGGGCGGTCACCCGCGGTCAGGATGTCGTAGTCGGCGATCTGGATCTGGAAGGACGACACCCCGGGCAGCGTGCCCTGTGGTGCGCGGATCTCGGCGGGGTAATTCGGTTGCGTCGCAAGGTCATTGCCGAAGAGCGCGGCCTCGGAGGTGAAGCGGTCACCAGTGAGCTGCATGCCGTCACCGGAGTCGCCCGCGAAACGAATGACGACCTTTTCGAGCTTCTGTCTGGTGCCCGGGTTGGCCCCGTTGCCGTTGGCCCCCACTGCGACCGCCTTCCGTCTGAGTCAAGCCGTTCCGGCGAACAGTCCTCGGAGTCGCGGTCGAAGCGACGCGCCGTCGTTGGACGTCCACAGAAATTTGATGTCACTCGCAGTACCGATTATGGCACTTCTCTTAGGTGGCCCTTCACACGACTCGCGGGGTACGCACTGGTAACTACCAAACGAACGCCCTGATCAGCGCGTGTGCCGATGCCCGCCGCGAGACAAAAATGTGTTTTGCGTCACGTGGCACTGAGTGTCATTAATAAGGAAATTGCTACCGATCAGTAGCCCGCTGCTAGCACTCGCGCGCCGCCTACGGCGGCAGGTTGTAGGGCGTGATGACCTGGATCGGCACCGGCCGCGTCGGCTCGACCGGCAACGCGCCCTGCTGTTGGAGTATCAGCCGCATCGCCAAGCGCGCGTCGGCGCGAAGATCGTTGTGCAGGACGACCGAGATGCGCCCGTCCCGCAGGAGCTGTCTGTTGTCGACGTCCAGATCATGGGCAACGAAAACCCTGCACACCCGCCCTAATCGTTCGAAGGCCGCGATCGTCGCGGTGTTGCCACCTCCCACCGAATAGACGGCTCCGACTTCTGGATGGCGCTCGAGCGCCTGGAGAACCAACCGCTCGTTCGTCGAGTCCAGCCCGTCGCTTTCGCTGACTTCCACGATCGTGCGCCCGGTACCGCGCATCGCGGAGCGGAAGCCGACCTCGCGCTCACCCTCGCCGCGGAACACCGCGCGGCTCAGCGTGATGAGAATGTCCGACGGCGCCGACCCCAGCCACTCCCGCATCAGATAGGCCGCCGTCACCCCGGCGCCGTGGTTGTCGATGCCCACGTACGCGCATCGCGCGCTCGCGGGAATGTCGGTCGTATACGTCACCACCGGCACACCGCCTTCGACCAGGCGGTCGACGGCCTCGGCCACCGCGGGGTCGTCCTGGGCCTTGAGCACGACGCCGTGGCTGCCCTTGATGCGGCCGAGCGCCTCCACCATCTGTTCCGTTGACCCGGACTCCCACAGATGAAAGCGGGCGCGCAGCGCGGCGGGTGCGAAGGCGGGCAACTCGGCCTCGATGGCGGCGCGAAACGCATCGGAGAACCGCGCCGGCGTCTGCATCACGACGTCGATGAGGTAGCGGCGGCCGTTGAGGCGCAGCTGGGCCCGCTGCTTGTCGAGATCCGCGATCGCCTGCTCGACTTCGGCCCTGGTGTTCGCGCGGACGCCGGGCCGTTGGTTGAGGACGCGATCGACAGTTGCCTCGCTCAGCCCGGCCTGCTGGGCGATCTCGCGGACCTTATAGCGGTGCGGCATCGATCTTCCTGAGGTGTTTTTGATGGATTTCTGGCGTTGATTGCGGCGACTGTCACAGCAAGACTAACTGGCATGACCGCACCGGTGAGGACGACAAACCCGCCGTGGATCGGCGAGTCCGAATGCCGGATCGACGACTTCCGGCCGCAGGTGCTCCGTGACACCGAACGCGCCGACTACCCGAACGCCACCGAAGTGCGCAGCAACGTGCCGGTGTACTCGGCGGCCGCGGTGGCTGGCGGCGACCGGCGCGAGCTGCAGGCGGAGTTGATCCGCGCGCTCGCCGATGGTCCGGGCGTCGTACTGTTCGAAAGCGCTATCTCGTCCGACCTCGTCGACCGCGCGAACGAGGGCTTCTTCGCGATCATCGCCGCACAGCGCGCGGCGGGCAGGGCCGCGGGCGACCACTTCGGCAGGCCCGGCGCCAACGACCGGATCTGGAACGCCGCCCAGAAGCTCGCGCTGCACGCGCCGGCTGTGTTCGCCGAGTACTACGCGAACGACACCCTCGCCGTCGTCTGCCAAGCCTGGCTTGGTCCCCGCTACCAGGTCACCTCTCAGGTGAACGTCGTCAATCCCGGTGGCAACGCCCAGGTTCCGCACCGCGACTATCACCTCGGCTTCGTCCCGGACGAACACCTTGCGCAGTATCCGGCGCATCTGCACCGGACCTCACCGGTGCTCACGCTGCAGGGCGCCGTCGCCCACTGCGATATGCCGGTCGAAAGCGGCCCCACGATGCTGCTGCCACATTCGCAGCGGTTCGCGGGCGGCTACATCGCCTTCAATCGGCCCGAGTTCGTGGAGTTCTTTGCCGACCATCACGTGCAGCTGCCGCTGAACAAAGGTGATGCGATGTTCTTCAACCCGGCTCTGTATCACGCTGCGGGATCGAATGTTTCGGGTGACATCCGGCGGATCGCGAACCTGCTTCAGGTGTCCTCGCCGTTCGGCCGGGCGATGGAGGCGCTGGACCGCACGGCGATGGTCCGCGCGATCTATCCGGCACTGCTGGCGATGAAGGCTGCCGGACGCCCGCAGCGCGACCTGCACAACGCGGTGGTCGCCACCGCGGAGGGCTACGCGTTCCCCACCAACCTCGACAGCGATCAACCCATCGGCAGCCTCGCCCCACCGAGTCAGGTCGACTCGGTGCTGGCGGCGCTGGACTCGAACCTCAACGCGGACGAACTCGACGTCGTCTTGCGCGCCCACCAAGAACGGAGAATGCCATGACCACGCTCGGCGTCATCGGACTGGGCCGCATCGGTGCGTTCCACACCGAAACCCTCTCGGGCCTCGACAGCATCGACGGGTTGGTCATCACCGACGAGCGGCCCGACGTCGTCGCGGCCGTCGCCGCCAAACACGATGCGAGAGCTGTCGACTCGGTCGACGCCCTGTTGGCGTCCGGCGTGGACGGGGTCGTCGTGTCCGCCGCGACACCCGCACACGCCGAGCTGACGCTGGCCGCAGTCGAGCGCGGCCTGCCCACGTTCTGCGAGAAGCCGATCGCCTCCACAGCGGTCGAGAGCACGCGGGTTGCCGACGTGATCGCGCGGTCGGGTGTGCCGGTCCAGGTCGGCTATCAGCGGCGGTTCGACGCCGCGTTCGCGGCCGCCAAGCGCGCGGTCGACGACGGCTCGCTGGGCGCCCTGCACACCGTGCGCAGCACGACGATGGACCCGGCTCCCCCGCCGATGGAGTACATCGCGGGTTCGGGTGGGATCTTCCGCGACTGCGCCGTGCACGATTTCGACGTGATCCGCTGGATCACAGGCCAGCAGGCCGTCGACGTGTACGCCGCTGGCAGCGTCCAAGGAGACCCGAAGTTCGCTGAGTTCGGCGATGTGGACACCGCCGCCGTGGTCGTCACCTTCGAAGGCGGGACGCTCGGCGTGGTCTCGGCGGCGCGGTACAACGCCCACGGCTACGACTGCCGCCTCGAAGTGCACGGCTTCCACGACACGGTGGTCGCCGGTTGGGATCAGGGAGTTCCGGTGCGAAATGTCGACCCCGCCAGCAGCTTTCCCGAGGGACCGGCGCACCACTTCTTCATGGACCGCTTCACCGAGGCATTCCGCGCGGAGCTCAGTGCGTTCGTTGATGTGGTCAAGGGAAACGCCGCCCCGGCATGCACGGTGGCCGACGCGGTCGAGGTCGCGTGGCTGGCCGAAGCGGCCACCGAGTCGTTGCAGCGCCGCGTGCCGGTGAGCATCAAGGACGTGAGGTCACGATGAAATCCCTGAAGATCGCCGGTGCACCGATTTCGTGGGGAGTGTGCGAGGTACCCGGCTGGGGTCACCAGCTCAGCGCCGAGCGGGTGCTCACCGAGATGCGGGATGTCGGCCTGTCCGCCACCGAGTTGGGTCCCGAGGGCTTCCTGCCATCAGACCCCGAGGAGTTGACCGCCCTGCTCGCGTCGAACGGTCTGCGCTGTGTCGGCATGTTCGTACCCGTGCTGCTGCACGACCCCGACTACGACCCGCTCGCCGATATCAAGAACCCGCTTGACGCGCTGATCGCTTGCGAAGCCGACGTTCTCGTGCTCGCCGCGGCGACGGGTTCCGACGGTTATGACTCGAGGCCGACGCTCGACGACAGCCAATGGGCCACGCTACTGGCCAATCTCGACCGGCTCGCCGCGGCGGCCGCCGACCGCGGTGCACTCGCCGTCTTGCATCCACACGTCGGGACCATGGTAGAGACCCGCGGCGACGTCGACCGGGTGCTGCAGGGTTCGACCATCAAGCTGTGTCTGGACACCGGCCATCTGCTGATCGGCGGTACGGATCCACTCGCTCTGACACTGCAGGTACCCGGCAGGATCGCGCACGCACATCTCAAGGACGTCGACGCGGCGCTCGCCGCTCGCGTTCAGGCCGGAGAACTCACCTACACCGAGGCGGTGCGCGCCGGCATGTACACCCCGCTGGGCGCGGGTGACGTCGATATCGCGGGCATCGTGACTGCGCTGGGCGCCAATGGATTCGACGGCTGGTTCGTCATGGAACAGGACACGATCCTCGACGGTGAACCCACCGATGAGGGACCCCTACGCGACGTGCGGACCAGCGTGGCTTTCATGCACGACGTCAGTGGCCGCGTGACGGTGTGAGCCCCCGAAGACGAGCGCGAGTGAGGATCGCAGCGAGGACCGAGCGAGGACCGGTGGGCCCACGCCCGCAGGGCAGGGGACGAGCGGGAGTCGAGGCATGAGCTTGCGCATCGGCGTGCTCGGGGCCTCCCGCATCGCCGAGCCTGCGATCGTCGGGCCCGCACACGAGCTGGGTCATCGACTGGTCGCGGTGGCCGCGCGCGATCCGCAGCGCGCGCAGGTTTTCGCCGACAAGTACGGCGTTGAGCGCGTCGTGCCGTCGTACCAGGACGTGATCAACGACCCCGAGGTCGACGTCGTCTACAACCCGTTGGCGAACGCACTGCACGCGCCGTGGAATCTCGCGGCGGTCGCGGCGGGCAAACCGGTGCTCACCGAAAAGCCGTTCGCCCGCAACCGGACTGAGGCAGAGCAAGTCGCCGAGGCCGCCGAGAGTGCGGGTGTGCCTGTGGTGGAGGCCTTCCATTACCTGTACCACCCCGTGACGCGGCGTGCCCTGGAGCTCGCGCGTGCCGGCACCCTCGGTGACATCACACATGTCGAGGTGCGCATGGCGATGCCCGAGCCTGCCGACGGGGATCCGAGATGGTCGCTCGAGTTGGCCGGCGGCGCGTTGATGGACCTCGGCTGTTACGGGCTGCACGTCATGCGTCAGCTGGGTCGTCCGTCGATTGTGCGGGTGAACGCGAAAGAACGCAGCCCCGGCGTCGACGCGTGGTGCGATGTCGAACTCGGCTTTCCCAGCGGCGCAACGGGCTTCAGCACAAACTCGATGGTGGCCGATGACTACACGTTCACGATTCAGATCGTCGGCACCGACGGAGATGTCCTGGTGCACAACTTCATCAAGCCCCAGGCCGACGACCGTGTCACCGTCCGGACGCCCGCGGGCAGTAGCGTCGAACATCTGGGCACGCGCACGTCGTACACGTACCAACTGGAGGCGTTCGCCGCGCACGTCCTGCACGGCGCACCGCTGCCGGTGAGTACGGTCGACGCGGTGGAGAACATGGCCTACGTCGACGCCGTATACCGGGCGGGCGGAATGGAACCCCGCTAGCCCACGCTCGGCACGCTCGCCAGCCGCACATACGCCGAGGCCGCCTCGGCGCGGTTGGTGGCGTGCAGCTTTCGCAGCACTCGCTTGACGTGGGACTTCACCGTGCCCGCCGAGATCACCAGCTCGTCGGCGATCTGCTGGTTGGTGCGGCCGGCCGCCATCAGGCGGAGGACCTCGATCTCGCGACGGGTCAGGATCGCCATGACACGCGTCTGCACCTCGGCCAGCGATTGCGCCGCCGGACTGCGTTCGACCGGTTCGATCTTGGCAAGGTCCAGATCCGCGTCCTGCAGCGCCCGTGCGGCTTCGTCGGCAGACGCCAACGCGCGACGGACGTCTGCGCGTTGACGGCGCATGCGCTCGAGGAGAACGGTGCGCTCGTAGGCGTATCCGAAGCCTTCCGCGAACGCCCACACCGTGTCTCGATCAATCTCGTCGACGATGCGGCCCGAGTACAACCGGTCGGCGTGCAGGAAGCCGATCACCTTGCCGGTCGGCATCACCGGTGCCGCCACATAGGCGTGGGTCAGGGAGAAATCGATGATCGGGCGGTTGACGCGCGGATCGTTGCGGGCGTCGCGCACGATGGCGGGCGCGCGGCGGCGGATCATCTGGGTCTCGAGCAGCATGTGGTTGAGGGGCGGCGCCACCGATTGCGCGAAAGCCACCATCTTCTCGGCACCCTCGGTGTCCTCGCCGAAATAGGCTGCCTCCATGACCATTCGGCCCTCGTGGACACGAAACAGCACGGCGCGGTCGAAGCCGCACGACTCGACCAGCTCGCGTGGCGCACGGTCGACGATCGTCGCGACATCGTCTACGACACGCAGCTTGCTCAGTGCCTCCTGTACCGAGAGGAGTGCAAACGTGCGCCGCCGCGCCCCATCCTCGATCAGCTCGCGTTCCAGCGATGACAGATCAAGCAGGGAGTCGAGGGCATTGAGCGCGTTCTCGTCGCCGAGTCCCTCCAACGCGTTGCGCACCACGGTCGCCTTGGCGTCGACCGCCTCGGCCACCACCGCCATGGGGTCCTCGGACGGGTCGATCTCGCAGTCCTGAAATGCCTCCCGGTAGCGGCGCGCGGCTTCGGTGTCCTTGACAGGGCGCGACGCCCAGCCGGGATGGTCACCGTCGGACAGGCTGCCGATCGCGGGCGTCTCGGGCTTCTCGCTCACAACGCTCACCACCAAGACTGTCCTCCGATCGATGCTCAGGTGCGGCCGGAACCGCCAATTCACCTCGTAAGGGGGTACGAGACCTCCCCAACGGGGGATCGATTTGCCCGGTGAGCTGGCACAGGCTATTTGTCATGTCATCTACGACCGTCTCGGCCTTGGAACTGCTGACCACGCCCCAGGGCATCGCGAACCCGTATCCGCTGTACGAGCAGCTCCGGGCACTCTCACCCGTGCCCGGATACCGTGACTGGCCGCCGGGGACCATTCCGGGGGCGGACGAACCCGTCACCGCGTGGGCGCTGTTCCGCTACGACCAGATCTTCGAGGCGGCCAGGGACAGCGCGACGTTCTCGTCGCGGGATCCTTTGCAGGAGGCGTCGTCTGCGCCGAGCCTGATGCTCGTCAACACCGACCCGCCCAAGCATGAAGTCGAACGGAAGCTGGTCAGCCAGGCGTTCTCCCCGCGCCGGGTGAAGCGCCTGGAGGGCTGGCTGAACGAGTTGGTGCCGCATCTGCTGGACGACCTGGGCAGCGGTGACGTCGAGGTGATGGAATTCGCCGCCGAGATCCCCACCCGCGCCATGGTGCGACTGCTGGGCCTGCCCGACGGCGATCACGTCCGATTCAAAAAGTGGGCCAACGCGTTCATGCTGTCGTCGTCGCTCACACCCGAGGAGCGCATCGCGAGCAATGAGGAGATGGTGACCACGTTCGCGACCCGGCTCGCCGAGCACACCGCCCGGCTGGCGGAGCGCACCCCCACCGACGATGTCGAAGACGCCGAGGATCTCATCTCCGCCCTGCTGCGCGCCGCGGTCGACGGGCAGCGGCTGACCCCCGAGGAGATCGTCCGGTTCTGCGTGACGCTCGTCGTCGCCGGCAGCGAGACCACCACGTTCCTGATCGGCAATCTGCTGCATGCGATGGCGCGCGAACCCGCGATCACCGAGCGGATGCGCAGCGACCGCACCTTGGTGAACGTCTTCGTCGAAGAGGCCATGCGTGTCGACGGACCGCCGCAGCGGCTGTTCCGCATCGCCACCCGCGATGTCGAGGTCGGCGGCAAGCTGATCCGCAAAGGTGATTGGGTGGCACTGTTTTTCGGCTCTGCCAATCGTGACCCCGAGGTGTTCGGTGACCCCGACAAGCTCGACATCGATCGGCCCAACATCCGCCAGCAGCTGTCGATGGGGCACGGTCTGCACTTCTGCCTCGGTGCATCACTGGCCCGCCTGGAAGTGGTCGCCGTGGTGAACGCGGTACTCGACCGCTATCAGACGATCGCGCTGACCGATGATCCCGGCACAAAGCAGACCGCAAGCCTGCTGACCCACGCCTATGTGCTTCTCCCCCTTCACCTCTCATGACCCCGGAGGAGGCAGCCAATATCGCGGCGACGAAGGCCATCTACGCCGCTGTGCCCGCCGGTGATCTGCAGACCGCACTGGAACTGCTCGACCCCGACGTGCGTATCACCTATTACGGCACCGAAGGCATTCCCTATGCCGGTGATTACCGGGGGTTTGACGAGGCCGTGACGTTCTTCACCAGGGTTGGGGAATCGATCGCGATCACCGAGATGGAGGCGTGGAAGTTCATCGCCCAGGGTGACGAGCTGGCGTCGTGGGGCAGGCAACGGTTCCGGCGACTCGACACAGGCTACGAATGGGAGTCGGAGTTTGCGCACATCATCACGCTGCGTGGCGGTCGGTGGCTCTACTTCCGCGACTTCATGAACTCCGCCCTGACGCTGCAGGCGTTCACCCGATGAGGGTCGCGGGTGACCGCGAGATCTGCATGGGCGCAGGGGTTTGCGTGATGACGGCCGACAAGACATTCGATCAGGATGACGACGGGATCGTGGTCCTCGCCTCCGATCGAGTGTCCGCCGGCGAGGAGAAGGCCGTGCGCAACGCCGTCAGGATGTGCCCGTCGGGCGCACTCCGTATCGTGAGCGACATCGTTTAACCCAGCAACGCGCTGTAGCGCCCGCGGGTGAACTGCGGTTTGTCATCGTTCACGCGGCCGGATTCCTCGATCCCCCAAACGATTGGTCAATTCCCCGGCGGCAACAGCATCGTCTGCCAGGTCTTGTTCTCGGGCGCGCCTGCGGCGAGATCCGATTGCGTGTACCGGCGGCCGTCCGGCCCGATATAGCTACCGGTCGCGGGATCGTATTCGGCCGCAGCGATCGGCGGCGGCGCAGCGGGCGGCGGTGGAGGCGCAGCTTCGGGCGGCAACTGTGGAATGGGCTGACCCGACAACGTCGCGTTGGGATCCCCCTTCCAGTTGAATCCGTCGTTGAGCGGTACGAAGACCTCGTCGCTTTCGCACAACTTGACCGTGGGCGCGCGTTTCCCCGGCACGGTTTCACACGGAATGTTGCGTGCGCCACGCACATTGAACGGCGAATCCTGCGGGATCCGGCAATAGAGGTCACCGGGCGGCCGCTGCGGATAATCCTCGAGCGCGGCAACGCGTTGCTGCTGGGCCGGCAGGAACCCGGTGGTGCAAGGTGGCGGCAGGTTGAGGTTCAGGTTGAAGCTCAGGTATTGGCCCTTGTAGTCCTGTTTGGTGTTGAGGTTGGCGAGGATGCCGGCCTGGTTTGCCGCGATGGCTTGGGGAAACACCACGAGGAGCTGTTCGATGTCGTTCTGATAGGTGAGCGCGACTTGCCCGACACTGACGAGGTTGGCCAGCAGGATGGGCAAGGTGGGCTGCAGGCGTTCGACCAGTTGCCGCACCTGCGCGGCCGCCGGGCCACCTTTGACGATGACGCCGGCAACTGCCTCGTCGTGGGTCTTCAATTCGGCGGTCACCGTGGCTACATGGGACGCCCACGCCTGGATCGCATCAGAGGTGTTCGTCTGCGAATCCAACACCGGATCGGCCTTGTCGATCAGCGTGGTCAGCGGATCGAGATTCTTGCGCGCGTCGATCGCCAGCGTGGATGCACCTTCGATCACACGCGACAGTTCTGGACCGAGCCCGCCGACCGCCGTGTAGGCCTCGTCGATCACGGTCTTGAGGTCGTCGCGGGGTATGGCCTGCAGACCGGTGTTCGCCGCAGCGAGCAAAGCGTTGACGTCCGGCGGCACTGACGAGTCAGCGAGGGCGATCACGTCACCGTTCTTCAGCGGCGGCGAGGTGCCGTTACGGGGCAACAGTAGGACATAGGATTCGCCGACCGCGGATTGACTGTGCACCTCGGCCTTCAGGTCTGAGGGGATGTCGATTCCGGACTGCAGCGAGAGCACCGCCGCCACACCGGAATCGGTCAGACGCACCGATTCCACCCTGCCGACCTTGGAGCCGCGATAGGTCACGTTGCCCGATTCATAGAGCCCGCCGGATCTCGGCAGTTCCACCGTCACCGTGTACCGGCCGACGCCGAACATGGCGGGCAGGTTGATGAAGTGCAGGGCCATCACCGCCACCGTGGCAAGGGCAACGATCGTGAAGATGGCCAGCTGAATTCGTACCCGTCCGGTCAAATGCATGCTAGCGGCCCTGATTCCATTGATAGGGGATCGTCAGCGGATTCCCGGGACCGTTCGGGCCACCAGCCAAGCAAGGGCTGGGGAACTGGCCGATGGTGCGGCCCCACTGCAGCTCGAGCCAGGTCAGATCGCACTCCCATCGAGTGCCGGTGAAGATCCCTTGGTCGATACGGCTGAGCGTGAGGTCGACGATGGCGGTCAAATTGGCATAGTCACCGCGTTGGAAGTTTTCGAAGGTCTCGTTGGGAAACGGGAAGGTGGCAAGCAGGCTCAGGGATCGCGTCAGGCTGGGACCGGCGTTGGCCAGCGACTCCAACACGGGGCCGACTTGTCTCAACTCCTTTACCAGGTTTTCCTTCGTCTGATTCACCGTGTCCACGGTCAGAGCGCTGAACTTGCCGAGCTGATCGGCCGCCTGCACCAAGTTGTCTCGTTCGGAGTTGAGCACAGCCAACGCGTCGGGGACGGTGGCCAGTGCCCGGTCCAGGACGGGCTGCTGTGCACTGAATTTCCCGACCAGGCGGTTGAGGCTCTCGGTGGCCGCGATGATGTCGCCGGTCTGGTCGTCGAGGTGGCCGGTGAATTCCCGAAGCTGCGTGATCAAGCTTCGCACGTCCTGCTCGCGGCCCCGAAGCGCGGTGGAAAACGCCTCGGTGATGTCCTGAACCTGGCCCAGGCCACCACCATTGAGCAACATCGACAGCGCGGCCAGCGTCTGTTCGGTGCTCGGGTAGGCGCCGCCGTCCGGCAGCGGGATGACCGATCCGGCGCGCAGCCGTCCGTGTGGCGCTTCGCCCGTCGGCGGCGCGAGCTCGATGTGCAAGGAACCCAGCAGGCTTGTGGTGCCGATCTTGGCCGTCGCGTTGGCGGGCAGGTCGACGTCGCCGTTCAGGCGCATGGTCAGCAGCGCATGCCAGCCCTGGCGCTCGATTTTGGTGACATGGCCGATCGTGACGTCTGCGACACGCACGCGCGAGTTCGGCTCAATGTTGTTGACGTCAGGCATTTGTGCCTGGATCACGAACGAGCCGGCGCCGGTTCCCTGTGTGCCGGGCAGGGGTAGTGAGTTCAGCCCGCGCCAACCGCAACCGGGCATCGCGGCCACGATCAGGACCATCGTCACGTTGGCCGCGACGTGTTGCCAGCGTCGCCGAGTCACGGGGCACCTCCGGGAGGAACCATCATGCCCTGCAGACCGTCGGTGGGGTTCGTGGCCAGCGGCGCGGTGAATGCCGGGTCAGGCGCCGAGGCTTCGGCGGCCAAGGGGACGTCCGGCGGCGGATCGACGGCGGGCGGTACGTGGTCGGGGCGCATCCAGGGCTCGCTGTAGGTGACTTCGTTCGGGCGGGTCTGCGCGCCGACGAACAGGTTCTCTCCCAACGGCGGAAAGTTGTATTGACGGTTCTTCACGATGGGCGCCAGATACTGCGCGCACAGTTTCGCCGATTGCTCACCTCCCCGGCGGGATGCGGACTGAATCGCGCCGCACAGGAACGAGATCGGGTTCGCGAAGTTGTTGATGGCCAGGGCGCCGGTCAATGAACCGTTGGCCGGCTCGTAGATGTTGTTGTAGTTCTGCAACACCGTCGGGGCGATGTGCAGCGTTTGTTTGATGTCGTCGAGGCTTTCCACGAGCACGCGAGTGATCGACGCCATCTTGTCCGATGCCGTACCGATCGCCTCCGTGTTGTCGGCGGCGAAGTCCTGCACGTCACCCACGACCGCGTTGAGATCCTCGACCGCCTGACCGACTTTGTTCGGATCGTCGGCCAGTAGGGACGTCACCTCCGCGAGGTTGCGGTTGAGCGATTCGAGCAGATCGGCGCTGTCGCTCAGCGCAGACACCAGCGTCGAGAGGTTCTTGAACGTGGCGAAGATGTCACTGCTGTGGTCACCGAGGATCGAAACCGCCTGCGACAGTTTGATGATGGTGTCCCGGATCGTCGGACCCTGACCGCGCAGGTTGTCCGCGGTGGTGTTGATGAGTGCACCCAACGTACTCACACCATCGGGCCCGGTGGGCTTGAGCAGGTCGGTCAGCCTCTCGAGTTGCGCACGTAGGTCGTCCCATTCGACGGGCACCGCAGTGCGGTCCTCGGGAATCACCGCGCCGTCGGCCATCGTCGGTCCACCGGTGTAGGGCGGCGTGAGCTGGATCGTGCGGCCGGTGACCAGCTGCGGTGACAGGATCACAGCCTTGGCATCGGCAGGAACCTTGTACCTGCCGTCGAACCAGAATGTGATCTTGGCCCGCTCGGGCTGCGGTTCGATCGATTCGATCTTGCCGACGGGCACGCCGCGAACCAGCACGTGGTCGCCGGCGAATACCCCTGTGCTGTTCTCGAAGTAGGCGACCACCACCGTCCGGGCGATCTGCGCGGGCATACGTGCCACGACGATCAGGCCCGCACCCAACACCAGCACAAGCACCACCGCCAAGACGACCCTCGCGGTACGTGGCGACCTCATCGCAGCCGGAATCATGGCCTTACTCCCGGTTGTTGGAGGGGCGGCGCCTCGCCCGGCGCCGGCAGGTAGACCGGCGCTGGAGTCGGCTCGGGCACCGAGGCCATCGCCGGCGGCGGCAGCGCGGGCGGCCCCGGCGGCGGACCGCCAGGCGGTGGTGGCGGGGGCGGCTCGCGGTAGGGGTAGCGCGGGTCCCCGGGATTGCCGGTGATCGCGTCGGGCAGATGCGATCTCGGTTCCCCGCCCTGACCGGTCCGCGGGAAAGGCACCGGCAACGCAGGCGTCCCCGGTTGGCCGGTCTGCGGGTCCGTCAGCTGTGACGGCAGCAACGTAGCCGGATCCAACCCCAGATCCGAAAACGCCGCGTCGACGAACGGTTGCACGAACTGACCCGGAAACAGGTTGACCACATAGGCTTTGAAGAACGGGCCGGAGGAAAGCGATTCACCAAGAGACATGACGTAGGTGTTGATCAATTTGATGGACTGCTGCACACGCTCCTTGCGGTCATCGACGATCGCCAACACTCCGTTGAGCTTTTCCAACGCCGGCCGCAGCTGCTGACGGTTCTCGCCGATGAACGCGTGCAGCTGTCGCGACACCGCCGAGATGTTCGCCCAGATCTGGTCCAATGCCGAGCTTTGCGTCCGCAACGCCGCCAGTAGTGCATTGGTGTCTTTCACCAGACTCACGATGTTGTCGGTGCGTTTGGCCAGCACCCCCGTCACTTGGGCCGCGTTGTCCAGCAGCCTGCGCAACTCGGCATCGCGAGTGTCGAGCACTTGTGCAAACCGCGCCACGCCCGCCACCGCATCCTTCAGATCCGCCGGTGTGTCCGAAAAGGTCCGGGCCAAAGTGGCCAGCGAGTTCGAGAGCTGGTCGGTGTTCACGCCGCTGATCGTGGTGGCCAGGTCACCCAGGGCGTCGGGCAGCTGATAGGGCGAAACCGTCCGGTCGAGGGGAATGGTGCCGTCCAGCTGCCCGCTCCCGCGCGGCGTCACATCGACGATCTTGGCGCCCAACAGGCTCTTGGTCTTGATCGCGGCCTCGGTGCGGTCCCCCAGACGCACATCGCTGTCGATCTTGAACGTGACGAGCACGCCCGCCTCATCGAGAACAATGTCCGAGACGTTGCCCACCACGAAGCCGGAAACCTCCACGCCGGCACCGGTGTTCAGCCCGCCGGCGTCGGCGAAGTACGCCGAGTACTCCCTACCCGAGTTGAGGAAGGGCAGGTTTTGGTACTGCAAGGCGGCCAGCACCATCACGGCAACCGTCGCGACGCCGACGGTGCCGATGACCAAGGGGCTGCGTTCGGAGAAGGACTTCACTTGGGCGCGCACCGCCCCGTGCTCTGGCCGGCCACTTTGACGTACACCGGTTGGCCCCCTTTGCCGTTGAGCTTGAGCACGACATCGCACAGGTAGAAACTGAAGTAGTCGCCGTACATCCCCTGCCGCACCAGGGCCTGGTATCTGTCCGGCAGCGTGTTGAGCAGATTGTCGAGATATTCGTGTTCGGCCACAGCGATGCCCGCCACCCGATCGGTCTGCGCGACCACCTCGCGGAACGGCGCCCGGGCTTGGGCCAAAAGGTCGGCGAGCGAACCGGTGGCGGCGTTTGTGTAAGCCACCGCGTTGGAGATGTCGGTTCTGCGTTCGGCCAGCCCGCCAATCAGCTCCGAAAGTGATGTCACGGCTTTGTCCAGCCGCTCACTCTGCCCGCCCAACGACCCGAGTACCACGTTGAGGTTGTCGATGACCTGCCCGATCAGCAGATCGCGGTCGGCCAACGTGTTGGTGACCACCGCGGCCTGCTGCAGGAAAGACCCAATCGCGGGACCCTGACCCTCGAACGCCTCGATCAACTGCTGAGTCAGGTCGTTGACCTGTTGGGGGTCCAGCGCCCGAAACAGGGGCTTGAAGCCACCGATCACCGAGTCCAGATCCAGCGCGGGCTGAGTGTGAGTCAGTGGGATGGTCTGCCCGGGACTCAGCGTCTTGAGTCCGCCGGTGCCTTCCTCGAGGGCCAGAAACCGGTCGCCGAACAGGTTGTCATACCGGATCACCGCCCTGCTGCCCTGCGTGAGCACGACCGACTTTTCGGTGAAAAACTGCACGCGCACAGTCGCATCCGGGTTGATGGAGATGTTCTCCACCTTGCCGACCTCGACGCCCGCGATCCGCACTATCGTGCCGTTCCTCAGGTTGGACACGTTGCTGAACTCGGCGTAGTAGCTGTTGCCCGCGCCGAAGCGAAACTGTCCGAAGATCGTCAGCGTCAGGAATGCGACGAACAGGCAGACAGCCAGGAAAACGCCCAGGCGCCAGATGGTGCCCCTGAAGTCAGCCACGGAGGCTCTCCTCCTTGTGCGGATGGTCGGCGGTGATGATGACCAGTGCGATCACGGTGGGCCCTGCCCGTTGTGGTCGAGCGGCGCCGGGGCCGCCGGGGGGACCCCCGGCCACAGCGGCACGCCGCCCGGCCCGTACAGCGGCGCGCCGTACGGTGGCGCCCCGGGGTAGGGAACCGGCCCGATTGCCGGGCCGGGCAGGCACTGACGAATGCTTGGCGGCTCCGGCACGGCACGCGTCGTCGGGAAGTAGTTCGCCCAGCAGGGATGTCCGATACCGGGGTTGGGCCGAATGTCCAGGCCGGTCCCCCAGCCGGTGTTGGTGATCAGTTGGCGCACGGGGAAGTTCTTGGTCGCGTCCGGTAGCGAGCCGCACCCCGGCGCACCGCCGGGTCCGCCCTTGGCGGCCACTATCGGCAGATTGTTCGGGTAGGCGTAGGGATCGTTTCCCAGCAACAAGGCGACGTCGAGCTGAAGAGTGCGACCATCGCCGCCCCACGCCGCATAGCCGCCGTTGTCGAGATACCACGTGGCGCCCTTCAAAAAGCACTCGTACACGGGGCTGTGCTGCAGCAGCAGGTTCGTCGTCGGCTCAAGGGTGTTGACCGCCTCGACGAGATCGTCCTTGCTCGTGGCAAGCAGGTTCGTGCCTGCCGTCGACAGACCGATGACGTTCAACAACAACCCATCTAGTGCGCTCGCCTGGTCGCTGATCGTCGTGCTGGTGGTACTGACGGCGTCCAGGATGGACACGATGTCGTCGGCTGCGGCGTCATAGGTGTCGGCGACGTTCTTGAGCGAGCGCCAGTTCTCTTGCATGGTCTCGGCGCGCGCGTTCAGTGCCAGCAAGACCTCATTGAGGTCTGTGGTGGCCTGGCCCATCCGTTGGCCCTGTCCACGCACGCCGTCGGCGACTGCGGTCAGCACGGCGTTCAGCTTCAGCGGGTCGATCATCTTGAGCAGCTCGACGACGTTTTCGAAGACCGTGTTGATCTCTGTGCTGACATTCTTTGAATGCAGCACGGCGCCGGCGGCCAGCCGCTTGGGGCTCGGATTCGGCGGATAGACGAGCTCGACGAACTTGGTGCCGAATGCGGTTGTGGCACTGATCTGAGCTTCCACGTTGGCCGGGATGTAGCGGATCTGGTCAGGGTCGATCTCCAGCTTCAAGCTGGCTCGATCGCCCCCGCCGCCGATCTGGCTGACCCGGCCGACTTGGACACCGCGCATCATGACATCTGCGTTGGTTTCCATCACCAATCCGGCTCGCTCCGACGAAAGCGTCACGGGCACATACGATCTGAATGTTTCCCCGAACGATGCCGCCGTTACGGACAGAAACAGCACGATTGCCGTCAACAAGATCACCGTCCACCACCCGGTGGCGATGCGGTATGTCCCTGCCCTTCGCTTCATGCCACTAACCGGCCAAGTGGAAATCGCCGGACTGGCCGTAGATGGCCAGCGTCATGATCACGATCAGGACCGATGCGACGACCATCGAGGCACGCACCGCTCGGCCCACGGCCTCACCTACGCCTGCGGGCCCACCGCGCGCGGTGTAACCGTAATAGGTACACAGCAGCATGATCATCAACGCGACCGCAGCCACCTCGGCCAACGACCACAAGACGTCGGATGGACTCAGATACGTATAGAAGTAGTGGTCGTAGACACCTGACCCCTGGCCGTACACAGCAGTGGTGCCGATACGAGCGGCCCAGAAAGCCGTCATCAGCCCGATGCAAAACAACGGGATCGCCACGATCACTCCGGCCACCACCCTGGTGGAGGCCAAGTAGCTCACACTGCGGATACCGATGGCCTCGAGCGCGTCGATCTCCTCATTGATTCGCATCGCCCCCAGCTGAGCTGTACTGCCGGCGCCGACGGTGGCGGCCAGTGCCACCATCACCGTGCCCGGCTGAATCTCGCGGGTATTGAAAAACGCGGACGCGAAGCCAGTGAGCGCCTCCACACCCACCGAAGCCAACTGGTTGTATCCCTGCACCGCGACAATCGCGCCCGTCGTCATCGTCAAGAACGCCACGATGACCACCGTCCCGCCGATCACCGCAAGCGCCCCGCTGCCCAATCCCATCTGTGCGATCACTCGCAACAGCTCGCCGCGGTAGTTGATGACGGCATCCGGAATACCAGCCAGCGTGGTGGCGTAAAACCTTGTCTGCGAACCAATCTGGTCCCATCCGGCTACCACTGCCTTCCTCGCCCGCTGTAAGCGGGGATGAAGTCCGCTCGGAACACCCAACGTCACGGCTCCACCTCAGGACACCATGAACGGGACGCCGACAGCGGTGACGATGATATTGATCAAGAACAACACCAGGAAGGCGAACACCACCGTTTCATTCACCGCCCTGCCCACACCGGCGGAACCACCACCCACCGAAATGCCTTGGTAGCAAGCGATCAAGCCCGCCATCAATCCGAACAGGGTCGCCTTGACCATCGAGATGATGACATCGGCCATATGGGTCAGCGTGGTCAACCCCGCCACCCACGCGCCCGCCGAAACGTCCATCAGGTACACCGAGCAAACGAACGCGCCGACCAGGCCCGTCATGATCACCACCGAGCTCAGCGCCAGCGACACGGTCGTGGCCGCCAGTACGCGCGGAACGACAAGCGCCTGAATCGGGTTGATACCCATGACCCGTAGCGCATCGAGTTCCTCGCGAATCGTCCGCGCACCCAGATCGGCGCACATCGCCGTGGCACCCGCACCCGCCACCACCAACACCGTCACGATCGGACCGCTCTGGGACACCGTGAAGATCGCGGCACCGGTACCGGAAAAGTCTGCCGCGCCGATATCGGCCAACAAGACGTTGAAAAGGAACCCCGATATCACTGCCCACGGGATTGTCATCAGTACCGCGGGCAGCGTCGAAACCCTTGCCACGAACCAGCACTGAGCCAGATACTCACGCCACGCGAACGGTGGCTTGAACATCAACACCAAGGTGTCCATCGACATGGCCAAGAACCCGCCGACCGCACGCACGGGCCTGGTCGCCGTTTGCGCCGAGATCAGCATGCTGAGCCCAACGGCGCGGTTGCCGGGAGGCGGCGATCCTGCAAACAACCGGCCGAGGCTTCGACCATCCGTGCCCTGTGCGTTTGCCGGAAATCGCCATCGATGGAGGGCATAGACGGAACGCTATCGACCCCTACGGTCCGATTGCTGCTTCCAAAAAGAGGTATAAGTCTCCCCCTTACGAGGCATACGCCGCTGCACGCGACGGTCAGCGCAGTTTGCTGTGATGCCCGCGGCGCCACCGCGGCAACGACTGGCAGCACCCGCGTGACCCGCATGGGCTCGGCGCCGCGGCGACGAGTGGAGCTGCTCATGTTGGCCATCCCGACAGGTCGAAGTTGTGCGGTGACATCCGAGAGGGTACGCGGCCGATGTCAGTTATGTCCATAGTCGATACGCCTAATAGAATGCACAGGATAGACAAAGAACGATGAAGAGTGCGGCTTGTGCTCATGGATGTATCTTGATAGTACTGTTCTGTACGTCACATGCAGGACGGTGAGCTTGACGCTGCCGTGCGCGAAGCGATACCCGAGGAGGGGTTGCATGACCGACACCAAAGAGGCGAGCGAGAAGCTCGTACGCGACTTCCTGGGCTCTTGGGAGGGCCGCGATCTCGAAACCATCTGCGGCGCCTTCGCCGCCGACGCCGTTTACCACAACACGCCCGTGGCGCCGATCGAGGGCATCGACGGCATCCGAGAGATCTTCCGCGCGTTCCTCGACGCGTTCTCGTACGCCAAGCTCGATATCGTGACCCTGGCGGCCGAGCCGGGCCTTGTCCTGGCCGAGCGGATCGATTACTTCACCATGAACGACGGCCGCAAGGTCGAGCTGCCCGTCACCGGTGTTTTCGTCGTCAAGAACGGTGAAATCACCCGCTTCACCGACTATTTCGACCTCGCCGATTTTGAGCGCCAGAGCGGCTTCAAGCTCTAGTTCACCGGTCCCCGACATGGCCAGCGACTCGTCCGCAGTCCCACCGCATGTCGTCTCCGCCGCAAAGCGCAGGCGTCTGGCAGGATTTGGTGGTTCGAGTGAGCAAGAGGGGAGGCGACGGGCGGTGGTGGAGCCTGCGGTGTCAACCGTCAAGCGCAGGCCGAAGGACCGCAAGCAGCAGATCCTCGAGCAGGCGGTTCGGCTGTTCATCGAACGTGGCTTTCACTCGGTCAAGCTGGAGGACATCGCCGAGGCGGCGGGTGTCACCGCCCGCGCGGTCTATCGGCACTACGACAACAAGCAGGCCCTGCTCGCCGCCGCTATCCGCACCGGCCAGGAGCAGTATCAGAGCGCACGGCAGCTCTCCGAGGGCGAGACAGCGTCGGCGCCGCGGCCGTTGAGCGTCGAACTGCCCGACCTGACGGCGGCCGCCGTCGCATCGCGGTCTTTGACCGTGCTCTGGCAGCGCGAGGCCCGCTACCTCGACGACGTCGAGCGGTCCGAGGTGCGCCGTCGCATCAACGCCATCGTGGCCGGGATTCGCGACAGCGTGCGGCTCGAGGTGACCGACCTCAGCCCGCAGCATCTCGAACTGCGCGCCTGGGCGGTGTCCAGCACCATCACCAGCCTGGGTAGACACAACCTGAGCCTGCCGGGAGATGAGCTGTCCGAACTGCTGAACCGGGCCAGCATGGCGGCTGCACGGACGCCTGTCGTCAGCGCGCTGAAACCTCTCGACCCGACGCCCGATGACGGGCGCGCATTGTTCTCCCGGCACGAAACCCTGCTGGCCACCGGTGCGCGTCTCTTCCGCGCTCAGGGTTATCCGGCCGTCAGCACGAGTGAGATCGGCAAGGGCGCCGGCATTGCGGGTCCGGGCTTGTATCGCACGTTCTCGTCCAAGCAGGCCATCCTCGACGCCCTCATCGGGCGTCTGGATGACTGGTGGAGCCTGGAAACCATTCGCGCGTTGCGCAGCGACAACGACACGGCGGACTGTCTGCGCACGCTGGTCGCCGGGCGGGTCCGCATCAGCCTCGACGATCCCGACCTGGTGTCGGTGTCGATCACCGAACTTTCCCACGCCTCTGACGAGGTCAGCGAGACATACACACGCAACCAGGTCGACCGCGAAGCGGTATGGATCGACCTCATCTGCAGACTGGTGCCCGAAACCACGGCCGCGCAGGCACGACTCCTCGTCGCCGCGGCCATCAGCTTCATCGACGACACCGTGCGCACCTGGCATCTGACCCGGTATTCGGGCGTCGCGGAAGAGATCACCGCGATCGTGTTGTCGATCCTGACCAGCCGCGGTCACCAGAGCGCGGAAATGGTTCCGCCATCCGCGATCTGAGCTGTCCCGTTCACCATCGACGCGTCGTCGGACAGCAGGAAGGCGACGACTCCGGCGATCTCTTCCGGGCCGGCCATGCGGCCCTGCAGCCGGGCGATCATGTTGTCCGCGCCGCCCTCGCCGAGCACCTCGTCGAACGTCGCCATCGCGGTCTGCTGCATCGGCGTGTCGACGAACGCGGGCAACACTGCATTGGAACGCACGTTGGCCGAACGTAATTCGGCGGCGGTCACGCGGCTGAGATGGATGATCCCCGCCTTGGACATGCCGTACGCCGCCGACCCGGCCGCCGCCACCTGACCCGCCAGCGACGACATGTTCACGATCGCTCCGCCACCGCGCTCGATCATCTTCGGTGCGGCGTGTTTGGTGCACAACCACGCGCCGCGCAGGTTGATCTTGATGACCCGGTCGAAGTCCTCGACGGTCGTTTCGGTCAGGGGCGCGAAATGAACGATTCCGGCGTTCGCGACGAGTTTGTCGACTCCGCCGAACTCGGTTGTGCAGGCCTCGACCATCGCGATCACCTGTTCCTCATCGCTGACGTCGGCCCGGAAACCGACCGCGCCGCTGCCGATTTTCATCGCCGCGGCGTCGGCGGCGGCGCCGTCGATGTCCGCGCACAGCACGTGACAGCCCTCGTCGGCGAGGCGCGCTGCGATCGCGAGACCGATGCCGGCGCCTGCGCCGGTGACGATGGCGGCCTTGCCAGCAAGGTCCGGATGCGTCATGTGACTCCTTGTGAGTGTGTTTGAGCCATAACGATTCTCACCCCGCGACGGCAAGAACCCGGTGTTGCCCGGCGACCAAACCGTGTTCGCGGATGGCACCGAACATCACGAGGCCGAACCCCGGAGCATCATCGGACAGCCGGACCGAATGCACGCCCAGATCGCGCAATATCCATGCCACGATCTGCGAAACCCGCTCCGCACCCAACGCGTCGCGCGTCGACAGTCCGCAGGCGCCGACCGGACCCGGTGGGCGCAGGTACACGATCATGCCGCTGCCCCGAGCAGTCATCGTCGTCACCGCGCGATGGAGGTCGTCGCCGCAGCGACAACCAAACGACCCGAACACGTCTCCGGTCAGACATTCGACGTGCACGTGCAACGGCATCGGGCGATCCGAATCGGCGGCGCCGATGATCGCCACGAGATGTTCGCCGCCGCCGTGGGTGTCACGAAAACCGATGGCGCGCGACGTCACTGCACCCAGGGGCAGCAGGGTTTCGGCTGACCGGACGACCTGCGGTTCGGTGCGCCGCCGGAACTGTGCGAGATCGGGGATCGAGATCACGCCGAGCCCGTGCCGGTCGGCGAACTCGATCGACTCGGCCTCGTCGGCGATCGCCCCGACGCGCTCGCCCGACACGATCTCGCAGAGGACGCCGGCGAGTCGCCGGCCTCCGAGCCGGGCGAGGTCCACCGCCGCCTCCGCCACTGCCGGTTGTGCCAACACGCCGTCCGCATCGGCCAGGACGGGCACGACGTGGCCGGGACGCCGGAAATCCGAGGGTGACGACGCCTGCGCGGCGAGCGCCACGATGGTAGCGGCGCGGTCGGTCGCCGAGATGCCGGTGCCAACCCCGCCCCAATCGACCGCGACACGCTGCGTGGCGCCGAGGTGGCCGCCGTTGCACACCGGCGGCAAGTCGAGCCGGTCGCACTCGGTGCCCGGCAAGGCGATTCGGACATAGCCGGAGGTGTGCCTGACGGTGAAGGCGAGCAGTGTGGAGGTCGCGGTCTCGGCGGCGAAGACGAGGTAACCCTGCGCGGCATCGTCTGTCACCACGACAGGACGGCCCGCGCCTACGGCTGCGATCGCGCGCCGCACCCGTACATCTGAGGTTCTCATCCGCGCTCCCCCGCTGTTGCCGCGACGGCGAGTCGGCGAAACCGGCTGCCGTGAAAAACAAGTGGTGGGGTGTCCGGATCGGCGCTGAGTTCGCAGATCTCCAGTAGCGCGATGGTGTGGTCGCCCGCAGGGAGCTCGGAGTGCAGGCGGCAGTCCAGCCACGCCGTGGCCCCGTGGACGAACACCGCCCCCTTGGACTGTTCAGTCCAGCGCACCCCCGCGAACCGGTCCCCGACCTTTCGTGACAGCGAAAGGCAGGCGTCACTGTGGTGCTCGGCCAGCACACTGACACCAAGCCTCTCGCACTCGCGCAACCTCGGCCATGTGGTCGAGGTGTTCTGCACGCAAATCGACACCAGCGGCGGGGCCACCGAAACCGTGGTGAACGAGCTGGCCGCCATGCCGACCGGCTCACCGTCGATGCTCGCGCAGACGGCGATCACCCCGGACGGGAAACACCCGAAGACGCGACGCAATGTCGAGTCGTCGAGTTGGCGGGAGTGGACTGGATGCATGTCTTTTCGTCCGTGCCTTGCCGTTAGCGCAGCCCGTGCAGGAAGTCGAGCAGCAGCCGGTTGATCTCCTTGGGCTCTTCCTGCTGAATCCAGTGTCCGACCTCGGCCACCATGTGGGTGCCGCAGTAGTTCGGCATCATTTCCTCGGCGCGTTCGGTCGCTTCGGCTCCCCATGTGGTGCCGACGTCGTACTGCCCGCCGATGAAGACGGCGGGCGGGGTGAGTGGCTTGCCGGCCTGGTCGGCCAGGTCGTGCCAGTCGTTGTCGATGTTGTGATAGAAGCTCAGCGGCCCGCCGAAGCCGGAGCGCTCGAATTCGCCTGTGTAGAAATCGAGATCCTCATCGGTGAACCAGTCCGGCATCTTCTCCGGATACACGAAGGCGTCCTTGAGGCGCGCCCCCTCGGGCATGCACAACGGGCCCGCGCGGATCACGTCGAGCGGATCCATGGCCGCCAGATCGATCCCTTCCGCCTCGGCGGCACGCGTGGCGGCGCTCACGGCATCGCCCGAGACCGTGTAGGTGAGTCCGAGGAGCCAGGTGCGCAGGTCCTCTTCGATCTCCGCGATGATGCCGTCCTGCGCTGAGAAGTAATCCTGGTACCACACCCTGCCCGGTCCGGCGATCTCGAGGTGATAATCGTTCGGGCGTTGCTCTCCGAAAGGGCTGCCCGGCAGGGCAATGACACCACGTCCGGCGAAGGGACAACTGAGCCCGGCGACTCCGGCACATCTGTCTGGGTGCAGCCAGGCGAACGTCCACGCGACCGGGGCACCCCAGTCGTGTCCGACCACGATCGCCTGCTTCTCGCCGTACGCGTCGATCACGCCGAGGATGTCGCCGACGAGTTCTTTGATGCGATAAGCGGACTGCACGCGGAACTTCGACGATTGCCCGTAGCCTCGCTGATCGATCGCCACCACGCGGTACCCCGCCGCCGCGAGCGCGGGTATCTGATGGCGCCACGAGTACCACGACTCGGGAAAGCCGTGGACCAGCACCACCAACGGACCCTCGCCCTCTTCCACGGCGTGGATCCGGGTGCCACGGCAGTCGAGCATCCGATGAATCTGCGGCATGCGAGTCGCCTCTCCTTGTTGTGGTTCAGTGTGTGGGGGTTGCCGCCTACCCGACGGCGATTTCCTCGGGACGGTCCAGCCGATCGGCGACGGGCACGGTCCGATCGGAGTAGTTGCGCGCGATCAGCGTCTGCTGCCCGGACAACCTCGTGCGCGCCCATTTGCCGAGCACACGGCCCGCGACCTTCGGCATCATCAGGGCCGCGGGCGGTTTGACGAGGTGAACGACCGCGAGGAACTCACGATAGGTATCGAGGTCGTCGTGTACCAGTTCGAGGACGCGGTCCATGTACCAGGTGAGCGCACCGAAATAGAACGGGCGTTTGTCACGCACGCCCTTGATCCAGTCGAAGCGCAGGTTCTGCTCGCGGATCACGAACCAGGCCGTATCGGCCATCTTGCTGATCTTGCGGTAGTAGCGGCGCGGCAGGTCGTGATGTCCCGCGCCGTATTTGGCGAGCAACAGCTGCATCTCGCGGACTTCCTTGAGCGCCAGGCTCATACCCAGCCCCGACACGGGGTCGGCGCTGGTGTAGGCATCGCCGACGACCAGCAGGGCACGCGGGAGGTTGCGCATCTTCTCGTACCGCAGCCGCAGCATGTTGGGGTAGCGGAAGTTGTAGATCGGCGACGCGGGCTCCAGCCCGTCGATGTTCTCACCCACGACCGGTGAGGGCATCCGGTCGGCGAACTCGCGGAACTCGCGTGCGGTACGTGGTGGCGAGTAACAGTTGTAGGCGACAAGAGACGTGGACAAAATGGTGCGTGAGCTGTCCGTGTAGTACTGCGCGGCGTAGGTGTCCTCGTAGGGGCGGTAGGCGTAACAGATCACCATCACCTTGTCGTCCCACTGCCGCTCCGGCGGGACGTGGTGCTGCATGGTGGAGTAGAAGCAGTTGATGATGTCCTGCTCGACCTCAGGGGCGCCGATCCCTACGTGCTCCAGGAATTCCGGTATGCGCGTGTTCTTCCCGGATGCGTCGACAACGAACTCGGCCGGCACCACATCAAGGACGCCGTCACGGTCCACCGCGACACCGATGACGCAATTGGCGTCGCGGTCGTAGACGAGGTCACCGACCTCGGCCTCGTATCGGAACTCGATGCGGGGTTCGTCGTCGAGCCGACGCCGCACGCACCATTCGAGCAGCGGGCGGCCGGCGCACACGATCTGAATGTCACTGGTGCCGGGCTTTTTCCAGGTGCCACCGAGCCGGATGCGGTATTGGTCTGCCATATCGACCTTGAATGCACCCTCGGCCACCATGTCGTCGACGATGCCCGGGAAAATCCGTTCCAGCTCGATCTGTCCCGCGGTGAGCAGATGATGGAGGTGCCAGCCTTGGGCCGCGCCAGGCCGGCCCTCACGGCGGGAGTGACGGCCGTCCTTCTCGAGCACGATCACCCGGTCGAACGTCTCAGTCAGCACCTTGGCCGCCGCGATACCGGCGATGCTGCCGCCGATGACAACGGCGGTGCCGCGACCGTCACGTCGCACCTGCGTCAGGTCGAGCTCGGCGTAGTCCAGGCGCGCCGGGGTACGCCTGCGCGCAGCCCCACTCGCCACAAACTTCTCGTAATACAGACCGACGCGATGAATACCATTGTTGTCGAGCCAGTTTCGCGTCGCGTCGACCATGGGTGCTGGGCCGCAGAGGTAGACGTCGGCGTCGCCGTCACTCAGCATGGACTCGTCGAGCAGATCGGTGACCAGCCCGACGGGGCCGTCCCAGCCGGCGTCGGATTGGGACACGATGGTGTGCAGCCGAAGGCCGGGGATGCGTCGCGCGAGTTCGTCGAGTTCGTCCTGCTTGCAAAGGTCCTCGGCGGCGGTCACGCCATACAGCAGATGCACCGGTTGCCCGATGTCACTGTCGAGGCTCTGAGCCATCGCCAGGATCGCCGACAGCCCGGTGCCGCCGGCCACAAGGATGACGGGCCGCACGATCGGCCGCAGATAGAAGCCGCCCTTACTGCACCGCAACGCGATTCGGTCACCCGGTTTGGCGCGATCGCGCACATAGTTCGACATGACGCCGTCGGGGAGCAACCGAATGATGAACTCCAGTTCGGTGCGGCCGTCGTCGGGATGCGCGAAGGAGTAATTTCGCCACACATCGGTTCCCGGGACCCGCAGTTGAGCGAATTGGCCCGCCTTGAACGTGATCGAGTCGTCGATGCCCGAGGTATCGATCCGCAGAATCGCGGTGGTGCCCGACAGCCGCTGCACACTGGTCACCACACCCTCTCCGGTGACCAGTCGCGCCGCGTTGTCATCGGCCGGATACTGCAGATCGATGACGCAATCGGTATCGGCGAACGTCTGGCACGTCAAGACCTTTCGCGCTGAGCGCTCGACGTCCGACAGGCCTTCAGTGCGCCCCATCTGATAGTCACCCGAGGCGCACGTGGCGACGCACGTTCCGCAGATGCCGCTCTGGCACTCGTTGACGATCGAGACACCGTGCTCTTCCGCCGCATCGAGAATCGACTGGTCTGGCCGTCCCGGCATCGTCTTCTGCGTGCCGTCCGAATATCGGACCGTGATCTGATGAGCTTCCACGCCAGTGCCCCTTCCTGCCCGTGCTCGACGTCAGACGACCGCGCCCGCCGGCTTTTTCGCGATGCGCGCGTTCAGCCGTGGCATGACTTCCTCCGCGAGTAGCCGCATCGACTCCTTCCACGGTCCGGGGTCCTCGCTGTAGTCGAACCCGAGGATGAGCAGGTGACCGAAGCCGCCGACCTGGTCGTAGGTCGCCTCCAGTTTGTCCACGACCGTCTCGACCGAACCCACCACAAATGTGTTCTCGGCCAGGTACTCCGGCGTGACGTCGGCATCGGGCACCGCGGGGTCGTGCTTGTAGAACTTCGTCATGCCCATCGTCTTGAAGGTCGGCAGTACGTACTCGCGCATGTTGCGGCCGAGCATGCCGTCGACGGCGTAGCGGAACGCCTTCTCGTCGGTCTCCGCCACAACGACCTCGCGCACCAGCCGCCATTCACGGCGATCGGGAGTACGCCCGCTGCGGGCCGCCCCTTCGAGCACGGCATCCCAGTGGGTGGCCACGTAGTCGGTGTTCAGATCGAGGCTCATCGGTATGTAGCCGCGTTCGCCCGCGAGTTTGAGGGTTTCCGAACCGGCGCTGAAGCCGGTGACACCGATCGGCGGGTGCGGCGACTGGAACGGCTTGATGTGGCGGCGCATCAGGCCGTCGTACATCGGCGCAATCCCGTTGGCGTTCCAGTACTTTCCGCGGTGCTCCCACGGTCCGTCCTCGGTCCAGATGCGTAACATGATCTCGAGCGCCTCACGCGTCATCTCGCGATGCTCACCGTTGTGGCCGTCCACGTCGAACAAGGCCCAGTCCCCTGGGATGCCGCTGGCGCCGACACCGAGCATGAACCTGCCCTGTGCGAGATGGTCGAAATATGCGACGCGATGCGCCAATTCCACGGGGTGGTGGTACGGCAACAGGTGCGCACCCGGCGCCAGCTTGATCCTCTTCGTGCGCTGCAGCGCCTGCGCCAGCAGCAGGTCCGGCGCACAGATCGGCTCCCACGGCACGGTGAAGTGCTCACCCACCCACGCCTCGACGTAACCCAGCTGGTCCGCGAGCTCGATTATGTCGAGATCCCACTGGGTGGCGTCGAACAGGCTTCGCTCCGGCGGGTGTGCCGGCATGAGGAAAATTCCGATCTCCATCTTGAACCCTTCTGGGATGCTTCGGTACCGCCGACTGCGATGTACAACACAGTACTAGCAAGATACATCATTGAGCGCAAGCATCAGTTTGCATCGTGATTTACGTCTGTGAAGTTTTTCATAGCGCGTATTGGCTATGGACATATTGCGGTCGTGCCGCGTAATCTCGCCAACGTCAAGCGCCCAAACGCCTGGTCACCGCGATCGAGCGGCCGCGCGGCCTGATGCACCGAAAGAAGGGAGTGATCCGTGTCGGATTTCGACTACATCGGATACGAGGTCATCGACGGGGGGCAGATCGCCGTCATCACGCTCGATCGGCCCAAGCAGCGCAACGCGCAGAACCGCGGAATGCTCGTCGAGTTGGGCTGCGCATTCGAGCTGGCCGAATCGAACGACGAGGTGCGAGTGGTGCTGCTGCGGGCCGCGGGGTCGTCGTTCTCCGCCGGTCACGACCTGGGCTCCACCGACGATGTCCGGGAACGCTCACCAGGCCCCGACCAACACCCGACGTACCGGTGCAACGGCGGAACGTACGGCGGCGTCGAGTCCCGCAACCGCCAGGAGTGGCACTACTTTTTCGAGAACACCAAGCGCTGGCGCAATCTGCGCAAGATCACTGTCGCCGAGGTCCACGGCATGGTCCTGTCGGCCGGGCTGATGCTGGCGTGGTGCTGTGACCTCATCGTCGCCGGTGAGGACACTGTTTTCGCCGACGTCGTCGGCACCCGGCTCGGCATGTGCGGGGTCGAGTACTTCGGCCACCCGTGGGAGTTCGGGCCCCGCAAGGCGAAGGAACTGTTGCTCACCGGCGACTCGCTGGACGCCGACGAAGCCCACGCCATCGGCATGGTGAGCAAGGTGTTCCCCAACGACGAGCTGGCCGATCGCACCGTCGAGTTCGCCCGCCGCATCGCCAAGTTGCCGACCCTCGCGGCCCTCCTGATCAAGGAATCGGTGAACCAGACCGTCGACGCGATGGGCTTTTCGACGGCGCTCGACGCCTGCTTCAAGATCCATCAGCTCAATCACGCGCACTGGAGCGAAGTGACCGGCGGGGAGTTGTCCTACGGGACGGTCGACTACGGACTCGAGGACTGGCGCATCGCACCCGAGATCCTGCCCGCGGCCAAACGGCGGCCCTGATCGATGGATGTCGAGTACCCACAACAAGCAGAGGCGTTCCGGCACCAGATCCGCAGATTCCTCGCCGAGCACCTTCCGGAGAGCTGGCCGGGCGGCGGTGCGCTGGCGCCGGAAGAGCGGGAGACTTTCGCACATCGGTGGCGCCAGATCCTCGCGGACCGCGGACTGGTCGCCGTGTCCTGGCCGAGGGAATATGGCGGAGCCGGCCTGTCCGTCATCGAACAGGTCGTCCTGGCAGAGGAATTCGCCCGCGCCGGTGCACCCGAGCCTCCCGAGAACGACCGGTTCGGAATCGAGCTGATCGGCAACACCTTGATCGCACTTGGATCCGAGGAGCACAAGAGGCACTTTCTGCCGCGCATCTTGTCCGGCGAGGACCGTTGGTGTCAGGGTTTCTCCGAGCCCGAGGCAGGCTCCGACCTGGCGTCCGTGCGGACGAGGGCCGTGCTCGACTGCGACGAGTGGGTGGTCAACGGCCAGAAGATCTGGACATCCGCAGGCCCCACCGCGAACTGGATTTTCGTGCTGGCGCGCACCGATCCCGATGCGCCGAAGCACAAGGGACTTTCACTGCTGCTGGTCCCTATGGACCAACCGGGCGTCGACGTGCGCCCGATCGTCAACGCGGCCGGGCATGCCTCGTTCAGCGAGGTGTTTCTGACCGAAGCCCGAACCCCGGCAGCCAACGTGGTCGGCGGGATCGGCGGCGGGTGGCCCACCGCGATGACGCTGCTCGGCTTCGAACGCGGCGCGCAGATCACCACCGCGGCCATCGACTTCGGAAGGGACCTCGAGCGCTTGAACGACCTCGCCAGAGCGCGTGGATTGCACACCGACCCGCATATCCGCGACGGGCTGGCGTGGTGCTATTCGCGGGTCCAGATCATGCGTTACCAGGGCTACCGCGGTCTGACGCAGCTGCTGGACGGCCGGCGTCCCGGCCCCGACGCCGCGATCAGCAAGGTCATCTGGAGCGAGTACTTCAGGCGCCACACCGAGCTGGCCGCCGAGATCCTCGGCGTCGAGACGCTCGGGCCGGAAGGTCCGGGCAACGGTGCGGCGCTGATAGTCCCAGAGGCGGGCACACCCAACTCGGCGGCTTGCTGGATGGACGAACTGCTCTACGCGCGCGCCGCGACGATCTACGCCGGTAGTTCTCAGATCCAGCGCAATGTGATCGGTGAGCAGCTGCTCGGACTGCCCAAAGAACCACGGCCTCACGCGGCCGCAGGCGGGAATCGGTGACATGGACTTTCGTTACAGCACAGAACAAGACGACTTTCGCGCATCACTGAACGGTTTTCTCCGTGACGCCGCGCCGCCGGCCATGATCCGCGACGCCGCGGGCCACGACCCGCAGCTCTGGAAGCGCATGTGTAACGAGCTGGAGCTGCCGGGTTTACATGTTCCGCTCGAATACGGCGGTGCGGGTGGCACCTTGGTCGAGTCCACGGTGGCGTTCTCCGAGCTCGGCCGGGCACTGACGCCGGTTCCGTTGGCGGCTACGACCTTTGCAATCGAAGCGGTGTTTCGCACCGGCGACGAGGAGCAGCGTCGCAGGCTGCTGAAGGGAATGCTCTGCGGAGACCAGGTCGGCGCGCTCGCGGTGGCGGCCCATGGCGACACCGACCCCGCGACGGCGCGGGTGCGCGCCGAACGGCAGGGCGGCACCGTCCTCACCGGAGTATGCGGGCCGGTCCTGCACGGTTCGGTAGCGGACCTGCTCATCGTGCCCGCGGTGGCCGACGGTGTGGTCGCCCTGCACGTGGTCGCGGCGGACGCGCCGGGGGTGACTCTCGTGAACCTGCCATCCTTCGACGTCACGCGACCCGTCGCCAGGCTGGAGCTGGCGCAAGCTCCCGCCGAAGCGCTGTCCGCGGGGTCACCCGAGGATATCGAGCGGGTGATGGACATCGCACGGGTGCTGCTCGCCGCGGAGATGCTCGGCGGCGCCGAGGCCTGTCTCACGATGACGGTCGAATACGCCCGCACCCGAAAGCAATTCGACCGCCCGATCGGATCCTTTCAGGCGGTCAAGCACGCCTGTGCCGAGATGATGATCGAGATCGATGCGACGCGCACGGCCGTGATGTACGCCGCGATGAGTGCCGCGGACGACGCGGAACTGCGGATCGTCGGCCCGCTGGTGAAGGCGCAGGCCGCCGATACCTTCGCGCTGTGCGCCGGTTCCGCCATCCAGGTGCACGGCGGTATCGCCTTCACCTGGGAGCACGACCTGCACCTGTACTTCCGACGCGCCAAGACTACCCAGGCGCTGTTCGGTGGAAGCACACATCATCGCCTGCTGCTCGCCGACCGCGCGGGCCTTTGATCCTCACTCGCAAAGGAGCAATGATGACCACGCTCGTATCCCCCTGCACCGGCATCACGCTCAGCGATGTCCTGCGCAGGCATGCCGGTGTCCGACCGGACAAGGTCGCGTTCGCCGATCCGCGACGACGGTGCACCTTTTTTGAGCTCGACGACCGGGTGACACGGCTGGCCAACGCGCTGTCCGCCCGCGGTATCGGCCATGGCGATCGGGTGGCCGTCCTCGGATACAACAGCATCGAACTCGTCGAGTCCTGGCTTGCCGCATTGCGTCTCGGCGCCATCGGGGTACCCGTGAACTTCCGGATGGTGGCCGACGAGATCGCATATGTGCTCGCGGACAGCGGTGCGGCGGCCGTGTTGGTGGACATCGCGCTCGCGCCGGCGGTGGAAGAGGCATGTGCCAAGGCTCCGTCGGTCGACACGGTCATCACCATCGGCGGTGATATGGACGACATCATCGCCGCCGCCGACAGTGCTGTCGCTGAGGTCAAGGTCGACGACGAGGCGCCCGCCTTCATCATGTACACGTCGGGTACGACGGGCTTCCCCAAGGGCGCTGTGCTCACCCACCGCAACCTTTATCTGCACGCCTTCAGTTCCATCGCCACCCTGGGAAACCGCGATGACGACGACTGTTGGATGGCGGTGGCGCCGCTGTTTCATACGGCCGGTGTGTCCGGGATGCTGCCGATGTTCCTCAACGGCCGCACCGCGGTCATTCCGCCCTCGGGCGGGTTCGACCCCGCCGCGATCGTCGCCACGATTGTCGAAGAACGCGTCACCTCGTGCTGGATGACGCCGGCTCAGTGGCAGATCGTCTGCGCGATGCCCGATCTCGGCTCCCGGGATCTGTCCCGCCTGTGCCGCGTGTGGTGGGGTGCCGCGCCTGCGTCGACGACGCTACTGCGAACCATGATCGACGCGTTCCCGCACGCCGAGATCATCGCCGCGTTCGGTCAGACCGAGTGCAGCCCCATCACCTGTCTGCTCCGTGGCGAGGACGCGCTGCGCAAGATCGGCTCGGTGGGCACGCCGATGCTCAACGTTGAGACGCGGATCGTGGACGACCAGATGAATGATGTCGCCCAGGGCGAGGTCGGCGAGATCGTCTATCTGGGACCGCTGGTCATGAAAGAGTACTGGAACAAGGCCGACGAGACGGCAGAAGCGTTCCGCGGCGGGTGGTTTCACTCCGGCGACCTGGTCCGCCAGGACTCCGACGGCTACGTCTATCTGGTCGACCGCAAGAAGGACATGATCATCTCCGGTGGGGAGAACATCTACTGCGCCGAGGTTGAGAACGTGCTGGCCACCTGTCCCAAGGTCGCCGAGGTGGCGATCATCGGGGTACCCGATGTGAAGTGGGGCGAGACGCCCGTGGCCGTGATCGTCCCGCGCGACGCTGCCGATCCTCCGACCGACCACGACATCGAAGCGCATTGCCGGCAGCACCTCGCGCCCTACAAGCGCCCGCGGCGCCTCGCGATCGTCGACACGTTGCCGCGCAATCCAAGCGGGAAGGTGCTGAAGACCCGGTTGCGCGAGGAACACGGTGCCGCCGAGTCCGATACCCAGGCGTATGCCATGGGCCCGACCGACACTCCCCTGCTTGACGAGACGATCGGGGCCAACTTCGAGCGCACCGCCACGACATATCCCGACGCGGAGGCCCTGGTCGACGTCGCCGGTGGCCGCCGCTGGTCCTATGCCGAGCTGAACGCCGAGATCGATTTGGTCGCACGGGCGTTGATCGCCAGCGGTATCGAGCGCGGTGATCGCGTCGGCATCTGGGCGCCCAACTGCCCGGAATGGACCATCCTCCAGTACGCGACCGCCAAGATCGGCGCGATCCTGGTCGCCGTCAACCCCGCCTACCGCACCCACGAGTTGGCGTATGTGCTCCGCCAGTCGGGCACGCGACTGTTGGTGTCAGCGAGCGCGTTCAAGACCTCCGACTACCGCAGCATGGTCGGCGAAGTGCTGCCGGAAACACCCGACGTGACCGGGGTCGTCTTCTTGGACACCGGCGACTGGGACGCCCTGCGGGCCCGCGCCAGTCAGGTGTCGGCCGCCGACTTGCGGACGCGAATGGACAGCCTGCAGCCCAGCGATCCGATCAACATTCAATACACCTCGGGGACAACGGGTTCACCCAAGGGCGCCACCCTGTCACACCGCAACATCCTCAACAACGGGTTCTTCGTCACCGAGCTGATCAACCTCGGCCCCGGCGAACGGCTTTGCATACCGGTGCCCTTCTATCACTGCTTCGGCATGGTGATGGGCAATCTCGGGTGCACCACCCACGGCGCCACGATGGTCATTCCCGCAGCAGGATTCGACCCGGCCGCGACGTTGGAGGCGATCGAAAAGGAGCGCTGCACCGCCCTTTACGGCGTACCGACGATGTTCATTGCAATGCTCGGCCACCCCGATCTCGGCGGGCGTGACCTTTCATCGCTGCGGACCGGCATCATGGCCGGGGCGACCTGCCCGATGGAGCTGATGAAGCGGTGCGTCAACGAGCTGAACATGTCCGAGCTAGCGATCGCCTACGGCATGACGGAAACGTCGCCGGTGTCCTGCCAGACGCTGATCGACGACGACCTGGACCGCCGCACCTCCACGGTGGGGCGGGCGCATCCGCACGTGGAGATCAGGATCGTTGACCCCGAGACCGGCCACACCGTGAAACGTGGTCAGCCGGGCGAGTTTTGCACCAGGGGCTATTCGGTGATGCTGGGCTATTGGAACGACGACGACCGCACGCGCGAGGCCGTCGATGTCGACGGCTGGATGCACACCGGTGATCTGGCGGTGATGCGGGACGACGGGTACTGCATGGTGATCGGTCGCATCAAGGACATGGTGATCCGCGGCGGCGAGAACGTCTATCCGCGCGAGGTCGAGGAGTTTCTGCACACCCACCCCGACATCGATGACGCTCAGGTGATCGGCGTTCCCGACGAGAAGTACGGCGAAGAGATCTGCGCCTGGATCAGGATGCGCGCCGGCCGCACACCACTGGACGCCGACGCCGTGCGGGCGTTCGCATCCGGAAAGCTCGCTCACTACAAGATTCCGCGTTATGTACACGTCGTCGACGAGTTCCCGATGACGGTCACCGGCAAGGTCCGCAAGGTCGAGATGCGGACCGAGACGGTACGGCTATTGGGGTTGGAAACCTAGTTCGAAGGCTGCGGCGGCCGGGCAGGCGCGTCGCGGCGCGCATGCCACCGCAACCGAAGCATCAGCAGGCCCCGGTGCGCACGCCACCCCGCAGACAGCGGGTCGCGCCAGACCGGCGCGTGCCGTTTCGGATCGGGTTCGATATGCACGAATCCATTGTGCCGTCTGTGCCCGCAGCCGTCATTCGCGGCGCACTGCCTACGAGGTGAACAGCGACCGAACTGTAATCCGAGAAGAGCCCCGTGACCTCGGTCGCGGGGCCCTTCTGAGCGCGGTTATGCGCCTTTACCGCGCAGTTCGTGCGACAACGCCTCGAGCTCGTCACCGCCGGCCATCTCCTGTGTGAGGTGCTCGAGCGTGATGTCGTCGTATGTGCAGTCCAGCTTCTGGCGACCCCGGTTGAGCAGCACGAAGTGGTCACCCACCATGTGCGCGTGATGCGGATTGTGTGTGATGAACACCACGCCGAAACCGGCCTCTTTGGCGGCGGTGATGTACTTCAACACCACCCCTGACTGCTTGACACCCAGTGCCGCGGTCGGCTCATCGAGGATCAGCACTCGCGCACCGAAGAACACGGCCCGCGCGATCGCCACGCATTGCCGCTGACCACCGGAGAGCGAGCCGATGGGCACGTCGACGTCGGGCAGTTCGATGCCCATCTTCGCAAGTTCGGACAACGTGGTGGCACGCATCGCGTTCGAGTCCAACGAAAACGGAAAGGACTTCTTCCGAAGCTCTTGGCCGAGGAAGAAGTTGCGCCACACCGGCATCAGCGGCACGACGGCCAGATTCTGATAGACCGTCGCGATCCCCTTGCCCAGTGCATCTTTCGGTGATGCGAGGCGGGCGGGCTCGCCGTCGACGAGCAATTCGCCCTCGCTCGGCGGGTGGTACCCGGCGATGATCTTGATCAGCGTGGACTTGCCTGCGCCGTTGTCGCCGAGAATCCCCGTCACCTCACCGGCGTGTACACGTAGCGAGATGTCTTTCAGCGCAGTGATGTTGCCGTACATCTTGCCGATGCTCTTCAGCTCGACCAGCGGCACCTTGCCTCCGGACGGGGCTTCTTCGACATGTTGGTCAACAGTTGCGGTCATGGGTCACCTCTTCGCGGCGTAGTTGCGGAATGCGTTGTTGGCGATGACCGCGAACAGCAGCATCACGCCCATGAAGAACTTGAACCAGTCTGGTTCCCAGCCCGCATAAACGATGCCCTGCTGCACCATGCCGAAGATGAACGCGCCGATCGCGGCACCGATGGCCGTGCCGTATCCGCCCGTCAGCAGACACCCGCCGATGACGGCGGCAATGATGTAGATGAACTCCTGCCCCACGCCTTGGCCGGACTGAACAGTGTTGTACGAGAACAGAAGATGCATGCCGGAAAACCATGCCGCGAACCCGACGAACATGAAAAGCCCGATCTTCACCGCGGTGACGGGCACGCCGACCGCACGCGCACTTTCCGCGTCGCCGCCGACGGCGAAGATCCAGTTACCGATCTTGGTCTTGAAGAGCACATAGGTCGCGATCAAGGTGAACAGCAGCCACCACAGCACCGTGATGCGCACGGGCACCCCGAAGATCGTCAGCGTCGACGCGAACACGGCACGGGCGGACTCCCAGCCCTGCATATCGCTCACGCTGGGCGTGGCGACAGCCCCCGAAACCCATTTGGTCACGGCGATGTTCGCACCGGTCAACATCAACAGGGTCCCGAGCGTGATCAGGAAGCTCGGAATTTTGGTTCTCATCACCATGTACCCGTTGAAGAATCCGACGGCGAGCGACAGGATGAGCGCCAAGCCCGCCCCCGCCCACAGGTTCAGATGAAAGTTCCAGGCCAGCATGGACGCCGCCAGGGAACCTGTGGTGACCGCGACGCCGGCCGACAGGTCGAACTCACCGCCGATCATCAGCAGGGCGACTGCGCACGCCATGATTCCGATGGTCGAGCTGCCGTAGAGCACTGTGGCCAGCGATTCCGCCGACCTAAACGGCGGCGCCATGATGAAGAAGAAGATGAAGATGACGACCGCGCCGATCAGCGCACCCATTTCGGGGCGAATCAGCATTCGTTGTATGCGATTTCGCTCTTTGACACGTTCGTCGCGAACGACCTTGCGTTCGGCGAGGTCGACTCCGGCGCTGGTACTCATCAGCGAGTTCCACCCTTCGCAAACTCGGCCACGGCGTCGACGTTCGTCTTGTCGATGAACGCCGGACCCGTCAGCGTCTCCTTGCCGCCCCCGATCACGTTGCCGTTGTTCAGGTACAGCCACAGCGAGTCGATCGACAGGTAACCCTGCAGGAACGGCTGCTGGTCGACGGCCCATTGCACGCTGCCGTCCTGGATCGCGCTGACGAGCGCGGCGTTGGTGTCGAAGGTGCCGATCCTGGCGTTGCTGCCCGCGTTCTTCGCCGATTGCGCAGCGGTCAACGCGAACGGTGCCCCCAGCGTCACCACGTAGTCGACGCTCGGGTCCTGTTGCAGCTTCGCGGTGATCGTCGATTCGACCGACGGCATGTCCTTGCCGTTGACGTTGAGGTTCTCGGTCGCGGGGAAATTGCTCTTCACACCGGCACAGCGGTCTTCGAGGCCGACGTGCCCCTGTTCCTGAATGACGCAGAGCACCTTCTTCGCGCCGTCCTGCTTGAGCCGGTCCCCAGCGGCCTGGCCCGCGATGAACTCGTCCTGCCCGAAGAACTCCTTGACACCCATCTGCTGCCAGGCGTCGCCGCCGGCGTTGAACGCGACGACGGGAATGCCCTTGGCCTCTGCGGCCGCGACGGCGGCACGCATCGCATCGGGCTTGGCGAGCGTGAGCGCAATGCCATCGACTCCGCTGTCGATCGCGGTCTGTACGAGGTTGGCCTGGTTGGGCGCTTCAGGATCGTTCGAATAGCGCAGCTCGATGTTGTCCTTCTTCGCCGCGGTTTCTGCGCCCTTGCGGATCAGATCCCAGAACGAGTCACCCGGCACTTCGTGGGTGATCATCGCGATCGTCGCGCGCGGCGTGTCGACGGTGCCGCCGCCCATCCCGCCTTCGCTCTCCCGCGGCTTACCGCCGGTGGACGAACACGACGCGATTCCCAGTACGAGCACGGTCACCCCGGCCAACGCCGCGAGCCGACTAATCCTCATTGAATCTCCTTGCCCTTTGCGTGCGACGTAGCACACCTCAAGGATCGATGTAATACGCCTCACAGCAGAAAGTCAATAGTTTGTCCTGACATTAGGACTGCACATCAAATGTTAGGGTTCCGCTCGTGGTGCCCACAGCGAAGGAGGCGAGGTTGCCATGGCGGAGTTTGAGCTTGCGGTCTGTTCGGAGATGGTCTTCACGGAGCTACCGATCCTCGAACGGGTGCGCCGAATCCACGAGATGGCCTTCGCCGTCGAGATCTGGAGCTGGCACGACAAAGACCTCGATGCGCTCGCGGCCACCGGTGCCCGCTTCACCTCGATGACGGGCTACCTGCACGGCGATCTGATCGATCCCGCCAGCGCCGAAGAGGTGGTCCGCACCGCGAAACTCTCCATCAAAGCCGCTGAGACACTAGGTGTTTCGCGACTCAACCTGCATACCGCCGAACTCGACGGCGAAGGAAACGCCGTGCGACCGCGGCAGCGCGCGACCGGCGAGATGTGGCTGACCGCGCTGCGTACCCTCGAGCGCATCGGTGATCTCGGAGCAGAGGCCAGCGTGCAGTTCTGCGTCGAGAACCTCAACACGATCGTCGACCATCCCGGCATCCCGCTGGCCCGCGCCAAGGACACGTTGGCCCTGATCGAGGGCGTCGCGCATCCGAACGTGAAGATGATGCTCGACCTTTATCACGCACAGATCGGCGAGGGGAATCTCATCGAGCTGATTCGGCGCTGCGGCGACGCGATCGGCGAGATCCAGGTCGCCGACGTGCCGGGACGCTGCGAGCCCGGAACCGGCGAGATCAACTACCCCGCCATCGCGAAAGCGCTGCGCGACATCGGCTTCGCCGGCACCGTGGGCATGGAGGCTTGGGTATCCGGCGAGGGCGTCGCCGGCAGTGAAGCCGCCCTGGAGGCCTTCCGCGCCGCCTTCGCGTGACCCGCGAGAAAAGCTAGCGGTCGACCAAGGTCGTGTCGAAGTAGTACCGCGACGCGCGGTAGCAGTGGGTGCCGAACTCGACCGCAGTGCCCGAGTCGTCGAACGCGGTCCGCGCCATGGTCAGAAGGGGAGCGTTGAGTTTCTCGCCGAGCAGGCGAGCCTCGATGCGCGTGGCACCCTTTGCCCCGATGCGCTGACGCGCCAGGCGGATGTGCACGCCGCGCGAACGCAGCGCCTGATACAAGCCGACGCTCTCGAGCTCTCCAGCATCGGGCGCGATCTCGATCGGCAGGTGGTTGATCATCACCGCGAGCGGTTCGCCATTGGCGCACCGCAATCGATGAATGGTGACCACCTCGCGGTCCTCGGAAATGCTGAGCTCGCGTGCGACCTCTTCGTCCGGCCGTCCGACCGCGTAGTCCAACAGCTGAGTCGTCGGTTCCTGGCCGGCGCGGGCGAGGTCGTCGAAAAGGCTTGTCAGCTCGACGCGCCGGTGTACCGGATTCTGCACGACCTGCGTGCCAACACCGCGCTTGCGAACCAGCAGTCCCTTGTCGACGAGTTCCTGTATCGCGCGCCTCGTCGTCGGCCGTGACAACGTCAACCGCTTCGCCAAAGCCAACTCATTCTCAAAGCGGTCGCCGGGCGAGAGTTCGCCGTCGCGTATCGCCGCCTCGATCGCCTGGGCGAGCTGATAGTAGAGGGGAACAGGGCTTGACCTGTCGAGCTCCACTGCCAAGGGCACGTCGTCTCCGATCTCGTGATGGACCAGACAAAGAGTAGCTGAATCCTAGCACCCTATGATCGAAAGATAGAATGTCAGGACAAACTATTGACACGGCCGAGTGATGACGGGCACAGTCATAGACAGCCGTCCCCTACTCGTGGAGAGCCGACCCTTGCCGACTACACAGCCACATGACGTCCTCGCCATCGGGCGCTGCGGCGTCGATGTTTATCCCCTGCAGATCGGGGTGCGCCTGCAGGATGTCGAGACTTTCGGCAAGTTCCTCGGCGGCAGCGCCGCCAACGTCGCGGTGGCCGCCGCACGCCTCGGTAACCGCTCGGCCCTGATCTCCGGTGTGGGCGCCGACCCGTTCGGCAAGTTCGTCAGCGCCGAACTGGCTCGGCTCGGTGTCGACAACCGCTACGTGGTGACCAACGACGAATACCCGACGCCCGTTACCTTCTGCGAGATTTTCCCACCCGACGACTTCCCGCTGTACTTCTACCGTCGCCCTAAGGCACCGGACCTCCAGATCAGTGCCGATGACATCGATACCGAGGCCGTACACTCGGCGCGGCTCTACTGGTCGACCGTGACCGGGCTGTCCGAAGAGCCTAGCCGCAGCGCGCATTTCGCGGCATGGTCGGCTCGCGATGAGCGCTCGCGCGAAGAGGATCAGCACCGCGACCGGGCGCCGCTGACGGTGCTCGACCTCGACTACCGCCCGATGTTCTGGGACTCCCCCGCCGCCGCCACCGAGCAGGTCCAGCGGGCCCTGCATCATGTCACCGTCGCGGTGGGCAACCGCGAGGAGTGCCAGATCGCCGTCGGGGAATCCAACCCGCACAAGGCCGCCGATGCGCTACTGGACCTCGGCGTTGAGCTGGCGATCGTGAAGCAGGGGCCGCGCGGTGTCCTCGGCAAGACCAAGCGCAGCTCGGTGACCGTGCCACCCAACGAGGTCGACGTCGTCAACGGCCTCGGCGCCGGAGATGCGTTCGGCGGCAGCCTGTGTCACGGCCTGCTGCACGGCTGGTCGCTGGAGAAGACCCTGCGCTACGCCAACGCCGCGGGCGCCATCGTTGCCTCCCGGCTGGAGTGCTCGACAGCGATGCCGACCGCCGCCGAGGTGGCCGAACTCGCCGAACGTACAGCGGCGGAGGCGGTCAATGTCTAGATCACTGCCCGGCGCACTATGCACCGACTACGCGGCGGTCACCGAACTGCGTGCCAGCGATCCCGGGGCGATAGCCCGCGCATGGCAGAACCGCGTCACGCGGCCGACCATCAGGGGCAACGGCCGTCTGATGATCGTGGCCGCCGACCACCCCGCCCGCGGTGCACTCGCCGTCGGCACCCGCCCGACCGCGATGAACAGCCGCACCGACCTGCTTGACCGGCTGCGCGCGGCGCTCGCCGATCCCGGCGTCGACGGCGTCCTGGCCACCTCCGACATCCTCGACGACCTGGTGTTGCTCGGCGCGCTCGAGGACAAGGTCGTGTTCTCGTCGTTCAATCGCGGCGGGCTGGCCGGCGCGTCCTTCGAACTCGACGACAGGATGACGGCCGCCACAGCGACGTCGACCGCCGCGGCGAAGATGAACGGCGGAAAGATGTTGTGCCGCATCGATCTCGATGACCCTGGCACCGTCGCGACCATGGCGGCGTGCGCACGCGCCGTTGACGAGCTGGCCGCGAACGGACTCATCGCGATGCTGGAACCGTTCATGTCGTCCCGCGTCGATGGGAAGGTCCGCAACGACCTGTCCCCCGACGCAGTGATCAAGTCGATTCACATCGGCCAGGGCATCGGCTCGACCTCGGCCTACACGTGGATGAAGCTGCCGGTGGTCGACGAGATGGACCGCGTGATGGAGGCGACGACGCTGCCCACACTGCTGCTGGGCGGCGACCCGACCGATCCCGACGAAGCATTCGCGAGTTGGGAGAAGGCACTGGCGCTGCCGTCGGTGCGGGGGCTCATCGTCGGACGAACGCTGCTCTATCCCCCGGACGACGACGTGGCCTCCGCCGTCGCGACCGCCGTATCGATGGTGAGGTGACCATGCACAGCAAGCTCTACATTCCGGCGGGCAGCGCGACGCCGCCGTTCGCGGTCGACATCACGCCGGAGTCCGCCGGTTGGTCCGAATCCTCCCTACAGGTCTTGGAAATAGGTGGGCACTGGGCATCTGACCGTGCCGAGCTGACCACCGGTGACACCGAGGTGATGATTCTGCCGCTGGCGGGCGGCGGCGCCGTCGAGTGCAACGGTGAGGTATTCGAGCTGGCGCCTCGGGCGTCGGTGTTCGACGGGCCGTCCGACATGGTCTACGTCGGCATCGACCAGACGTATGTCATCGCCGGCGAAGGCCGGTTCGCGATCTGCGGCGCCCGGGCCAAGACGTCGTTTCCCAACCGCCGAGTCGCCGCCGCCGATGTGTCGGTCGAACTGCGCGGCACCGGCAACTGCAGCCGCCAGGTCCACAACTTCGGCACCGCAGGGGTTTTCGAGGCAGATTCGCTGATCGCGTGTGAGGTCATCACTCCCGGCGGCAACTGGTCGAGTTATCCCGCGCACAAGCACGACGAAACCACCCCCACCGAAACCGAACTCGAGGAGATCTACTACTTCGAGTTTTCGCCAGGTCCTTCCATAGAAGGCACAGCTTCCCGCGGATTCGGCTACCACCGCGTGTACGGGACACCGGACCGTCCGATCGAGGTACTCGAAGAGGTGCGGACCGGCGATGTGGTGCTGGTGCCCCACGGATATCACGGACCGTCGGTCGCGGCGCCGGGGTATCACATGTACTACCTGAACGTCATGGCCGGGCCCGGCGCCGAACGTGCCTGGAAGATCGTCGACGACCCGGAGCACGCCTGGCTCCGCGGCACCTGGGAAGACCAGGCCGTAGATCCCCGCCTGCCCCTTCACAAGACAGGAGCGTAGCCGTGGTCTCCACCGCACCGAAGCGGGCCGAGAAGACGCCCGACGCCGAGGGTACCGTCCGGCTTACCGTGGCGCAGGCGACGATTCGCTTCCTGGCCAACCAGTACGTCGAACGCGACGGTGAGCGCACCAAGTTCTTCGCGGGCGCCTTCGGCATCTTCGGACACGGCAACGTCGCGGGCCTCGGCCAAGCACTGCTGCAGGACGAGGTCGAGGCCTTCGAAGCCGGCAGAGAACCGGGACTGAAGTACGTGCTCGGCCGTAACGAGCAGGCCATGGTGCACAGCGCCGTCGCTTATGCGCGGCAGAAGGACCGGCTGCAGACGTGGGCTGTCACCGCGAGTGTCGGACCCGGCTCGACGAACATGCTCACCGGCGCGGCCTTGGCGACCATCAACCGGCTGCCGGTTCTGCTGCTGCCTGCCGACACCTTCGCGACTCGTGTCAGCGCACCGGTGTTGCAGGAGCTGGAGCTGCCGTCGTCCGGCGATGTGACGGTCAACGACGCCTTCAAACCACTGTCCCGCTACTTCGACCGGGTGTGGCGCCCCGAGCAACTTCCCGCCGCGCTGCTCGGCGCGATGCGCGTGCTCACCGATCCGGTCGAGACCGGCGCGGCGACGGTGTCCATCCCCCAGGACGTGCAGGCCGAGGCCCACGACTGGCCGGAATCGCTTTTCGCCGAACGCACTTGGCATGTCCCGCGGCCGCTGCCCGAGAAGTCGGTCATCGCACGGGCGGCCGAGGTGATCCGTACGGCCCGCAAGCCGCTACTCGTCGCGGGCGGTGGCGTCGTGTATTCCGCTGCGACCGAGGCGCTGGCCGCGTTGTGCGAGCAGACCGGCATCCCGGTGGGCATGAGCCAGGCAGGCAAGGGCGCGCTGTCGTACGACCATCCGCAATGTGTCGGCGCCATCGGATCGACCGGCACGACGGCGGCCAACGCGCTGGCCACCGAGGCGGATGTCGTCATCGGAATCGGCACGCGATACAGCGATTTCACGTCCGCATCGCGAACCGCCTTCAACAACCCCGATGTCAAGTTCGTCAACATCAACGTGGCGTCGCTGGACGCGGTGAAACAGGGCGGAATCAGTGTGGTGGCCGACGCCCGCGAGGCCATTGAAGCACTGGGCCCGGCGCTCGGCGACTACCAGGTATCCGACGACTATCGGACTCGAGCCGCAGCACTGGCCAAGGAGTGGGACGACACCGTCACGGCCGCGTACGCGGTCGAGGACGGCGCGGCGCTCAATCAGAGCCAGGTCATCGGTTTGGCCAATACGCTGAGCGACCCACGCGACGTCGTCGTCTGCGCCGCCGGCTCGATGCCCGGCGACCTGCACAAGCTCTGGCGGACAAGAGATCCCAAGGGATATCACGTCGAGTACGGCTACTCCTGCATGGGCTACGAGGTCGCGGGAGGCCTCGGCGTGCGGATGGCCGACGAAACCCGCGACGTGTTCGTCATGGTCGGCGACGGCTCCTACCTCATGATGGCCACCGAGCTGGTCACCGCAGTACAGGAGGGCATCAAGGTCATCGTCGTCCTGGTGCAGAACCACGGCTTTGCATCGATCGGATCGTTGTCGGAGGCGCTGGGATCTCAGCGATTCGGTACGGCGTACCGTTACCGCACCAGCGACGGCCGTCTCGATGGCGACACGTTGCCGGTGGATCTCGCGGCGAATGCGGCCAGCCTGGGCGCCGACGTCATCAAGGTCGGCACCGCCGCGGAGTTCGCCGATGCCGTGAAGGTGGCCAAAGCCAGCGAGCGCACCACGGTGATCCACGTCGAAACCGATCCGCTGATCGGCGCACCGGACAGTGAGTCCTGGTGGGACGTGCCGGTATCCGAGGTATCTACCCTGACTTCCACCCAGGAGGCATACGAGAAGTACGCCGAATGGAAGAAGATCCAACGCCCCATGATCAAGCCAAGTGACTGATAGGACGAATGACGGTGAGCACCATACTTGTTGGATCGGCACCCGACTCGTGGGGCGTATGGTTCCCCGACGATCCAGGCCAGACGCCGTACACCCGATTTCTCGACGAGGTCGCCGAGTCCGGCTACCAGTGGATCGAACTGGGACCCTACGGATACCTGCCGACCGACCCGAAGCAGTTGTCGGACGAGCTGGCCAAGCGCAGCCTCAAGCTGTCGGCGGGCACCGTCTTCGAGCATCTGCACCAGGACGATTCGTGGAATGCAGTGTGGGGGCAGATCGAGGACGTCGCGCGACTGACCGCAGCAGTCGGCGGCAAACACGTCGTCGTTATTCCGGAGATGTGGCGCGACCCGTCGACCGGCGACGTGCTCGAAGACCGCAACCTCACGCCCGAACAGTGGCGAAAAAAGACCGAGGGCATGAACGAGCTCGGTAGGGCGATGTTCGAGAAGTACGGCGTGCGTGCCCAATACCACCCGCACGCGGACAGCCACGTCGATACCGAGGAGAACGTCTACCGCTTCCTCGACGGCACCGACGGCGAGTTCGTCAACCTCTGCCTGGATACCGGCCACATCAGCTACTGCGGCGGCGACAACATCGCGATCATCCGACGTGCCCCGGAGCGCGTCGGTTACCTGCACCTCAAGCAGGTCGACCCCGAGGTCCGCGCGAAGGTGGAGGCCGAGGACCTTCCGTTCGGCGAGGCCGTCAAGCTCGGCGCGATGATCGAACCACCACTTGGCATTCCGGAGATGCCGCCGCTGCTGGCCGAGATCGAGAAGCTCGGCATCGACGTCTTCGCGATCGTCGAGCAGGACATGTATCCCTGCGAGGTCGACGCACCCCTGCCCATCGCCCAGCGCACCCGGTCCTATCTGGGTTCGTGCGGCGTCCCGACCGTTCGATTCAGCTAGGAGAACCGGTGTCAGACTTGCGTGTAGCCGTCCTCGGGGTCGGCGTGATGGGCGCCGATCACGTCGCCCGCCTCAGCAGCAGGATTTCAGGCGCCCGCGTCTCGGTGGTCAACGACTACATCACCGAGAAGGCCGAACAGATCGCCGCAGACATCCCAGGGTGCCGTGCCATCGTCGACCCGCTCGACGCGATCGCCGACGCGGACGTCGATGCGGTCGTCCTCGCCACACCGGGTCCGACGCACGAGAAACAGCTGCTGGCCTGCCTGGAGCACGGCAAACCCGTGCTGTGCGAGAAGCCGCTGACCACCGACATCGAAACCTCGCTGGCCGTCGTGAAGCGCGAGGCCGAGCTGGGCAAGCGGTTGATTCAGGTAGGTTTCATGCGCCGCTTCGACCACGAGTACGCCCGGCTGAAGGCACTGCTGGACGGCGGTGAACTCGGCCGCGCCCTGGTGCTGCACTGTGCGCACCGCAATCCGGCAGTACCCCCGACGTTCGATAGCGCCATGGTGGTGCGTGACTCCCTTGTCCACGAGGTAGACGTCACACGCTTTCTGTTCGACGAGGAGATCGCGTCCATCCAGATCGTCAAGCCCGCGGCGAACCCCGTTGCGCCACAGGGGCTTGCCGATCCACAGATCGCGATCATGCGCACCGTGTCCGGCAAGCACGTGGACGTCGAGCTGTTCGTCACGACCGGGGTGGCCTACGAGGTGCGCACCGAGGTGGTGGCCGAAAAGGGCAGTGCCATGATCGGACTCGATGTCGGGCTGGTGCGCAAGAGTGCACCCGGCCATTGGGGCGGCCAGATCACTCCCGGGTTCCGGGAGCGGTTCGGACAGGCCTACGACACCGAGTTCCAGCGCTGGGTCGACGCGGTGCGCTCAGGCTTCAATGTCGATGGTCCGACAGCATGGGACGGTTATGCCGCCGCGGCGGTGTGCGAGGCCGGCGTCGAGTCGCTCAACAGCGGGCTGCCCGTCGAGGTCACGATGGTCGACCGCGCCTCGATCAACGGGGCCTGACATGAAAATCGCGCTCGATCCCACGCCGTTCCACCACGACTATGACTTGCTCGACTTCCCGAAGCTAGCGGCGGAGTTGGGCTATGAGCACCTGCAGCTGACGCCGCACCGGGATTTCATCCCGTTCTTCAATCATCCAAGGGCCGACGACGATCTGGTCGCGAAGTTTCGCAAGGCATGTAGCGATGCCGGTGTGGGTATCGCGTCGGTGCTGCCGGTGCTGCGGTGGTCGGGGCCCGACGAGGACGCCCGCGAAGCTGCGGTGCGCAATTGGAAGCGCGTCGTGCAGATCACCGTCGATCTCGGGGTCAACGTGATCAACACCGAGTTCTCCGGCCGGCCCGAGAAGCCCGAGGAATCCGAGCGGGCCTTCTTCCGGTCGATGGAAGAACTCGTACCGATCTTCGAACGCGAGGGCATCGACGTCCGAATCGACCCGCACCCAGACGATTTTGTCGAAGACGGCATGGAAGCGCTCCGGATCATCCGTGGCGTCAACTCGCCGAACATCAATTTCGTTTTCGTGGCGTGCCACGCCTTTCACATGGGCGGCAACATGACCGAGATCATGCGCGCCGCCGGTGACCGCCTGCGACTGGTGCACGTCGCCGACACGATGGACCACCACCGCAGCCACGGCCTGCGCTACATCACGAATCCACCGGGCAATCCGGTGCGGGTGCACCAGCACCTGAAACTCGGCGACGGCGACATCGACTGGGACGAGTTCTTCGGCGGCCTGGCCGAAATCGGCTTCTACGACCGGCCGGACACGGTGATGGTGTCGTCGGTGTTCGCCGAGGACGAGGCCGCCCACGAAGTATCCCGCTACCAACTCAAGACCATGACCGAATACGTCTCCAAATTCACGGAAAGATAGTTCGTAGAAATGACGCAGCTCAAGACCATCAGCCATTGGATGAACAACGAGGCCTTCGCAGGCGCAAGCACCGCCACCGCCCCGGTGACCAATCCGGCCACCGGAACCGTCACCGGCGAGGTGGCGCTGGCCACCATCGAAGATGCGCGCACGGTGATCGACGCTGCGGCCGAGGCATTCCCCGCCTGGCGCGATACCTCGCTGGCCAAGCGCACGCAGATTCTCTTCGAGTTTCGCGAACTGCTCAACGCGCGCAAGGGTGAGCTGGCCGAGATCATCACCAGCGAGCACGGCAAGGTCGTCTCCGATGCGCTCGGCGAGGTCAGCCGGGGCCAGGAAGTCGTCGAGTTCGCCTGCGGTATACCGCATCTACTCAAGGGCGGTTTCACCGAGAACGCGTCGACCAAGGTCGACGTCTTCTCCATCCGCCAGCCGCTGGGTGTCGTGGGTGTGATCAGCCCGTTCAACTTCCCCGCCATGGTGCCGATGTGGTTCTTCCCCATCGCGATCGCGACGGGTAACACCGTCGTGCTCAAGCCGTCGGAGAAGGACCCGAGCGCGTCGCTGTGGATTGCCGAACTGTGGGCCGAAGCCGGTCTGCCGCCGGGTGTGTTCAACGTGCTGCAGGGCGACAAGACAGCGGTCGACGAGCTACTGACCAATCCGAAGGTCAAGTCGGTGTCGTTCGTTGGCTCCACGCCGATCGCGAAATACGTCTACGCCACCGGCACCGCACACGACAAGCGTGTGCAGGCCCTCGGCGGCGCGAAAAACCACGCCGTCATCCTGCCGGACGCAGATCTGGACCTGGCGGCCGACGCGATGGTCAACGCGGGCTTCGGATCGGCAGGCGAACGCTGTATGGCGATCTCCGCGTGCGTCGCCGTCGGACCGATCGCCGACGACCTCGTCGCCAAGATCGCCGAGCGCGCGGCAGGTATCAAGACCGGTGACGGCGCAAAGGATTCCGATATGGGGCCGCTGGTCACCAAGGCCCACCGCGACAAGGTGGCGTCCTACATCGATGCCGGCGAGGCTGATGGCGCGAAGATCGTCGTCGACGGCCGCAACGTCAAGGCCGACGGTGGACAGGACGGGTTCTGGCTGGGCCCCACCCTGATCGACAACGTCACACCCGAGATGAGCGTCTACACCGACGAGATCTTCGGCCCGGTGCTGTCGGTGATCCGCGTCGAGAGCTACGACGACGCAATGGACCTGGTGAACTCCAACCCGTACGGCAACGGCACGGCGATCTTCACCAACGACGGTGGGGCCGCGCGGCGCTTCCAGAACGAGGTCCAGGTCGGGATGGTCGGCATCAATGTGCCGATCCCGGTGCCGATGGCGTATTACAGCTTTGGCGGATGGAAGGCGTCGCTGTTCGGCGACAGCCACGCGCACGGGATGGACGGTGTGCAGTTCTTCACCCGGCAGAAGGCGATCACCAGCCGCTGGCTCGACCCCAGCCACGGCGGCATCGAGTTGGGCTTTCCCCAGAACCAGTAGTCGGTGACGCCGTACTTTCGGTGCAGGCGCCGGGCTAGGCTTCCCGCAATACACACGGGGATACAGAGACAGGCACAGCCATGACAGGGTCCACCGCGCCGCGACAGCTACCCAACGGGCAGGACCTTGCGACGGCGATCGCCGAGGGCGTGCGCGCACACGAACTCGACCGCGCCCACGTCTTCCACTCGTGGTCGGCGCAGGCCGCACTGAAGCCGATGACCGTGCTCGCCGCACAAGGCTCCTACGTGTGGGATGGCGACGGCAACAAGCTGCTGGACTTCTCGTCGCAAATGGTCAACACGAACATCGGTCACCAGCACCCGAAAGTCATTGCCGCCATTGCCGAACAGGCCGCGAAGCTGTGTACCGTGGCGCCCGCACACGTCAATGCCGCCCGCTCGGAGGCCGCACGGCTCATCGCGGAACGGACGCCCGGCGATCTCAACCGGGTGTTCTTCACCAACGGCGGCGCCGACGCCGTCGAACACGCCGTTCGCATGGCCCGGCTGCACACCGGCCGGTACAAGGTGCTGGCCCGCTATCGCTCCTACCACGGTGGCACCGATACCGCGGTGAACCTGACCGGCGACCCACGCCGCTGGCCCAATGACTACGGCACCAGCGGTGTCGTGCACTTCAACGGCCCCTTCCTGTACCGCTCCTCGTTCCATTCGGACAACGAGGAGCAGGAGACGCAGCGAGCACTCGAACACCTGGAACGGCTGATCCAGATGGAGAACCCGCTGTCGTTCGCGGCCCTGATCCTGGAATCGGTGCCCGGCACCGCGGGCATCATGGTGCCGCCACCCGGCTACCTGAAGGGTGTCCGCGAGATCTGTGACCGTTACGGCATCGTCTTCATCGCTGACGAAGTGATGGCGGGCTTCGGACGCACCGGAAAGTGGTTCGCCATACAGCATTTCGACGTCGTGCCCGATCTCATCACGTTCGCCAAGGGAGTCACGTCAGGCTACGTCCCGCTCGGTGGCGTGGCGATCAACGAGTCGATCGCCAAGACGTTCGCCGACCGTCCCTATCCGGGCGGCCTGACCTACTCGGGGCATCCGCTGGCGACAGCCTGCGCGGTCGCCGCCATCAACGCGATGGAGGACGAGGGCATGGTCGGCAACGCCGCGCGCATCGGCGGCGACGTGCTCGGCCCGGGCCTGCGTGAGCTGGCAGCCAAGCACCCGTCGGTCGGCGAGGTGCGCGGCCTCGGTGTGTTCTGGGCGATCGAGCTCGTCACCAACCGGCAGACCCGCGAACCATTGGCGCCGTACGGCGGGTCGAGCCCCGCGATGGGCGAAACGCTCGCGGCGTGCAGGGCCAACGGTCTGCTCCCCTTCGCGAACTTCAACCGTATCCACGCGGTACCGCCGTGCAACGTCAGCGACGCCGAGGTGGCGGACGGGTTGCGCATGCTCGACGCGGCGCTGACCGTTGCCGACGGCCACACCACCTGACGGGACGATCAGGTGGTGAGTTGGAGCTTCTCGGCGTTTTCGTACTCGTCGTCGACGAGCACGACAGTGCGCCCCGGCCGGTCGATCAAGGAGGCCGCGATCGAGGACCGGTAGCCCGAGGCGCAGTGCACCCAGACCTCGCCTTCGGGCACGTCGGACATCCGCTCGATGAGCTTGTGCAGCGGGATGTTCACCGCGCCGGGGATGTGGCCGCTTTCGAATTCCGGTTGCTGGCGGACATCGAGGATGGTGAGGTCGGCGGATTCGACGACTTCGGCGAGGTCGGCGAAGGACGCGACGCGGTAGGACCGCAGCTCGGCCCCGGCGCTCAGGTTGCCGACTTCCCCGACCGCCGCACCCTCGAGCTCGTCAATACCAATACGCACGAGTTCCCGTCGGGCCTCGGCGATCTGGTCGATGTTCTCACCTATCAAGGTGAGCGGTTCGCCCCAGTCATATAGCCAGCCCAGGTAGGCGACGAAGGAGTCCGACAGCTCGAAGCCACGGGTGCCGGCGAGATGACCGGCAGCGAACGCGGTGCGGCTGCGTAGGTCGACAACCCACTCTCCTGCCTCGATGCGCCCGCGCAGTTCGTCAGGGTCTACCGGGTCAGGCAACGACAGGTCCACCGGCGCTGGTCCGGCCTTGTTGATGACACCCATGTGCGCGTAGTAGGCGGGGTAGTCGGCGAGTCCCGCGAGCAAATCGTCGACGTAGGTCTGCTCGTCTTGGGTCAACGCTGGGTTGGTGACCAGCTCGTCGGCGATGGTGGAGTCGTCACCACTCGACGGTGTGGCGGAACAGAAGCTGCCGAAGCCATGAGTCGGGAACACCTTTGTCTCGGCTGGCAACTCATCTGCGAGGCGCCGCACCGAGTGGAACTGCGCATGGGTCAGCGCGTCGGTGTGCTCGGCACCAAGCAGGTCGGTGCGACCGGTGGTGCCGTGCAGCATCGATCCGCCGGTGAACACACCGTGGACGTTCCCTGTCTTGTCGCGCAACACATAACTGACGTGGTGGTGGGTGTGGCCCGGAGTATGCATGACCTGCAACTGAATTGGCCCGGCATCGACGACGTCGCCCTCGCGGACGGGCCTGCGCTCGTAGGCGACGTCGTCACCGGCGGGAACCACGTACTCCGCCCCGACAGTGCGCGCCAACTCCAGTCCGCCGGTGACGTAGTCGTTGTGGATATGGGTCTCCACCACATGGGTGATCGTCACCCCGCGGTCGCGGGCCAGCGACAGGACTCGGTCGATGTCCCGCTGGGGGTCGATGACGACGGCAGTGTCACCTCGGTCGACCAGATAGCTGCGGTCGCCCAGCCCAGAGGTTTCGATGATGGATATTTTCATGGGATCTCCTTTCAGAGGTCTCAGCGAAGAACGATGGTGTCCAGCAGCACGTAGGCCGCCACAACAAACACGAGGTAAGCGAACCAGCGCTGGAGTCGGGCCGTTTCCAGCTTGGTGCCGAAATGACCGGCGACGAGCGAGCCGACAATCGCGGTGCCGACGAACGCGGCAGTGATCGACCAGTCGATGCCGGCCCCGCCCAGATGGGAAATCACACCGGCGGCGGAATTGGCGACGATGATGAGGAGTGACGTGCCGATGGCGATCGGCATCTCCACACCGAGCATCAGCACCAACGCCGGGATGATCAGGAAGCCACCCCCGACACCGAACAGCCCTGTCAACAGACCAACGGCGAATCCGGCGGGGATCGACCGCGGGGCGCAGCGACGCCAGTTGATTCCGGATTCACCCACACTGCAGGCAGTTCCGGTGTCCCCCGCATCCTTCAGCATCCGAACTCCGGCCACGACCATCACCAACGCAAAGCCGATCAGTAGGACCGACTGCGGCAGATGCTTGCCGATCGCGGTTCCGATGAACGTGGCCGGGATACCGGCAGCCGCGAAGATTCCTGCCAGTCGCCACTGCACCTGGTGTGCCCGGATCTTGGGTAGCGCACCTACCGCGGAGGCGATGCCGATCACTATCAGCGACATCGGAATCGCCTGTTCGACACCGAGGCCCAGTACGTAGACCAGTGCCGGTACCGCAAGGATGGATCCGCCACCGCCGAGCAAACCCAACAAGACACCGATCACGGCGCCGAGCGCGAGGGCGATTCCGATAATCACTTCTTAGACCTTCGCCCGCACATCGCGGGGCCCGGTTATTTCGCGGGCGCGGTCTGGGACAGCGCGTCGATCGCGGCGTGCAGCTTTGCGGCGGCGTCGTCGGCGACCGCACGCAGGCCCGGCTCGTCAGCCACCTGAACCATGATCTGGGGGTCCATCGCGTCGACGATCACGGAGCCCTCGCGAGCAGGATCCGAGCGAACCACCACGTTGCACGGCAACAACAACCCGATCTTTCGATCGACGTTGACCGCGCGGTGTGCCAGTGGCGGGTTGCACGCCCCGAGAATCAGATAGTTCTCCATGTCTTCGCCCAATTTTTCTTTCAACGTGGACTTGACATCGATCTCGGTGAGAACTCCAAACCCCTGGTCGGAAAGCGCCTTTCGGGTCATCGCTACCGCGTCCTCGAACGATGCCCGCAGCGTGGTCGATATGGCCAGCGCCATGTTTGCCTCCTTTCACTGCCTGGACCCAGGTTACCCATGGGGGTATTCGATGTCCAGCCTGCCTTTGATGGTGGTCATGTCGGCACCTCTACCTTGGTCGGCGGTGAAATGGCGAGGTGGTGTTGGTGGATCTGGGCGTGAACGCGGAATCGCCGTCGCAGGTGCATCGTTGAGCCGCGGGCACCGCGCGCATCACCTCGTCGACGTGTTGACCGCAGCCGGCCCAGCCCGTCTTTCCGCAGCGGGGGCACTTGTCGGGGTAGCACATTTCTACGTTCCTCCTTTTGTGTATCAGGCCTTCGCCGCGGCGATCTTCGCGCGGACCTCGGCCATGTCGAGCGCCTTGACCCGGGTGATCAGGTCCTCGAGCGCGGCCGCAGGCAGGGCGCCCGGCTGGCGGTAGACGAGCACGCCGTCACGGAAGGCCATGACGGTCGGGATCGACTGGATCTCCAACGCCGCGGCAAGTTGCCCCTCCGCTTCGGTGTCGACCTTGGCGTGCACGACGTCGGGATGCGACTGTGCCGAGCGGTCGAAGACCGGGGCGAAGGATCGGCACGGTCCGCACCACGAGGCCCAGAAATCGACCAACACGATCGGGTTGTCGGTGATCGTGGCCTCGAAGTCGGCTCCGGATAGGTTCTTGATAGTCATTGCAGTCTCCGTTCTTATTCTTCTTTACAAGTGGCACAGTCGAATTGCTAGGCAAGACCCTTGAGCATCAGGTTCCAGTACATGAACGGGAGCCCGTACTTCTTGAGGTACCAGTACGCCCGGTGTGGCTTCGTCGGGTCGAGTATCGGGAACGAGGGTTCGAGGTTCAGGTCGTAGTCGAACTCGGCGAGCAGCATCGCGTGTGACGAGGTGACGATGGGGCACGACGAGTAACCGTCGTACGATGCCTGCAGCGGCTGGTTCTTCAGGAACGAGTCGACGTTGTCGACGACGACCGGGGCCTGCTTGCGAATTGCGGCGCCCGTCTTCGAGTTCGGCGACGACCCTGCGTCACCAAGGCTGAACACGTTGGCGTAGCGCACATGCTGCATGGTGTGCTTGTCGATCTCCACGTAGCCCGCCGCGTCGCCCGTCGACAGCGGGCTGGATTTGACCCAGTCCGGCGCCGACTGCTGCGGGACGGCGTGCAACACGTCGTAGGGCAGCATCGTGTCGGCGCCGCCGGGGCCGACGCTGGTGATGCCGACCTTGTGCGACGCTGCGTCGACGGAGGTCACCTCGGAGCTGCTGTGCAGATGGATCCCGTAGTCGGCGATGACCGCATCGAGGCTGTCGGCGATCGCGGGGATGCCGAAGGGCCGCGGTCCCGGCATGACCAGGTGGACGTCGATGTCCTTGAGCACGCCTTGTTTTCGCCAGTAGTCAGCCGCCAGGTACGCGATCTTCTGCGGGGCGCCCGCGCACTTGATCGCGCCGGAGGGCACCGTGAACACTGCGGTGCCCGACCTCAGGGTGCGGATGAAGTCCCAGGTACGCGGCGCGAGGTCGAACCGGTAGTTCGACGACACCCCGTCGCGGCCCAGGGCTTCCTCCAATCCTTCGGTGGCCTTCCAGTCGAGCTGAATGCCGGGACATACCACGAGCACGTCGTAGCCGTAGGTGGCTCCGTCCGCGCATGTGACCGTGTTGTTCTCTGGATCAAAGGCGTTGGCGGCCTTCTTGATCCATGTCGCGCCCTTCGGCATGACCGATGACTCGGCACGCTCGGTGGTGGAGGCCTTCGCCTGCCCGCCGCCAACCAGCGTCCACAGCGGCTGGTAGTAGTGCGTGCTCGACGGCTCGATCACCGCGACGTCGCGGTAGCCCTTGCGCAACAAGCGGGCCGCGACGGTGATGCCCGCCGTTCCGCCGCCGACGATCAGGATCTGGTGCTTGGCGGTGGTGGTCATGGTGTTCGTCTCCTTTGTTGCTCAGGCGTTCTGGTGGGATTCGTCCCAGGCGCCGAAGCCGCCCAGGATGTCGCTGACGTCAGTGAAGCCGTTGTGCCGCAGCAGGCTCGCCGCGACCGACGACCGGTAGCCTCCTGCGCAGTAGACGACGGTTGGCTTGGTGGCGTCGAGCTCGCCCAGCCGAGTAGGCAACTGGCCCACCGGTATCGGGATCGCGTTCGGGATCGTGCCTGCCTCGACCTCGCCCGGGTTGCGGACGTCGACGATCTGCAGGTCGGTGAGCTCAGATGCCCGTTGGTCGAACGTTTTCGCGGTCAATCGAGAGGCCACCTGGACGTCGTCCTGGTGCGAGAGCATCACCTCGAACGGGTCAGCCACGTAGCCGATCACCCGGTCGAACCCGATCCGGGCCAGCCGGGTCTTGCCTTCGAGCTCCTGGCCAGGTTCGGTGAACAGGACGATGTCGACGTCGGACGGCAGCACCGATCCGGCGAATTCGGCGTAACGGCCTTCGAGGCCGATGTTGATCGCGCCACGCAAGTGGCCCAGGGCGAACTCTTCGGGGGTCCGCCCGTCGACCAGGACGGCGCCGTTGTCGATCGCCTTGCGGACCTGCTCGTAACTCATCTCCGCCGGCATCTTGGTCTCATCCAGCAGTTCGCGGTCCTTACGGTTGAGGATCGCGTCGTAGACGAAGTAGCCAGGCGCTGGCGGCTGACCCTCGGTGACGAGGTTCATGAAGGTTGCCTTGTCGGGAGCCCGCAGTGCGTAATTGGTCGCCTTCTGGTCACCCATCGTCGACCACAGGTCGGTCGAGAGGTTCTTACCGCACGCGGAGCCCGCGCCATGGGCGGGATAGACCCGGGTGGCGTCAGGCAGCGTCATCAATTTGTTGTGCAGCGAGTCGTAGAGCTTGTCCGCCAGTTCCTCTCGGGTGAAGCCGATCGAGGCAAGCAGGTCCGGGCGGCCGACGTCGCCGATGAAGAGGGCGTCGCCGGTGAGGACGCCGTAGGGAATCTCGTCGTCGGCGTGCTCATAGACCACGATCGACATCGACTCCGGCGTGTGGCCCGGGGTGTGCCGGAACTCCAGTGTGACGTCACCGAGCGAATAGCGTTCACCGTCGGCCACCCCCATCGACTCGAACTCGGTTTCCGCGACGGAGGAGAACACGATCTTCGCGCCTGTTGCCTTGGCCAACTCGAGGTGGCCGGACAGGAAGTCGGCGTGGAAATGGGTCTCGATGACGAGTTCGATCGTCAGACCCAGTTCCTTGGCGTCGGCCAGGTATTCGGCGATGTCGCGTTGCGGGTCGACGACGACTGCGCGGCCTGTTGTTTCGTCGCCCACCAGGTATGAGGCGTGGGACAGACAATCCAGGTAGTACTGGACGAATTTCATGGCGCGAGTCCTTTCGTTCCGTTGCGGGTAGAGCCATCCTGACATATACCCCTATGGGTATGTCAAGTACCCTAGGGGGTATCTTATTCCGTGCTTGACAATACCCGTGGGGGTATGTCTACCATGATGACTAAAGATACCCCCGGCGGTATCAAGAGTCCTAGAGGCTTTGGTCACCGCCGGCTAGCCGGAAGGACGCTGAACACCATGACCGCTCCCACCACCATCGATTCGCAAGACCTCAGCGAACGCCTCACTTCGGCTGCGCCGCCGCGGGTTCTCGATGTCCGGACCCCGGGCGAGTTCGAGACCGCGCACATCGCAGGCGCCTACAACGTTCCGCTGGACCTGCTACGCGAACACCGCGACGAGATCATCAGGCACCTCGACGAAGATGTCGTGCTGGTATGCCGTTCGGGTCAACGCGCCGCACAGGCCGAGGAGACCCTGCGCACAGCGGGCCTCGACAATGTGCACATCCTCGACGGCGGCATCACCGCCTGGGAAGCAAAGGGTTTCGCGGTCAACCGCGGCGCGCAGCGCTGGGACCTCGAGCGCCAGGTGCGCCTTGTCGCCGGCTCTCTCGTGCTGACAAGCATCCTCGGCAGCATTGCCGCCCCCAAGCTCAAGTGGCTGGCCGCCGGCGTCGGCGGCGGGCTCGCCTTCGCGGCGTTGTCCAACACCTGCGCCATGGGCATGCTGCTGTCGAAGCTGCCCTACAACCGTGGAGCCACCTGTGACGCCCAGACCGTCGTGGCGCAGCTCGTCGGGTCACCAGACCAGAAGGTCGGGTAGCCGACATGATTGCCGTGACGGTTGCGCTCGCGGTCTTCGTCGGCATCGCACTGGGTCTGCTCGGCGGTGGCGGCTCGATCCTGACCGTCCCCCTGCTCGCCTACGTCGCGGGCATGGACGCCAAACAGGCCATCGCAACGTCGTTGTTGGTGGTCGGCGTCACCAGTGCGGTTGGCGCCGTCTCGCACGCACGCGCCGGCCGCGTCCAGTGGCGAACAGGCCTGATATTCGGCGCCGCGGGCATGGCCGGCGCCTACCTGGGCGGGGTCCTGGCCCGGTTCATTCCGGGCTCAGTACTACTCATCGGGTTCGCGCTGATGATGATCGCCACCGCGGTTGCCATGCTTCGTGGACGGAAGAACATCGCGGAATCCGATGCCCCGCGTCGCATTCCAGTCGTCAAGGTCGTTGCGGAAGGCCTCGGCGTTGGGTTGGTGACGGGGCTCGTCGGCGCCGGCGGCGGGTTCCTCGTCGTGCCGGCCCTGGCGCTCCTCGGAGGATTGCCGATGCCGATTGCCGTGGGCACCTCGTTGGTGGTGATCGCGATGAAGTCTTTCGCAGGACTCGGTGGCTACCTGTCGAGCGTTCAGATCGACTGGACCGCGGCGCTGATGGTCACCGCCGCGGCGGTGGTCGGTGCGCTGGTCGGCGCACGACTGACGGCAAGGGTCAACCCCGATGCATTACGCAAGGCGTTCGGCTGGTTCGTCCTGGCGATGTCCTCGGTCATCCTGGCCCAAGAGATCCACCTTGCGGTGGGTGTCGGCGCTGCGGTATCCACGGCCGTCGCCGGTGCGCTGTACCTCGCATGCACCCGACAGGATTTCTGTCCACTGCGCCGACTCGCCGGCAGGAGCCGAATAGGGCTGGCGACAGGCTGACGCGCGACCAGCCGCGGTATACCCCGGAGGGTACGATGAAATGAACCGATTCACGCGAATGAAAGGGCACTTCAATGGTGGGTGATCAAGACAGCATCGCCGCAGTGCTTAACAGGCTCCGACGCGCCCAAGGGCAACTGGCCGGGGTAATCGCGATGATCGAGGACGGCCGAGAATGCAAAGACGTGGTCACGCAACTGGCCGCGGTGTCCAAGGCCCTCGACCGTGCAGGCTTCAAGATCGTTGCCACCGGCCTACGTGAATGCGTCACGGGGGCTACCGCCGATGGCGACCCGCCGATGAGTGAGGCAGAACTCGAGAAGCTCTTCCTGGCACTAGCCTGACGCGCTTGTCCGGTTGGTCGCCGAGTGTGGGGGTTGCGGTTACCAATGCCCGAGTGGCTCGGACTGGACCCCCACACTCGGCGAGTCTCACAGGATGTAGAGCATCTCCTGATAGGTCGGCAGCGGCCAGAGATCGTCGGCCACAATGCTTTCCAGCGTGTCGGCGGCAGCGCGAACTGCGTCCATCTTCGGTAACAGGCTCTGCGCGTGGGCGGCTTCCTCGGCGGCGGAGTCTCCACCGTGTTCGGCCAAGCCCGCCTTCAGCGCCGCCAGCGCCGACGTCAGCTCCGAGATCGGCGTGCTGACGTCCTGAAGCAGCGTCAAGTCCGGCTCGACACCCGCAGCTTTGAGCGCGGCGACGTTCTGCGCCAGCTCGGTTTGGTAACGGACGGCCGCAGGCAGAATGACCGTCGACCCGAGTTCGAGCGCGAGCTTGGCCTCCACACCGATGGTCAGTGCGTACATCTCGAGGCGGACCTCGTAGCGGCTGTGCAGCTCGCGCTCGTTGAACACGGCGTACTTCTCGAACAGCTCGATGGACTCGGGCTTGATCAGCTCGGGCAGTGCATCCAGCGTGGTCTTCAGGTTCGGCAGGCCCCGTTCGGCGGCCTCGATCTGCCAGTTCTCCGAATAGCCGTCGCCGTTGAACACCACCGCGCCGTGCTCGGTGATGATGTCGGTCAGCAGCTTCTGGACGGCCTCGTCGAAGTCCTCGCCGTCCTCGACGGCCTTCTCCAGGATGGTCGCCATATAGTCGAGTGCCTCGGCCATGATCGTGTTGAGCATGATCATCGGCACCGCCACCGTCTGACTCGATCCCGGCGCGCGGAACTCGAACCGGTTTCCGGTGAAGGCGAACGGGCTGGTGCGGTTTCGGTCACCCGCATCGGTCGGCAACACCGGCAGCGTGTCACAGCCGATGATCATGCTGCCCTTGCCCTTTGACGACGTCGCCGCGCCCTTGGCGATCTGCTCGAACACGTCGGCCAGCTGATCGCCCAGGAAGATCGAGATGATGGCCGGCGGTGCCTCGTTGGCGCCGAGACGGTGGTCGTTGGTGGCCGACGCCACCGAAACCCGAAGCAGGCCCGCGTATTTGTGGACAGCGCGGATCACCGCGGCACAGAAGACCAGGAACTGTGCGTTCTCGTGCGGGGTATCGCCAGGCACGAGCAGCGAGCCCAGGTCCGCGTTGCCCAGCGAGAAGTTCACGTGCTTACCCGACCCGTTGACGCCGGCGAACGGCTTCTCATGGAACAAGCACTCCATGCCGTGCTTCTTGGCGATCGTCTTGAAGACGGTCATCAACAGCTGCTGGTGATCCGAGGCGACGTTGCCGCGCTCGAACATCGGGGCGATCTCGAATTGTCCTGGCGCAACCTCGTTGTGGCGGGTCTTGGCGGGGATGCCGAGCTTGAACAGTTCGCGCTCAGTGTCCATCATGAAGCCCAGCACCCGCTCCGGTACCGCACCGAAGTAGTGGTCGTCGAACTCCTGACCCTTCGGTGGCTTCGCACCGAACAACGTGCGGCCCGCGTTGACCAGGTCGGGTCGCGCCAAGAAGAAGTGCCTGTCGACCAGGAAGTACTCCTGCTCCGGGCCGCAGAACGCGACGATCTTCGCCACGTTGTCGTGGCCGAACAGCTTCAGGATCCGCTCGGCGTGGGCACCCATCGCCTGCTGGCTGCGCAGCAGCGGAGTCTTGAAGTCCAGCGCCTCGCCGGTCATCGACACGAACACCGTCGGGATACACAGTGTGTTGCCGTTCGGGTTCTCCAGGATGTACGCCGGGCTGGTGACGTCCCAACCCGTGTAGCCGCGGGCCTCGAACGTGCTTCGCAGGCCGCCGGACGGAAAGCTGGATGCATCCGGCTCCCCCTGGATCAGCGTCTTACCCGCGAACTCCGCAAGCGTCTGGCCATCGGAGACCGGCTCGAGGAAGCTGTCGTGCTTCTCAGCCGTCAGCCCGGTCATCGGGTAGAAGACGTGAGCGTAGTGCGTGGCACCCTTCGACAGCGCCCAGTCCTTCATCGCCGACGCGACCGAGTCCGCGACCGCCGGATCCAGCTTCGCGCCCTTCTCGATGGTGGCGACGACGGATTTGTACACCGACTTGGGCAACCGCAGCCGCATCTCGGCCATGGTGAAGACGTTCGAGCCGAAGATCGCACCCGGTTCTTCGCCGGGCACGAAGCTGATCGCTGGAGGCACGTACGCCTCGACATTGTTGATCGCCTGCAGACGCACTGCATTTCCGCTCACTGGAAACTTCCTATCGCTCTTGCCCGCACTCTTTGCGGACCGTGACCGGCCCACAGTAGGAACGTCGCGTTCCGGGATTGTTACGCCGCCGTCAACGACAGAAGTTGTTTGCTCGCGCCTTGTCGGGGTCTACGCCGCACAACTTCACTCAAACCCGTTGCGTCACTTTGGTTTCTGTTGCCTGTTGCCTCACGTCAAGATGCGCGCGTGGGGGCATTCGTTGCCTCACGTAAACGTGCGCGCTTTGTCACTGGAGGTGGGGCGCCGTCGCCGGCTTTGCTGGTGGCCAGAGTGAAGAGCTGTGCG